>Ga0207691_10007012_pt1 | contig 10872 bp, 13 predicted proteins | sample KBSM13metaG_FD_184327 | JGI IMG/M metagenome (GOLD analysis project Ga0207691, IMG submission 184327) | Miscanthus rhizosphere microbial communities from Kellogg Biological Station, Michigan, USA - KBS M1-3 metaG (SPAdes) (version 2) | ecosystem: Host-associated > Plants > Roots > Rhizosphere >...
CAAGGTCGTGCTCGGGGAGGAGCGCGAGTACCTGACCATCCGGATCCTCCACAACGAGATGACGGTCAACGTGCCCGTCGACAACTGCGAGAAGGTCGGCCTGCGCGGCGTGATCGACCTCGAGATGGTCGAGGTCGTCCAGAAGGTGCTGCTCGGCGGGTCGACGGAGATGCCGAAGAACTGGAACCGCCGCTTCAAGCACAACCGCGACAAGATGAAGACCGGCGACATCCTCGAGCTCGCCGAGGTCGTCCGGAATCTCGCCCTGCGCGACCACGAGAAGGGCCTCTCGACCGGCGAGAAGCAGATGTACGTCAAGGCGAAGAAGATCCTTGCCTCCGAGCTCATGTACGCGAAGGACCTCTCCGAGGACGACGCGCACGCATGGCTCGAGGAAGTGCTCGCCAATCCCGCCAAGACCCGGCGGGCGAAGGCGAAGCCGAAGACAGCGGCCACCGCCACGGCGTGAGCGCGTGCGCTTTCGCGTCGCGAAAGCGCTAGAAGACACGCCGCCTCGCCGTGAGCAGATCCTCTAGTGCCTCCGGCGACGCCGGAGGCACCTGGGCGATCCTCGTTGCGGCCGGCTCCGGCTCGAGGCTGGGGAGCGACCGTCCGAAGGCGTTCGCCGGTCTCCTGGGACGGCCGCTGCTGGCCGAGAGTCTCGAGCGGCTCGACGCGTCCGAGTGGGTCGACGCGATCGTGGTCGCGGCGCCTCCCGGCTGGGAGGAGCCGGCGATCCTGCTCGCCGAGGAGCTCGTTGCGTCGAAGGTGGCCGCCGTGGTCACGGGGGGAGCGACCCGGGCCGAGTCGGTGCGGATCGCGCTCGCAGAGGTTCCGGAGGACGCTCTCGTCGTCCTCGTCCACGACGCGGCCCGGCCGCTCGTCGACGACGGGGTGATCGAGCGCCTGCTCGCGCGGCTTGCGGAGGGTGTCGACGGCGTCGTTCCAGGTGTCGCCATCGGCGACACCGTGAAGCGCCTCGACCGGGGCCTCGTCGCGGAGACGATCGATCGCGAAGCGCTCGTGGCGGTGCAGACGCCGCAGGTGTTCGTCGCCGACCGGCTGCGCGCGGCCTACTCGGGCGAGCTCGCGGGCGCCACCGACTGCGCCTCGCTCGTCGAGCGGGCAGGCGGTCGGGTCGCTGTCGTCGCGGGAGACGCGCGCCTCGTGAAGGTGACGACAGCGGACGACCTCGAGCTCGTCGCCAGGCTCGTGGAGGATGACGGCTCGTGACCGTGCGGGCGGTCTTCTTCGACGTGGGGGAGACCCTGGTCGACGAGGAGCGCTACTGGCGTGTCGTCGCCGAGGCGGCCGGGGTCGGCCCACACGTCGTGTGGGCGGCACTCGGCGTGACCATCGCCCGGAACGAGGAGCATTCGGAGCTCTGGCGGCATCTCGACGTCGAGCGGCCTGCGGGGGCATGGGAATCGGTCGTCTACTCGATCGACGACCTCTACCCGGACACGCTCGACTGCCTGGAGCGCCTGCGCGCGGACGCGCTGTTCGTCGGCGTCGCCGGGAACCAGACTGCCGCGCTCGAGGAGTGGGCGCGCTCGTCGGAGCTTCCGGTCGACGTCGTGACGGGCTCGTCGAGCCTGGGCGTTCGAAAGCCCGACCCGGCGTTCTTCGAGCGGCTCGTCGAGATTGCCGGCGCATCCGCAGCCGAGGTCGCGTACGTCGGCGACCGGGCCGACAACGATGCCGGGCCGGCGCTCGCCGGGGGGCTGGTCTCCGTCCACCTCCGTCGCGGCCCGTGGGGGAGGCTCCAGCCCACCCCGCCGGGTGCGATCGCGATCGAGTCGCTCGCGGAGCTCCCGGGCGCGTTAGCGTCCGTCGCGTGACAGGAGCCGGGCTGCGGATCGGTCTCGGCGTCGACGCGCACGCGTTCGGCGACGGGGTGCCTCTCGTCCTCGGTGGCGTGACGATCGACCATCCGCGGGGCCTCGTCGGCCATTCCGACGGCGACGTGATCGCACATGCCCTCACCGACGCGCTGCTGGGCGCGGCGGGGCTCGCAGACATCGGCGCGCTCTTCCCGTCCGACGACGAGCGCTACCGTGGCGCGGATTCGCTCGCGCTCCTGACCGGCGCCTACGCGCAGGTGCGCGCTGCCGGGTACGTGCTCGTGAACGCAGACTGCGTCGTGATCGGCCAGGAGCCGCGCGTCGCGCCCCATCGGGAGGAGATGCGGCGCCGGCTCGCGGCGGCGCTGGGCGTCGAGGAGGCCTCCGTCAACGTCCGTGCGACGACGACCGACCGGCTGGGGTTCACGGGGCGTGGCGAGGGTCTCGCGGCCGAGGCCGTGGCCTTGCTCCGGATCGAGCCCTGACGGGTCTACACGGCGACGCGCAGACGCGCTATGGTCGGAGAAGGCCAGTCCCTTCGAGAAGGAAGGGGTGCACATTTGGAGCAGAGTCCACCGGACTAGTCGAGTGACGCGCGTTTCGCACCGGCGAGATGCGCGTCGGCCGCGACGTCCCGTCCGCGGTCTCGAAACGACCTGAGCCGCCCGGCGACACGGCGCACGGCGCGTGTCCCGGAAGCTCATCGCAGCCCCGGGTGCGCCGACGGGCAGACACGACGCACCCGGGGCCGCGTTACGTCTGATCCGGGTCGGCAGCGGCGGCGATGCGAAGGACGGGTACGGTGGAAGCCGTGGAGCTGCCCATCACCGGCGGCTGCGGTTGCGGCACTGTCCGGTTCGAGGTCGGCGTCCCGTTCCTCTCCGCCGGCTACTGCCACTGCACCCGCTGCCAGCGCAGGAGCGGCACCGCGGCGTCCGCCAATGCGCGCGCGGAGCCTGGCTCGGTTCGGATCGTGCAGGGGGAGGAGGAGCTGCGCGTCTGGCTTCCCGAGGGCGGCCGGGAGAAGATCTTCTGCGGCCGGTGCGGCTCGGCTCTCTTCAGCCGAGATCCCGGGTCGGCCGAGTACACCGGCGTCCGGCTCGGCGCAGTCGACGGAGAGCCCGGCATCCGGCCCGAGTCGCATGCCTTCGTCGCCTACGCGGCAAGCTGGGAGCCGATCCCGGACGACGGACTGCCGCGCTATCCGGAGGCGCGGCCCGGCTACGCCGAGGGGCGCTGACCCTCAGGAGGGAAGGCGCACCAGGTCGTCCTCGACGACGACGAGGCCATCTCGCGCGAGCGAGTCGACGACCGCCTTCTCGAGCCGGTCGGCGCGGCGTGGTGCGGTGGCCACCGTGCGGAGCACGTCGGCGCGACGCTGTCGGAACGAGCCCTCGAAGCGTGATTGTTTCCGTGCGGGCGCGTCCCTCGTCCCGCGCGAGGGGCACTCGCTCGCCAGCGGGCATGTGCCGCAACGCGGGATCCGGGCCAGGCAGATCGTCGCCCCGAGATCCATCAACGCCGCGGCGGCCGCGCCCGAGAATGCACCGCCGGTGCGCCGCTCGACGCGCTCGACGTTGACGTCTTGCGGGAGCACGTCCTCGCCGAAGGCGAAGTTCCGGAGCGCCGCCGCCGTATACGGGCCGACACCGGGGAGCGCGGTGAGGTCCCTCGGCCATCCGGAGGCCGCGATGTGGCACGCCGCGCGGTGGAGCGCGAGCGCACGGCGGTTGTAGCCGAGGCCCTGCCACTCGACGATGACGTCACCCGGCGATGCTGCCGCCAGGGCTGCAGCGCTCGGCCACCGCCCGAGCCACCGCTCGTACCGCGGGACGACACGCTCGACCTGCGTCTGCTGCAGCATCACCTCGCTGACGAGGATCGCGTACGGATCTCGCGTCCGGCGCCACGGCAGGTCGCGGCCTTCTCGGTCGAACCAGGCAAGCAGAGCCTTCTCCATGCGATCGATCTCAGCTCCGGGAACCGCGCGCAACTTGCTCGCCGGCGCCCTCAGGCGAGCACGCGCTCGAGGGCGTCACGGTCCGTCGGCTCGCCGTGCGCGAGGAGGACGAGCTCGATCGGCAGATCGAGCAGCGGCCGGAGCCGTCGGCGGACGTCGTCACGCGTGACGTGCTTGCGGCCGCCGAGCTGGATGGCCAGTCCGTCCCCGAAGTCCGCGAGCGAGTCGCCCGCCACGACCGTGTTGACCGTGGGCAGCCAGAGGACGAGATCGTTGTCCTCGCGCCCCGCGTGTGCGGTGATGCCGAACGGCCAGTCTCCGGGGCCGTGAAAATGCCCCTCGCCCTCGCCCGCGCGCAACCACGCCAGGTCGTCGCTCTCCATGCCCCGCACCCGATCGGGATCGACGCCGAACTTCTCGACCCAGTCCTCCCAGGTGTCCGCGGGCGGTGTGTGCACCGGAAGACCGAGTCCGCGAGCGTCGCGCTCGTGGTAGGGAGCAGTCAGGACGACGGCGGTCGCACGCTCACGCAGCTCGTCCGGGACGGAGAGCGGGTCGAACAGCAGGAGGTCGTCGCCGACCTCGATCGCGGACGACGAGACGAGCTCTGGCCACCACTCCTCGTCGTTCCAGTCCGGATGCCGCGATTGCCAGTGCCAGACACCGGAACGCAGCTCACGCATGACGCGATGCTACGCGATCGGGGCGAGAACACGCGGCTGCCGCCGCGGCGGGTAACGTCGCGGCGTGCTCCTCTACAACTCGCCGATCTCGGGCAACTGCTACAAGGTGCGGCTCCTCCTGGCGCACCTCGGGATCCCGTACGAGCGGCGCGAGCTCGACGTGGTCGATCGCTCCAACCGCGCCGAGGTCCTCGGTGACCTCAACCCGGATCTCCGCGTGCCCACGCTCGTCCTCGACGACGGGCGGCCCATCGCGGAGTCCGGAGCCATCCTCTGGTACTTCGGGGAGGGAACGCGGTTCGTGCCCGAGGAGAGGTACGGCCGCGCGAAGGTGCTCCAGTGGATGTTCTTCGAGCAGTACTCCCACGAGCCTGCGATCGCGGTCGTCCGGTTCCTCGTCGCGTACTCGGGCGAGGCGGACCGTTACGCCTCGGTGATCGAGCGGAAGACGAGGGACGGATACCGGGCGCTCGACGCGCTCGAGCGGCATCTCGCCGAGGCAGACGGCTTCGTCGTCGGCGGCGCGATGACGGTGGCCGACATCGCGCTGTACGCCTACACGCACGTCGCACACGAAGGAGGCTTCGACCTGTCCGGATACCCGGCGATCGCGTCATGGCTCGATCGGGTGGCCACAGAGCCGGGGCACGTCTCCATCGAGGCCTGAGCGGGCATGACCTGGGCCAAGGCGCTGGCGTGGCGGCTCGGGCGGCAACTGCTCGACCGATCGGCCTCGGTCTCCGTGGTCGACGTCGTGGGCCGGCTCGGCGCGGTGCCTGCGTGGCCGGACCTGACGGCGGAGCTGGCGGTCGGAGCACGGCGCGCCACAGGGCGCTCCGGCGACGTGGCCCGGGCGTTCGGGTCCGGCCGACTGGTCAAGGTGTTCGTGTTCCGCGGGGCAACCCATTACCTGACGCCTCGAGACGCCGGCGACTACCTCGCGCTCCGCGCGTCGAGCAAGATGTGGGAGCTGCCGAGCTGGGCGAGCTACTACGGGCTCGCGCCGGAGGACTGGCCGAGGTTCCGGGAGTACGTGCGGAACGCGCTGGCGGAAGGGCCGCTGACGCGCACCGAGCTGGCGGCTGCCCTCGGCCGGAGCAGCCGCTACCGACACCTTCGCAGCCACGTCGTCCACGGCAACGACACGCTGCTCAAGCCGCTCACCTGGCAGGGGGACATGGGCCTCGGCCCGGGTCGCGACGGCGAGGTCACCTTCCTGCGTCTCGACGCCACCCCGGGCTGGGTCGGCATGCCCCAAGTCGGCGAGGCCGGCCCCCGGGTGGTTCAGGCGTATCTCCGGGCGTTCGGGCCGGCGAAACCCGAGCAGATCCACGACTGGCTCGGATCCGGGCTCGGCGTCAAGCGCAAGGCCATCGCCGGCTGGCTCGACGGCCTCGCCGACCGCCTGTCCACCATCGCCATCGAACGCGAACGGGCGCTCGTCCTCCGCGACGATCTGGAGGAGCTGGAGGCGAGCCGGCCGTCGGCCGCAGTCCGGCTTCTGCCGGGCCGCGACCCGTGGGTGATGGGAACCGGCACCGACGATCCCCACGTCGTGCCGCCGGCCCGGCGGGAACCGATCAGCAGATCGGCGAACCTCGTCGTCGCCCGAGGTGTCGTCGCCGGAACCTGGACGATCCGCGAGGGGCGTCTCGGGATCACGTGGTTCGGTGAGGCCGGCAAGGTCCCGCGCGCCGCGCTCGCCGAGGAATGCGCCCGGCTCTCCTCCTTCCTCGACCGTCCCCTCGAACTCTCCGTCGCATGAACGTCCGCGTCCGGTTCGCACCGAGCCCGACCGGTTCGCTCCACCTCGGTAACGCGCTGACCGCCGCGGCGAACCGTCGCTTCGCCGACGACCGAGGCGGCACGCTCGTGCTGAGGATCGACGACACCGATGCGACCCGGGCCGTCGCCGGTGGCGTCGAAGCGATCGCGGCCGACCTCGACTGGCTCGGCATCGCCTGGGACGAGGGGCCGGTGCGCCAGAGCGAACGCGCCGCGATCTACGCCGACGCGGCTGCGACGGCGGAGCGGGAGGGAGGCGCCGTGCGCGATACGGACGGCTCGCTCCGGCTGGACGGGGTGACGCTCGTGCGCCCCGACGGAACCGCGACCTACCAGCTCGCAACGGTCGCCGACGACCTCGACCTGAGCATCACGCATGTGATCAGGGGGTCGGACCATCGTCCGAACGAGGCGGTGCAGCGGCGCATCGCCCGCGCGCTCGGAGCAGAGCTCCCCGAGGTGATCCACCACGGTCTGCTGCTCGGCGAGGACGGGAAGAAGCTCTCGAAGCGTCACGGCCACGCGTCGGTCGCCGACTTCCGGGACGAGGGAATCCCTGCGGCTGCGCTCCGGACGTACCTCGACGAGCTCGGCCTGCCGGCGCACGACGTGCACCTCGACCGGGCGCGCATCGGCCGGCTCGCGATCGGGGCCATCGAGGCGATGGGCGACGAGGACCTCGCGGCCGCCGCGGACGCGCCTCCGAGCGCCGTGCGCGCGCTCCGCGGCGCGCGCACGCTCACCGAGGCGCGCGAGATCGGCCGGCAGATCACGTCGCCGGCGCCGGCAGCGCTTCCGGAGGAGGCCCGGTCGACGCTCGAGCGTTTCGTCGAGCTCCGTGAGCGGGCTCCGGACCACCTGGACGAAGCGGGTGCCCGCGCGATCATCCGGGAGCTCAAGGCCGTTGGCGGCGACCTACGATCGCTCAGGCTGGCGTTGACCGGGGCGCAGCGTGGACCGGAGCTCTGGACCGTCCTCCTTGCGCTGCCGCCGGGCGAGGCGCTCGAGCGCGTGCGGCGGTCGAAGCCGGGAGGCTGAAGCCGAGTCCCGGCCGACTACGATCGCCCAAATGCGTCTGCAGGACACGCTGACGGGCACGCTCATCGAGCTTCCGTCGTCGCCCGAGCCGATCGGGATCTACGTCTGCGGTCCGACCGTCTACCAGCGGGCCCACATCGGCAACGCCAGGCCATTCGTCGTCTTCACGTGGCTGGCGCGGTGGCTGCGCGCGCGGGGCCATGCGGTACGGCTCGTGCACAACATCACGGACGTCAACGACAAGATCTACGAGGCCGCGCCCGGCCGGAGTGCCGAGCGAGCCCTGGAGGCGACCACCTGGTACCTCGAGGACACGGAGGGCTTCGGTCTCGGAATGCCCGATGCGCTTCCGCTCGCCACGGAGACGATGCCGGAGATCGTCGTGCTGATCGAGGAGCTGCTGGCGAGCGGCCACGCATATGCGGCGAACGGCGACGTGTACTTCCGCGTCGCTCGGTTCGAGACGTACGGTGCGCTGTCCGGCCAGAGGCCCGATCAGGTGGCCGAGCAGGAGCCGAACCCCGCGAAGGAGGATCCGCGCGACTTCGCGCTCTGGAAGGCGACGAAGGAGGGGGAGGACACCTCCTGGCAGGCTCCGTGGGGTGTCGGCCGTCCGGGCTGGCACATCGAGTGCTCGGCGATGGCGGCGAAGGAGCTCGGTCCGGAGTTCTGGATCCACGGCGGCGGGCTCGACCTCGTCTTCCCCCACCACGAGAACGAGCGGGCGCAATCGCTCTCCGTCGGTCACCCGTTCGCCCGGATCTGGATGCACAACGGGATGCTTCGGTTCACGGGCGAGAAGATGTCCAAGTCGCTCGGCAACGTCGAGACGATCCGCGACGTGCTCGACGGGTGGGGAAGGGAGACGGCGCTCGTGTTCTTCCTCACCGCGCACTGGCGCAAGCCGATCGACTTCTCCGACGAGACGATGGCCGCGGCGCAGGCGCAGGCAGAGACGCTGCGCAACGCATTGCGCGCCGAAACGCGTGCGGTCGGCGACTGGGACTCGTTCGTGAGCGCGCTCGAGGACGACTTCAACACTCCGGCGGCCCTCGCGATCATGCACGACTGGGCTCGGACGGGTGCGCTCGACGAGCTCAGGCGCGGCCTCGACGTGTTCGGGCTCGCGAGCCTGGGCGAGATGTCCACCGCGCCGCCCGACGTCGTCGTGCTGGCCGAGGCGCGCGTGACCGCCCGTGCCCGCCGTGACTTCGCCGAGGCCGACCGCCTTCGGGGCGAGATCACCGCTCTCGGATGGGACGTCCGCGACGCGGACGGCGGCTACGAGCTCGTCCCGCGCGCGTGATCCGCGACCTCGTCTACGGGAGGAACGCCGTTCGGGAAGCGCTGCGCGGGAGACGGAGCGTGCTCGAGGTGTGGGTCGGGGAGCGTGCTGCGGCGACGCTCGAGTGGCTCTCCGAGGGGCCGAAGCCACGCGTGCGACGGGAGCGTGAGCTCACCGAGGCTGCCGGCTCGCCCGACCACCAGGGCGTCGTGGCGTGGTGCGAGCCGTATCCCTATGCCGACGCGTGGGAGCTGGCGTCGGTCGAGCGCCCGCTCCTCTGCTGCCTCGACCAGGTGACCGACCCTCGAAACCTCGGCGCCGTCATCAGGAGCGCGGCCGGTGCGGACGCGACCGGTGTCGTGCTCCCCGCGCACGGCGCGGCGGTCGTGACGCCGGCCGTTTGCCGCGCGTCGGCCGGGGCAGTCGAGCACCTGCCGGTCGCCGTTGTCCCGAACCTCGCCCGCTTCCTCGGCGAGGTGAAGGGCGACCGGCTGTGGGCGTTCGCCGCGAGCGCGGACGGCGATTCCCGCCTCTGGGACGTGGATCTCACGGACGGCATCGCCCTGGTCTTCGGCGCGGAGGGGAAGGGCGTGAGACCTCTCGTCAGACGCACATGCGACGCAACGCTCTCGATCCCGCTCGCAGGCGGAGTCGAATCGCTCAACGTCAGCGTTGCCGCTGCGGTCACGCTCTTCGAGGCGCGTCGACAGCGTTCCATCAACCTCGACCAGAGGTAGAGATATGCCGGATGTGGCCCTCTATCTCTTCGACGGCTCGAATCTCTTCCATGCGGGCAGGTTCGCCCACCGCGACGAGCTTGTCGACGAGCTCGCGAGCTTCGTGGCCGTGCGCGGCGCCCGTGGCGTCGTCGTGTTCGACGGCGTAGGGGAGGACAGGGAGATCGGTGCCCTCAGCGTCCGCTTCGCTCCACATGCCGACCCGGTGCTCGAGCGGCTCGCGGCCGAGGGCCGCGCGCGCGAGGCGGTGCTCCTCGTCACGTCCGACGCCGCCGTCCGCGGAACGAGTGGCCAGGAGGTGCGAAAGCGCGGCTCCGCGGCGTTTCTCAGCGAGCTCACGGCGGTGTCCCATCGCGAGGACGCGCCGAGCCGGCTCGCCGATCGCGTCGACCCGGAGACCCGCGCGCGCCTCGAGCGGCTTCGCCGCGGTAAGGGCTGAGCGGTCGGGTCCGGCTCCCGGCGGGTCTCGGCCGCTCGCCCCACGCGGCCAAACCTGGCATGTCCGTTCCGGCGATGACCTGGGCCACCGGCCTCCTCCCCACGGCTCGAGCCTAACGCCGAAACACGCGCCCGTCAGTGTCGACTTCGTGTCGACTTCGTCCCGTTCTCCGTCTAGCCACGCGCCGGCGAACATGTGTTCTTATTACAATGGAACTTGCGCAAGAGGGTTGTAACGCTTGCAAGATGCTGCTAGCTTCCCCCTCGACTTGAGGGTGAGAGTTGATCCTCGGATCGATCCAGACGACACGACGACGAGGGGAGAAAGCGATGTCCGTGCGTACAGCAGCTGCACCGAAGAGCCCGCAGAAGCTGCAACGGGAGCTCGAGGATCTCCAGCTCGTGCTTCGCGCGCGGAACGGCTCGGACACCGCCCGCGACGAGCTGATGCGTCGCTACCAGGGCTTCGTCCGGCTCAAGGCGAGCTCCTACTTCCTCGCCGGCGGCGACTCCGAGGATCTCGTCCAGGAGGGGATGATCGGGCTGTACAAGGCGATCCGCGACTACCGGTCGGACAGGGAGTCGTCGTTCCGCTCCTTCGCCGAGCTCTGCGTGACGCGCCAGATCATCACGGCGATCAAGTCCGCGACCCGCTACAAGCACGCCCCGCTCAACACGTATGTCTCCTTCAGCCACACGCCGGCGGGCCAGGACTCCGAGGGCGACTGCACGCTGGGCGACGCGCTCCCCGGACCGTCCATCGACGACCCGTCGGTTCGCGTCATCTCGACCGAGGAGCTCCAGGCGCTGGTCGGCTGTCTCGGCACGAGCCTCTCCGGGCTCGAAGCGGAGGCTCTCCGCCTCTATCTCGACGGCCACTCGTACGAGTCGATGGGCGACGAGCTCGAGTGCGACTGCAAGACGATCGACAACGCCCTCCAACGCGTGAAGCGCAAGATCCTGGCGCACCAGGCCGCCCGGGCGGTTCCCGCCTAGCTAGTCCGGGCGCATCCTGGTCGACGGGGACGCGAGCTCGCGCTCCACCTCGTCGATCAGCTCCTCGTGGAGATCGAGGTACCGACGCAGGAACTCGATCACGATG
>Ga0207691_10007013_pt1 | contig 10872 bp, 3 predicted proteins | sample KBSM13metaG_FD_184327 | JGI IMG/M metagenome (GOLD analysis project Ga0207691, IMG submission 184327) | Miscanthus rhizosphere microbial communities from Kellogg Biological Station, Michigan, USA - KBS M1-3 metaG (SPAdes) (version 2) | ecosystem: Host-associated > Plants > Roots > Rhizosphere >...
GTCTTCCCGCCGCATATCCGCAAGGCCATCACGGCCCGGGACCGGGGCTGCGCCTTCCCGCAATGCACCATTCCGGCGCCCTGGTGCGAGGCCCACCACATCACTTACTGGTCCCGCGGCGGAACCACCGGAACCGGCAACGGCACCCTGCTCTGCTCCCATCACCACCACGTGATCCACAAGGAACACTGGAGCATCCAGATGCGCACCGGGATCCCCTGGTTCATCCCGCCACCCCACCTCGACCCCGCCCGGACACCCCGCCGGAACAGCTACTTCCGCCTGGAGTGATCCCGTGGCCGTCCGGTGAACAGGGGACCGGACGGACGGCGGGCTGGCCGCCCCGTGAGCAGAAGCCCGGACGGCCGCAGCGGGCTGAGCGGCTCGCACGTCCAGGCCAAGGTCATGGCCGCGGGGGCAACCCCGAGCCCTCAGTCCTGGCAGCCCTCAGTCCTGGGAGCCCTAGGAGCCCTCGGTCTTAAGAGGTTTCCCGGGACGTGATCCCGAAGCTCGGAGACTGCAGCTCGGTGAAGTTCCCGACGCTGGCGCGCACGGTGCACTGGGGCGTGATCTGCAGGGCCGTCACGGTAAGCCCCGCGCTGTCCACCGCGAGCGCCCCGCCGCAGCCGTCGGAGAACCGTACTCCTTTCTCGCCGCCGCTCACGGCGGCGAGCATCTGCGAGGGCTTGCCCGACGCGGGACTGACGTAGAGCGGGTTCAGCTCGTCGGCGCCGCCGGCCCAGACTGGCACGAGGGTGATCTTTAGCGGGCTAGGCGTCACGACGCGCGCCGGAGTACGCACCTCCACGCCCTTTAGGCGCTGGACGGTATAGGCCGTGCCCTTGACGGCAGGGTCCTGCGTGGCGGCCGTCGTCGCCTCGGACCCAGCCCGCAGCCACGCGTCGAGGGCCTGCTGGTCCGCGGGTGACACTGACACCTTGGCTGTGACCTGGGCTGCCCCTCCCGCCGGGACCTCCAACCCCGAGACCTTCCAGCCGCACTCGACGTCAAGGCCGGTGATCGAGGCCTGATTCCTGCTTACCGAAGCCCCGTCCCACGTGACCGCCGGGCACGCTTCCCCATCGGCCAGGCCCGGGATCACCTCAAGGAAATCACCGGACAACGGCGCCTTCTGCGCCGCGTACGCGACGGTCAAGCGGATCTGGCCTGAGGAGGGCTCATAGGAGGCCTCCCGCGAGATTGTCAGGCCGGTCGGCAGCGCCGCGTCCTGAAGTTGCTTGGACACCTGGCCTTCCGCGGTGGGCCGCATTTGCTGACCTGAAGGGGCGAGGACAACGAACCCCACGACCATCGCGACGACGAGCAGGGCCGCGGCACCGGCGAGCAGTAACGCTTTGCGAGTGCGCCAGAACGGGGTGGCGACGTTCGCCTCGAGCCGGGCCTCCGCCCGGGGCCGCACTTCGCGGCGCGGGATTGGCCGGGCGATGGTGGCGCTGTCGGCCTCCCCGAGCTCGGGAGCCTTCCCGGCGTGGTCATCTGGCGAGCCTGACGCGAAGGCCGCGAGGTCCTCGTCCGTGAAGGCGCCCCGGACGACGGTGGCCGAGCGTTCGACGGCGTCGAAGTCCTCCGGGGCCTCGGTACGCGTGATCGGGCTGCTGCCGGCAAGGCGGGGTGCGAGACGCCGGAGCGTCGCCGCGGCCTCACTCGCCGTCGGACGTTGGGCGGGGTCTTTGGACAGCAGCGAGTCGACTACGTTCCACACCGCGTCGTCCACGGGAATCCGTGGCGGGCGCGAGGAAACATGGCGGTACGCGACGCTGAAGTCCGTCCCAGGCCCGGCGAAAGGAGTGCGCCCGGCGAGGAGCTCGTAGAGCAGGATGCCCGTTGAGTACACATCGCCCGGAGGGCCGGACCGGCCCTGGCTGATGAGCTCGGGAGGCATGTAGTGCGGGGTGCCGATGAGACCGGTCGTCTGGCGGATCTTCTCACCCACGACGTCGGAGATGCCGAAGTCGGAGACCCGTACGTCGCCCGCGCCACACTCGGCCCAGGGGCGGGCGAGGAGCACGTTGTCCGGCTTAATATCGCGATGCGTCACGCCTCGCGAGTGCGCGAAAGCCAGTGCGTCGAACACTTCGGCGACGACGGTGAACGCGTCCTCGGGACGCAGCGGGCCGGCCTCCTTTACGGCGTCACGCAGCGAGCCTCCTGCGACGTAGTCCATGACGATGGCCAACCGGGCGCCCTCCACCACCATGTCGCGCACCGTGACGATGTGCGAGTCCTGCAGGCCAAGCAGGACGGATCGCTCGCGGACGAACCGCTCTACGAGCGAGGGATCGTCGGCGTGCTCCGGGCGCAGGACTTTGGCGGCAAGCGTCCGGCCGTCGGCAGAGGTGACGGTCCAGACCTCGCCGACGGCGCCGGAGCCCACCCGTTCGCCGAAGCGGTAGGACGCTCCCAGAGCCTGACCCGTCTGTGCGAATTTCATACCGTACTCCCCAACGCTATCAATCTGATTCCTCAAGGCCCCCGGCCGTCCACTCGTTCGTCGTAGGCGCCCGCCGCCGGGTTCAAACCTCGGCGCTCATCGACTGGATCAGTGCCAATTGCCCGCCGACGCCGATATATCCACGCCCGGCAGTCAGCGCCACCGGCGCCCTGCGCGGGAGTGCGGCGCCCAGCAGTTCGCCGTCGTAATCTACATCCGGTTGCAGCAGCACACCCAGGCGCGATTTGCGGAGCGTCTTGGTCCAGTGACTGTACAGCCCGCGGAGATCCGCGGCCCGTCCGGCCGCAATGATGCACAGCCCCGGCTGCCCGGAGGTCACAGCCCCCGCGATGGATTGATCGGCGTCCTCGAAGCGCTCTGCGTCGTCGATGAGCAGGAACACCGGGCCGCGCTCGAGTCGCAGGGAGGCCAGCAAGGCAGGCACCTCATCCGTGCCGACGGCCACGCGATCCAGATCGGAGAGGGCCAGGGGCGAGCGGCGATCGCAGATGCCCCACACCTGAGCCGGCCCGCGGGAGGTGGCCGCGCCACGCAGGGCTGCGGCCAGCGCCAGCAGCAGCGTGGACTTGCCCGAACGGGCAGGCCCGGCGACGAGCGCGTGCTCGCCCTCGTAGATCTCCAGGAACGCCGGTGAGAGGTCCGCCTCCTGTATTCCCACCGGGATGAGCCAAGGTTCGGCCTCCAGCCGGGGTTCCACGCCCAGCTCCAGCATCGTGACGTTGGCGGGCAGACGCCTGATCGCCGGGGTCTTCGCGGGAGCGTGTGCCCAGCTTTGCCGCACGCGATCCACCGCAGCCTCGACCCCGATACCGGGCGTGGCCACATGCATCTGGAGCGAGGTGCGGGGATCCACGCAGCGCCCAGGAAGCGCAGCGGGGATTTCCTTGCCCCGGACGCCGAGCGAGGAGTAGTCATAGGCGTCCGCCAGCCGGAAGAGCCACTTCTGCAGCGTCACCTCGTTCATGGCCGAGGGCACCGCCTTGGCGCGTGTGGTGGAGACCGCGAAGGACAGCCCCAGCGCCGGGCCGTCCGCGTACGCCCGGTACAGCAAAGCCAGCAGTTGCTGCCCTTCGAAGTCCTGGAACTCGTCCCGCAGCGAGGCCAGGCCGTCCAGCAGCACCACGGCGCGGCGGTGCCTGCCAGGCACGGCGCGGCGGCTCTCGAGCTCCGTGTGCAGGTGCCGCAGGAAACGGGCCTGCTGCTCCTTGGCACCGGCCCCGGTTCCCACATACGCCACGGTGTGCGGCAGGCGCTCCAGGGCTTCGAGCTCACGGGAGCCCATATCGAGGATCATCAGGTCCAGCTCGGCCGGATCGGCGTCCTTCGCCAGCGTCAGCGCGATCGAGGCCAGCGTGGTGCTCGTGCCGGAGCCGGCCACGCCCATGAGCATCAGGTTCCCCACGGACATGTCCCATCCCGCCGCGGACTGGCGCTGCAGCTCCGGCTCGTCCACGACGGCCACCTGGACCGTGGAACCTCGGACGGCGCCCACCATCGGCAGCCGCGGGGGTGCGGGATCGGTGGGAGTGCCGGACGGAGTGGCGCGACGGCCGCCGTCGGCCTCCGGGAGGAATCCCTCCAGCTCCACACGCTCGCCCAAGGCCTCCGGCCAGACCTGCCGCGGCTGGGCGAACCCCGCCTCGGCGTTGGCTTCGACAACCGCGTCGATGAGGAGTTCGAGGTCGTTCTCGTCCACGGCCGCAGCCCGTGGCGGCGCCGCCGCGGGAACGGGGACGCCGAACTGGCGGATCTCACGCACGTCCACGGCAGGGCCGGCGCCGAGCTGCGCCCGTCCGGTCACGAGGGCCGTCTGCACGGGGGTGATGTCGTCCTGGCCCAGTTTCACGAATGCGCGGCCCATCTGGGCCCGGCCGATCGCCGAGGCTGCGGGCACACCGATGACGTTATTGGAGTCGTCGCGGCTCTGTACCCGCAGGGCCACCCGAAGGTTGGTGTTCGCGAGGATGTCGTCGCTGACGACGCCCGCCGGGCGCTGCGTCGCCAGGATCATGTGCACACCCAGGGTGCGGCCCACTGCACCCACACTGACGAGAGCTTTGAGCACGTCCGGGAAGTCCTTGGCCAGCATGGCGAACTCGTCGATCACGAGCAGCAGCCGGGGCATGGGCTCGGCCGGGTTCGTGGCCAGATAGGCGTTCAGGTTGTCGATGCCCTCGCCGGCCGCTGCGAAGACCCGCTGGCGGCGTTCCATCTCCGCTTCCAGGGCGCGCAGGGCCCGGTCGGCGAGCTGCTCGTCCAGATTGGAGATCGTACCGATGGTGTGCGGAAGGCGTTCGCATGCCTTGAAGGCGGCCCCGCCCTTGAAGTCGACGAGGATAAAGTTCAGGCGGGTCGGATCGTTGCGTGCCGCGAGGCCGGCCACGAGCGAGCGGAGGAACTCGGACTTGCCGGAGCCGGTGGTGCCGCCCACCAGGCCGTGCGGGCCGTCCTTGACCAGATCCAGGGTCAGGGTGCCGTTCTCCCCTGTGCCGATCGGCGTGGAGACGCCGGTGGGAGCCTGCCACATCCGACGGATCGTGGCCGAGTCCGGGCGATCGTAACCGAGGAGCCCGGGCAGCCGCACGAGCGAGGGCAGCGAGGCCCCGGGCACGCTCAGCTCCGGATCGTCGAAGTGCGCCACGCGCATCGCGCAGCGCAGGGCCTCCTCCTGGTCCAGGCCCGCCAGGATGACGTCCTCCACGCGGGTCAGGTCCTCCGGCTGGTCCACGGTGGCCGCGGCGTCCGCCCCGACCCTGATGATCGTGGTGCAGGAGGCCGGCAGCTGCTCCTCCGAGGTCGCAATGACGATGCCGGCCACCCGTGACGGGCTCTGCTGCGGGCTCCCCTGGGCCCCGGGCACGGAGCGGCCCGTGCCGAGCAGCGCGCGTGCCGGCGCGTCCCTGCCCTCCGTGAGCACCTCGGAGTCCAGGACCACCAGCATCGCTGGTGTGGGCAGCTCCTGCACCGTGTCCTTGAGCGTGCGCAGCATGGCCAGGCTCGTCTCGCGGTGCGCGGACATCCACCGCTCGCCCGTGCTGCTGCCGGCTTGGCGCGTGTGCGGCAGCCACGAGGCCCACTCCCACTCGTCAGCGCGCCCGGCGTCGCAGAAGACGCCGATGGTCAGGTCGGCCGGACCGACGTGCACCGCGGCCTGGGCCAGGAGGGATCGCGCGAGCGCCAGAGCACCTTCCCGCGGCCCGACGATACCCACCACACCGGCGTCGGTCAGGTCCACGAGCACGGGCGCGGCCTGCAGGCGCGCGGCCGCGAGGGAGTCCTTCACCTTCTCATCCAGCCGCGATCCGGCGGTGCGGTCCACCTCTGGCTTCCAGGGGACGTCACCTGTGCCGGCGTGCAGGGCCAGGAAGTCGTCCGCGTCTGCGCGGCGCTGCCACAAGGACGTGGCGGGGAGTGCGGGGCGCCGGACTACGGTCGCGGGATCGGGGATCATCCGGTGGCGTCGTGCGGTCTCCGTCGCTGCGGCTGCGCGGACCTGCTGCTCGAATCCCTGGAGCGCCCCGGCGAAGCGCTCGTCCTCTTCTTTGAGGCCCCGGGCGTGGCGGCGCTTTTGTTCGAACCACATGCCCACGGCCATGACCGGGCTGAGCATGGCGAACATCGCGAAGCGCAAGTCCCGCAGGATCAAGACCATCGCCGCCGCCATCACGAGGGGCGCGAGCACCGTGATGTAGCTGAATTTGCTGGCTGGCGGCACTTCCTTGCGGCTCGGCGGGACCAGGGGCTCGCCCGCCGGGGCCTGCCCGGGGCGGGGAGGCCGGTTGAAGGGCGCTGTCGCCGCCGGTGTGAGGTTGTGCAGGCTGCCGGGCGCCGGGGCGGGCGTCTCGTCAAGGGACCGGCGCAGAAGGAGCACCGCGCCGCCCGCCGTGATCGTGGCGGTTTCGGTCACCAGGACCCCGTCCTCCCCCACCGGCTCGCCATTGACGAGGGTGCCGTTCGTGGACCCGCCATCGAGCACCCGCAGCCCGTCCTCCTCCCGGCGCAGGCGGCAGTGGTCCCATGACGCGCTTTCGGTCGGAAGGCTCAGATCGGCGTGAGGGGACCGGCCGATCAGCATCTCTCGCCCGTGCGGAACGTCAATCACGCCGCCGGTGCGCTGGCCGCCGGCGAGCGTCACGCTCCAGCCGCGCACGCGCTGCGGAATCTGCCACGGCGCCCGCGAGATGCGGCTGCCCTCCAGGAAGATCAGCTCTGAGACGGGGGTGGAACCACGCACCTCGGCCTCGTTCACGAACACCGCCTCATCGGGTGCCAGGCGCGGGCCACCGGAGGCCTCCACGAGGTCTGTCAGCGTCGTGGCAGGCGCGGCGTGAGCCACGTCGCACTCAAAGCGACGCTCGTCCAGGTCGATCAGCACACGCACCGGGGCGCTCCTTCAGTGGTGGATGGTTCCCGCCCGCTCAGGGGCGAGCCGGGGGCGGGTGGTCAGGGGTTTGCCGGCGCCGGCACCCAGACGAGCCGCGGAGCGGCCTCGTCCGGCGGGCGCAGGCCCAGATCCTGAGGGGAAGCGTAGACCGGGATTGCCTCCGCGGTCAGCGCCGCGGAGCGCGAGAAATCCAGCGCCGGCCCCGCGAGGCCGTCACCAGGACCGAAGGACATGGTGCGCAACGCCGCGGCGACCTTGGACGGCTCGCCGCTTCCAGCCGACGCGGCCGCCCGTACGAGGGCGACGACGGCGTCGTGGCTGCGTGAGTCCGCCGCCCATGCGTCGGCGGAAAACGCGGCATCGCCCGTCAGGTTCTTGACCTTCGGGTCACCGGACGCCAGGCGCACGGCGGACAGGAATGCGGACATCCCGCGCCCCTGGGCGTCCTGCTGGAGCGCCGTGGCATCGCCGCCGGCCGGGGCAACACTGACCAGCTGCCCGGAGGCGGCGCCGTCGAGCTCGGACAGCGTGGAGGCGAAGGCCGGGGCGGTGGCGCCGTCTGGAATGACCACGGGGACGGACACGTCGCGGGCCTGCAAGGCCTGGACCAGCCGGGCCAGGCGCTGCGGGGTGGCGGCCGAGACAACCACGGCGTCCGCGGGCTCGGCGACCCTCGTGGACCCGGCGCCTGCTGGGGCGTCCTCGGCAGGGGGGCGCAGCTGGTCCCCTGTTTGGATGGCGGCCTCCTGGGCCAGGTCCATCACCGCGTCGAAGCCATCGAGGTTCAGCGTCTGTGAGATCCCGACCGAGGCAGGGACCTCGCCGCCGTCCCCGACGAGCAGCACCCTGTTCTTGCCGTTCAGCGCGGTTCGAAGGGCGGCCGCGACGGATGCGCCCGTCGGCCTCGTGGTCCAGGTGGCCTGCGCGGGGTCGGATGGTTCGGCGTAGGGCAGGATCGCCGGGAGGCCGAGCTCCTCGGCGGCCTTAGCCGCGGCCTGGGCCGGCGCACCCGTGGTCGCCACGACGACACCCGCTGCTCCCTGTTCGGCGAGCGCGTGGACGGCGGCGCGGGCGCCATCCTCCGTGCCGCGGTCGTTCTGGGCTACGAGGGCGACGGCGGCGCCGCCCTTGGCAAAGCGCTGTGCGGCGACGATCGCGCCCTGTGCTGCGCGGTTGTACTCGGAGCCGGGCTCGCCGGACTGGCCGAGCGTGAGGACGACGCCGATGGAGAAGTCGTTCGGCAGGCCCTCGGCTTTCAGCGGGACGGGAACCGTCGCGGCTACCGGGTCGGGCCGTGAAGCCTCCTTGGGACGGCTCAGCGCCACGGTCGTCAGGGCGATCGCAGCCGCGAGGACGACAGTGATGCCCGCGACGATCAGGGTCGTGAGCCCGGTGCGGGAGCTCATGCGGTGCCGCCGATCTTCAGTGTGTACAGGGTCTGCGACGTGGCGCCGGCCGGCACCTCGAGGTGGAACGGTGGCAGTTCGTCGACAGCGGTGAGTGAAGCCTTGAACTGCGCCTGGCGCAGCAGCAGCCCCGCCACGTCCCTGGAGCGGATATTGGCATAGCCCTCAGCGTTCTGCGATGCCAGTGCCAGCTGATAGTCGGCAGTGTCGGCCTTGGCGGCGCTTGTGGCCATGGAGCCGAGCAGGCCGGATCCGTTCACCGAGCGGTCGCCCAGGTCGAGCATCACCTTGGTGAGGCTTGAGGACAGGAGGGCGCTGGCGCCCTCGACGTCACGGGTTGAGCCGGACGTGCTGGAGGCGATGTTCGCGAGCGAGGACTGCGTGCTCTTGTCCAGGGATGCGGCCAGCGCGTCGCTCTGCCCGCGCAGTTCGTCCCGCTGCTTATTCACCGTGCCCTCGGCGTCGTTCACCACCTCGTCCGAGGTGGACTTCAAACCGGAGATGGACCGGTTGAAGGCCGTGATCACGGCGTCGGAGCCCGCGTCGCCGATCTCGGCGACACGGCGCACTTGCTCGTCCACGGTCTTGTAGACCTCGGCGGCGGTCTCGGCCGAGACCTCGCGGAGGGACTCCTTGATCTTGTCGCCGAGCCCGTCCTGCTGCTCCTTGAGCTTCGCGAGCGTCGAGCCTACCCGACCGGAGGAGTCGATCGCCTTACCGAGCGCGGCGTCCAGGGCAACTAGTTCGCGCTTGTTGCTGTTGACGTCGCCCGTGGCGGCACCATCGAGCGCCTTCGTGGCCTTGTTGATGGCGTCCAGCTTGGCGTCGATGTCGTCGATCGCCGTCCCCAAAGTGGTGAACGCCTGGCCGATCTCCTCGTCCGGGGCGGTGGTGTCGGTGGCCGCCAAGACCGCGTCCCAGGCGGCCGTCTGGGCCTGGATCCGATCGTCCAGCGGGTCCTTGAACCCCAGCGGCGGGCGCAGTTCCTGCGCCGGGTTTCCGCTTTCATCCGTGGGCTCGCACGGTGCGGACGTCAAGTAGGAACGCAGCCGCTCCGCCTGCTCGGCGGACAGTCGGCCCTCGCGGGGCAAGGCGCCGTCGGCCATCTTGCACAACTCGTCGGCGAGCCGCTGCGTTTGCTGCGTCATCGAGCCGTTCAGCAGCGAGCGGTCACCCAACTCGCCCCGGGCGTTCTGCGCAGTCTTCTTGATGTCGCCCAGCTTCTGCCGCAGGCCGTCGATGCTGCCGCGGACCGCAGCGGCCGCGTCCCGGGTCGCGTCTACGGAGCCCCGGGCGGACTTGATCGCCTCATCCACGTTTGCAAGGGCAGTCTTGTAGTCTTCGGTGGTCTCGGCGCCGTCGAGGACCGCAGCGAAATCGGCGCGAACCTTTTCCAGCGTGACGGCGGCAGCCTCCTGATCCTTGATCGCGCCCTCGACCATCTGCGGCTGCAGGTCCGCCACGAGCTCGTCGCCCTTCGTCACCAGGCCCAGCAACGCACCCGTGACGGTCACGGCAGAGCCGTAGAGGGAGCATGTCATCGAGCCCTGCTCCGCGCATTCCTCCGCGGTGGGGTCCTCGGGGCCCATGGTGGCCTTAATGGCGCCGGCGACGATGTCCCGGCAGCCCGCACTCACCTTCGCGTAGGCGTCGAGCTGCGAGGCCATGGTCTGGATGCTGGAGTAGACCGTGGCCGCCTTCCCCGATTTGGGCACCTCCGCGGTGCAGCCGTCACCGTTGATGGGAGCCGTCGCGGGCACGGCCGAGGTGTCGCCCAGCATCGCGTCCACGGCGGCGACGGTCAGCTTCAGCTGGGACGCAGTGGTGGACTGCGTTGACTTCGTCGCGGCCTCCAGGTCGGCGCCGAGAGTCTTCAGCTGCTCCTTCAGGTCCACCATGGTTGCGGCCAGGGCCGTGGAGTTATCGCGCAGCTCGCCCGCCGTCTTCGCACCCAGGGTCTGAGAGGTCTCCTGCAGGTTCTGCCGGACCTCGGTGATGGTGGATCCGGCCTTGGTCAACACGGTGTTGACGTCCGAGACCAGTGAGATGGTGCGGCGTTGCAGCCCCATCTCGGAGCCCGCGCCGGAGGAGAACGCGCCGGCGAGCACACCGTCCGCGCTGAGGTCGGTGTTGAGGCCCGGCTGGACCGCCACGTCGAAAGCAGGGACCTGAAAGTCCTTGACCTCAGCAACGAGGCGCAGCGTGGTGCTTGCCCCGGAACGCGGCGGGGCCAGCACGGTGGCCCACTGCACCACGGTGGCACCGTCCTCTGTGCTGCTTAGGACGCCGTTGGTGCCCGTTCCGCCGTCCGCAGAGCCGGCGGTGACGTCGTCGGCCCGTACATCGGCGAGTTTCGTTGAGGCGGCGATAGTCAGCGGGGCGCCGACGAGGGCGGTATCGGAGCGGGTTTGGCCCGCGGCATCGTACTCGATGACCCGCGGCCTGACCGTGAGGTTCTCCAGAGTCAGGTCGATCTCGACCGGCCCGGTGTGGCCTTGAAGCTCGGTGAGGTCGGAGCCGGACTTGTCGCCGGCCCGGTACTGCAGGCTCACTCGCACCGGCAGTTCGCCCACCGCCTGGGCGGCGTCGTACTTCGTGTCCGCTGCGGA
>Ga0207691_10007014_pt1 | contig 10871 bp, 8 predicted proteins | sample KBSM13metaG_FD_184327 | JGI IMG/M metagenome (GOLD analysis project Ga0207691, IMG submission 184327) | Miscanthus rhizosphere microbial communities from Kellogg Biological Station, Michigan, USA - KBS M1-3 metaG (SPAdes) (version 2) | ecosystem: Host-associated > Plants > Roots > Rhizosphere >...
CGCCTATCCAGCGTTTTTCTTCGACGAGGATCCGGTGCATGACCGCGATCTGGCCGGCGGGCCCGCCAAAAGACAGCAGGCCGATGCGCAACCAGGTGCGCGTGGCTTCGGGGAATGATACGAGCGAGTTATCCAAGCGAGCGGATGCTAACCCGGCATGGGGCTTTCAGTGTGATACCGGAATGTTACCGGCGCGGGTGCGCGCAGGTTCCAGGCGCGCTGCTGACACACACGCGGCATATGTGAATGCGATTCCGCAATTTCCCAATGCGCAGTGGTCTAGTTAGTTTCACGTCGCATGAGTACGCCTGCTTTCGCGCCTGCCCCTCTGCGAAGTCCGCGCCGCCGCCGTCGCCGGCACGCGCTCAACCGCTTTCCGCTGCAATGGCACGTGCCGTTGGCCGACGCTGCAACCGTTGGCGGCCGTCAGGTACCAATCGCGCGACGCTGGTGGGTGGCGGTCGCCGCGCTCGCGGTGTTTGCGGCTCATGGCGTCGGAGTCTGGTATGGCAACCGCGTATCGCTGATTACGGACCTGAAGCCACAGAAGAACACGCTCGCGCTCGAGATCATTCGTCCGCCGAAAGTGGAGCCCCCGGCACCGCCCCCGCCGCCGCCGCCCAGGCGGACTCCGCCCAAGGCGCCGCCCCCGATTCAAACTGCCGCCGTGGTTCCAAGCGAGGCACCACTGGCCGCGCCCGTGGAAACTGTCGCGGCCGTCGCGCCTGCAGAGCCCGCGCCGGCGCCGCCGCCCGAGCCCGTGAAACCGGCGTTCGGTGGCATCGGCTACAAGAACAATCCGCCGCCTGACTACCCGGCGCTCGCGGTGCGCCAGGGATGGCAGGGCACCGTGCTGCTGCGCGTGCGCGTCCTGCAGAGCGGCACCGTTGAATCCGTGGAAGTGGTGCGGTCGAGTGGCAAGAAAGTGCTCGACGACGCGGCGATTCACACCGTGGAGCGCTGGGTGTTCGCGCCGTCGACGCGCGGCACCACCCCCATCGATGGGTTCGCCACCGTGCCCATCGAATTCAAACTCGATTCGTAGTTTCTCCGAACCCAAAGGGACGCCTGTGTTAGCTCATTCATCATCGTTTGCCGTCGTCGTCACTCTCTGGGTGCTCGGCGCCTTCTCCGTGGCCACCTGGGTGCTGATCCTGGCCAAAGCCACGCAGTTCATTCGGGCCGGAAGCGGCAACCGCCGTTACTCGAACGCGTTTCGCGCAGCGCCGAGTCTGCAGGCGGCCGCGGACGTTCCCGACAATCGCAGCGCGTACTCGCGTCTCGGCGCCGTTGGCTTTGGCGTCCTGCGGCACGCACCGCCGGATGGCAGCGGCGACGAGCATGCATTCGACCGTCACGAACTGCTGGAGCGAAATCTTCGCCAGCAGGTCCTGCGCGAACGCCGCACGCTCGAAGGCGGCCTTGCGGTGCTTGCGAGCGTCGGCAGCACCGCGCCTTTCGTCGGCCTCTTCGGCACGGTGTGGGGAATCATGTCGGCGATGAAGGACATCAGCCGCCTCGGCAATGCGTCCATCGACGTCGTGGCAGGGCCGATCGGTGAGGCGCTCGTGGCCACGGGCATCGGCATCGCCGTGGCGATTCCCGCGGTGCTGGCCTTCAACTTCTTCGTGCGCCGCGTGAAATCCGTCACCGCAGATCTCGATGATTTCGCCAACGACTTCCTGAATCTCGCGCAGCACGCCGTGCTGCGCGCCGAGCGGCGCCCGCAGGAAGTGCATCGCCTGCAACCCGTCGTCGTCGGCAACCGGAGCTGAAGCCATGGCCGTATCCACTTCCGAGGACAGCGACGTTCTGAGTGAAATCAACATCACGCCGCTGGTCGACGTCATGCTGGTGCTGCTCGTCGCCTTCGTCATCACCATCCCGGCGTTGACCAATGCAATTCACGTCAATCTTCCGCGCACGGTGCAGACCACGCCGCCCGAACAGCAAAAGGCGATCACTGTGACTGTCGACACCACCGGCGCGATCTTCTTCGATGACGTGCGCGTGGCCCAGGAAGACCTGGCGCAGCGGTTGGGCAACATCAAGGCGGCGATTGCCGATCCGGCGTTGCACCTGCGCGCCGACGACCGCGTGCCGTATGGCGCGGTCGCGAAGGTGATGGCTGCGATCGAGCATTCCGGAATCTCGAAGGTTTCGGTTCTCACGGAAAATCAATGATGTGTAGTTAGCGTCGCCACCCCCGGGAGGGGTGGCGTTCTCCAAGCATGCCCGCAAAATATTCAACGAACTGGTAAACGACAATGCAAGCTTTCCCCCGCACGCGCCCGGCGCGTCGATTTTCTCAAACTGCCGCCGCGGTCTCGATCGCGTTGTTCTCGTCCGCTCTCACTCATGCCGCCGGTACGCGCAGCGCCGCCGAAATCCAGGCCGAGATCGATCGCCTGACCCAGGAGATCGAAGCACAAAAGCAGGAACTGGCTGCAACGCAAACGGACGCGCCTGCCGACACCGTCCCGTCTGTCGAAGATGCCCCGCATGACACCGCGCTCGGCAAGGTCACGGTACGCGCGCGCAATCGCCTGGAGCCGTTGCAGGAAGTGCCCTTGTCGATTTCGGTGGTCACGGGCAAGGAGCTGGATCGGCTGCAGGCCACCGAGATCGGCGCCATCACCCAGCGCGCGGCGAATGTCTCCTGGAATCTCGGCAATCAGCGCACCAGCAGTCTGTCGATTCGTGGTGTGGGCCGGCAGGGACAGACCGAAGCGCAGGATCCATCGGTGGGATTCATCGTCGATGGCGTGAGTTATGGCTACAACGCGCTGACCTCGAGTTTCGACTTCATCGACGTCGACACGGTCGAGGTCACGCGCGGGCCACAGGGTACCTTGCTGGGCAAGAACGCAAGCCTTGGTGTGGTCAGCGTGACCACACGCCGTCCGTCGTTCACGCCGGATGCCATTTTCTCGGTGACTTACGGCGACCAGGACACGGTGATCGCGCGTGCTGCCGGCGGGGGACCGATCGTCGACGGGAAGCTCGCGTGGCGCGGAGCCATCAATGCCAACAAGGGGCAGGGCGACATCAAGAACGAATACAACCGCGACATCACCTGGACCAACAAGGACCGCGTGTATGGACGCGTGCAGTTGTTGTACACGCCGACGGACACGTTCAGTGCGCGCCTTTCCGTGGATGCGCAGCCCCGCGGCGGCGAGACCACCAATGGCCGCACCATCAACACGCCGACGCCGCAGTTCTACTCCAATGGCGCGCGAAACGCGCTCGCCACCGACGCTTCCACGCGGCTCGCTCGCCAATGGTTCACGCAGCAGTCCAGTTACACCTACGCCGACGACTATCTATACGGCGGCGGCGACAACGAGGTGAACAACGACAACGCGCGTCCACTCGTGACCGGCAGCAATGGTGCGTCGCTGACGCTCGACTGGAATCCGGGCGCGCTCAATGTCACCTCCATTTCCGCCTACAAGGACTATCACTTCCAGGCGGTCAACGACGAAGGCACGGTGTTCGACGTGTATCGCAATGCTGGCGGCTTCTGGAACGACTACAAGCAGTGGAGCCAGGAGCTGCGCCTGTCGGGCACGCTCGGCGAGCTCGCCGACTACCAGACCGGCCTCTACTACCTGAAGGTGCACAACGTCGCGGACTATCGACGCGCCTGGGGCAACGATGCCGGCGCCTGGTTCGCGACCACGGCGCAGTACGACCGCCTGGACGTGCCCGTGAACGCGGACGGCAGCCTGAGCGGCGGGCGCTACCTGCTGCAGAACTCGCTCGACCGGCTGATCATGTCGTTCAACTCGCCCGCGGGCGTGCAGGACATCCAGAACGAGAGCGCCGCGGTGTTCGGCCAGCTCAACTGGCACATCGCCGATGCATTCACCGTGACTACCGGCGTGCGCTTCACAAAGGAAGACCGTCAAACTACTTCGCGCACCGGCATCAAGGACAATGGCAGCGCGCCGGAGCTGAATCCCGCCGTGGTCAACAATGTGTCGCTCGGCGGCTTTGCTTCGAATGCCACCACCGGTGCGTTGCTCGCCGGGAATTCCGCCGAACAGCTCGTGCTCGCGGATCTCGTGGCTACGAAGTACTTTGCGGTGGCGGCCACCGGTACGCCAGGCGCGGCTTACCTATCGTTGACCGCTGCCCAGCAGCGCCAGGTCGCCGATGCCAAGGCCATCCGCCAGTCCAACATCGGAGTCGTGTTCCCGCAGTCCACCGCAGAGAGTTTTGAGGACACGCAGCCCGCGTTCGTCGTGAGCCCGAGCTTCAAGATCAACGACGATCTGTCGACCTATGTTTCCTGGCAGCACGGTGAGAAGGCCGGCATCTCGCAGTTCGTCAACGGCGTGTCGAACCTCGTGCGTGCCGAGAAAACCGACGCCTACGAAATCGGACTCAAGACCGTGCTCAACGACGGCAAACTGGTGTTCAACACGGCTGTCTTCTATTCGGAGATCGAGGACTACCAGCAGCAGGTGCGCATCGTCGATGAGTACACCACCAACCTCAACATCCAGAATGGCGTGACTCCGGCGATTGCTTACACATCCGCCACGGGCAACGTGCCACTCGTGAAAGTGAAGGGTGTGGAAATCGATGGCGTCTATGCCGGCATTCCGAATACCCAGCTGCGGTTCTCGGGCGCGTACAACGATGCCTATTACGCGGACTTTCCGAACCTCGCTCAGCCCGTCGAGAACGGCTATCCCGGTGCGCCGCCGTATCGCGATGCCAGCGGCGAGACGCTGCCCGGCTCTTTCAAGTACGCCTTCAATCTCGGTGTCGACTACCGCGTGCCCGTCTGGGAATCACTTGAATTCCACGGCAGTGCGAACGCGGCCTACCAAAGCAAGTTCAACGGCGACGTTGCATTGTCGAGTTATGCCTGGTTGCCTGCGCGCACACTCGTCGACCTCGCGGTCGGCCTCGGGTCGCGCAGCGGGAGCTTCGACGTGAGCCTGCTGCTCAAGAACGCGCTCGATGACGACACGCGCGTGGCGCAGACCTGGAATTCCTACAGTCCGGCGTTCCCGCGCTGGTGGGGCGTGATGTTCAGCGGGCGGTTGTAACGCCCGAGCGCGGCTCCTATACCCTATGGGGCATGGAGCCGCGCACCCCGTCAGAGTCCGACCCGCACCACTGCCACACGCCGCGATTCGATTCCGGCAATCCGCTCGCCGAGAACAACATCCGGCGGGCGTTGTGGCTCACGGCCGTCATGATGGTGATCGAGATCGTCGGCGGATGGTGGTTCAACTCGATGGCGGTGCTCGCCGATGGCTGGCACATGAGCTCGCACGCGCTGGCGCTCGGACTCTCTGTGTTCGCCTATGCGTTCGCACGCCGCCACGCGGGTCATCGCCGCTATGCGTTCGGTACCTGGAAAATCGAAGTCCTGGGCAGTTATACCAGCGCAATTTTCCTGCTGGGTATCGCGGCGCTCATGACCTTCCAATCCGTCGAGCGCCTGTTCCGGCCCCAGCCCATTCGATATGACGAGGCGATCGCAATCGCGATCGTCGGGCTGCTGGTAAACCTCGTGTGCGCATGGTGGCTGCGTGGTTCGCACACGCATTCGCATGATGGTGCGGATGCGCATGCTCATGAGCACGTGCACACGCACGCGGACATGAACGTGCGCTCGGCGTATCTCCACGTACTCGCCGACGCTGCGACCTCGGTGTTCGCCATCGTCGCGCTATTCGGCGGACTCCTCTGGGGCGCCGTGTGGCTCGATCCCGTGATGGGACTCGCAGGCGCGGTGCTGGTATCAGTCTGGGCGATCGGCCTGCTGCGCGATTCCGGGCGCATCCTGCTCGACGCGGAGATGGATTCGCCCGTGGTTGCCGAGATCCGCGAGGTCCTCGAACGCGGCAGCGTGCCCGCACGCATCACCGATCTGCACGTGTGGCGCGTCGCTCGCGAGAAGTATGCGGTGGTCGTGAGTGTGACGACCCCGTCGTCGGAAAACAGTGAGTATTTCCGCCGCGCCTTGCTGATACACGAAGAGCTTGCGCACGTGACGGTGGATGTGGAGCGTGTCCCGGGAGAGAGCCACACCGCGCTTTCGTAGTGGCATTCGGCTCGTGCTAGTTTATGCCGCATGAAAACCCACGCGATTCTGGCGGCGACGTTCCTGTGCTTGTCGGTGGCTTCTGCCGATGAATTGATGCGCGACCAACTGGTCGGCGTCCGTTGCTGGGCCGATGTGCGCATCCTCTCCGACGACGCGATGGAAGGCCGGCGCGCAGGATCTGAGGCGCATCGGCGTGCGGCGCAATTCGTGGCCGACAATTTTCGCAAGGCCGGGCTGAAACCCGGTGGCGATGACGGCTATCTACAGGAAGTGCGGCTCGAGTCGCGGCAGATCGTGGAAGCGAATTCCTCGGCGAAGCTGCAGGCGGGCGAGAGGATCCGTCCCCTCACGCTCGGCGCCGATGCGGGGTTTCTGCTGCGCGGCGATCTCAAGCCTGCAGTGACGGCGCCGCTGGTATTCGTGGGGCACGGACTCGTACTGCCGCAGTACGGCATCGACGATCTGCACGGCCTCGACCTCAAGGGCAAGATCGTCGTGTCGTTCCTCGCGGCGCCGCCCTCGGTGCCCGGAGCCGCGGGTGCTCATTTCGGGTCCACCGCCGAACGATGGAGGATCTACAAGGCGGCCGGTGCGGTGGGTGTGGTGTTCATGCCGAACCCGTACAGCACCGATCTGCCCTGGGAGCGCGCCAGCAAGGTTCGCCTCGAACCATTCATGGTGCTCAAGGGCGGAGAAGATCTGTACGCGGGCATGCAGGTATGGCTCATGCTGAATCCCGAGCGCTTTCCGTGGCTGCTCGAGGGCTCGGGTCACGGCGCCGATGAACTGCTGGCCTTGCTCAAGGATGGCAAGCCGCTGCCGCATTTCGATTTGCCGTGGCGTCTCGCCGCGAGCGTCGATGCGAAAGTTTCCGACCTCGTGTCCGAAAACGTGGTGGGCTTCCTGCCGGGCTCCGACAAGACACTGCGCGACGAGCGCGTCGTGTTGTCGGCGCATCTCGATCATCTGGGCGTTGCGAGCGAAGGCGATGGCGACCGCGTGTTCAACGGCGCGATCGACAATGCGTCCGGAATCGCGGTGATGCTGCAGATTGCGCGCGATCTTGCGAAGAAGAAGGCGCCGCGCCGCACGATCGTGTTTGCAGCGGTAACGGCCGAGGAACTCGGTCTGCTTGGCTCGCGCGCCTACGTCGCCGATGCGCGTGCGCGAGGCCAGCAGATCGTCGCGAATCTCAACACCGACATGTTCATGCCGCTGTACCCCATGAAACAGGTCGTGGTGTTCGGACTCGAAGAGTCCGACCTCGCGGACGATGCGCGTGCGGTTGCTTCCGCCCTCGGCGTCGAAGTGCAGTCCGATCCGCAGCCGCAACGCAATCGCTTCATCCGCAGCGATCAATACAGTTTCATTCGCGCCGGCATCCCCGCGCTCGCCACCAAGATCGGCTATACGGCGAACTCCCCGGAAGCCGAGATCGACGCCAAGTGGTTCGCCGAGCGGTACCACGGAGTTTCGGATTCGGCTGATCAGCCCGTAGATTTCGCCGCAGTCGGCCGATACGAGGAATTCATGCGGCGGCTGGCGGAGCGCGTGGCGAATCGACAGGCGGCGCCGCGCTGGTATGACACCAGCGTGTTCTCGCGCCTCGCGACTCACTAGTCGTCAGCGCAGGAACGGAATCTTCACGGTCGCGAATTCGTGATCGACTTCATCCTGTGAGGCCGCGTTCTCGGCCGCTTTGACCTGTCGGGGAGTCAGATGCGATGCGAGCATCTGCAGGAAATCGTAGATATAGCCGCGCAGCAGTACGCCGCGGCGAAATCCTGCCCAGGTGGTGTGCACCGGGAACAGGTGCGAGGCATCGCGTACCTTGAGGTCCGCATCTTCCTCGCCATCGATGGCGATGTTGGCAAGGATGCCGACTCCCAGACCTTCGCGAACGTATTTCTTGATCACATCAGAGTCCCAGGCGGTGAGCGCGACATTGGGAGTCAGGCCTTCCTCGGCGAAGAGCTCGACCAGCGATGCGGGCCCGCTGAAGCTGAAGGAGTACGTGACCAGCGGATACTGCGCGAGCTCGGCCATCGAGGGCCGGCTGATCTCGCCGAGTGGATGCCCGTTCGGCACGACGATGGCCCGATGCCAGCGAAAGCAGGGCAGCCGCACGAGTCCTGCAAACATGGGGCTCGCGCCGGTGGCGATGGCGAGATCGATGCGGTCCGTGCTTGCGAGGTCGGCGATCTGCTCGGAATTTCCCTGGTGCAGATGCAGGCGCACCTTCGGGTACTTGTCGCGGAAGCGCTTGAGGATCTGCGGCAGCACATAGCGCGCCTGGGTGTGCGTGGTCGCGATCGACAACGAACCCGCTTCGTCCTTGCGCAGCTCCGAAGCGAGCGCCTTGATGCTGCGCGCCTGGCGCACGATCTGCGAGGCACGGTCGATCACCTGGTGGCCCGCGTCGGTCGGCCGCACCAGCGCGCGGCCTTTGCGTTCGAACAACTGGAAGCCGAGCTCGTCTTCGAGCTGCTTGAGCTGTTTGCTCACACCGGGTTGCGCGGCGTGCAGCACACGAGCGGCCTGGGTGATGTTGAGGTCGTTTTCCGCGACTGCGACCAGGTAGCGCAGCTGTATGAGTTTCATCTTTGGTGGGCCATCGAGGGCAGTGAGAGTGAAATCGGAGAGGGGGATCCTTTCATCTTGCTCACGCCCCCGCGGCCCGGTTGAAAGAGTACGGCGCCGGCGGCGCCGTACGAACTAACTATTGCTTCTTTACGTATGCCATCACTGCGCCTGGATCTGGTCGAACACGCCGCCGTCGCCAAAGTGTTCCTTCTGCGCCTTGCTCCAGCCGCCGAAGTCCTTGATGGTCACGAGCTCGAGCTTCGGGAACAGCTCGGCGTGCTTCGCCGCCACCTGCGGATTGCGCGGGCGGTAGTAGTTGCGCGCCGCGATTTCCTGGCCTTCCGGCGTGTACAGGTACTTGAGGTACTCCTCGGCCACCGTACGGGTGCCACGGCGCAGGACCACTTTGTCGACCACCGCTACCGACGGCTCGGCGAGGATGCTGACCGAAGGTATGACGATTTCGAACTTGTCGGGACCGAGTTCCTTGGTTGCGAGCCAGGCTTCGTTTTCCCAAGAGATGGCCACGTCGCCGATTCCGCGCTGCGCGAACGTCGTGGTCGAGCCGCGTGCGCCCGTGTCCAGCACCGGCACGTTCTTGTAGAGCTTGGTGATGAACTCACGAGCCGTGGCATCGCTGCCGCCTGGCTGCTTCTTCGCCCAGGCCCATGCCGCAAGGTAGTTCCAGCGAGCACCGCCCGAGGTCTTCGGATTCGGTGTGATCACGCCCACGCCCGGCTTGATGAGATCGCCCCAGTCCTTGATGTGCTTCGGGTTGCCCTTGCGGACGAGGAAGACAATGGTGGACGTGTAGGGCGCCGAGTGGTCCGGCAGGCGCTCTTCCCAGTTCACCGGCAGTAGTTTGCCGTTGTTGGCGATCGCGTCGACGTCGGCGGCGAGTGCCAGCGTGACGACGTCGGCGGCGAGGCCGTCGATCACCGCGCGCGCCTGGCGGCCCGAGCCGTTGTGCGACTGGTTGATCTTGACCGTGTCACCGGTCTTCTTCTTCCAGTATTCAGCGAATGCCTTGTTGAAGTCGGTGTACAGCTCGCGTGTCGGGTCGTACGACACGTTGAGCAGTGTGACTTCTGAGGCCTGCGCGAGCTGGGCGGTGCCGCCGATAAATACCGAGGTGGTCAGCGCGATCAGCAGCCGGCGTTTCCAGTTGGTCTGTTCCATTTGATTTGCTCCAAAACTTTAGTAGTTGATCGCGAAGCGCGTGAAGTACGCCTGCTCGTCGGGGCGATCGCCGGTCGCGGCGCCGCCTTCGAAACTGGTCACGTCATAGTTGAAAGACAGCTTGACGGTGTTCCACGGGTACCAGTTCACGCCGACGCCATACGCGGATTCCTTCGAGATCGCGGTCAGCGGATTCGCGAATGAATTCGCGCCACCCGCGAAGGCGGCGTCGTCGACGTCGAGCTCCTGGATTCGCGCGACGAGTTCCCATGCGCCCGTGCCTGGCTTGCCGGGCTGCCAGGTGCTGCCCGGCGTGAAGCCGCGGAAGCTCTCTTCTTCGCCGGTGAGGAACCACGAGAACTGTCCCTGCCACGCCGAGTTCGTCAGCGTGTCGCTGAGCGTGACGCCGGCCACGGTGCGCGATACATCCTGCTTCACCTGCGTGTACTCGCCGAGGAAGCCGAAGCTGCCACGGTAGTAGTACAACTGCGGCGCGAGGCGCAGGCGCTCACCGTTCGAGAACGTCGCATTGTTCGGCGTGGTTCCGGTCGCGGTGTTGGCCCGATAGCTGAAGACGTTGAGCTGGCCCTGGGACCGATAGCTGGGTAGATAGGGGTTGGTGGCGGCACCATCGAGGTCCTGCCACGTCGAACCGACGCCGAAGCCGAGACCGCGCAGGTTGAAGTTGTCGGAATTGATGAACGGCTGGAAGAACACGCGCGCGGCGTAGTCGCCACCGGTGTCGCTCTCAACGTCCGGAGACGCGAGGTTGTCGCTGCTCTGGCCGTCGGTCACGCCGTTGAAGTAGCCCACCTGGTAGGAGAACGCGCCACCGGCAAAATCGCCGGAGAGCTGCACGCCAAGATCGCGGTTGGGAACCAACAACGTCGGCAGACCGCGTTCCATGAAACGCAGGTCGGGTTCGGAGGCGAGGCGTTCGAGGCCCACGGACGGCTTGAACTTGCCCACGGTGACGACGGCGCCCGGATTGAAGCGCGCGGCGGCATAGGCGTCGACGATGATGCTCCGGCCGCTG
>Ga0207691_10007016_pt1 | contig 10868 bp, 13 predicted proteins | sample KBSM13metaG_FD_184327 | JGI IMG/M metagenome (GOLD analysis project Ga0207691, IMG submission 184327) | Miscanthus rhizosphere microbial communities from Kellogg Biological Station, Michigan, USA - KBS M1-3 metaG (SPAdes) (version 2) | ecosystem: Host-associated > Plants > Roots > Rhizosphere >...
TGCTCGCGAAGCTCGATCGCCGCACCGAAGCCGATGCGCATTTCGCCGCCGCGCTGCGGTTGGCACTCGCGGAGCTCGAGCGCCGCTGATTCCCGCGCCACCGCTTAGGGCGATGCGGTCTCCGATTGCGCGGCGTACGTGAAGCTGTCGGCGAAAAACTCGCCGTCAGGCAGGCCGCGCGACGTCGTGAAGTCCCGGCGCGCTGCGTCGATCATCGCCGGCGCACCGCAGGCGTACACCTGGTAGCCGGACAGGTCGCGGAAATCGTCCAGCACGGCCTGGTGCACGAACCCCGTTCGGCCGGGCCACAGGTCGGTCGCCGCCGGTTCGGACAGCACCGGGATGAACGTGAAATTCGGGTTCTCCGCCTGCCATTTGCCGCAGACGAGCGGAAGGTACAGGTCACGTTGCGCGCGCGCGCCCCAGTACAGCACGATCTCGCGCGGCACGCGGTGATGCAGCATGTGCTCGATCATCGCCTTGATCGGGGCAAACCCGGTTCCGCCGGCGACGAAGATCACCGGCTTGTCGCTGTCCTCGCGCAGGTAGAACGCGCCGAGCGGACCTTCGAAGCGGAGAATTTCGCGGCCCTTGAACGTCGCGAACAGCGGATCGGTGAACAGCCCGCCCGGCGTGTGCCGGATGTGCAGCTCGATGAGCTCGTCGGCATGCGGCGGCGTGGCGATCGAGAAGCTGCGCCGGTGCCCGTCCTTCAGCAGGAAATCGATGTACTGGCCGGCCAGGTATTGCAGCCGCTCGCTCGACGGCAGCTTGAGCTTGACGATGGCTACGTCGGGCACGGGCTTGTCGATCGATTCGATCCGGCACGGCAGCCGCTTGATCTGGATGTCCCCGGCACGACGCACCTCGCGCACCTCGATGACGAGATCCGAGCGCGGACGGGCGACGCAAAACAGCGCGATTCCGCGACGCTTCTCGTCGTCGGTCAGCGTCGATGGCTGGTGCGCGCCGAAGTCGACGCTGCCGTCGAGAATCCGCCCCTTGCACGTGCCGCACGCACCGTTGCGGCAGCCGTACGGGATCATCAGGTCGGCGCGCATCGCGGCTTGCAGCACCGTTTCGTCCGGCTCGCAGCCGAACGTATGATCGCTCGGCCGTATGCTAATCTGCACCGTCATCGCCGTTCTTCATTCAAGTATGCGTTCCCGCGCCGACCGTCCTGATGCGCAAGCTCGCGGATGGATCGCCGGCATGCCCGACATGCCGGCCGCATGATGCAGCGGGTGTTGCTCATCGGCTGCGGAGACGTCGCACTGCGTGTCGCGCAGCGGCTGCGCCATCGCGCCCGGCTGATCGGTCTCACGCGCAACCGCGACGACGTGCGCAAGCTGCGGGCCAATGGCATCGTTCCGTTGGTGGGCGATCTCGACGATCGGCGCACGCTCGAGCGGCTGCGCACCGCGCCGTTCGCGGTGCTGCACCTTGCACCGCCGCCTTCGGACGGCCGGGACGACCCGCGCACGCGGCATCTGCTGGCCGCACTGGCGAGCGCGCGAATTATACCGCGGCACCTCGTGTACATCTCGACCTCGGGCGTGTACGGCGATTGCGCCGGCGCGCGCGTCGCTGAAACGCGGCCACGGCGCCCACATACACCCCGCGCACGGCGCCGCGTCGCCGCCGAAGATCGACTGCGCGCCTTTGCCGTGCGCAACGGTGTCGTGCTGTCGATACTCCGCGCACCCGGCATCTATGCGTCGACGCGGTTGCCGCTCGAGCGGCTGAAGCACGGCACGCCCGCACTTGCTCCTGACGACGACGTCTTCACGAATCACGTGCATGCCGACGATCTCGCGCGCGCCGTCGTCGCGGCACTCTATCGCGGGCGGCCGGGCCGCGCGTACAACGTCAGCGACGACAGCGACATGAAGATGGGCGCGTGGTTCGACACCGTCGCCGATGCGTTCCACCTGCCGCGGCCGCCGCGCGTGAGCTGGGAGACGGCGGAGCGGCAGATTGCGCCCGCGCTGCTGTCGTTCATGAACGAGTCGCGGCGGCTGTCGAACGCACGGATGAAGCGAGAACTGCGGCTGCGCCTGCTGCATCCGACGCCGCACGCGATGCTCGCGCAGGTCGCGCCGCGCGAGCTCACGCGGCAACTCGCGCTGCCGATCGGCGCGTGAGCCGCTGAGCCCATCGATGGATGCAATCCGCAGCGCGCCATCGCCGCGGCGCAAGCTGACGTTCGCCGAGCGCCTCGACGCATACGAACGGCTGATGCGGCTCGACAAGCCGATTGGCACGCTGCTGTTGTTGTGGCCGACGCTGTCGGCGCTTTGGTTCGCCACCGACGGTGCGCCGCGACTGTGGCTGGTGCTCGTGTTCTGCGTGGGCACGCTGGTGATGCGCTCGGCGGGCTGCGCGCTGAACGACTGGGCGGATCGCGATTTCGATGCGCACGTCGCGCGCACGGCACAGCGCCCGCTCGCCGCCGGCGTCATTGCGCCATGGGAAGCGCTGATGGTTGCCGCCATCGGCGCCATTGCCGCGCTCCTGCTCGTCGTCTTGACGAGTCGCGCAGCGATCCTGTGGTCGGGGCCGGCACTGGCAATCGCGATCGCCTATCCGTTCTTCAAGCGTTTCTTCGCCGTGCCGCAGGCATTTCTCGGCATCGCATTCTCGTTCGGGATTCCGATGGCGTATGCGGCGGCGCTCGACGCCGTGCCGCCGGTTGCGTGGGCGATGCTCACGGCAAACCTGTTCTGGGTCGTAGCCTACGATACCGAGTACGCGATGGTCGATCGCGCCGACGACGTGAAAATCGGCATCCGGACCTCGGCGCTGACGTTCGGACGCTACGACGTCGCCGCCGTTGCGCTGTGCTACGCGCTGTTTCTCGCCGGCATGGCGTGGATCGGCCGCTCTTACGCACTGCACGCCGTATATTTCATCGCCCTCGGCGTGGCACTCGCCCTTGCGGTTCATCACGTGTGGATAATTCGCCACCGCGACCCGGCCGCCTGCTTCCGCGCATTCCTCGGCAATCACTGGCTCGGTCTCGCCGTGTTCGCGGGTATCGCGCTCGACTATGGATTGATCGCCGGACGCTGGCCGCGCGCGTGGTGACCAAGGTGTCGCGCGCTGTCGCGCCGCGCCGCCGACGTGGCTTGCCTCCGGTGATCGCGCCGAATGCTCGCGTGCTGATCCTCGGCAGCTTTCCCAGCGAGGCATCGCTCGCCGCCGGCCAGTACTACGCGCATCCTCGCAATCATTTTTGGCCGATCCTCGGCGCCGTGCTGGACGAGTCGCTTGCCGACCTGGCATACGCCGACCGCCTGTCGAGGATTCGTGCGCGTGGCGTCGCGATCTGGGATACGATCGTTGCCTGCGAGCGTGCCGGCAGCCTCGATGCGGCCATTCGCAATGCGGAGCAGGGCGAGATCATCCGCATAAGACGGGTCGCGCGCGAATTGAAAGCGGTGTGCTTCAACGGCAACACCGCCGGTCGCGCCAGGCCCGCGTGGGCGGCCGCGGGGTACGCGACGCTCGTGTTGCCGTCGACGAGCCCGGCATACACGCGCCCCGTGGAGGAAAAGCTCGCCGCCTGGCGGGCGCTGCGCGAGTTCCTGGAGGAGCGTTGAAGCGCTGGTTGATCGCATGGCTTTGCGCCGGTCTCGCGTCGCACGCGCTTGCACGTCCCATCGACGTCCGCTTTCCGTCGCTCGACCGCGACGCGGCGGGCGCGGCCGTTTCGCTACAGGGCATGCTGCTGCTACCGCGCAGCGCGATGCCGCCCGGCGGCTATCCCGCAGTTATTGCATTGCACGGTTGCGGCGGCATGTATTCGATCCGCGACGGCCACGAGCAGGAACTCGCCGAACGGATGGCGCTACGCGCGCAAATGTATCTGCGCGAAGGTTATGCGGTGCTCTTCGCCGACAGCTTTCGCGCGCGCGGCATGCGGGAGATCTGCACGATCAAGCACGGCGAGCGGACCGTGACTGCGGCGAAGCGGCGGCTCGATGCGCTCGGCGCGCTAGGCTACCTCGCGGCGCGCCCCGACATCGCGCGCGACCGCATTGCGCTGGTCGGCTGGTCGCACGGCGGCAGCGCGGTGCTGCAGGCGGTCAACACGCGCGACGCCGCCGTTGCCGGCTTTTTCGAAAGGCCCGGTGCACCGCCGTTCTTTCGCGCCGCCGTCGCGTTGTATCCGGGATGCGTGACGCCGCTCAAGGCAGGCGACCGCTATGCGCCGGGCGCGCCGACGCGCGTGCACATCGGCCTGCTCGACGACTGGACGCCCGCCGCCACGTGCGCCGAACTCGGCAAGGCGATGGCAGCTCGCGACGAGGATCTGCTGGTGACGACTTATCCCGACAGCTATCATGCATTCGACTCGCCCACCGGAACCGTCGTTGTCCGGACCGACGTGCCCAACGGCGTCAATCCGGGGCGCGGCGTCCATGTGGGTCCGAATCCTGTTGCGCGCGACGCCGCGAATGCGAGCGTCCGTGCGTTCCTGCGGCAGCGCCTGGCGCCTGACGCTCATGCCAACCGATAAGCCTGACCCATGCCAAAAGTCGTTCGCTTAGCCCTTGCCTGCATTGTGCTCCTTGCGACGAATGCGCTCGTAGCGCAGCCGCTGCAGCCCGACATCATGGTCACGCGTGTGATCAACGCACCCGTCGCCGACGTGTGGAAGGCGTGGACGACGACCGACGGCATCGAGAGCTTCTTCGCGCCGAAGGCCGTCAAGGTCGTTCCCGAGCCGGGCGGCGCACTCGAGCTGTGGTTCGGCCTCGACATGCCGGAAGGATCGCGCGGTACCGAAGGTTGCCTTTTCCACAGCGTCGTGCCGCAGAAACAGCTCGTCTTCGAATGGAATGCGCCGCCGACGATCCCGACCATCCGCAAGCTGCGCACGCTCGTCTACCTGGACTTCACGCCTGTCGACGGCAACCGGACGTCGCTGACGCTGCGCAATTTCGGGTACGGCGAAGGCGACGAGTGGGCAAAGACCAAGGCGTACTTCGAAAAGGCCTGGCCGGCGGTGATGGCCAGTCTCGAGAAGCGGTTCGCGAAATCCTGACGCGGAGCCTGCAGATGGATCTCGGACTTGCCGGTCAGGTTGTCGTCGTCACCGGTGCGAGCAAGGGCATCGGCTTCGCCTGCGCTCAGGCATTCGCACGCGAAGGTGCGCGCGTCGCGCTCATTTCGCGCAGCCGGGCGAATCTCGACGCGGCGCTCGCGCGGATCACGGACGCGAAGCATCGCCCCGTCGCGTTCACGGCCGACCTCGTCGATGCCGCGCAGTCGGCACGTGTGATCGACGACGTCGAAGCCGCGCTCGGGCCGATCGATGTGCTCGTGAATTCCGCGGGTGCCGCGAAGCGTTACGCGCCCGGCGATCTCACGGCGCAGGCGTGGCACGACGCGATGGACGCGAAGTTCTTCAGCTACATCCATCCGCTCGACATCGTCGTCAGGCGGATGGCGGCGCGCGGCCGCGGCAGCGTGATCAACATCGTCGGCGCCGGCGGCAAGACGGCGAATCCCGTGCACATTCCCGGCGGCGCCGCGAACGCCGCGCTGATGCTCGCCACCGCGGGCCTCGCCGCGGCGCATGGTCCGAAAGGCGTGCGAATCAACGCGATCAATCCCGGCGGCACGCTGACGGGCCGAGTGCAGCAGGGACTCGATGCCGAGGCCAAGATGACCGGGCTCGCCGCGGACGAGATCCTCAGGCAGCAACAGGCGCGGATACCGCTGCAGCGTCTTGGCACGCCGGAGGAGATCGCGCAGGTGGCGCTGTTCCTCGCGTCGGCGCAGGCCAGTTACGTGACGGGTGCGATCATTCCGATGGATGGTGGCGCGGCCGCCGTCATCTGACCCGAAGCGCGCATCCGCTACCGGGGCGCCGGCAGCGGTCCGCGCCCAAGCCATGCCGACAGCGCGCCGAGCGCCGCGGCGCCGGCAAGGATCGGCAGCGCGTGATCCCACGGCGCCTGCGGATCGGCGGCGCGGCCGCGGTCGAGCGCCCACCCGACGAGCGGCTGCAGGATGCCGGCACCCAGAAAGATGCCCGTATTGACGATCGCCGTCGCGATGCCCGAATGCTCGGCGCGATTGGCTTCCTTGGCGATCGTCCAGGACAGCGTGAAGCCGGGAATCAGCAGTCCCATCAGCAGGAACCAGGAAAGTGTCGCGGCGAGCGGCCACGCGACGTTCGCGACCAGTGGCAGCCACGCCAGTGCATAGAGCGCCGTGCATGCGCGCATCAGCGCCCGCCGATTCTTCAGGCGGTCCGACAGGATGCCGATCATCAGCGAGCCGGCGGCAACGCCGAGCAGCAGGACGCTCGCGTGCTGCGCCGCCTGCACGCGCGTCATGCGATGCGCTTCCTGCAGATAAGGCACGGCCCACAATCCGGCGAACGCCAGAAAACTGCCACCCACGCCGAAGTTGACGAAGAAGCCCGGCCATGTCGCGCGGTGCAGCAGCACGGCATGCAACGCGCGCGACCAGTGGATCGATGCGGCGGGTGCAACCGTTCGCACTTCGTCGAAGCCGAGGTCACCGGGCCGGTCGCGCACGCGCCACCACGCGGCGATCGCCAGCGCAATCGACAGCCCGCCCAGTGCGACGAACACCGAGCGCCACGATACTTGCGCGACGATCCATGCGAGCGGCGCGCCGGCAATTACCGCGCCGAGATTGCCGGCGAACATCGTCACGCCGACGACGGTAGCGAAGCGGTTGGCAGGAAACCACAGCGCGCAGATCTTCAGGATCGAGATGAAAGCGACCGACACGCCGATACCCACGAGCGTGCGCCCGATGGCGGCGATCTCCCACGCGGGTGCTACGCCGAAGATCAGTGACCCGACCCCGGCGATCAGCGAGCCGGCCGCGAGAATCCGGCGCGGTCCGAGCGTGTCGGCGAGCACGCCGACCGGCACCTGCAGCAGCGTGTAGACATAGAAGTAGGTCGCCGCGAGCGTGCCGAGCACGGTGGCACTGATGTCGAACGCCCGCGTGAGCTCCGACGCGATCGCGGCGGGCGCTGTCCGGTGGAAGAACGACAGCACATAGCCTGCGAGCGCGATGCCGAACACGGCACGCCGCGCAACGACGAAGCGCACATTGTCGGCTGCGACACCGGCGGCGGTCATCGGGATCGGGCGCTCGCTGTAGTGTGCGCGAACGAACGACCGTGCGCGCGAGGCCGCTTATGATGCGCCACCAGGCACCTTCCACTCCGACGATATGAGCTATCGCGACCTGCGCGACTTCATCGCGCAACTCGAGGCCGACGGCGATCTCGCGCGCGTCGCCGCGGCGGTCGACCCCAAGCTCGAGATGACGGCCCTGTGCGATCGCGCGTTGCGCGCAGGAGGACCCGCGCTGCTGTTCGAGAATCCGTCCGGCGATTTCGTCGCACCAGCCGGCGGGACGATACCCGTGCTCGGCAACCTGTTCGGCACACCGCAGCGCGTGGCGAAGGCGATGGGTGCGGACCCACGCAATTGGCAGGCGAACCTGCGCGACATCGGACGCCTGCTCGGCTTCCTGAAGGAGCCCGAGCCGCCGCAGAGCCTCATCGACGCCTGGCGCACGACGCGGCCCGTGCTGATGAAGGTCCTCGACATGGCGCCGAAGGTTCGCACGTCGGCGCCGTGTCACGACGTCGTGTGGGAGGGTGCGGCCGTCGATCTCGCGCGGCTTCCCATCCAGACGTGCTGGCCCGACGACGCCGGGCCGCTGATCACGTGGGGATTGACGGTGACGCGCGGTCCGCACAAGAAGCGGCAGAACCTCGGCATCTACCGCCAGCAGGTGATTGCACGCAACCGCGTCATCATGCGCTGGCTCACGCATCGTGGCGGCGCACTGGATTTCCGCGATCATGCGCTCGCACATCCGGGAACGCCGTTCCCGATTGCCGTCGCGCTCGGCGCCGATCCCGCGACGATCCTCGGTGCCGTCACGCCCGTGCCGGACACGCTGTCCGAGTACCAGTTTGCCGGCCTGCTGCGCGGCGGCCGCACCGAGATCGTCAAGTGCCTGACGCACGACCTGCAGGTGCCGGCGTCGGCGGAGATCGTGCTCGAAGGCTTCCTGCGGCCCGATGCGAACGACCCGACCGGCTATGAAACGGCGCAGGAAGGGCCGTTCGGCGATCACACGGGTTATTACAACGAGGTCGAGCGCTTTCCGGTGCTGACGATCGAGCGCATCACGCTGCGGCGCGATCCGATCTACCACTCGACCTACACGGGCAAGCCGCCGGACGAGCCCGCGATGCTCGGTGTGGCGCTGAACGAAGTGTTCGTGCCGCTCCTGCAGCGCCAGTATCCGGAGATCATTGACTTCTACCTGCCGCCGGAAGGCTGCAGCTATCGGCTTGCCGTCGTGTCGATGAAAAAGCAGTACGCCGGGCATGCGAAGCGCGTGATGTTCGGCATCTGGAGCTTCCTGCGTCAGTTCATGTACACGAAGATGATCATCGTCACCGACGACGACGTGGACATCCGCGAATGGAAGGAAGTCGTCTGGGCACTGACCACGCGTGTCGACCCGGCGCGCGATACGCTGATCGTGTCCAACACGCCGATCGACTATCTCGACTTCGCGTCGCCGGTCGCTGGACTCGGTAGCAAGATCGGCATCGACGCGACCAACAAATGGCCCGGGGAAACGTCGCGCGAATGGGGCCGACCCATCGCGATGGATCCGGCAGTCGCAGCCCGCGTCGAAGCGATCTGGCAATCGCTGCGGATCTGAACCGTCCGCGACACCGGGATCGGAATTCGTCCTTGCGATCAGCTTGGCGCCACCGGGCGCAGCAACTGCTCCAGTTGCCGCAGCAGCTGCGGGAATGGCTCGAGCATCGCACCCCGCGGATAGCGCAGCGTGAAATCGTGGAGGAACGGATCGTCGACGAGCTGGTGCGCGTCGGTTGGCAGCCAGCGCTCCATGGGCACGCCGTAGTTGAACGCGAAGGACTCGAGCTGGCGCCGCGTCAACGGCCGCCCGGATCGAGATATTCGAATGCTTCCTTCCAGTGCAGCGAGGCGTTGCGTTCGCGAACGGTCGCGCGATGGAGCTCGCAGGAACTCGTCGGCGTCGATCGGAAAAACCCACGCTGCCTCCGTCGTCGAAAACAGATGACGGACCAGCCGGTTCTGCATCGCTTGCTGGTCGTACGTGGGCTTTCGTCGCGCGCGAGGAAGATCGGCAGCCCTTCGTCCTTCAGCGCCCGCAGGATGTCCGGCGTCGCGTCGACCGATGCGTGATCGACGATCGCGATGCCGTCCAGCAACACGAGGTTATGCCGGACGAACGCCTCGACGATGTCGGCTTCGTTGCGAACGTGCGCGGCACCGAGCAGCCGCACGACGTGGGGTCGCTCAGCGCCGGTTTATCAGCATGCCGACCAGGAAGCCCGCGACCGCGGCAGCGCCGATCGCAGACCATGGGTTGTCGTGCACGTAATCGTCGGTGACGCGCGCGGCGGCGCGTGCGCGATCGGTCGCTTCGCCTTCCAGTTCCTGCAGCCGCAGCTTGGCGGCGAGCAGCTTGGCCTCGACCTGCGCGCGGAGATCCTTGGCGCGCTCGCCGGTCTCGTTGCCGGCGCGCTTCAGCAGATCCTCGGCGTCGCTCAGCATCGTCGAAAAGTCATCGAGCAGCGTTTCGCGGGACAGGTTCATCGTCGACTCCTTCGGTGAGGGAAGTTCGATGGGACGGCATCGCGAAGCGCCGGTGCCATCGCCGGCTCGGATTATAGCGGCGTGTCGCTTGCGCGGCGCCGCGAACCATGCTGTCATCGCGCTGTTCACGCAAACCGCGACAACCACGACGGGCGCCATGACGAAACTTCACCTGCCTGCACTCGATCCCGCCACGGTCGACGAGCGACGGGGATCCGGATATCCGGAGCCCTTCCGGTCGCGGATGGGCGATCGCACGAAGCGCCGTCTCGGGGACGCGTGCGGGTTGACGCGATTCGGCGTCAATCTCGTGACGCTGCCGCCGGACGGCCAATCCGCGCTGCGGCACTGGCATACGCTCGAGGACGAGTTCATCTACGTGCTCGAAGGCGAGTTGGCGCTCGTCACCGACGCCGGCGAGCAGACGCTTCACGCCGGCGATTGCGCGGGCTATCCGGCCGGCAAGGCGGATGGGCATCATCTCGTGAACCGCAGCGGCGCGCCGGCAAGCTATCTCGAAGTCGGCAATCGCGAAGAAGCCGATACTGCGCACTATCCCGACGACGACATCCAGTATTCGGACAGTGGCGACGCGTACCAGCACAAGGATGGCCGGCCGTATTGACGCGCAGCTCGCGCGGTCTTGGTCGGCGCGGCAACATCGGTGAACGCCGGGCGTCGATCGCGATGGGCGCACTGGCCTTGAACGCGCGGCCCGGCCCCCCATCTATCCGCCTGAAATCGAATGCCGCCGCGTCACGGGTTTCAGGCGGAGTGCGTCCCGCTGGTTCGGCGGGGCCTTGTTGACGGCAACGGGAGACTTCGATGGCTGATTACCAAGCAGTGCCGACGGGCTCGTCCACGCAGGATTCGTCGCGGCAGCCGCCGGTCACGGCCACGCTGGTGGTTTACCTGCTGTTCGGCCTCGCCGCGATCGGCGGCATCGTCGGTCACGGCATGCTGGTGGGCGCGCCGCTGCTGACGATCATCGGCGTCATCGCCGTCATCGTCGCGTACATCACCCGCAGCAATGCGCAGGGAACGTGGACGGCGTCACACCTGTCGTGGCTGATCGGGACGTTCTGGTGGTCGTTCCTGTGGAACTGCCTCGGCTGGGTGCTCGCGGTCACGCTGATCGGCCTGCCGGTGGCGCTCGCAATCTGGGTCGCGACGACGATCTGGGTCATCTACCGCGTC
>Ga0207691_10007018_pt1 | contig 10867 bp, 10 predicted proteins | sample KBSM13metaG_FD_184327 | JGI IMG/M metagenome (GOLD analysis project Ga0207691, IMG submission 184327) | Miscanthus rhizosphere microbial communities from Kellogg Biological Station, Michigan, USA - KBS M1-3 metaG (SPAdes) (version 2) | ecosystem: Host-associated > Plants > Roots > Rhizosphere >...
CGGCGGATTCTCGACTTGACAGGTCGGACAATCCATTTGCTTGCGAGCGAGTAGTCCCGACCGCGGTTTGCAGGAACAAATTTTAGCCGCCGGTGTCGGCTTCGCGGGGAAGAAATCCCGACCCTGAAATGCGCTCCTGGGTCGACTCGCACCGATCACGTCGCCGATCTCGACGAAGGGAAGCAGTCACCGAAGTGGAGCAGCATGGAAGCTGACGCCCGCCCGCGCTGCGATCGGCCAGGAGCAGTCGACAACACTTTCGACACACGCGGCGCCCACGGATGGCGCGATTCCCATGTCGTACCGCAATCCCGGAACGTAATCGGCTTGTATCGGCCAGGTATCCACCTGGAAAATCCTGCCGGCTGCACGAGCCGCCTGCCTAAACTCGTCGCATGACCGCCATCGACCATGCGCCCGAGCGCTGGGACGGCCGAGCGCAGACGCTCCATCGCGTCGCACTCGCCGCCGCCCGGTCGTCGAGCCCCGCCTTGTTGGACGAGTTGTTGCGCGAGACGGCGACGAGCGTCGGGGCTGCCGCCGGGCTGGTCGCCGTCTACACCAGCGAGGCGAAGACCCGAGTCCGCACGGTCGCCGCCCTGGTCGATGGCAAATCGCTCGCGAATTTCGAATACGACCTTGCCGGGACGCCGTGCGAGCAGGTCGTCGGCAGCGAATTTCGCCACGTCGTGGACGGTGTCGCCACTCGCTTTGGTGGCAGTGGCCTGTTCGCGGCCGCGCGCATGGATTCGTACGCCGCCTACCCGCTTTGCGACAGTCGTGGTGAGCGTCTCGGTTTGCTCGCGGTGCTGGACCGCGCGCCGCTGAAAGACGTTGCACTCGCCGAGGCGGTGCTCAAGATCGTCGGCAGCCGCATCGCTGCCGAGCTCGAGCGAGCGACCGCCGATGCCGTGCTGCGCACTGCGGCGCTGGCGGTGTCCAGCGCGCGCGGCCCGGAAGTGTTCCGAGAGCTGGCGCGTGCCCTGGCGGCAATCCTGCGCGTCGACATCGCCTTTATCGCCCGGCCGTCGACCACCCAACCGGGAACCATGGAGGTGCTGGCGATGCAGCTCGATGGCGTGCCGGTCGAGGGCGGCCATCACCTGATCGAGGGCAGCCCATGCGCGGTCGTTCTGCGCGAAGGCTTCCGCGCCTTTCCCGAACGCGTCGCCGAGCTCTTTCCGCACGATGCTCAGCTCGTCGCCCACGGCGTCGAGGGTTACGCCGGCTATCCGCTGACCGACCTCTCGGGGGCGACCCTGGGGATCGTGACGATCGCCTCGCGCAAGCCGCTGCACCGCCTCGATCGGCTGCAGTCGATGATGCAGATCTTCGCGGTTCGTGCCGCCGCCGAGATCGAGCGGCTGCGCGCCGACGAGGCCTTGCGCCAATCCGAAAGCAGCTACCGGACGATCTTCGAGTCCACCGAGGACGGCGTCGTCATCCACGACTGGGACACCGGCGCGCTGGTCGACCTCAACCCGAAGGCGTGCGCGATGACGGGAGTGCGGCGCGAGGACGTGGTCGGTGCCTCGCTCGACATCTTTTGCTCGCGTCACCCGCCCTATGCCAAGGCCGACGCCCTGCGGCTGCTGGCGCTGGCGCGCGAGAACCGCTGTCCGCTCTTCGAATGGCGCCGGCGCGCCAGCGACGGCACGCTGGCATGGGACGAAGTCCGGCTCAAGCCGGTGACGATTCTTGGCGTGCGGCGAATCCTTTCGTTCAGCCGTGACATCACCGAAAGGAAGAACGCGGAGGAAGCGCTGCGCCTCCGCGAAGAGCAATACCGAGCCATCTTCGAGGCCTCGTCGGACGCCTTCTTGCTCTGGGACGCCAACTTCGACGTCGTCGACATGAACCCGGCGTTCCTGCAGCTCTATGGCTACACACGCGAGCAGCTGCGCACGCCCGGCGGCTATCCGGGGACCTTCCCGGCCGAGTATGTAGCTGCCCGTCGCGCCCGCATCGCTCGCGCGCTGGCGGGGGAGGAGTCGCGCAGCGAGACGATTTCGCTACGCCCCGACGGCACCAGCTTCGAGGCCGACCTGCGCATCATCCCGGTCCGCTATCGCGGTGAGCCGCACGTGCTCACCGTCGTACGAGACATCACCGAGCGACGTCAGCGCGAGCGCGAGCTGCAGCGCAGCGAGGCGCGCCTGCGCGCGACCGTCGAGGCGGCCTTCGACGGCATCATCGGCATGGACGGCGACGGTCGCATCGTCGAGTTCAACGCCGCTGCCGAACGCTCGTTCGGCCACGCGCGCGCCGACGTCATCGGCCGGCTTCTCGCCGACGTCATCATTCCCGAGCGCTTGCGCAGCGGCCACACCGAGGGACTCGCGCGCTTTGCCGAGACGGGCCACGGTCCGTTCGTCGGTCGGCTGGTCGAGACCACGGCGTTGCGCGCCGACGGCACCGAATTTCCGGTCGAGCTCGCGATCAGCGTCGCCGCAGCTCCCGAAGGCAACATCTACGTCGGCCACCTGCGCGACATCACGTCGCGTCGCCTCGCCGAAAGCCAGCGTGCCGAGCTCGAAGGGCAGCTCCGGCAGGCCCAGAAGATGGAAGCGATCGGCCAGCTCACCGGCGGAATCGCCCACGACTTCAACAACATCCTGACCAGCGTCACCGGCTACGTCGTCCTTGCCGCTGAACGGGCGGCGGCGATCGGCGAAGCGACGATCGCGCGTCAGCTCGAGCAGGCGCAGACCGCGGCGCAGCGGGCGCGCGACCTGATCTCGCAGATGCTTGCCTTCGCGCGCCGCCAGCGCAGCGAACGGCGCGCGCTCGTGCTGGCTGACGAATTGCGCCAGTCGGCCCAGCTGCTGCGCTCGACCCTGCCCAGCTCGGTGCAGCTCACGACCGAGCTCGACCGGGCGACGCCACCGGTGCGCGGCGACTCGGTGCAGATCGAGCAGGTGCTGTTCAACCTCTGCATCAACGCCCGCGATGCGATCGCTGGCGCGGGTACCGTGACGATCGGTTTGGGTACCGACGACGTTGTCGGCGTCTGCGCGTCGTGTCGTGCACCGGTGCAGGGACGCTGGGTGGTGCTCGCGGTTGCCGACAGCGGCAGCGGCGTTCCGCCCACGGTCCGGGCGCGCATGTTCGAGCCGTTCTTCACGACCAAGGAAGTCGGCCGCGGCTCGGGCATGGGGCTGGCGATGGTGCACGGCATCGTCCACGACCACGACGGCCACTTGCTGGTCGAGGATCGTCCAGGAGGCGGTACCCGTTTCGCGGTCCTGCTGCCATCGCTCGCGCCGCTGGCTTCCTCGGCGCCCGCGGCACCGAGTGCGAAGTCGATCCTCAGCGGCCGGGTGCTGCTGGTCGAAGACGAGGCGATGGTCGGAGCCTTCATGTCGGAACTGCTCGTCGGCTGGGGTCTGCAGGTCACCCTGCATGCCGATCCTGTTGCGGCCGAGCGGCTGCTCGCCGACCCCGCCGCGCCCATTGACCTCGTCCTCACCGACCAGACGATGCCCGGCATGACCGGCCTGGCCCTGGCTCAGCGTGCCCGCCAGCTGCGCCCCGGCCTGCCGGTGCTGCTCTATACCGGCTTCGGCGAGGGCCTCGACGACACCGAGGTCATGCGCGCCGGGGTGCGAGCCGTGCTGCGAAAGCCGGTCGACCGGACCGAGCTGCGCTCGGCGCTGGCTGCGGCGCTCGCAGCAGCCGCATGAGGACGAGCTGCAGCGCCGCGGCGATCGCCGCCAGGGCGATGTCGGCGATCCAGAGCGGCGCGTAGCTGCCGCTGTGCTCGACGGCGACGCCGCCGAGCCACGCGCCGAAGAAGCCGCCGACCTGGTGCACCAGCATCGCCGCCCCGAGCAGCCCGGAGAGGCGCTCGACGCCAAAGCCGCGCGCCAGCAACTCAGCCGTGGGCGGCATCGTCGCCACGTAGGTGAAGCCCATGGCCAGCGCGAAGCCGAGCAGCACGCCGCTGCCGCTTGGTAGCAGCAGGAACGCGGCAATGGCGGCGGCGCGCATGAGGTAGACGAGCGCCAGCAGCGGTGCACTGGCGAAGCGCTTCATCAGGAAGCCGATGCCGATACTGCCGGCCACGTTGGCGGCGCCGGCAAGCACCAACCAGAGCCCCGTGAACGACGCCGGCAAGCCGCAGCGCTCGATCACGCCTGGCATGTGCACGGTGAGGAAGGCGACATGGAAGCCGCAGATCGCGAAGCTGCCGGCGATCAGCCAGAAGCGGGCGTCGCGCAGCGACTCGCCGCCGCCGAACCAGCACGACGTCGCCACCGCCCGCACCGGGCGAGCGGCGAAAGAGCGCGCCAGCGGCAGCGCCAGCAGCGCGATGGCGCCCAGCGCACAGAGTGCCGCGATCCATCCTTGCAAGGCGATCGCGAAGGTGACGAGCGGCGCGAGCAGCAGCTGGCCGGCCGGACCGCCGGCGCCGATGACGCCCGCGGCGAGGCCGCGCTCGTCGGCTCGGGTGCGTCGGCTCACCTCGCCGATCAGGAGCGCATTGCTCGCGACCGCCGTTCCGGCCGCGAAGACCACCAGCATCAGGAAGACGAGGGCAATCAGGCTGTGCACGAGAACGAGCAGCGCCGTGCTCGCCGCCAGCAGACAGGCGCCTGCGGTGATCACGCGTGCCGGACCGAAGCGACGTGCCAGCGTCTCGACCGCAGGCAGTGCCAGGCCCGCGGCGAGCTGGCCAAAGGCCGCCGCCAAGCCAATCGCCGCCATGCCGAGCCCGGTCGCGCTGTTGAGCGGCGACAGGAACATGCCAAACGAGGCCCGGCTCCCGGAGATGAGCGCGGTCAGGCCGGTCGCGGCGCCGGTCAGGCGCCAGACGGCGGCCTTCACGGCGCCCACCATGGCGAGCGGTCGTCATAGACCCGCAACCGGGTGCGCGCGACGGCGCCGCGCGCCTCGGCGGCATACGAGTCGAGCTCGCCGCGGGTGATGCCGAGATCACGCAACGCATGCTGATCGAGCAGCGCGTGCTCGCGCCGCTGTCGCGCCGCCCGGCGCTGCTCGGCCAGGGCGATGCGCAGCCAGTGCAGGCCCGGGACCAGGCGGCGCACCGCGCCGGTAACACTGGCCAGGGTAGAAGGGGTGGGATAAGAAAGCGTGGTCATGATGCATTCCTTGTGTGGTGTCGAGGTCACGCGGCCAGCGCGGGCGGGTTGCCGGCGGGCTGGGCGTAGCTGAGCGGGGCGAGTGCGTTCTGGATGCGGCGCAGTTGGGCGCTCGTCACCATCGACGCGAGCAGCGACTGGAAGCGCGGCTCGGCGACGCCGGAGACGATGTACTGCCAGCGATACGCCTTCAGGACGGTGTTGCGCACCTGAAGGGTGGATTCGGTGGTCAGCCGCCTGTCGAGCTGGCCGACGAAGTAACGCGCGTCGGCGTCGGCCTGTGCCTGAAGAATCCCGTCGACGGCACCGACCAGGGCGATCAGGTCGTCGACTGCCGCGTCGCGCTCGGCGTCGTCGAGGCGCGCGTCCTCGCGCTGCCACTCCAGCTCGTCGAGGATTGCGTGCTGAGACTCCTCGCGCCAGTGGAACAGGAACACGTCCTTCCACAGCGGCGAGAGCGTCTCGTCGTCGGCGATGCTGGCGCGGTAGTGCGCCTGCGTGAAGAGCTCGATGTGGCAGGTCAGGGCAAGCACCGCCCAGGTGCGCTTGGAGAGCACGGCCTCGGCGACGGCGTTCGGCTCGGCGACGCACGCGTAGCCGGGCGCCATCTGCGCGGCGAGCATTTCGTCGATCCGCCGAAACAGAGCCTGGTGCTTCAGCTCCTCGTCGGTGAAACGCACCAGCGCCTCGAACGCGACTTGGTCGCCCAGCGCGTGCTCGCGGCTCACGTCCATCATCTTGGCGCCGATGAAGCGCTCGACCAGGCCGAACAGGTTGGCGTAGGTGCGGCCCTGCACCTGGCTGAGCGTGCGGCGCTCGGCGGCACTCAGGAAGTGAATCTCGTCGACCAGCGACAAGCCGGCCGGCAAGTAGGTGCGGTCGAGCGAGAAGCTGCGGCCGCGGATGACATCGCGCTCGATCTCCCAGCGGATTCGCTTCGAGACCTCGATGACCTTGGCATAGCGGCTGGTGGCCGCGGGCATGGCAATGGAAGCGTTCATAGCACTGTTCCTCGGTGTCTCTTGCGCGGCACCATGCCGCTGCAAGGTGTCGCCAGTGTCGAAAGCGCCGGTATTGGCCATGCAGCGCGCTCCGCATCGCGTGTTATCGTTTTGTATCGAGTGGGCCCTCGCGCCGAGACACGACGGAGACACTGCATGGATAGCAGCGGACGCCTTCTGATCGTTGACGACGATCCCAGCGTCCGGGCGATGCTGACCGAGTACTTGGCCGGCCACCGCTACGATGTCCGCGCCGCCGAAAGCGGCGCCGCGATGCGCGCCGAGATCGAGCGCGACTTGCCGGACCTGGTGCTGCTCGACATCCGCATGCCGGGCGAGGATGGGTTGACGCTGGCGCGCTTCCTGCGCGAGCGCTACGACGTCGGCATCATCATGGTCACTGCCTCAAGCGACGTCGTCGATCGCGTCGTCGGCCTGGAGATCGGTGCCGACGACTACGTGGCCAAGCCCTTCGACCCGCGCGAGCTGCTGGCGCGGGTGAAGAGCGTCCTGCGTCGCATCCAGGCGCACGCTGCCGCCGAGTTACCGGGGACAGGGAAGGACAAGGCAACGACGGACGCGCTGACCGCGGCGCCAGCGGGCCGTGTCAGCTGCGGCCGCTGCTCGCTCGACATCGAGGCCCGGCGCCTGTTCGAGGGTTCGGGTGAAGAGGTCGCGATCACGGCGATGGAATACGAGCTGCTGCGCGTCTTCCTGGCCAGCCCGAACCGTGTCCTGTCACGCGACCAGCTGCTCATGCAAACGCGCAATCGCGAATGGGAGCCGTTCGACCGCTCGATCGACATTCGCATCGGTCGCCTGCGCAAGAAGATCGAGCCGGACCCGAACGCGGAGCCGCGCTGCATCCGCACCGTTCGCAACGCCGGCTACATGTACGTGCCGGCCTAGCCGGCGTCATGGATGAACCGTTCATCGCCGGCCGAGTCCGAGCGACCGGGCGAGTCTTGCTGCCTTGGTGTCGGTTGTTCCCGCGATCGGTGACCCCTTGAATGTGGGGGTGATCCAAGAAATCGCGTGATGCCACTGCCGACGGCCGCGCGCAAAACACAGCACCATGCGCGCTCGCCCCAACTTCGGCCGGCCATGGACCTCCGTGACATTTGCTGGGCGGTGCTGAAGGCTTTGGGTGACGCAGCCAACCCACGCATCCGGAGATCTGGACCTCGCCGCCGTTCGCGATCGCGCGTCCGAACGCGGGCTTGCCGAACTGGCCCGATCGGTTCGTCGGCGGAGCCTTTTTGTGGGGCGGGACCAAGGTTCGCCGCGGCTTTGCACTGCGACTGCTGCGACGAGGCAGTGATGGCGATAGGTCCACACCCCGGAAGTCCCGAGAGAGGAAGGTTCGAACGGGACGCGGATCTGCGTTAGCGGTTTCCGCTTGGCGGCAAACGACCACTGGACCTGCTCAACGCGATCCTTTGAAGAGCCGCTTCAGGTCGAGGGCTGGCCCTAGACCAATTGCCCTTATGCGCAAGCAGGTGGGCCGATGCACGGGCGTGAACCCGTCGGAAGCTATATGACCATCGTAACGTTCGCTGCGACCCACCCGGTCAGTGCGAGGAGGACGACGCCAATCAGCACTCCGCGTGCGATGTTGGCCGGGCTCATAGATGCCCCTGCCGGTGCTCGTAGCCACGCGTCGCCAAGCCGAAAACGGCGTCGATCAGCTGGATCCTTCGTGCCCGCCGCTCCGGCTCCAAGAGAATCAGCGAGTTGTAGATCGCATGAGCCAGCGCGAGTGTTTGCCTCAAGCTACGCTCGCCACTGACTGCCGTGATTGCGCCGGCCTGGCGCAGTGCGGTGCGCATGTCGTCTTCCTTCTGGGTTCTCATCGTCGTTTTGATCTCCAACCGAAGGATGCTCCTAGTAACCAGTCGTGACCAGCCCTCTGGCATCCCGTATCCACGGGGTGCCAGATCGGCGGTGCTCGCGCGGCTCTGCCCGCGGGCCATGGCGGCGCGATGGCGGCTGGTGTTCGAGCCCGCGCCCTAGCGCTATCGTTCGATGTCTCGTTGACCGCGATCTCGCGCCATGAGGTCGATGTCTCGCTGACCACGTTCGCGGGCTACGACTCGAGGCGAGGGCGTCCGCGCCGATCCCGAACGGTCCCGCTGGCGCTGCCGATCTAGTTCCCTATGGTGCGCGATCGCCACCGGCATCTGGCTCACGTAGCGCCCGATCGCATCGACCAGCCGCCGGTCCTCGGGCCGCCCCGTCGCTTCAAGGGCGTAGTAGATCTTCGCCCAAGCGACGATCGCGTCGATACGAGTCTTCTTTGCCGCGGCGCCGGTCTTGATCGCGCGCAAAGGCGTCCTCAGCCGACCCTCGCGTTCCGCTCTGATTTGCCACGACGACGGAAAGTTGCGGTTCTCGCCGCGCGTCGCCTGACGCGTCGCCTCTGCCGCGATGCCCCAACCTCGGAGCTTCTCGGCGAACGTTTCGCGCCAACGCTGCAGGTCCGCCTTGCGCGGGTTGAGCCGCCTCCCGTGCCGCGACTCGGCGCGCACGGTCAGGTGGACATGCGGGTTGGCCTGATGCTCGTGCAACACCATGACGTACCGATGCTCCGCGAGCTCGTCCCGCGCGAACTCGCGCGCCGCCCGTTGCACGATCAGCGGATCGGTGCCGCGCGGCATCGACAGGACGATGTTGAACGCTTCACGTCGCGGGCTCGTCTGCGCGATCTCCGAGCCGCCGTAGCGCCACTGCTCGACCAGGTCGCGCAACTCCTCCTTGCCTTGCTGCATGACGCCGCGGTCATCCTCCATCGGCAGCCGACCGTCCTTGGCGATGTAGCGGAAGTGGGCGGCGATTGCCTTCATGCCCCGGCCGCCGCCGCTGACCTTGACCATGACCTGCGGAGCACGGCGGACGGTGGCCTCGAGCCGCGCTCGAACCGCTGCGGCGCGCTGCCCGACAGAAAGAGCCGAAAGGCGGGGCGTTTGTTCGGACCTGACGATCCGGTTACCGGGATAGAAGAGTCGCTCGCCCCACTGGACAAGAACGCCGTCAACGCTCGAGGGCTCGCCCATCGTTGCCGTCTATGTCGAAGATGGACCCGAGTCGGTCAGCCGGAAGCGAACGGCGCGCCGCGCTTCTCCGGCCAAGGCGGACGTCAGCCGCAGGTGCTGGCGCACCTCGTCGAACAGCACGACGACCTGCTGTCGGTACTTCCGGGTCTCTTCTATCCTGGCGCCGGCCAAGAGCCGCATCCCCGCCTTGAGATCGCGCGACAGCACAGCCATCTGATCCGTCGACGCGGTGAGCGACCGGACTGCTTCGGCCAGGCTGCCGGGGCAGGGCGCACCGTCGATCACCGATGCGAGAAAGGTCCCGTACGACAGTCCGGCGGCGCGTGCGTGCTCGACCAGCCAGCTCGCCTCGCGTATCGGCAGGCGGAGCGTGAGCTTGACTGTCTGGCCGTCGTCGTCGCCGACGGCGTTCGAGTTGGCGTCGGTTGCGGTCTGCCTCAGGGACGCGACCAGGGCCACGCGCGCGAAGGCGGCAAGGGTCAGGTGGCGCGCAGCCGCCTCCGCCTTGACCGCGGATCCGATGCCGCGCAGGTCGACGGTCAGGCGATCGCGTGCGTGAGTTGCGCTGTCGCGCTCACCTCGCGCGCATGCTCCGGCGGCCATTTGCCGCTGTCCTGGCAGCCCGGCACTGGCACGCGGCTTATCCCGCCATTCCTCCCCTCGAACCATCTTCATCTTCGATCGATTCCGAGAAAGGGATGAGCGAGGAGTAGGGTCGGACGGTCCGACCCTACTTGCCGGCGAGATCGGCCAGGCGCCGACGCACGCTGGCGAGGTCGTCGGCAGCGGCGGGACCGCGCGAACTCATCTGAGCGAGCAGCGATTCGAGCCGCGTGCAGAGCGAGTGGGCCTGGTCGACCAGGGGCTTGCCGGGCGAGCCGGCGCATCTGCGAGCCGGAGTCTTGGACGGACGGCGTCGCGTCTTCAACGTCGCAACCGACGTGCGGGTGATCGCCGAGTCGCCGGCGGCGATCGCTTTCACGCGCTCGGGCTGCTGCTCGTGGAGCTTGCGCAACTCGTAGAGCGTCCGCGGCGATGTGCAGCGGCCGCTCTTGAACGCGTCATCCAGCTCGGGCGGCAGGTCCAGCAGTGCCAGGTGGTGCGCGACGGTCGTGAGGTCGATGGCCATCCGCCTGGCGATCTCGGCGTTCGATTCGCCGGCATCCACACGCGAGCGCATGAAGCGGGCGAGATCGATCGCGGTCAGGCCGTGACGCTTCTGGTTCTCGGCGACCTGGGCGTAGGCGTCATGGGCCCGCGAGCCGATGACGACCGGAACCGCCTCGAGCCCCGCCTGCTTCGCGGCGCGCAGACGCTTGGCGCCGAAGAGGATCCGAAAGCGACCGGCTTGAGGCAGCGGAAGGACGACGATCGGCTGCAGGATCCCGCGCAGAGCGATGTCCTGGGCGAGCTCGGCGATCTCCTCGTCGGGGAACTCGGTTCGCGGGTTGCGCGGGTCTTCCTCGAGGCACTCGACCGAGACGGGCAGAGGCTGTCCTTCGGTAGCACTCGCAGCGAGGCGGGGTGCTGTCCCCGAAGCGGGGGCAGCGGCGGCGCCTTCGCAGGCGTCTGAGGTCAGCTTGGTGGCAGACGCTTCGTTCGCCTCATCGACGAGATCGCGTTGCTCGACCTTCGATTTGTTCCAGGGCATGCGCATGAACGCATCGTGCCGCTGCGATTGGCGGCTGGGTAGTCCCCTCTTTTTGGCCTT
>Ga0207691_10007022_pt1 | contig 10862 bp, 7 predicted proteins | sample KBSM13metaG_FD_184327 | JGI IMG/M metagenome (GOLD analysis project Ga0207691, IMG submission 184327) | Miscanthus rhizosphere microbial communities from Kellogg Biological Station, Michigan, USA - KBS M1-3 metaG (SPAdes) (version 2) | ecosystem: Host-associated > Plants > Roots > Rhizosphere >...
GCGCCGTTTGTCTTGAAGACTCGGAGTAGGTACCAGAGCGACGGGATGAGGATCACCGCCCCTCCCGCGAGGACTGCCAGGTTGCTCTCCAGCGTCTCCAACGGCGCAGCGGCGGCATCGATCGTTAGGCCCGGCGGAATGATCAGCGGGAACTGCGCGAGCGCCCATCCCCAGAGGATCAGCGTTACCCATCCTGCTGCCGCGACGCGCGCGAAACGGTAGTGTCGCCGGAAGAGCGCGAACACCGCGGCGGCCGCCGCGAGTGCCGATCCGACCAGAACCGGCAGCGACCACCCGACGCCGATCAGGCGTGCCATCACGCCGCCTCGCGCCACACCTAACGCCAACGCGATCAGCGCCGTGACCGCCGCAGCTGCGGCAGCACCGAGGGCTCGGCGGCGGAAGTCGTCCTGCAGGTCGGTGTTGCCGTCGGCCTCGACGGTCAGATACGTCGCGGCGAGGAACGAGAATAGCGCCAGCGTCATCGCGCCCACCGCGAGTGTGAACGGAGAGATCCACGGGTTCACGTAGATCGCCGCGAAACTGACCGGCGCCGCCGCGCTACCGGCATCCGGCAACGCGGCCGCCCGCCCGGTGCCGATACTCGCGAGTGCGATCCCGACGCTACCCGATACTACCGCGCCGACGATCATCCCGAGCACTATCGGCGTTATCAGGCTCGAGGCCGCGAACACCAGTCCCCACCTCCGTTGCTCGGTGCGTGGGCCGTAGGAGTATGATCGGAAGATGAAAGCCGAGCCGCGGAGGACGATGCCCACGAGCATGAGGGACAGTGGGATGTGCAGAATCGTCCCGAACGCCGCGAACGCCGGCGGGAAGCACACGAACAGCACGACCACGACCACGATGAGCCACACGTGGTTCGCTTCCCAGATCGGGCCGATCGCCTTCGAGATCAGCGAGCGCTGTTGCTCGCGTCGCGGGCCCGTGGCCAGGAGATCCCACACGCCGCCGCCGAAGTCCGCGCCGCCGAACAACACGTACGCGTTCAGCGCGACGACGACGACCCACGCCGTCAGCTCGGCCACCGTCAGGTTGGCGATGATGTCGAGCATCAGTGGTCCGACTCGGAGGTGGAGGTGGGCGTGCGCACGATCTGTTGTCGCACCATGTACACGACGATGAGGCCCAGCAGGACGTAGAGCAGCGTGAACGTGAGGAACGGGACGACGAGGCCCGGCATCGGCGACACGGCGTCGGCGGTGCGGAGGACGCCGTACACGATCCACGGCTGTCGCCCGACTTCCGTGACCGTCCAGCCGGCTTCGATCGCGATGAAGCCCATGGGCGTCGCGACCGCGAGTGCGCGCAGCAACAGGCGATCGTCGGCGAGCGCCTGCGTCGCGCGACCGCGCCACCAGCGCCACAGCGTCCAGACGCTCACGAGCGCCATGTACGTGCCTAACGCCACCATGATCTGGAACGCGATGTGGACGATCGCCACCGGCGGCCACTCGTCGCGCGGAATCGAGTCCAGCCCTTTCACTTCCGCGCGCGGGTCATGAAAGGCGAGCAGGGAGAGGCCGTACGGAATCTTGATGGCCCAGCGTGTCTCGCGCCGGTCGACGTCGGGCCAGCCGCCGATGTGGAGCGGCGCACCAGCCCGCGTGTCGAAGTGAGCCTCGAGCGCGGCGAGCTTGGCGGGCTGCGCGCGCGCGACGTAGCGAGCGCTGAGGTCGCCGGACAGTGGCTGGAGGATCGCGGCCGGCGCGCCAACCGCGAGCGCGACCGCCAGTGCGCGGCGATGGAAGGTGGTGTTCTGCCCACGCAGGAGCTGAATCGCGTGAATGCCGGCGACGGCGAGCCCGGTCGCGGCGTACGCGGCGAGTGTCATGTGAAGCGTCTGGGAGAACGCCGCCTCGTTCGCCATGGCGGCGAGCGGCCTAACGTTGATCGCCTTGCCGTCGACCATATCGAATCCCGCCGGCGAATTCATCCACGCGTTCGCGATGACGACGAAGATCCCCGACAGCACGCCACTCAGTGCGACTATGATCCCGGCAGCGAGATGCGCGGCGCGGCTCACGCGATCCCAGGCGTACAGGTAGATGCCGAGGAAGATCGCTTCGGTGAAGAACGCGAACCCTTCCAGCGAGAACGGCATCCCGAAGATCGGCCCGGCGAATTGCATGAAGCTCGGCCAGAGGAGGCCGAGCTCGAAGGAGAGAACCGTCCCCGACACGGCGCCGACGGCGAACAGGATCGCGGCGCCCTTGGACCAGCGCTTCGCGAGGTCGAGGTACGTCGCTTCGCCGGTGCGCATCCAGCGCCATTCCGCGATGACCATGAGGAGTGGCAGCCCGATCCCGATCACCGAGAAGACGATGTGGAACGCGAGCGACATGGCCATCTGACTGCGCGCGGCGAGCAGATCGGACATCGGATGGGGTATCAGGCGTTCGTCACACGACGCGGAGCGGACGCGTGTCATTCCGAGCGAGCGCAGCCGGGAGCCCACGGAACGTGGGCAGATGAGGAATCCTTGGCGTCCCGGTAGAGAGCCCTCTACTGGTACGATCGCGATTCCTCGTGCGCCCAGAGGCACCCGCGGCCTGCGGCCCCCGCTCGGAATGACAAATGAATCTAGTCTTGACAACAAACGGGGGTCGATGCTAGTGTGCGCCCCTTGGGAGTCGCGTCCCGATGTTCACGGCACGCCGCGCACTGCGCGGAGGTGCCACCTCGACCATTCACCGCACGGTCGAGCGAGCATCGAGGGCGCGACTTTGCGTTTCTGGGTGACCGGTGTCGCGGTGCCGGGGTCTGGCTAGTCACCTGCGGATCGAGCTCCCGCGTGCGCGCACGAGTACAACGCGAGTGCGCAGCAGCGATCCGTTGAACCAATAGATGTGAAGCACCAAGGAATCTCTTCGAATGAAACCAACCATTTATCTCCCACTCGCCAATCGCGACGTCAGCGGCCCGTGCCGCTCGAGCGCGAGCTTGCCCGCGCGCTTCGGCGTCGGGCGGAGTGAGATGCATGGTCTGTGGATCGAGACCGAAGGCAGGCAAGTGGGCACGAAGGATCAACGCACGCAGGGTGCGGGTGGCTCAGGGGAGAAGCGAACGCCGTAGCGTATCGCGATCGTCCGAGCGAGGAGCGAATCAATCGCCCCACCTGCAGCGTTGCGCAGGTGGGGCGATCTGCATCTGGTGGCCCAAGTCGTTGGCTGTGTGATGGTTGTTGGTCGCTGTTTGACAATCGAACGTCCGGAATTTGGAAGTTGTTCAGAGACTTCACCGTCGGCCGGCGGGAGTGTGGCGCCAACAGCGTTAGGCGAACGCGACTCCCTGTGCTGCGAGCGATTCTGCTCCCGTCGTGCCTCGGTGAAGTCCCATGTGCCGCCGTAGCTCAGTGGATCCAGAGCACCTGGTTACGACCCAGGGGGTCGCGTGTTCAAGTCACGCCGGCGGTTCCTTTTGATGGGCCTGTAGCTCAGTTGGTAGAGCACCAACAAACACCCTTGCCGTTTTCGTCCGCCTAACGGGCCGCAGGTGGAGGGTTATCGCCTTCAACGCGGGAGGTCGCAGGTTCGAGTCCTGCCAGGTCCATACTTGTCATTCGGAGCGGTGATGTCATTCCGAGCGAGCGCAGCGAGTCGAGGAATCGCGATCATCTCGATAGAGGGCTCTCTACCCGCAGAGTCTCGATTCCTCGACTCGCTTCGCTCGCTCGGAATGACTACCCGGTCGGAATGACATCGCCCGCTCGGAATGATTGCGACGTGTATGGGCTTTTGCCGCACGTCGTCCGGGGATCGTAGTTCAACGTCAGAACGCGCCACCGCCGCACGAGTCCTTTGCCTGACGAGGGCCGACGAGTGCGGACGAACGGTGGCGAGATGCGGGTTCGACTCCCGCCGATTGCCGGTGGTATTCGTAGGACAAATCTGCGATTCGTATGGTCGCCTAACGGACCTGGCTGGCTTCTTGGCGCCATTCGAATGGCGGCCGCAGATAACTGAAACCGCAATTCACCGCGGAGGACCCTGAGGACGCAGAGAACCGCTCCGCAACCATCTCAGACCAAAAACACGAACGGATTCGCCGGATCGGCCGGATCGACTCCGCGGAGAGGCGGGCGGCGTATCGCAACGAGCCCTTTGAAGGGGGAACAGCACGCACCGCCGCGGTCATCCCGAGCGGCAGCGTTTGTCATCCCGAGCGTAGCGAGGGATCTTCTCGAACGTCATCGTAGCCAGTCCGGCCACGATGCCATCACACAAGGTCCCTCGTCGCTAGCGCTCCTCGGGATGACCACGGAGTCAATCCGCCAGATCAGACGAATCCGTTCGCGTCCTTAGTCTGAGGTGGTTGTCGAGGCAGTCCTCTGCGTCTTCCGCGGTGAATTGCCGTTGCCGTCGCCCGCGTTCGGGCGATCACCCCTGTCGGTCATCGTCCAGCAACACATTCGAAAGTCGGATGCAGGCCACCGATGGCAACAGTCGTATCTCGGTCGTGGAGCCGAAGGGCGGTTCCCTCTCCAGTGCCTCGCCCGACCCATCGGGCCGATAGACGAGGGTTATCTGGTCAAGCGGGTTCGAATCCCGACGCTCTTCGCTTCACGACTCACTTTCACGATTCGCTTTTACGACTCGCCTGGCCGAGTGGGTCGACGAGGCTCGATTATCGATGACACTCGGACTCCGAAAGGAGCAATTCGAGCCCGCTACCTCATCCGCTCGGCTTCATCGTTCCCGGTCTTCGGGTCGACGCAGCGTGGGTTATCGGACCGTGCGCGGAGCTGGATCCAAACAGTTCCACATGGCAACCCCACCGCATCAACTCATCCGAAGGCCATTCACTCCCATCACCCTCGACCAAGGAGGCGAGAGATGTTGGACTTCACGAAGCACTACGTGGCTCGCCTAACGCGTCTCGTGACGCCGCAGGCCGAGCGTATCCCGGAGACCACTCAGGTCCCCAACTCGGCGGGCGGGTATGCCTGGCCCGTCGACCCGTGGACGCGCTTCGATCGGTTCCTGATCTTCGGGAGCGAGCGCGGAACGTATTACATCCGCGAGCGCACGCTGACGATCGAGAACGCGACGAACGCGCGCCTGGTCATCGCGGAGGATGGACCTCGCGCCGTCCGTCGGATCGTCGAGGTCAGCACGGGCGGGCGGGCACCGAGCAACGATCCGGCGTTGTTCGCGCTCGCCATGTGCGCGGGGCTCGGGGACGACGTCACGCGCGCGATGGCGCTCGAGGCGCTGCCTGACGTGGCGCGCACGGCGACGCACCTCTTCCACTTCCTGCAGTACGTCCGCGCGTTCCGCGGGTGGGGGCGTGGCGTGCGTCGTGCCGTCGGACGCTGGTACACGGCCAAGCCGGCGCCGGCGATCGCGTACCAGATGCTCAAGTACCAGGCGCGTGACGGGTGGACGCACCGCGACGCTTTGCGCCTGGCGCACCCCAAGGCACCGACCGTCGGGCACGACGTGCTGTTTCGCTACGCCACGAAGGGGTGGGAAGGGGTGTTGGAGCTCGAGGGGATCAACGATCTCGACGTGGTCGCGCTCATCGAGGCGATCAAGTCGCTCGCGCACCTAACGCCGGCGGAAGCCGCGAGCGTGATCACGCGCATGCGTCTCACGCGCGAGATGGTGCCGACCGAGCTGTTGGCGTCACCGGCCGTGTGGGATGCGTTGCTCGAGCGCATGCCGCTGACGGCAATGATCCGCAATCTCGGCGTCATGACGAAGGTTGGGCTGGTCGCGCCGGGAAGCGATGCGGCGCGGACGGTCGTGGATCGGCTGGCTGAAAAGGAAGCGCTGCGCGGCGCGCGCGTACACCCGGTTGCGGTGCTCGTCGCCATGAAGACGTACGCGCAGGGACGCGGAATGAAGGGAAGCGGGAAGTGGTCGCCGGTGGCGCAGGTGGTCGATGCGCTCGACAAGGCGTTCTACCTCTCGTTCGAGAATGCGCCCACGACGGGCAAGCGGATCATGCTGGCGCTCGACGTCTCCGGATCGATGGGGTCGCCGGTGTTCGGGATGGACTACCTGACGTGTCGTGAGGCGGCGGCCGCGATGGCGCTCGTGACGGCCGCGACGGAGCCGAACCATCGCTTCGTTGCGTTCACGACGGGTGACTATCCGTCGCAGTGGACGGCGACGCATGGGTCGCAGTACAACACGGGATTGTCGGAGCTGGCGATCTCGCCGCGTCAGCGCCTGGACGACGTGGTGCGCCTGACGGGGAACCTGCCGTTCGGGGGAACCGATTGCGCATTGCCGATGGTCGAGGCGTTGAAGCATCGCTGGGCGGTGGACGCGTTCGTCGTGTTCACGGACAGCGAGACGTGGGCCGGGAACATTCATCCCTCGCAGGCGCTTCGCGAGTACCGGGAGCGCACGGGAATCGCGGCCAAGCTGGTGGTGGTTGCGATGACGTCGAACGGGTTCAGCATTGCGGATCCGGACGATGCGGGGATGCTGGACGTCGTGGGGTTCGATACCGCGACGCCTAACGTGCTCGCGGAGTTCATTACATAACGTCATTCCGAGCGAAGGCCGTCAGGCCGCAGTCGAGGAATCGTGACCCTATCCGATAGAGGGGCCCCTCTACCGGTATGACAGCGATTCCTCGACTTCGCGCCTGCGGCGCTCCGCTCGGAATGACCAACCAGGAGGCGAGACATGATGTTGAACAGAATGACGAATCGTGCTCGCCTGACGCGTCTCGCGACGCCGCAGGTCGAGCGAAATCAGGGAACGTGGCTGCTCACGCGATCCGTCGATGCGCCTCAGTGGCCGGCGGACGAGTGGGAGCGGCTCGATCGCTGCCTCATTTTCGGCAGCGAGCCTGACGCGAACATGCGTGACGTGCACGTCCTGCGCGGCCGCATCGAGGCCGATGGTCCTCGCGTCGTACGACGCATCGTCGAGCTCATCTCGCTCGGCCGCGTCATCAGCGACGAGCCGTGCCTAACGGCACTCGCCATGTGCGCGACGCTCGGCAACGAGGCCACGCGCACCATGGCGTGTGAGGCGGCCGCTGAACTCGGCGCGTTTGAAATTCTTCAGGGAGGTGAGCGCGGGGCGGTCGCGTGGTTTGTCGCGGCCGCCCCGCATCGCCGGCTGTCACGTGTTCCAGCTGCCTGATCCTACCTGCCAGCTGGTAGCTGGGTGCTCGTGCTTGTTGACGCGAACCGCGTCCAACTGCGCTGGGTGACGCTGGGTGAAGGCAGTCAGAATTGAATTGATATCCACAATCAACAACTAACATGAACAGGTTGAAGCAGTACCTCGAGGACGAGGAACCGCTGATGCCGGAGGGAGACTACTGGGTCGTCGAGACGCGTAGCGCATACCTGGTCGTCTCGGCGGATACGGCACGCGCGATCGAGCGCGCGCTGACACGCCTCTGGCGCCCGCGGTGGCTCGTGTTCCGTGATCTCACGGGTGGTCGTCGACGTTTGCAGACGAACGTCGTCGAATGCATCTACGAGAGCACGGCGAAGCAGCGAGAAGTTCGGCGCGCGTTCGATCGCGACAGGCGCCGTGAGGAAAAGGCGGACCGGCGTCCGTGGGAAGACGACGACTGAACTACACATCGTCTCACGACGAGCATCACGCGTCGCCGGTCGGGCTCGCTGCTCCCAAGCGGGCCCTTCGGCACCAGCGGCCAGATCTTTGCGGCGGCTTGGCGGTCCCTTTTCACCCTACACCGCGAGGCGCACCAAATGGCAAAGACTCCGAAGATTGCCCCATGCCTATGGTTTGCGGATGAGGCCGAAGAGGCCGCGCGTTTTTACACCGGGATCTTCAGGAAATCACGCATCCTGACGACGACGCGGTACGGCAAGGCTGGATTCGAAGCGCATCACCGGCCCGAGGGATCGGTGATGACCGTCGAGTTCGAGCTCGATGGACAACGGTTCACCGCACTCAATGGTGGGCCGGCATTCACGTTCAACGAAGCGATCTCGCTTCAGATCTACTGCGATTCGCAAGACGAGATCGACTATTACTGGTCGAAGCTGGGCGAGGGCGGCGACCCGAAGGCGCAGCAGTGCGGCTGGCTGAAGGATCGCTACGGCGTGTCGTGGCAGGTCGTGCCCAAGGGCATGGATGAGTTCTACAGGGACGAGAACTCCCCCGGCGCGCAGCGTACGATGGAAGCGATGCTCAAGATGAAGAAGCTCGACATCGCGGAGCTCAAGCGGGCTTACGACGGTGAGCTGGCGAACGTCTAGTTAGGCGCTGGCTACCGGTTGTCATTCCGAGCGGAGCCCGCTACCCGGGCGCTCCGCTCGGAATGACGAGTTCGAACATGACACTTGTCATGTTCGGCGGATGACGTTCCCCAGTGTCGCGAATCGGACGGAGTGCGTAACCTGAGCCCCAGGTTCAACGGCTACAGGACTCATTCCGGATCCGCACATGCGCTCGCGCCGCTCGATAGCAGTCGTTCCGTCGATCATTCTCGCCATCGCAATCGCCGCCGCGCCGATCCTGGCGCAGGACGCGCCAGCTACACTCTTTCACGACGTCCGCGTCTTCGACGGCACGCGCATACTCGCCGCCCAGGACGTGCTCGTACAATCCGGCCGCATAGCGAAGATCGGGCCGAGCCTAACGGCACCCGCGGGCGCGGTCACGATCGATGGGCGTGGCAAGACGCTGCTCCCCGGACTCATCGACTCGCACACTCACACGTTCGGCGACGCCAGCAAGACCGCCCTCATCTTCGGCGTCACCACCGAGCTCGACATGTTCAGCGACGCCGCCGCGGCCCGCACCGCGCGCGCGGAACAAGCAGCAGGGAAGGCGACCGATCGCGCCGATCTGTTCTCGGCAGGCACGCTGGTCACCGTTCCGAAAGGCCACGGCACCGAGTACGGCATGACGATTCCGACGATCACTGAACCGGATTCCGCCCAGGCGTTTGTTGACGCGCGGATCGCGGAAGGATCGGACTACATCAAACTCGTGTACGACGACGGCCACACGTATGGCATGTCGCTCCCCACGCTCCGCAAGGAGACGATGCGCGCGGTGATCGCCGCGGCGCACAAGCGCGGGAAGCTCGCGGTCGTGCACATCGGCGACCTCGCCGGCGCGCGTGATGCGATCGATGCCGGAGCGGACGGACTCGTGCACCTCTTCGTCGATCGCGAACCCGATGCCGAGTTTGGAAAGTTCGTCGCGGCCCACCACGCGTTCGTCACGCCGACGCTGACGGTTCTCATGAGCATCACTGGCGTCGGAGGTGGTGCGACACTCATCACCGACACGCGACTGAGTCCGTTCCTCTCGAAGATGGATCGCACCGTATTGGCGCAGGCATTCCCGACTCGACCGGGGACGCCGCCGAAGAGCTACGAGGCTGCCGAGAAGTCGATCAAGCAACTTCGCGCGGCGGGCGTTCCGATTCTCGCGGGCACCGATGCCGGGAACCCGGGCACGTCGCACGGTGCGGCGCTGCATCGCGAGCTCGAGCTGCTGGTGAAAGCCGGGCTGACTCCCACTGAAGCGTTGGCCGCCGCGACCAGCGTTCCGGCGAAGACCTTCCGGCTCGGCGACCGCGGTCGCATCGCGAAAGGCATGCGCGCCGACCTCGTGCTCGTGAATGGCGACCCATCCGTGGACATCACCGCGACGCGGGCGATCGACGGCGTGTGGAAACAGGGCGTTCGCACCGATCGTGACAGCTTCGCAAAGGCCATTGTCGCCGCGAATACGGCTGTCGGACGCGAGCCGCCTGGTGCAACTTCGGGCGTCGTGAGCGATTTCGAGAGCGGTACGACTGCAACGACGTTCGGCGCCGGCTGGTCGGTCACGACGGACGCGCTGGCGAACGGCAAGTCGGAATCCGCCATGAAGGTCGTGAACAACGGCGCCAGCGGCAGCGCGAAGTCGCTCGAGATCACCGGCACCATCTCGCCCGCGCTTCCGTACGCGTGGGGAGGCGCGATGTTCTCGCCAGGTCAGCAGATGATGACGCCGGCGAACCTGTCGTCGAAGAAGGAAGTGTCGTTCTGGGCGAAAGGCGATGGCAAGACGTACCGCGTGATGATCTTCACCGAGGGCAAGGGGTATACACCGCTCATGCAGGACTTCGTCGCAGGGTCCGAGTGGAAGCAGTACACGTTCCCGTTCTCCGCGTTCAACGGCATCGATGGGCACGACCTCATGGCGTTGATGTTCGTCGGCGGACCGCAGCCCGGCCCATTCGCCTTCCAGATCGACGACGTCCGCTTTCGATGACATCGCGTCTCTGATGCCCGCTGATGCCTAACGCCGTAGAGCCGCGCCGCTTTCGCCTCCTGCCACCCGAACCTGGGATCGGCTGGATTCCGTACGCGTGGCTCGTGTACCTCGGCTCCTTTTTCATCGAGCCGATCGTACGGGGGTGGAAGCCCGGCTACTGGGCAGCGACGATCGTGGGAGCACTCGTCTTCCTCGTGTCCTACTTCCGTGCCCACTGGGAACGCGGGCCGCGGCTGGTGGCGATCATCGCCTTTCAGGTGGCGTTAGGTGTCGGATTTTCGCCGTTCAACTCCGGCGCGGCCGTGTTCTTCGTGTACGCCGCGTCGTTCGCCGGACAACTGGAGCGCCCGAAAGCCGCGCTCTGGCTGGTAGCGCTCGTCACCGCCATCGGAGCCACGATGGCCTGGCTGCTCGGCGCACCGCCGTACTACTGGGTCTCGGCCGTCGTGTTCGCGCCGCTCATTGGCGGAGTGAAGTCGCATTTCCATCAGCAGGAGAAGGCGAACGCGGGGCTGCGTCGCGCTCACGCGGAGATCGAGCGTCTCGCCGCGGTAGCCGAACGCGAGCGGATCGCACGCGACCTGCACGATGTGCTCGGTCACACGCTCTCGCTCATCATCCTCA
>Ga0207691_10007023_pt1 | contig 10862 bp, 10 predicted proteins | sample KBSM13metaG_FD_184327 | JGI IMG/M metagenome (GOLD analysis project Ga0207691, IMG submission 184327) | Miscanthus rhizosphere microbial communities from Kellogg Biological Station, Michigan, USA - KBS M1-3 metaG (SPAdes) (version 2) | ecosystem: Host-associated > Plants > Roots > Rhizosphere >...
TGGGAACGGGCCCGCACGTAGCGCAGGCCGATGAACCAGGGCAACGAATTCGTCATCGCGCGCGATTGTGGCGCAAAAACCTGACGGACATCACAAAAGCGCTGTTAGACGCAGTCGTTGACCGGCGACAAAGGCTCTATTTGCCATAGCCGGGCGTATATTCCGGCCAAGGTCGATCTGCGGCACCGCCAGACGGACTCGCAGGCCGACCGGCAGATCGATGACAGGAGAAAGCCATGCTTGCCCGCCCTTTCAAGATGACACTGGTCGCCACCGTGCTCGCCCTGGCGGCACCTGCGTTCAGTGAAACCCTTGCCGTCGATGGCCAGGTGATGCTCAAGCCTTCGGGCGTCGAAACCCCGACGCGTGGAGCGACCATGGAGGCCGTGGAAGCCCGCTTTGGCGCCCCCTCCAACAAGAGCAGCCCGGTCGGAAATCCACCCATCACCAAGTGGTTCTATCCCACCTTCGTGGTGGTGTTCGAGAACGACAAGGTTCTGCACGCGGTGGTCGTCGGCGGCTGACGCCCCTCGGGCGCGCTGCGGTTGAGAAGCCGCCGGACAGCGCCACCCTCTTTGCGGCGATTTGCAGGCGCCCCCGCGAAGGGTAAGCTGCCGCGCCTTCGCCAATGCCATCCCTGCTCCAACCGCCTCTACCGGCCTCGCACGCACGCCAGCGCTGGCACCAGCTCTACGGCTCGGCACGCAGCCTTGCGATCGCCGAAGCGGTCGAAACCGACAGCCGGCCGTACCTGGTCATCGCGCGCGACGCGCGCGAGCTGGATCTGCTGCGCGCGGAACTCGGCTTCTTCCTCGGTGACGACTCCCGCATCCACGCCCTGCCGGACTGGGAAGTACTGCCCTACGATGTCTTCTCCCCTCATCCGGACATCATCTCCGAGCGGCTGGCGGCGCTTGCCGAACTACCGCGGCTGAAATCCGCGGTACTGCTGGCCGCGGCGGACACGCTGGGCCAGCGCCTCGCGCCACGCGGCTACGTCGAAGGACGCACCTTCAACCTGGCGGTCGGCGACCGGCTGCCGCTCGAACCGCTGCGGGCACGGCTGGTGGAATCCGGCTACGCCTCGGTGTCGCAGGTGACCGCGCCCGGCGAGTTCGCCCTGCGCGGTTCCTTGTTCGACGTCTTTCCGATGGGTGCGTCGACGCCTCTGCGCATCGACCTGTTCGACGATGAAATCGAGGCCATAAGGGAGTTCGACCCCGACACCCAGCGCTCGGGCGCGGCGCTCAGGCAGGTACGCATGCTGCCGGGCCGCGAATTGCCGCTGGATGCCGACTCGGTCAAGGCCTTCCGGCTCCGCTACCGCAAGCGCTTCGAGGGCGACCCCACGCGCAGCGTGATCTATCGCGGTGTGAGCGACGGCCTGGCGCCGCCGGGCATCGAGTTCTACCTGCCACTGTTCTTCGACGCCACCGACACGCTGCTGGACTATCTACCGCCCGACACCGTGGTGTGCGCCGCGAACGACATCGCGGGCGCGGTGGAACGCGCCGCCGCCACGGTCGCCGAGCGTTACGAGGAGCGGCGGCACGACATCGAGCGCCCGGTGTTATCGCCGGACGAGCTGTATCTCTCGCCCGCGGAACTCGAGCAGCGACTCGCCGCCTTCACGCGCATCGACTACGAGAGTTTCAAGATCGAGGACGCGTCCCTCGGGCACAATTTCCCGACCGCCGCGCCGCACGAATGGCGCATCGACCTGCGCGCCGAGAAGCCGCTGGCGCCGCTCGCGGGTTTCCTCGGGCAGTATCCCGGCCGCGTGCTCCTGGCGGCCGATTCGGCCGGACGCCGCGAAGTGTTGCTGGAGATGCTGCGCGCCACCGCGCTCACCCCCGCCCCGGTGGCCGGCTGGCATCAGTTCGTCGAGAGCGATGCGCGCTTTGCCATTACCGTGGCGCCGGAAATGGCCGGGCTGCAGGTGGTGCAGCCGCCGATCGCGGTGCTCGGTGAGGCGCAGATCTTCGGACAACGCGCCCGGCAGGAGCGCCGCCGGCGCCGTGCGGCGTCCGATCCGCAGGCCATCCTGCGCGATCTCACGACATTGGGGCCGGGTTCACCCGTAGTGCATGAAGAATACGGTGTGGGCCGTTACGTGGGCCTGCAGGTGATGCAGGTAGCCGGCCAGGACGGCGAGTTCGTGGTGCTCGAATACGCCGGTGGCGACAAGCTTTACGTGCCCGTGCAGCAGCTGCACCTGGTGGCGCGCTATTCGGGCGCGGCGCCCGAGAGCGCACCGCTGCACAAGCTCGGTACCGACCAGTGGGCGAAGGCCCGCAAGCGCGCGGCCGACCAGATCCGCGATGTCGCGGCCGAGCTGCTCGACCTGTATGCCCAGCGGCAGGCGAAACGCGGACCGGCCCTGCCCACGAAGGAACTCGAGTACCAGGCGTTCGCGGGCAGTTTCCCTTTCGAGGAAACCGAGGACCAGGCGGAAGCCATCCGCCAGGTCATGAAGGACCTCGACAGCGAAAAACCCATGGATCGCGTGGTGTGCGGCGACGTCGGCTTCGGCAAGACCGAGGTCGCAATGCGCGCCGCATTCGTGGCGGCGCAGGCCGGCAAGCAGGTGGCGGTGCTGGTTCCCACGACGCTGCTCGCCGAACAGCACACCGCCAACTTCCGCGACCGCTTCGCGGACTGGCCGGTGCGCATCGAGTCTCTGTCGCGTTTCAGGACCTCCAAAGAATCCAATGCGGTGATCGAAGGCATCGAGAAAGGCACGGTGGACATCGTCATCGCCACGCACCGGCTGCTGCACGCCAACGTACGCTTCAAGGAACTCGGCCTGATCATCGTGGACGAGGAACACCGCTTTGGGGTGCGCGACAAGGAAAAGCTGAAGACGTTGCGCGCAGAAGTGCACGTACTCACCCTGACCGCGACCCCGATCCCGCGCACCCTCAACATGGCGCTGGGCGGACTGCGTGACCTGTCGCTGATCACCACGCCACCGGCCGAACGCCTCGCGATCAAGACTTTCGTCACCGAATGGCACGCGCCGACCCTGCGCGAGGCGGCCATGCGCGAATTCCGGCGCGGTGGCCAAGTGTACTTCGTGCACAACGTGGTCGACACCATCGAGAAGACCGCGCAGGACATTGCGAAGCTCATTCCCGAGGCGGATGTGCGCGTGGGACACGGCCAGATGCGCGAGCGGGACCTCGAGCGGCTCATGGTCGATTTCTACCACCGACGCTTCAACCTGCTGGTGTGCACCACGATCATCGAGAGCGGCATCGACGTCCCCACGGCCAACACCATCATGATCGATCGCGCCGACCGGCTGGGACTGGCGCAGCTGCACCAGCTGCGTGGCCGTGTCGGTCGCTCGCACCACCTCGCCTACGCCTACCTGCTGACGCCGCCGCGCAAGGCGCTCACTGCCGATGCCGCCAAGCGCCTGGAGGCCATCGAGTCGCTCGAGGAGCTGGGCGCCGGATTCGTGCTCGCCACTCACGACCTGGAGATCCGCGGCGCGGGCGAGTTGTTAGGCGAGTCGCAGAGCGGCGAGCTCACCGAGATTGGCCTGACCATGTACCTCGACCTGCTCGAACAGGCCGTCAAGGCGCTCAAGGAAGGCCGCGAGCCGGTGCTCGACCGTCCGCTGGCCGCGACCGCCGAAGTCGAGCTGCGCCTGCCAGCGCTGCTGCCGGAGAGCTATGTCGCCGACGTGCCCGCGCGCCTGACGCTTTACAAGCGCCTGGCTGCCGCGCCCGACAATGCGGCCATCGATGGTCTGACCGAAGAAATCGTCGACCGCTTCGGGCCACTGCCACCGCCGGCCATGAACCTGCTGCGGGTCACCAGGCTCAAACTGGCCGCGCGCGCCATCGGAATTCGCCGCCTCGACCTGGGGGCCCAGGGAGGCTACGCACTGTTCGAGGAGGCGAACCAGGTGGATCCCAAATCGGTCATACGCCTGGTGCAGCACCCTGACCGGGACTACCGCCTCGAAGGCCCGCTCAAGCTGCGCATCTCGTACCAGACCGACGAGTCCGAGCGCTTCGAGTTCGCCGAGAAATTCCTGGGCGAGCTGCGTGGGCAACCCGCCGCCCGGGCATCTGCGTCTCGAACCGCCGCGCCGTCCGCCGCCCGGAGACCCTCTTGAGCTACCCGCTATACTTTCGCCCCATGAAGATGCTTGCCGTCGCGATGCTCACGATAGTCGGGGTGCTGGCCTCGCAGCCTACGGCGCTGGCCCAGACCACGCCGGCGACCACCGTCTACACCATCGAAGTCATCGTGTTCCGCAATCTCAGCGGCGCTGGCGGACCCGAGGACTGGGGCGCAAAGCCCGTGGCACGGGGCCCGGAGACGCCGGACTCACCCGTCACCGGGCGTTTCGTACAGGCGGTGCCGTCATCGCAGTTCCAGCTCAACGACATCGCGGCGCGCCTGCAGAACACATCGAACTACCCGCCCATCGCGCATTTCGCCTGGCAGCAGACCGCGAGCTCCTGGGGTTCACGCGCCGGCTTCACCGTGCAGAAACTCGCCGGCAACATCCCCGGCCTGTCAGGCATCATCTACTTCGAGAGTGGCAACTACCTGCACCTGGGCCTGTCGCTCAACTACCAGCCGGCCAATGCGCCCGAGGGCCTCGCCGCGCCGCCGGGCACGGCGTTCATGATCAATGAAACGCGCCGGGTGAAGCGCTTTGAACGCAATTACTTCGATCATCCTGCTTTCGGTGTGATCGCGCTGGTGACGCCGGCGAGCAAGGCCACCGGCGGAAGATAGGATTATTCCGGGCGTCGGCGTCGGGCGGCACGCCCGTCAGCGAAAATCCGCTTCTTCCGCCACGATGATGCGATTGCGCCCCTGTTCCTTGGCGCGCGACACCGCCGACTCCACCGCATGCAGGAACTTCTCGGCGCTGTCTTCCGGCCGCGCCGTGTGGATCGCCACTCCACCACTCACGGTCACGTACTTCTGCGTCGAGCGCGGATGATGGATCTGCTGTTCGCGCACGCGGTGCGCGACCGTGGTGGCGTGCTGGATGACGTGGTCGGGCTGGGTGCCGTGCATGAGTACGATGACGCTGGCGCCTTCCCAGCGTCCGACGACGTCACTGCCGCGCCGGAAGGACGCAGCAATTGCACGCGCCACGCGCTTGACCACGGCGTCACCACCGGCGCGATCGAAGATCTCGTTGTAGGGGCCGAGCTGGTCGATGTCGAACAGCAGCAACGCGATGTCACCCTTGTCGCGTTGTGCCAGCGCGAAATCGCGCTTGAGCACGTCTTCGAAGTAATAGCGCGAGGCGAGCCCCGTGAGGCGGTCTTCGCGCACCCAGTGGGGGAGCCCGCGGATGCCCGATTCACCGGTCTTGGTGCGGCTTCCGCCCTCCCGGTGATACCCAATGAAATGCGTGACCTGCCCGTTGCCGTCCTTGAGCGGGTAGATCTGCATGTCGTTGACGAACACCGTGCCGTCCTTGCGCACATTGCGCAACAGCGCGCGCACCGGCTCGGCATGCCGCAGGGCCTCGCGCAGCGCGACCAGCTCCGGTTGTTCGCGATCGTCTCCCTGCAGGGTGCGCAGGTTCATGCCGACCAGCTCGCTCACGTCATAGCCGGTGAGCCGGCAGAACGCGGGATTCACGTACACCACCTGCCGATCGCCGTTGGCCTCGCAGATCGCGACACCTTCCGGTGACACGTCGAGAGCGCCGCGCAGGAAATCGCCATGGAAGCCGTTCATGCGTTGCCCGAGGTCAGCTTGAGCCGCGGCGCGGCGGATGAACGCGCAAGGAGATCCTGGCTGGCACGCCAGGTGTCACCGGCGTACAGCTCATCCCGTTCCGGCGCCGCGCGTCCGCGCATGCGCACCAGCCGCAGGTGCGAGCTCGGCTGCATCTCGTGATGGAGCCCGTCGAGCAGCTTCGCGACCGAGGCGCGATCGTTGCACACCGGCAGCACGTCGCAGCCGGCGGCCAGCGCGGCCGACGCGCGCGCCACGATGTCGCCGTACTCGGCGGCACCGCCCATCGAAAGATCGTCGGTGAATACCGCACCCTCGAAGCGCAGTTCCTCGCGCAGACCATTCTGCACCCAGCGGCGCGACAGGCTCGCCGGCTCGGGGGCCACCGCCGGAAACAGCACGTGAGCCACCATGACCCCGGGCAGTCCGTTGGCGATGAGCCGCCGGTACGGCATGAGATCGTCGGCCAGCCCGTCCCAGTCGCGCCTATCTACCGGCAGTGACTTGTGCGAGTCGGCGATCACGGCACCGTGGCCGGGAAAATGTTTGGCGGTGGCGGCCATGCCGGCATCCTTCATGCCCTGCATATAGGCCAGCGCGAGCTGCGAGACCGCCTCGGGCTTCGCGTGGAACGCGCGATCGCCGATGACCTCGCTTACGCCGTAGTCGAGATCGACGCAGGGTGCGAAGGAGAGATCCACGCCGTGGGCGCGCAGCTCCGCGGCCATGAGCCAACCCATGGAACGCGCCAGCGTGAGGCCATACCTGGGGTCGATGTCGAATTCGTGGCCGATGCGCCGCAGCGGCGGCAGTGCCGAGAAGCCCGGGCGGAAGCGCTGCACTCTCCCACCCTCCTGATCGACGCCGACCACCAGCGCCGGCGTGCGTACCGCGTGAAGGTCGGCCACCAGGCGCGCCAGCTGTTCGGAGGAGGCGTAGTTGCGCGTGAACAGGATGACGCTGCCGACGAGCGGATGGCGCAGGACTTCGCGGTCCTCGGGCGTGAGCTCGAGGCCGGCGACATCGACCATCAGTGGTCCCAGAGTCACGGCTTATCGTCCTGCCATTTTGCCTGTCATCGGGAGCCGCTACGGAGCCCTTTCGAGCACCGCCATGGACTCCACGTGGGTGGTGTGCGGAAACATATCAAGGACACCGGCAGCGCGTAAGCGGAAGCCCAGTTCGTGGGTCAGGACGCCCAGGTCACGCGCAAGCGAGCCCGTGTGACAGGAGATATACACCACCCTGTGCGGCGCAAGATGTGCCACGGCGCTCAAAACCTCGCGGGCACCCACCCGGGGAGGGTCTAACAGCACCTTGTCGTACCCCCCTCGCATCCACGGCAGCGTCCTATCGGGCTCGACCGACAGGTTGCCGACGTGGAAAGTCGCGTTCTCGATGCCGTTGGACCGGGCATTGGCCCGTGCCCTGTTGATGAGGCCGACCTCGCCTTCCACGCCAACTACCGATGCGGCACGCCGCGCCAGGGGCAGGGTGAAGTTCCCCAGGCCGCAGTACAGATCCAGCACCCGGTCGGTGGCCGAGACCTCCAGTAGTTCGATGGCGCGGGCCACCATGGCGTTGTTGATGGCGCCATTCACCTGGACGAAGTCGGTGGGACCGAAGTCCAGGCGCAGGTCGAAGTCATCGAGGCGGTAATGCAGATCGACGGGCCCGGCGGTCATCGGCGCGACCGTATCCAGCCCCCCGGGCTGCAGCAGGATGCGCAGGCCATGGGCGCGTTCGAACTCCTGCAGGAGCGCGAGGTCGTGCGGCGGGAGCGCATCGAGCACCCGTAGCACCAGCACTCGTTCGCCGTCCGACAACGAGACCTCTATTTGCGGAATGCTCTCGCGCCGCTGCATGCCCGTGAGCAGTTGCCCCAGGGCGCCGACCAGCGAGGCCACGGGCTCGGCCAGCACTTCGCAGCGCGCCACGTCAGCGACGTACTTGCCCTGCTTCTCGCGAAAGCCCACCAGGCTGCGCGCCTTCTTGGCCACGTAGCGTGATGACAGCCGCGCCCGCCGGCGATAGTTCCACACCGGTCCTAACAAGGGCGGCAGCCACTCGTCCGGCGCGACATTGCCGATGCGCTCGAGGTTGGTGGCCAGTTCCTTCTGCTTGGCCTGGAGCTGCGCGGCGGGATCGAGATGTTGAAGCGCGCAGCCGCCGCAGACCCCGAAGTGCGCGCAGCGCGGCGTCACCCGCTGCGCTGAAGGCTCGAGCACCTCGACGAGCTGCGCCTCGTCGTGACTGCGGTGGAAGCTCACGCGGCGGAAGCTCACGCGCTCGCCGGGCAATGCGCCGGCCACGAACACCACCTTGCCTCCCTCGCCGGAGTCGCGCACCACGCCTTCGGCCTCGTGCGTGAGATCGGCAACCACGCCGATTTCGACGGCCGCATTGGCCAGGCGCGCCTGGCGACTCACGCGCCGGCACTCCAGGCGGCGAGAAATTCGTCGAAATGGGGTTGCCCGGCCTCGGTGAGCCAGGCGCGCGTGCGCGCCAGTTCCTCGTCCAGGCCAGCGTCGGTCAGGCGCCCGCGCATGTGCTGAAAGCGCAGGTAGATGAGCCAGGTATTGACGACGTCGGTCTCACAATAGCGGCGGATGCGCGTGAGTTCACCGCGCTGGTAAGCATCCCAGACCTGCGAGCCGTCGAAGCCCAGCTTGCCGGGGAAGCCGAGCAGCACCGCGGTGTCGGATAACGAGGCGCGCGCCCGCGCCTGGAAGCCCGACAACACATCCATGATGTCGACGTGCCTCCAGTGAAAGCGGCTCAGGTAGTTGTTGTAGCGGAAGGCCTGGTCTTCATCGCCGGTTTCCCAGTAACGCGGCGCCTGCACCTTGAAACGCAGCGCGCGGTAGTGCAGCACCGGCAGATCGAAGCCGCCGCCGTTCCAGCTCACCAGCTCGGGTGAGAACTTTTCGATGCCATCGAAGAAGCGCAATACGAGCTCGCGTTCCGGCGCGTTCTCATCGCCCAGGGTCCAGACCCGGAAGCCGTCGCGCGAGCGGAAGGCGCAGGAGATGGCGACGATGCGATGCTGTTCGTGCGGCAGAAAATCACTGCCCGAATCCTGGCGGGCACGTGCCTGCATGGCCTTGCCCACCTCGTCGTCTCCGAGTCCTTCGAGCCCGAACAGACGCCGTCCGAACTCAACGTCCGGCACGGTTTCGATATCGAATACCAGTGTATTCATCGGCGCCTCGAGCGCGCCACAGGCCGGGTCACCTTCCTCTTCCCGGCCCGCGCGGTTTTCTTCGGCGCCGTCTCGAGCACCGCCACGGCGACGATCAGGCCGGCTTCGTCGGTGAGCGTGACATGTCCGCTGCCGATTCCGAGCTTGCGCCGCATCTTCTCGCCCCGCGCCGAATAGACCACTTCGGGCCGGCCCCACGCGTTCTGCACCACGCCCACGTCGCGAATCCAGATGCCGTGCGCGAATCCCGTGCCCATGGCCTTGACGATGGCCTCCTTGGCTGCAAAACGCATGGCGAGAAAGCGTTCGGTTCGCCGCGTTTTCGCCAATTGCGCACGCTCGGCCGGCAACAGCAGGCGGTCGATGAAGTGATCGCCGAACCGGTCATACACTTTCTTGACACGCGCGGCCTCGAGCACGTCGACGCCGATGCCGAAAATCATCGGCGCGCCCCGACCATCAGCGCCTTCATGTCGCGCACCGCGGTCTCCAGCCCGGTGAAGATGGCGCGCGCAATGATGCAGTGGCCGATGTTGAGCTCGACGATTTCCGCTATCGCGGCCACGGGCGCCACGTTGTTGTAGGTCAGTCCATGACCGGCGTGCACTTCGAGCCCGAGATTGGCGGCGCGCTTGGCGGCCGTGGACAGGCGCTCCAGCTCGCGTGCCTGCGCGGAGCCCGACGCCTCGGCGTAGGTGCCGGTATGGAGTTCTATTACCGGGGCGCCCGAACGCCTGGCCGCGTCGATCTGCGCGAGATCCGGAGCGATGAACAGCGCGACGCGAATGCCTGCGGCGCTGAGCTTGCGTACGCCGGCGGCCACGCGTTCCACGTCCGCGGCCACGTCGAGACCCCCTTCGGTGGTGATCTCGGCGCGGTTCTCGGGCACCAGGCAGCAGTCGTGCGGGCGAACGCCCACCGCGATGTCCACCATTTCGCCGGTGAGTCCCATCTCCAGGTTCATGCGGGTCTGCAGCAGCGGCCGCAGTGCGTGCACGTCGCGATCCTGGATGTGGCGGCGGTCCTCGCGCAGGTGCAGCGTGATGTTGTCGGCGCCCGCCTGCTCTGCCAGCAATGCGGCATGCACGGGATCCGGATACGGCGCGCGGCGCGCCTGGCGCACCGTGGCCACATGATCGATGTTGATGCCCAGTTCTATCTTCATGGAACTCATGAATTTCCCCGCCGCGACATCGAGCGCGCCACCGTGCGCGTGCGCAGCTCGCGCCCTTCCAGACACTGATCCAGCGCCTGGCGCAGCACGCGGCGCGCCACGTCGAGCGACTCGGCATCGCGCAGGTCTTCTTCCTGCAGCGCCAGCAGGCAGCGGCCGGAGTATGCACCGGGCGCATCTTCGCGCACTTCGGCGAGACCCTGCCCGACGCGAAACTGGTAGTGCATGCGCGCGTCCACCGAAAATTCCAGGCCGTATCCGAGGCCGGCCAGCAAGCGCTTCTCGAACACTCTCAAGGCCGGCTCCGGCGCCGTCCCCGCCGCCAGCCGACGCAGCGCGCCGGCATAGTCCTCGAACAGCTGCGGCTGTGGATCGTGGCGCGTGGTCAGCGTGAGGATCAGTTCGTTGAGATAGAAGCCGGAGAGCACCTGGCGCGCGGGCAGCGGCGCTGGCTCCCCCTGCGATTCGGCGCCCGTGAGCTGGGCGGCATCGCCGCGTCCGCTCCATGACACCAGCAGAGGGCGAAAGGGCATGAGCAGTGACGCGAGCTTCGACTTGGGTCCGCGCGCGCCGCGCGCGAACAGCGTGAGCCGGCCGTGATTCGCGCTGAAGACATCGAGAATGCGGCTGGTATCGCGATACTCACGGCTGTGCAGTATGTACGCGGGCTCCAGGGTGATGCGTTCGCGCGGCTGCATGCGGGGCTCTCGCGCGGTTACTCGAGCCCGAGTTGCGCCAGCGCACGAGCGTCGTCGGCCCAGT
>Ga0207691_10007025_pt1 | contig 10862 bp, 12 predicted proteins | sample KBSM13metaG_FD_184327 | JGI IMG/M metagenome (GOLD analysis project Ga0207691, IMG submission 184327) | Miscanthus rhizosphere microbial communities from Kellogg Biological Station, Michigan, USA - KBS M1-3 metaG (SPAdes) (version 2) | ecosystem: Host-associated > Plants > Roots > Rhizosphere >...
CCCCTTCGTACCTTTCGCACTTCGAAGAAGTGCGATGAGGTCGAACGGGTGACGGAGCCCGCCAGCCAGGGGCCGGCCCCAGCGCCAGGCCCTGCCCGCTGGCCGAGCCTTCGCGCGGGAATGAGCCGAACTAGCGGCGCAGGAGAACTAGCGGGGACAGGAGGGGGAGAGGGCCTTGCGGCCCTCTCCCCGCGCTAAGAGCTATCCGAAGAGCTTGGCGAGGCCGACGTAGAGGATCAGGGTCAGGATGAAGCCGGCCCAGAAGGTCTTGGAGAGGCTGGCGAGCATCTTCTTGCCACCGCTGGCCTTGTCGGGCGTGGCCGGTCCGGCCAGGGCGTTGATCTCGACGGCGAGGATGACGATCGCGAGCAGGATCAGGGCGCCCCACTTCTGGCCGCCGCTCATCGGGCCGGCCATCGACAGATGCGAGGCGGCGCCCATGAAGAACAGCATCGGGATGGACAGCATCGTGTTGGTGCGCGAGGCCACGCCGGCCTTGGCGCCGCGTGCGGCCGCCTCGGGGATGGCCGACCCACCGCCCGCGACCGCCGCGGCGGAGGCCATCACCACCTGCTGGCCCGGCCAGATGACGAACCAGACGTTCGCCCACATGACGCTGCCCAGCATGCCGCCGAAGAAGATCTTCCAGCCGTACGCGGTGGCCGCGAACTCACGCAGACCACCGTAGCGGGCGAACGCGATGTGCAGGATGTAGAGCCAGCCCGTGATGAACGTGAACATCGCGCCCCACCGGAACCACCACAATGCCGTGTCGAGGAGACCCCCCCGCACGATCCCGCTGCGGACGGCGGCGTTGTCTGCGACGAACTTGCTGCCGAAGAACGGCGTCTGGACGAAGTTGAAGTAGTACAGCATGCCGATCCAGGTGATGCCTGCGAGGAAGTGAAACCATCGCAGGAGGAACAGGATGCCTTCACCACTGAGTAGTGCCATGGCCCACGCCTCCGTAGTCGAATGATGGACTACTCTTCGTCGTCGTCCTCGTCATCGGCCGCTGCTTCGTCATCCTCCGCGTCATCGAGGTCGTCCTCGTCCACGTCGTCCTCGAGATCGTCGTCGTCCTCGTCATCGTCATCGTCCTCGACGAGGTCGTCGTCTTCAGCCGCGACGTCGCCGTCCTCCAGGGCGTCGTCGTCTTCGTCCTCGAGCTCGTCGTCGTCTTCGTCCTCGAGCTCTTCGTCCTCGAAGTCCCCGTTCTCGCTGTCGACGTGACTGGAGGGGATCATAGCGTCGTCCTGCCAGGGATTCCTGCGGAACTGCATGTAAAGGTTCCTCCGAGCCGTACCCGGCCAGACGTTCTGAGGAGCGGAAATCGCCACCCTCGAAAACCCGGGCGGATTATACACCGGGCGCACCGGTGCAAGCGCAATGTGCGCCGGCCACCGGCTTGCCGTCGGAGGCGGTTCAGCGCGAGACGGTGAGCGGTGACGACAGCGCCACGTCGTGGGTCTCGTCGAGCTCGGCTTGCTGACCCGCCGCATCGGCCACCGCCACGATCCCATACGTGCCCGTCGCGACAGTGGCGGGGACCGTCACGCTCATGACCGCCGCGCTGCTGAGGCCGGCGCCGAGGCCGCCGACCGCACGCGTGCCCAGGAGCAGATCCCCGGCGTCCGGCGTGTCGTCGGCGGACAGGAAGAAGCGAATGACGAACGGTCCGGCCGCTGCCGGGCCCGCATTGCGCACGGTGTGGCTGATCACCATCGGTCGCCCGGCCTGGACGACCGCCGGGCTCCCGAGCGCGGTGATGAGGATCTCCGGTCGATACGCGATGAACGGCAGCGGGTCGGAGACCATCACGTTGTTGGACTCGTCGAGCTCGACCTGCTGCTCGAGCGCGTCGGCGACGGCGATGACCCGATAGCTGGCGGGGACCACCGTCCCCGCTGGCACGGTCACAGTGGTGATCGCGGCAGCGCTGGCGCCCGCCGCGCGGCCCGCGAGGCTGCGTGCCCCGAGCAGGACGTCATTCGTGTCCAGCCTGTCGTCGGTCGACAGATAGAACCGGATGACGAAGGCGCCGGCGGGCGCCGGACCGATATTGCTGACCGTGTGCGTGATGGCGAGCGGGCGGCCGGCCTGGGCCTTGGCGGGCAGCACGAGATCGGTGACCGTCAGATCGGGGCGGTACGCCGTCACCGCGATGGACGAGCTCGTCAGCATGTTGTTGGACTCGTCGAGCTCGGTCAGCTGCTGGGCGGAATCCAGGACCGTCATCACGTGGTACGCGGCGGGCACCGGCAGCGAGGCCGGGATCGGCAGGGACGTCGTCAGCGTGCTGGTGCCGTGGCCGCTCAGTGCGCCGAGCTTCCGCGTACCCAGCAGCACGCTGTCCGCCGTCGCGTCGCTGACGATGAAGAACGTCATGACCGACGCCGAGGCCGGCGCGGGCCCGGCGTTGTGCACGGTGTGCGTGATGGCCAGGGGCCGCCCGCTCTGGGCGGCCGCCGGGACTTTCAGCGCGGTGAGGGTGAGGTCCGGCCGGTACAGCGTCACGGGCATCGGTGAGGACACGCGGAAGTTGTTGCTCTCGTTTCGCTCGGCCACCGCGTCATCGGGATCCACGACCGCCAGGATCCGGTAGTCCCCGGGGTTCACGCTGACCGGAATGACCAGCGAGGTGGCGGCGGCACTGGCGCCGTTGATCGCCAGCGCGCCAATCATGCGCGTACCGAGCAGGACATCGCCCGAGCCCGGCTCGGTGCCGGTGGTAATAGAAGCGGAGCGGTATCGCCGGCGACGTCGCGCCTCCGGCGTTGCGCACGGTGCTGCTCACGCTGATCGTCTGGCCCTGACGTGCGCTGGACGGCGCGCACAATGGGCGGGAGGCTAATAGCGGCGCGAGTTTGGACGGCAAGCGGCGAAGGTGGTGCCCGCGTGGTGCCGCCAGGATTTCCCTATAGGTGGGCATCCGGTGGAGGGGGAGGCGACCGCGCTGCAGTCGCTGACAGACTACGCCTCGCCGGCGAAGAGGTTCTTTTTCACGATGGCGTGCACGCCCCAGTTGCCGTCGACCACCTGCGTGATGCCGTAGTCCACCGCCACCGACATCAGCGAGATCGCCTCGTCCTCGGAGAGGCCGCGCGTGGTCATGAGGAAGTGGCGCATCTTGCGGAAGGCATCCCGCATGGCGAGATCGACCGACGACTTCGAGTAGATGTCGCTCTGGGCGCTGCCGCCGAGCTCCTGGAGGTATTTCGGATAGCTGAACCCGTGCAGCACCCACTCGTCCTGCGTCTCGAGGAGCGGGTACTCGAGACCCGCGAGCTGCGTGCCCGCCAGCGAGGCCTTGGGATGCAGGATGAGCTGGAAGGTCCCGGTCAGCGAGCATTCGATCGCGGTGCCGGCGAGCTCGGAGTCGCCCTGAGCGGCGTGCGAGTCGCCCACGGACAAGAGCCCGCCAGGCACCGCGACCGGGTAGTACATCGTCGCGCCCTTGCCGATGCGCCAGTCGTCGATGTTGCCGCCCACCCAGTGGGGCGGGATGGAATCCACCATGTCCGCCTCGGCCGGCGCCAGGCCGATCACCCCGAAGTGCGGGCGGATCGGAATGCGGACGTTCTTCAGCACGCCGTGCTTTTCCTGCACGGTCTTGTGGTCCACCGGCACGCCCGGATAGTCGATGATCTTGTGCACGACGCCGAACGGGTCGGTCTGGGGCGTCCACTGGAAGTTGTAGAGCGCCTTGGCCCAGTTGCGCTCGCCCGCGGCATCGATCTCGTAGATCGTGATGACCTCGCGCGGCTTGGGATCGGTGAGGAGATCCTTGTAGTGAAAGCCCCACCACGCCGCCGCGTTGCTGCCGAACGTCTTGCCCTTGAACTTCGGATTGCCGCTCGGGCGCGGCTTCACGTCGAGGATGCGCACCTCGAGGATGTCGCCCGGCATCGCGCCCTTCACGGCCACCGGCCCCGTGCAGATGTGCACGCCGAGCCCTTCGCCCGCCCCGCGTCCGAACAGCGTCGGCTGCATCGGCCCGGCCCCTCGCCGGTCGACGCCCTTGCGCTGCTTGTCCCAGAAGAAGACGCTCTCCGCCCCCGGATCGCCGGTGACCATCCGCTCGGCGTCGTCGTTGGCGTGATGCGTGAGCGACTCGATGGTGACGAAGTCGCCGGAATTGATCTCGACGAGCGGTTTCAGCAGCTTGCTGAAGTACCCCCAGTGCACCGTCTTGTCGTTGGCCGGCACGTAGTAGTGGTTGCGCGTGCCCGGCACCATGCCCGGCTGCGCCTGCGCGGCCGGCGCCGTCATGGCGGCGGCGGTCACGGCTGCCGCACCGGCCAGCAGCGTGCCCTTCAGGAAATCGCGACGGCCGTGATCATCGGCGGGGTGGTGCGCGGCGCCATTCGTGTCTTCGGACATGCGTCACCTCGTGGGTGAGGGTGAGGGACCACGACTCGACGCTGAGTGGTGAGGGTCGGCGCTGACCACGGAGTGCTGTTCCGGCTTCGCACTGCTCCAGCTTTCCGAGAATCTAGGTCAGCCCCTCCGGGGTGTCAAGCGTGGTGGCGTGGTAGAATCCCCCTCCGCAACGACGCAAGTTCTCTCGCTACGGCGGTGTAGCTCAGCGGCAGAGCAGGGGTCTCATAAGCCCCGTGTCGGAGGTTCAATTCCTCCCACCGCCACCACTATCAACGCGCTGGGGAGCGGCGACCACCTCTCGTGGCTCGACGCGCCGTGGTCGACGAACGCGGCGCCAGGAGCTGATCGAGATCCGGCCACCCCATCCTGGGAGCCCGGCGACGCGGTGTCGGGGCCGCGGGTTGCTTCTTCGGGCCGGACAGCACGGCGGGCGGGATGCCGAAGACCTTGTCGATGGGGCGGCGCTTCACGCGATCACTTCCCCCGCAGCACGTGTTCGATCTCGTCGAGATGCTCGTTGCGGTGCTCGGCCCGATCGAGATTTAGCGGCGACCCGGCGCGGACGTTCCGGCTCAGCATGTCGTCGGACAACGCCTGCAGCGTGCGGTCGACGGTCTGGGCGCTGGTCACCGCGAGCGCCGCGGCCTGGCGAGGCGCCAGCGCCAGCTGCATCGGCTTGGCCGCGTCGTTGATCCAGTCGAAGTCTTCGGTCACCGGCCCGGGCGGGACGTCGTGCGTCCGCCAGCGATCGAAGAGCAGCTGCACGCGATTGTCCCAGAAGGCGACGTGGGCCAAGACGGCGGCCACCGTCCAGCCGGCGGGCATCGGCTTCGCCAGGTCGGCGTCGCCGCAGCTTGCGACGAGCTTCTCCAGGCGTTGCCGGGCGGTGTCGTTTCCCGTCACGTAACTCCGATCAGCGGCCATGTCGGTGCACCTCCACCGGGAGGATACCGTGACGGGCCGGGCCCCACTCGGTCAGGACTTCACGAGCAGCGCCGCGCACCGGCCAGCGCTAACATCTGAGCATGGGCTCGCGCAGCTGCTCGTTCAGCCGCCGCGACACGAGTGGCGACTGCCGCGCTGACCGGAAAGGCCAGCATCCTCGCTCGCGCTTTGCCCCCGGGGGCTCGGCGTGACGGATCTCCCCGAGGACGCGATCGCCAAGCTCTACGCAGTACCGCTCGCGGCGTTCACGCGGGAGCGCGACGCGCTGGCGGCCGCGCTGACGAAGAACGACCGCGCGGCCGAGGCCCGCGCGGTGCGCCAGCTTCGCCGACCCAGCGCTCCGCTGTGGGCGACGAATCAGCTCGCTCACGCGGAGGCCGATCAACTCGGCGCTTTTCTCGACGGCATCACGCAGGTGCGCAAGGCGCAGCTTCGCGATCCCCGCGCGGCCGCCGAGGGCCTGGCCCGGCAGCGCCGCGAGCTCCAGCACCTGGTGCACCGGGCCGGCGCGCTGCTCACGCGACACGGGACTCGCGCGACGCCGGAGGCCATGCGCCGGATCTCGGACACGCTGCTCGGCGCCGCCGTCGACGGCCCGCGCGCCGACGAGCTCCGTCACGGACGTCTGACGCAGGAGCTGGCCGCACCGGGCTTCGAAGTGCTGACTGGCGGTGGACGAGCGGACCACCTGCAGCTGGTGAAAGGCGGCAAGGCCGGGAGTGCCGACGCCGGCCGTGCCCAGCGGCGAGGCGCGGCCCCCGAGCAGTCCGACCAGCCGTCCGCGACTCAGCTGAAGGAGGAGGCCGCCCGGCAGCGACGCGATGCCGCTCGGCAACGCGCGGAGGTCGCCACGCGCGAGCGGGAGGAGGCCGCGGCGCGCAAGCAGCAGGAAGCCGAGGCTCGGCAGCGCGAGATGGCGGAGCGCCGGGCCGCGGTCGAACAGGCCGATCAGGAGACGAGGGATCTCGAGGCGCGTCTGGCCGCGGCGCGCCAGCGACTGGCCGCGGCCCGCCGAGCCGCGAAATCAGCGTCGCCCCGCCGCCCGACTTCGTAGCCCAGCGGCCCCGCGATTCGACCGAGCGCTCAGGCCAGCCAGTCCGCCAGATCGGTCAGTGTCCGGAACTCCCGATCGGCCCGGGCAGCCCCGGTCGGCTGCATGCTCTTGCGGTTGATCCACGCGACTGGAACCTTGTTGGCCACGGCGGGCGTGATGTCGTGGAAGTAGCTCTGGGCGGCGTGCAGCCAGCGCCGCCCGCCGATCCGCTCGCGCGCCGTCGTGAAATGGCCCGGAGCTGGCTTGTAGGAGCGCACCTGCTGCGCGGTGACCAGCAGCGGAAAGCTCACCGTGAAGTGCCGGCGCGTACCGGCGAGCAGGTCGTCGTCCACGTTGGACAGGATGCCGAGCTCGTAGCCTGCGCGGCTGAGCCGCTCGAGCGCGGCGTTCGTGTCGGGGAACGGCTTCCAGCGCGGGAGACTGTCGGGAAGGAACGCGGCGCGCTCGCGGCTCACCGTCCAGCCCAGACGCGCGGCCGCCTCCATCGCCGTGACCGTCAGGACCTCGCGGTAGGTCCGATACTGCGCGGCCTGGATCTCGGGCTCGCGCTCGGAGACCGCGCGTAGCGCCGCGGCGGGATCGAGCGTAACGCCGTCGGCGGCCGCGGCCTCCCGAAACGCGTCGCTGATGCCGGCCTCCCAGTCGATGAGGGTGCCGTAGCAGTCGAAGGTGATGACGTCCCACGGGCGATTTTCTGGCATGGTCTCCTCGCTGGACGCTGAATGGTACACTCAGCGCCCGTGAGCGACGACATTCTCGTCCAGCAAGATGGGGTGGTGGCGACGGTCGTGCTGAACCGGCCCGCGATGCGCAACGCCATCAATCTGGCGATGTGGACCGACATCGCGCGACTGACCGAGAAGCTCGCCAAGGACGATTCGGTGTGGGCGATCGTCTATCGCGGCGCCGGCACGGAGGCGTTCGCCTCGGGCGCCGACATCTCTGAATTTCCCGCCAGCCGCAAGGACACGGAGAGTGCGCAACGCTACAACACCACCACCGCCGCGGCCTACGCAGCCGTGCGTGAGTGTCCCAAGCCGACGATCGCGATGATCTACGGCTACTGCATGGGCGGCGCGGTCGGCCTGGCCATGGCGTGCGACCTGCGCTTCGCCGCCGAGGGCTCGAAGTTCGGCATTCCCGCCGCGCGCCTGAGCATCATCTACCCGGCCGAAGCCATCGCGCAGCTCGTCGACCTGGTGGGGCCGGCGTACGCCAAGGACATCCTGTTCTCGGCGCGCGTGCTCGAGAGCCGCGAGGCGCTGGCCATCGGCCTCATCCAGCGGCTGGTGCCGGCGGCCGATCTCCAGAAGACGACCGACGACTATCTCGCGCTGCTCGCCGACAACGCACCGCTCTCGCTGCGCGGCTCGAAGCTCACCATCCAGTCCTACCTGGCTGGCTACACGGACGAGAGCCGGGCGCGCCTGCGCGCCGCCGTCCGCGAGGCGTCGGAGAGCGCGGACTACCGCGAGGGCACCCAGGCCTTCCTCGAGAAGCGACGGCCGAAGTTTCACGGTCGCTGAGTCCGTCGTGCGGTTCGAGTTCCTCAGCTCGACGCCGCCGACGCCCACCGAAGGCAGCGGCACCTGGGTCGCGATCGACGGGCTGCGGCGTGGGCTCGAGCGCCTGGGCCATGCCGTCACGGTTCGCCTGATTCGCACGCGGACCGGATTCCACACGCTCGACCGCTGGCTCTACAACGCCGGCGTCGCCGCCTCGCCGCCGGTCGCCGACGTCGTGGTCGGCGTCGATCTGGACGGGTTCCTGTGGGCGCGACGGCGACGGACGGCGGGCGGCGCCCGCCCGCGATTCGTCGTGTGTCTCAAGGGGATCATCGCCGACGAGCTCCGGAACGAGCGGGGGCTGGTGCGCGCGCTCCTCTCCATCCAGGCACGCTGGGAGCGACGCAACACGGAGCGGGCGGACCGCGTGGTGGTGCCCAGCCGCTACTCGGCGGCGGTGGCCCACGAGGTCTACGGGGTGCCGCTCGAGCGCCTGGCCGTGGTGCCGGAGCCGATCGACCTCACGGAGTGGCGCCGCCGCTTCGCGGCCGTGGAGCCGGCGCCGTCCGGTCCGCCCACGGTGCTGGCGGTGGCCCGCATGTACCCGCGCAAGCGGCTCGACGACCTGCTGCGGGCTGCCGCGGTGCTCCGGGAGCGAATCCCGGACGTCCGGGTGCGCATCGTAGGAGCAGGGCCGGAGTCCCCCCGCTTGCGCGCCATGCACGCCCAGCTCGGCCTCGGAGAGACCGTGACGTTCCTCGGAGAGGTCTCCCGCCAGGAGCTGGCCGTACAATACGTACGGGCGCACTGCTTCTGCCTGCCGACCGTCCAGGAGGGCTTCGGGCTCGTCTTCGCCGAGGCAATGGCCGCCGGGCTTGCGGTCGTGGCCTGCCGGGCGGCCGCGGTCCCGGAGATCGTCGAGGATCGGCGAACCGGCCTGCTGGTGAATCCCGCGAGTCCTGAGGAGCTGGCCATGGCGCTGGAAACATTGTTGACGAACGATGGCCTGCGCAAGACGCTGGGCCAGGCCGGCGCGGCCACGGTGGCCGCGCTCGACCTCGAGCCGGTGGCGCGCCGCTTCGTCCAGGTGGCGACGGCATGAGCGCCCGGGCCAGCACGACGCGGCGCTTCGCGTTCTCGGCCGGCCACCGCTATCACGTGTCCGCCTGGTCGGCGGAGCGAAACGAGCAGACGTTCGGCCGCCTGACCGTTCCCCACGGCCACAACTACACGCTCGACGTGACCGTGCGGGGCGCAATCGACGAGCGGACCGGCATGGTCATCGACCTCAGCGAGCTGAAGCGGATCGTGCAGGAGACCGTCATCGAGCGCTTCGATCACGCCGATCTCAACGCCGACGCGCTGTTCCGGGAGCGGATCCCCACCACCGAGAACATCGCCATCGCCGTGTGGGAGCTGCTGGCGCCCAAGCTCGGGCCCGACCGGCTGGCGCGGGTGCGAGTGTGGGAGGACCCCACGCTCTTCGTGGACTATGATGGGGCCTAGATGAAGATGGGGCCTAGATGAACCGCACGGTCGAGCTCACGCGGGTCTACCACTTCAGCGCGGCCCACCAGCTGGTGAATCCCGCGCTCTCGTCGAGCGACAACACGGCGCTCTACGGCCAGTGCGCCCGCCCGCACGGCCACAACTACTATCTCGAGGTCACCGTCGCCGGCGTGCCGGACCCGACCACCGGGTTCGCCGTCGACCTGGTGGCGCTCGATCGTGAGGTCACCGAGCGTCTGCTCGCGCAGGTCGATCACCATCGCCTCGAGGACGCGCCGGGGCTGGCGGGCGTGATCACCACCGGCGAAGGGCTGGCCCGCGCCTTCTGGCGCACGCTGGCCGGCGCGCTGCCGCCCGGGCTGCTCCGGCGCGTGGTCGTGCACGAGACCGCGAAAAATCAGTTCGAGTACCGAGGCGAGGAGGCGGCCTGATGGCCGACGATCGCACGCTGCCGCAGCTGGTCGAGCAGATGCTGAAGGAGCTGGGCGAGGATCCGCACCGCGAGGGGCTGGAGCGGACGCCCGAGCGGGTGGCAGCGGCGATGCGCTACCTCACGTCCGGCTACACCAAGGACGTCCACGAGATCCTGAACGACGCGCTCTTCGTCGAGGAGTACGACGAGATGGTGATCGTGAAGGACATCGACGTCACGTCGATGTGCGAGCATCATCTGCTGCCGTTCATCGGCAAGGTCCACGTGGCCTACATGCCGCACCGGAAGATCGTGGGGCTGTCGAAGATCCCGCGGCTGGTGGATATGTACGCGCGGCGGCTGCAGGTGCAGGAGCGCCTCACCACGCAGATCGCCAACACTCTCAACGAGGTGCTGCAGCCGCGCGGAGTGGCGGTAGTGATGGAAGCCGTGCATCTGTGCATGCTGATGCGCGGGGTGGAGAAACAGAATTCCAAGGCCGTGACCTCGGCGATGCTCGGGGCTTTCCGCGACCGGCCGGAGACCCGAGCCGAGTTCATGGAGCTGATCAAGGCCGGACGGGGGCTGCAGATATGAGTCAGCTGCTCGAGGGAAAGACCGCGCTCATCACCGGCGCTGGTCGCGGCATCGGCCGCGCGATCGCGCGAGCCTTCGCCGCCGAGGGTGCGGCCGTGGTGCTGGTGGCCCGCTCGCGGGCGGATCTCGCCAGCGTGGCCGCCGAGGTCCGCGAGGCCGGGGGACGGGCGCTGGCGGTGCCCACCGACGTGACCCAGGACGCGGCGGTGGAGGCGCTCGTGGAGAACGTCACCGGCGAGCTCGGCCGCCTGGACATCCTGGTGACCTCGGCTGGCGCGGCGGCCTTCGGCCCGGTGGCGGGCTCCAAGCCCGCGGACTGGGACACGATGCTGTCGCTCAACTTGCGCGCGGTCATGGTGTGCTGCCACGCCGTGCTGCCGGTCATGCTGCGCCAGCGCTCGGGCATGATCCTGAACCTGTCGTCCATCGCCTCGAAGCGGGCGCTGCCCGGCAGTGC
>Ga0207691_10007026_pt1 | contig 10861 bp, 10 predicted proteins | sample KBSM13metaG_FD_184327 | JGI IMG/M metagenome (GOLD analysis project Ga0207691, IMG submission 184327) | Miscanthus rhizosphere microbial communities from Kellogg Biological Station, Michigan, USA - KBS M1-3 metaG (SPAdes) (version 2) | ecosystem: Host-associated > Plants > Roots > Rhizosphere >...
AACTTCGCCTAAAGGAGCTCAAATTTCCGTCATTGCGAGCGAAGCGAGGCAATCCAGCTGGATTGCCGCGTCGCCTTCGGCTCCTCGCAATGACGCATCACTGGAGAACTCATGGGCTTCCGCTGCGGCATCGTCGGCCTGCCGAACGTCGGCAAATCGACGCTTTTCAATGCACTTACAGAAACCGCCGCGGCACAAGCCGCGAATTATCCCTTCTGCACGATCGAGCCGAACGTCGGCCGCGTCGCGGTGCCCGACCCGCGCCTCGACAAGATCAAGGAAATCGCCAAGTCCGCGCAGGAGATTGAAACGCAGATCGAGTTCGTCGACATCGCCGGCCTTGTCCGAGGCGCAAGCCAGGGTGAAGGGCTCGGCAACCAGTTCCTCGCGAATATCCGGGAAGTGGACGCGATCGTGCACGTTCTGCGCTGCTTCGAGGGCGGCGACGTGACTCACGTCGAAGGCCGGGTGGACCCGATCGCCGATGCCGAAACCGTCGAAACCGAGCTGATGCTGGCCGACCTCGACAGCCTGGAACGCCGCGTGCCGAACCTCGTCAAGAAAGCCCAGCAAGGCGACAAGGAGGCCAAGATCGAGGCATCGGTCTTGAGCCAGGCACTCGAGCTTTTGCGAGAGTCGAAGCCGGCACGCCTCACAAAGCCCAAGGATGTCGAGGAAGAGAAGGCGCTGCAGCGCGCCCAACTGCTGACCGCGAAGCCAGTGCTCTACGTATGCAATGTCGACGAGGGCGAAGCCGCGACCGGCAATGCGCATAGCGAGCGCGTGTTTGCCAAGGCCGCTTCGGAAGGCGCCGAGGCGGTCGTCATTTCAGCCGCGATCGAAGCGGAAATCGCGACCCTTCCCGCAGATGAGCGTGATGCATTCCTTTCCGACCTCGGTCTCCACGAAACCGGCCTCAACCGCATGATCCACGCGGGCTACAAGCTCCTCGGCCTCATCACTTTCTTCACGGCTGGTCCGAAGGAAGCCCGCGCGTGGACCGTGCACAGGGGATCGCGGGCGCCCCAGGCCGCCGGCGAGATCCACACCGACTTCGAACGAGGCTTCATCCGCGCCGAGACCATCGCCTATGACGACTTCATCAAGTTCGGTGGCGAAGCCGGCGCTCGCGACGCGGGCAAGCTCCGATCCGAAGGCAAGGACTATGTCGTCCAGGACGGCGACGTGATGCTGTTCCGCTTCAACGTGTGAACGAAGCGGACTGCCCGCTCAGCTTTTGCTTTCGCGAAACAGACCCCACGCGAGCACTGCCAGGACGACGATCCCGATATAGCTCGCCCACATCGGGATCGTATGGCTCCCGACGATGATCGGCGCCTGCTTGAACAGGCGATAAACATGGACGAGCACGGCGAGCGCGAACAGCATCGCGGCGATGAGCGTGAACGGTCGGGTCATTGTACTCTCCCCCTTTGCCCCGGACTTTCATAGCTCATTTGGGGCTCGGGCGGAATTCGCGTGCAGCAGCCGTTCGGCGGGCCTGAAGGTCACCAGAACCCAGAGCAGGCCGAACGCCCAGCCGCCGATAACGTCGCTCGGCCAATGGACGCCCAGCATCACTCGGCTGGTGCCGATCATGATGGACAGCAGTACGGCTGCCCCGGCGGCCTCGCGCCGCCAGCGCGTGTGCGCCGTCAGCGCCAGGGCAAGCGTAAGGCCGAAAATCATCGAGCTTGCGGCGTGGCCGCTCGGGAAGCTGCTGGTCTTCACCACCACCAGATGCGGTTCGAGGTCCGGACGCACGCGCGCCACCCAATATTTCTGAAGTTCGCTGAGCCCTCGGCCAAGGAGCGCGATCAGCAGCAAGACCAGGCCCACCCGCCCTCGCCCGGCGTACCAGAGCCAGAGAGCGCAAGCGATGCAGGCAGCAATCAGGAAAGTTGGCTCACCAAGCGCGGTGAATGTTCGGGCGACTTCTAAAAGGGCGGGCCGATGTCCTGCGTAGAGAGCCTCGTAGATCGCGAGATCGAGCCACCCGCCGCCGAGCAACAGCATCGCGAGCCAGGTGGTTGAAAGGGCAAGGATTACGGCGATGAATCGCCATTGCACTCGCGCTGCATGCGGACCTTCAATCATGCGCGGAACAACGACGAAGCGCGCGGCGCGTTGCGGCACGCCGCGCGCTGCCGCCCTCTAGAACTTCGCTCCGGCCCGAATGCCAATGGTGCGAGGTCGTCCTGGTACCACAAGCGTTCGCGTGCAGCTTCCGCAGGCGGTGAACCGGCTGATGTCATTTCGCTTGTCGAAGATGTTCGTCCCGAACAGCTCCAGGTTCCACTTCGGCCAGTCGAGTCCCGCGAAAAGGTCCACCAGCGTGGCTGCACCGATGCGCCCCTGGAACTCGTTCGGATTCACGTGCTCGTGAGTCCCGACCAGCTCGATCTCAGTGCGGATCGACGATGGCGCGGAGCTTTGATAGCTGATCGCGCCCTGGACATGGGCCTTCACGTCGGCCCACGCCGGCCATTGGTAGCGTGACGTGAATGAAGCCTTGAACTTCGGCGTGACCGGAAGACGCGTTCCACCTGGAGCAGCGATGAAGCTGTCGGCGCAGTCAGGCGTGAGGTCCAGAGCGTCCGAACAGATGTTTCCCTTGGTCTTGGCGTCGGTGTACGCGCCCGCAGCATTCAATGTCAGGCCGCCGTGCACATAATTGAAGTCGGTCTCAATTCCGTTGACCCGGGCATCCTTGCCGTTGTGGATTTCGGTGAAGCTGTTCGCTCCGAGGAAGGCGAACTGAAACTTCTTCCACAGCTCATGATAAATGGCGCCGTTCCAACGGACCGGTCCCAGGGTTGTCTTCCATCCTAGCTCGTAATTGCTGAGGAAGTCCGCGGCGTAAGGAGGAACGTCGGCGCGGCGATTGATTCCGCCTGGCCGGAAACCACGAGACCAGGTTGCGTAGAACATCAGATTTTCTTGCGGCTTCCACTGCGCATTCAGGCGGTGGATAAAGCCGGTGTCCTTCGTGCGCTTGGGAACGAGCTTCCCGTCGACGAAATCAGCAAGGTTGGTGCAAGGGCTTCCCGAGACGACCGGCGGCAAGAGCACCGTGTCCGTCCCATTCAGCTGCGAATTGCGCAAAGTGTCACCGCTTTGGGTGAAGCAAGCGGCAACACCGGTACGGGAGCTATTCGCCGGGTTCACGGGAATGCCCGTGTTGTCCTGCCCCTGGATGAATGCCGGGTTGCGGCCAAATCCGAAGAAACCGATCAGCGAGTTGTCGTATTTATACCATCGGCCGCCGGCGGTCAGCGTGATCTGCGGGGTCACATCGTAGCTTGCTTCGCCGAACAGCGCATAGTCCTTGTCCTCACGCTTCTGCTGCGTAAGCCACAAGGTTCCCGGAAAGCCGTTGACGGACAAGAACGGGGCCAGGCCCGCGACTTTGTAATCCTGGTGGATGAAGTTCTTCTGGACCTGGTAAAACGCACCGCCAATCACCCGGAACGGCTTGTCTGCGGGCGATGCGAAGCGAAGCTCCTGGCTCAACTTCTTGAAGTGGTTGCCGCCTTCGATGAACTGCTGCGGGCTGATCGTGCGGTTCCCGTTGGCGTCGAGATACTTGAAGTAAGCCAGGCCCCGGCCATAGGCGCCGCCATAATAATCGGCGTACAGCTGGTCATAGGCATCGGCATAATCGGTGTAGTCGGAGACGCCCGAAGTGGGGCGATCCATGTAGGCGCCGGCATAGGTGATGTCGAAATTGTGGATCTTGCCCTCGACCGTCAGGGCCGCCTGCCAGAAGCGATCCTTGCCAGGCTCCTTGAAGAAGCGGTCGATCTTGAGGTCGCCGAGATTGGGATCGTAGAAGAAGACGCCGTGCGACTTCGCCTTCTGGTACATGAAGGTCGGTGTGGCGGTCCAATTGTCATCGAGGTCGATCTTCAGTGCGGCGCGGCCGCCATATGTATCCACGTCGTTGAAATTGTTCTTTTCCAGGCCTGTGTTCGTCACCGTCAGCGTGGGAACGGTCGATGCCGGTGGAGCATCCGGAGCGTCAGCGCTCGGGCCGGTGAAGTCGTCGGGGAATGCGTAATAGCTGCGCGACGCGTGGATATTGTCGATGTAGCCGGCGTCGTGCTGATAGAAGGCGACCGCCCGGAATGCGATCCGGCTCGCGATGGGAATGTTGATCATTCCTTCGAGCGAGCCGCCAACACCGCCGTGCGCGACAGAGTTGAACTGGGCATCGACCCGGCCGGTCGTCACCCCAAGCTCCGGCTTGTTTGTGATGATGCGGATCGTGCCCGCCTCGCTTGACGCGCCGTAGAGCGTGCCCTGCGGTCCGGAAAGGCTTTCGATGCGCGCGATGTCGTAGATGTGAACGTCGAGCGTTCCGCCGATCGTCGTGATGGGCTGTTCGTCGAGGTAGGAGCCAACCTGCGGCAGAGGGCCCGAGTGGTTGCCCTCGGCGCCGCTGCCCGCGGCGGAAATTCCGCGCATGTAGACAACGGTGGAGCCGGGAGCGGCAGTAAGATAGCTCACCGATGGCAGCTGCCTGGTATATTCCTGGAAGTTTGAGATGTTCAGCTGATCGAGGCGCCGGGTACCCAGCGCGATGACGTTGATCGGAACGTTCTGGACGTTCTCCTCACGCTTGGTCGCGGTGATGATGATCTCGGATTGATCCGGAGTGTTGGCGTTGGCCTGCGCCTGCCTGACCGGCTCGGGCGGCGGGGTGGTGCCCGTTGCGCCTTGCGTGTTTTGAGCCAATGCCGGTGTGGCAAGTGCCGTCGTCGCGAGGAGCCCCAAAGCCAGCGCGCGGACAGTCGTCATAACAACGCTCCCATTCCCCTTTTTCTGTCGTCATTGCGACAGAGGCATTGCAGCTTGTCAACGACCGCTCGGCGGAGGGAGGGACGATTGTTACACTACCGTTGCTTGAAGGTCGCAGGAGCGTCCGGATAAGATTGGAGTACCGAACCCAAAGCCGTCTTCAATGGCGTCAGATAAGCGTCATACGCTCGCCATTCGTCCGTCGCGTCACGATAGATCGGCCGACGGACCTGCTCCGAGCTGGCGGTGCGCACCGCGCGCTCTGTCTTGTAAAATTCCATGACCTGAGGTTCGAAAGCCAGCCCGCAATAATCCAGCAGCCTCCTGACCTCGGCTTCGGTGTCGTCCACCATCCGTTCGTAGATGACGCGGTGCACCTTGCCCGGCAGCACATTGTCGACATGCGCCATCAGGCGAACGTAATCCGAATAATATCGGCCGACATCTTGAAGATCGTACGTGAACGCCTGGCCGTGCGCGAAATGTTGCCGGAAGTTTGAGAAGCAGCAGCCCAGCGGGTGGCGCCGGGCATCGATGATCTTCGCGTTTGGGAGGACCAGCTGGATGAAGGGCACGAACAGCCAGTTGTTCGGCAACTTGTCGATGAAAAAGGGCCGGTCGGTCCGGCGTTGCACGCCCGATCGCCTGAGATAATCCTCGCCGAGGGAGCGCCGCTCCTCAGCCGTCGCGTCGAGAATCCCCTTTGGATAGTTGCCCGGCTTCCGTGCAAGCGCGGGAATGTCGGGAAGCTCCGACGTTCCTTCGACAAGGCTGTGGGACGAAAGGATCTGCTCGATCAATGTAGAGCCCGCCCGGGGCATTCCCACAATGAAGATCGGATCGGGGGCATCGCACCCTCCAATGCGCTCTGCGAGTGCTTCCGCGGTGAACTGTTCGATGCAGCGATCGACGGTCGCACTGATCTCGCCGGGCCGATAAGGGTGGCTTTTGAGACGCAGAGCATTTGCGCTCGAATAATGAGCAAATGCATCGTCCACTCGGCCGGCATCGTGCATCGCCTTGCCGAGCGCAAAGTCGAGATGGACGCGGTCCTCATCGTCGATGCCGGCTGATCCGAGCGCCTCCTGCATCGCGGAAATGTCCTTCTGGTCGAGCTTGACTGTCTTCAGATTGGCGAGGCTAAACCACGCTTCCCCGAGCGTCGGCCGGATCTCGATCGACTTCCGATAAGCCGTGACGGCTTCCGGCTGCCTGCCGATAGTCTTCAGCATATGGCCGTAGCTCAGCCACACTCGCGGCTGCCGGGGCGAGTGGTCCAGCACATTCTCATAAAGGCGAATGGCTTCGTCGAAGTCGCCGAGGCGGCCCATCGTCGCGGCCTTGAGATTCCAGTGCCCCAGATCTTCGGGCTCTGCCTCGAAAATGTCGTCAAGCAGGTCGAGCGCTTCCGCGGGTCGGCCCATCCGGCCGAGCACCAACGCAAGGTTCGCCTTGGCGGCAGTCCAGCCGGGCGCCAGCTCCACCGCCCGGCGCAGGAGGTTTTCCGCATCCCTCCATCGTCCGATCCGCGCTGCAAGCTCGGCGAGCATTCGGATAGCCGCGGGGTCGAAGGGGTCTTCCTTGAGGTGCGGCTTCAGGAGCCGCTCGGCGACATCCAGACGATTCTCGTTCATCGCCATCGCTGCCTCGATCAGGCGCGGATGCCAGCGGCTGCCAATGGGAGACTGAGTGGCCACGGTCTCACCGTAGCGCCAAGCTTGCGGCGCCGCTATGCGGCCTTCCATGATCTATTTCGAAGATTTGAAGGTCGGCACAATAGCCGACTACGGCAGCTACGAAGTCACGCGTGAAGAAGTGCTGGAATTCGCGCGCAAATACGACCCCCAGCCATTCCACCTGTCGGACGAGGAGGCGGCCAAGACCCATTTTGGGCGGATCGCGGCGAGCGGCTGGCATACTGCGGCGATGACCATGGCGGTCATCGCGCGGCACGTCGTGGATCAGAAGCAGGCGGGGCTAGGCTCGCCAGGCATCGACGAGCTCAGATGGCGCAGGCCCGTCTATCCCGGCGACACGCTTCACGTGCGCGGCGAGATCCTCGAAAAAACCCCGTCGCGCAGCCGGCCGGATATTGGGTCATTCAGGACGCAGACGATCGTCACCAACCAGGACGACCAGGTCGTCATGACGTTCGTGTCAATCGTCCTGATCCGCCGTCGGCCCGAAGTCGACAGCCCCGCCGATTAATTCGGGCGTTCGGCCTCCGTCTCACTCGAGCGATGCGGCGCTGACCCTTCGCTCGACCGTTCGCTGGCCGAGCTTCGGGTCCGCTCCCCGCTCGTCCTTGCCGAAGAGCGATCCTGCGAGTTGCTGCGGCTCCAGTTGTGCGAGCCCCGATCGGTCGTTTCCGTCGTGACGGAGCCGGTCGTCGAACCGGAATTGCGGTTGTGCCAGCGTGAGCGGTCCCACCCGCTCCAGTTTTCGGTCGCTGTCGACGTGCCAGTGCTGCCATTGTGGTTATGGCTTTGCCACTCGCTTCGACGCTGCTCCCAGTAGCGGCGCTGCTGGTCGTTCCACTGATGCCGGTTGCGGCTGCGGTCGTAGACGTAGATCCCTGTGCCCGGGTAATAATAATCGCCGTACCAGCCGAACGGGTCTCCGTACCCGTAGCCATAGCCATAGCCGGCATACGGATAACCGTATCCGTAGCCGCCATAATATCCACCGTAGCCGCCGCCATAGCCCACGCCGATGGAAACGCCGCTCTGCGGCCCGTAACCGTATCCGTAGGGATCGCCGTACATGCCGTAGGCGCAGCCGCTAAGGACGAGGCCGCTGGTCAGCGCGATTGCGGCGAGGCGAAATTTGGGAAGGCGCATCTTCGAGACTCCATTACTCCGGAGGAAACTCGTTCGCGTACGCTCCTCACCGAGTGAATGGCGGCTGAATTTCGGTTTGCAGCCGTATCGAAATGAGAAAACGGCGCCGAGATGCTCGACGCCGCCTTTCTTGTGTTCGTTTAGCCGGCGACGCCCTGCTTGGCCTTCGCCCGCCGGGTCTTCGCCTGGTTGACGGGGTCCAGCGGTCCGGTGATCCGCACCGCACGCTTCGCTTCGTACCAGATCTGCTGGTAGGCAAAGTAACCGAGAATGCTGGCGATCAGCAGGAAGATTGCGACCGCGAGACCGGCCGCGTGCCTGCTTTCGAGGTTAGGCTCCGCCGTCCACACCAGGAACGCCGCGACGTCCGTCGCCATCTGGTCGACGGTGGGCTTGGTGCCGTCCTCATAGCTTACCTGGCCGTTGGCGGTGAGCGGCGGCGGCATCGCGATGTTGAGGTTGGCGAAGTAGGGATTGAAGTGAAGGTTCTCAGGCGTCTTTGCGTCCGGGAACTTCTTCAGAAGCTCCTCGCCCTTCTCGTTCTTGTAGCCTGCCTGATCCGCGTATCCGGTCAGCAGCGAATGAACGTAGGCTGCCCCGCCTTCGCGCGCCTTCGTCATCAATGAAAGGTCAGGCGGAAGCGCATTGTTGTTCGCAGCACGTGCGGCAACTTCATTGGCGAAGGGCGCCGGGAAGTTGTCCGACGGCAACGCCTTGCGCGTCGATGCTTCACCCGTGTCCGGATTGATCGACGGAACCTGGGTCTTCCAGTCCGACGCGATCTTCTTGATCTCGGCCTCGTTGTACCCGAGCTCCTTAAGGTCGCGGAATGAGACGAGTTTCAGGCTGTGGCAGGCCGAGCAGACTTCCGAATAGACCTGGAAGCCGCGCTGCAGCTGACGCTTGTCGAATTTGCCGAACGGGCCATCCGAGGCGAGGTGAAGCGCCCTCGGTTCTTTGTGGAACTCCTCGGCAGCGAGCGGCGCGGGCGGGCTCTTGAAGTAGCTGGCGGCGTTGCCGATCAGCGAGATGAGCAGGACCCCCGCGAAGACGACCCCGACAACGAATGCGATTACACGGACCATCTGTCTTCCCGCCCCTTATTCAGCAGCAACGACGGTCGAGCCGCCGCGCCTCTTTGTCTGTCCGGCCGGCGCCGCCTCGGCTTGCTCGCCATGCAGCACGCTCTCCGAGATCGAGCTCGGCAGCGGCAGCGGCGTCTCGAACGCCGAAACCAAAGGCAGGATCACGAGGAAGTGCAGGAAGTAATAAGCTGCCGCGGCCTGACCGAGCGCGATCCGTGCTGGGCTGATGGGCGCTCCGCCGACATAGCCAAGGATGACGACGTCGACGACGAGCAGCCAGAAGAAGCGCTTGAACACCGGACGATAGCTTCCCGAACGAACCGGTGACTTGTCCAGCCAAGGAAGCAGGAACAGCAGCAGGATCGACAGGAACATCGCCAGCACGCCCCACAGCTTAGCCGGCAGGATGAAGTCGACCGTGAACGAACGAAGTATCGCGTAGAAGGGCCAGAAATACCATTCGGGTACAATGTGCGCCGGAGTGGCCAGCGGATTGGCCTGGACGTAATTGTCCGGATGGCCGAGATAATTGGGCGCGAAATAGGTAACGAGCGCGTAGACCAGCAGGAATGCCGCTGCGAACCAGCCGTCCTTCGCCGTGTAGAAGGGATGGAACGGAAGCGTATCGCGTTCCTCCTTCACATCGACGCCGGTCGGGTTGCCCGAGCCCGGAATATGAAGTGCCCAGATGTGCAGGATCACCACCGCCGCGATCACGAACGGCAGCAGATAGTGAAGCGAGAAGAAGCGGGTCAGCGCCGCCTGGTCAGGCGCATAGCCGCCGAGCAGCCAGACTCGGATCGGCTCCCCAACCAGCGGGAAGGCGGAGAAGAAGCCGGTGATGACCTGAGCTCCCCAATAACTCATCTGCCCCCAGGGCAGGACATAGCCCATGAACGCCGTCGCCATCATTAGGAGGTAGATGACCAGCCCGAGCATCCACACGAGCTCACGCGGCGCCTTGTACGAACCGTAGAAAAGGCCGCGGAAGATATGGATGTAGGTGACGATGAAGAAAAAGCTCGCGCCGTTCATGTGTGCGTAGCGGAGCAGCCAGCCGGCGTTGACGTCGCGCATGATCAGCTGGTTGACCGACAGGAACGCCCCGTCCGTCGTCGCATAATAATGCATTGCGAGGACGATGCCGGTGATGATCTGGATCGTCAGGAAGATTCCGGCGAGGACGCCGAAGTTCCAGAAATAATTGAGGTTGCGCGGTACCGGATAGCCGCCGCCGATCGCGCCGTAGACGAGGCGCGGAAGCGGCAGGCGCTCGTCCAGCCACTTCATCATCGGATGCTTGGGTTCGTAACGCTTGGCCCAGGAAAAGCTCATGTGTCGGTCTACCCCTTGGATCCGATCAGGACGGTGGTCGGGCCGGTGAACGCATATTCCGGCACTTCGAGGTTCTTCGGCGCGGGTCCCTGACGGATGCGCGCCGCGGTGTCGTACATCGATCCGTGGCATGGGCAGAAATAGCCGCCGAACGGACCCTTGGTCTCGCCCTCGCCAATCCCGAGCGGAACGCAGCCCAGGTGCGTGCAGACTCCAAGGGTGATCAGCCAGTTCGCCTTGCCCGGCTTGGTCCGCTGCGCGAGCGTCTGGGGATCGCGGAGGTCCGACAGCGGCACGGCATTGGCCGCGGCGATTTCCTGCGGCGTCAAGTTGCGAATGAAGATCGGCTGCTTGCGCCACTGGGCCTTGATGCCCTGCCCCGGCTGAATCTTCGAAATGTCGACTTCGGTTGTCGCCAGCGCCAGCACGTCGGCGGACGGGCTCATCTGGACGATCAGCGGAGCGAGCGCGGCAACCGTGCCGACGCCGGCGAAGCTGACCGCGGCGACATTCAGGAAGTCGCGCCGGCGAACGCCCTCGCCGCCCGAACCTGCGGCTTCGGAAACCTCAGCGGATTGTGCCTTGGTGGCCATCATACCCCTTTGAGACGCTGTAATCTGAAGTGCCGGAAACGGCACGTCATCGATGCCGCTCCGGCCGGTCAGCCGGGGCGATTGGCGGGCCTGATAGCGAGCCCTTCCGGGGCTGCCAAGGCCCCGCAGCGCGGTAGATGCCGGGTGGTCGGCTTCGGTTGCACCGAGTCTACAGGAAAGAGCCTGGCCCAGCCTATTTCGAAGGTTC
>Ga0207691_10007027_pt1 | contig 10861 bp, 7 predicted proteins | sample KBSM13metaG_FD_184327 | JGI IMG/M metagenome (GOLD analysis project Ga0207691, IMG submission 184327) | Miscanthus rhizosphere microbial communities from Kellogg Biological Station, Michigan, USA - KBS M1-3 metaG (SPAdes) (version 2) | ecosystem: Host-associated > Plants > Roots > Rhizosphere >...
GCCGCCATGTCGGTTTGTGCCGCTACTCGCTTCGCAGCGCCTCGAGCGGCCCGACGCGAGCAGCACGCGACGCGGGGACGTATCCGGCGATCGCTGCACTCGCGGCGAGGACGCCGAGCGCGACGACGAATGACGGCACGTCCACGAGCTCGACGCCGAAGAGCTGATTCCGGAGCAGCCGCGTCGTGGCAATCGCGAGCGGAACACCCACGATCGTTCCGCCGATGACCAGTCTCATCGCCTCACTCAGTACCATGCGGCGCACACGGCGCGCATCTGCCCCGAGCGCCATGCGGAGACCGAACTCGCTCGTGCGGCGCAGCGTCGCGTACATCATCACGCCGTACAGGCCTAACGCGGCGAGGGCGAGCGCCAACGTGCCGAAGAAGCTCGCGACCTGGGCCACGAGCAGGTCCTGGCTGATGGACTGGCGCATGAGCGATGTAAGCGGCTCGTTGTCGAGAACGACTACCGAGGCATTCGCCGCGGTGAGCTCACGGCGCGCCGCGGCCACGAGCTTGGCCGGATCACCGCTCGCGAGCAACTCGTACGTGAATTCCGTGGGCATGCCGGTCGTTTGAAACACCGGCAAGTAGAGTCGTCGGGCGGGAGCCTGGCGCAGCTCGTGGTCCCGTGTGTCCGCAATGACTCCGACGATCTCGTACGTCGTGCTGTCGACCTTCAGGCGGGACCCAAGCGCGTGGCCCTTCGGGAAGTAGAACGACGCCATCGTCTGGTTGATCACGGCGACCGGCGGTGCGTGCTCGTTATCCGACTCGGCGATGTCGCGCCCCTCGATGAACCGCGCGCCGATCGCCGTGAAGTACCCCGGCCCGACGCGGTCGTAGTTCGAATTCGTGTCCGCTTCGGTGCGCGGCGTAAAGCCCTGCACCTGCAGATTCGTGAACGACTCGGTACCGCTGAAGATCCCGTTCTCCGAAAAGCTCGCCTGAGTGACACCCGGAATCCGACGAACGCGCTCGAGCAGCTCGCGCGAGAGCTGTGCGAGGCGGTCGCTATCCAGACCCGTTGGCGCGGCGTCGATCGTGACGATCAGCAGGCGGTCGCGTGCCAGGCCGGAATCGATGGTCGAAAGGGCTCGCGTACTTCGCACGAGCATGCTCGTTCCCACGAGGAGCGTCAGGGAGAGCGCAACCTGGCCAACGACGAGCAGCTTGCCTACACCGAGGCGACCCGGGGCGCCCAGCAGACCACCGGTGGTCCCCCGGCTGTGGGAACGAAGCGTGGCCGCGAGCTCCACCCGCGTGGCACGCAAGGCGGGGATGAGGCCGAACAGGATCGCCGTAACGCCGGTCACGAGCACCGTGAACGTCAACACCCGGACATCGAGGCGAGTGTCGAGCGGTACCGACCCTGGCCCGCCGTCGGCGATACGTAGCAAGACCTTGCTTCCCCAATTCGCGAGCACGAGACCCACCGCACCACCTAACGCGGCAACGATGAGATTCTCGGTCAACAGTTGCCGCACCAGCCGGATGCGGCCGGCGCCGAGTGCCATGCGCACGCTGAGCTCGCGGGAGCGCGCGGCGCCACGGGCGAGCAGCAGGTTCGCGACGTTCGCGCAGACGACGAGCAGCACGAGCGCCACGGCAGCCATGAGCGTGTTGAGCGGCTCGGCGTAGATGGCGCGGATCCCGGAGATGCCGCGTGCGCCGGATTCCACCTTGACCTCGTCCTTCAGGATGCTGGACACGCCATGGGCATCCGGCGCGGTCCCGATCACCGCCTGCCTAACCAGCGTCGGGTACGCCGATTGAACCTGGACGAGCGTAACGCCCGGCTTTCGGCGTCCGATCAACAGCAGCCAGCTCTGGGTGGGCGACTTGAGCCAGTCGCGACTGGTGAGCGCCGGCTGCATGGTGAGCGGCATCCAGATATCGGTCATGCGCCCGACGACTTCGCCGGTAAACCCGGGCGGTGCAACGCCGATGACAGTGAAGGGCATGCGGTTCACGGTGATCGCGCGACCGACGATGTTGCGATCACCAGCGAACCGCCGCTGCCAGTACGAGTGGCTCAACACCGCGACGGCGGCGCCGTTGACGACGCGGTCGTCGTCGATCGTGATCGGTCGGCCAAGTGCCATCGGGACGCCAAGGACCGTAAAGTAGTTGCCGCTGACGAGGCGTCCGCGTGGATGCTCGTCGCCGGCGGCGCCGGTCTGACTGCTGCGTGCCGAGTCCGGGATGACGACGTCGAGTCGCCCTGAGCGACCCGCGGCCACGAGCCCGGTGAAGAATCGCGTTTCCTTTCGGAGCTCGAGGTAGGCGAGGTGGGAGAATAAATCGGAGCGCAGCGAGCCGTCGGACGCGCTGTTCGTCCGCCGGGAGTCGCCGATGACGACGAGCTCGCCGGCGTTAGGCACCGGCAGCGGCCGGAGCAGCAGCGCGTCGATGAGCGTGAAGATCGCGGTGTTGGCGCCGATGCCAATCGCCAGGGACAGCACGATCACGAGCGCGAATCCCGCGTTGTTGCGGAGGGATCGCAGGGCGTACGTGACATCCTGGCGGAGCTCGGCGAGGTAGTTTGCGCGCTTCACGGTCTTCTCCTGCTGATAGTCGATGTCGAGCATCTCGGCGCGCACGGTGTCCCAGTCGCCGAACTGGCGGAGTGCCTGGGCGCGAGCGGCGGCGGGGTCCATCCCGCGCTCGACGAGGCGCCGGATGCGCATGTCGATGTGGAAGGCGAGCTCCGTGTCGACGTCGCGCTCGACGCGGTGCGGTCCCAGCTCGAGGCGGAAGAGCCGGCGCTTGCCGGACGGGTTGTGCTCGGAGTCCGTCATGTGGCTGGCACCGGTGTGGTGGCGCGGAGCGCCCGTCCGGCGACGTCGACGAAGCGGTGCCAGGATGAGGTGCCCGATTGGAGGCGGTCGCGTCCGGCCTTCGCGAGGCTGTAGTACTTCGCCTGGCGGTTGTTGTCGGACACTCCCCAGTCTGCCTTGATGAGGCCGCGGCGCTCGAGGCGGTGGAGCGCGGGGTAGAGCGTGCCCTCGCCAATCAGGAAGGCGGCATCGGTGGCCTGTTCGATCCATTCGACGACGGCGTATCCGTGTCGGGGTCCCCAGCTCAGGGCTTTGAGGATGAGGAGGTCGAGGGTGCCTCGCATGAGGCTGACGTCGAGGTCGTCCATGGCATCGTGGCGGAGGGTGGTGCTAAGAGATTAGCATCACTCCCATCGTGACGCAAGGGGAGCCGGCGACTCGCGACTGGCGACTGGCGGCTCGGCAATAACGGCCTCCCCGGGGGCTAGTCGCCGTCGTTACTTCCGATCGACCCAGAGGCGCCTCGCGATCAGCCGGTCGATAAAGCGGGCCGGCAGTGCGAGCGGAAGCGTCCAGTTCACAAGGCGGCGCCTAACGACTGGATAGGACGCCTTCGGTGACGAGGCAGTCAACGCCTCCCATACGACCTCGCCGACCCGCTCGGCAGGCAATCCGGCGCGCCCGCTGCGGAGCGCAGAGCTCCAGAACCGTTGCAGCGCGGGCCAGTACTCGGTGGTCGCATAACGCGACCCGTCGATCCGCTCGGCTTTGTCCCAGATCGGAGTGACGACCGATCCGGGGTTGACGATGATGACGTCGATGCCGAAGAGCATCAGCTCGCGGCGGAGGCTGTGGGACATGCCCTCGAGCGCCCGCTTCGACGCGGCGTACGCGCCGAGAAACGGAGCGCTGATGCGGCCGGCAACGGAACTGATGTTGATGACGCGTCCCGGTCTCCCGGTTCTCGTGCGGTCGGTACCGAGCAGCGGCGCAAACGCCTGCGTTATCGCCAGGGCGCCGAGTGTGTTGACCTCGAGGTGCCGGCGAACTTCCTCGAGAGGCTGGTAGATCAACGGCCCACCCATGGCAATGCCTGCGTTGTTCACCAGCCCGAACAGCGTTGCACCGCCGAGCGCGTCCGCGACTGCCGGTACAGAGGCGTGAATCGCGGATGCGTCGGTCACGTCGAAGACGAGCGGCACGAACCGATCGCCAAGGTCACTGCGGACGCGCTGACCGTCCTCCGGCCGCCTTACGCTGCCGAACACCCGCACACCGTGGTCGATCAGAACCCGCGAGATCGCGTAGCCGATGCCGGTCGCCGTTCCGGTCACGACGGCCGTGCGATTCTCGCTCACTGGGCGGCGCGCCGTATGACCTTGCCAGGTCGTGCCGCAGTTGTCTTACCATCGGCGAACACCTCCGCGCCGTTCACCCACACGCGCGCGATGTCCACTGAGACCAGATGCGGCTCCGCCGGCGTGGCGCGATCGATTACCGTTGCCGGATCGAACAGGACGAGGTCCGCGAACATGCCCGGCGTTATGCGGCCCCGATCCTTGATGCCCATGTGCTCCGCCGCGAGGGACGTCATGCGATGCACGGCTTCCTCGAGCGGCATGACCTTACGCTCGCGGACGTACCGGCCGAGGAATCTCGGGAAGGCGCCGTAGCCGCGTGGGTGTGGGCCATCGAGCGAACCGTCGGTGCTCAGGTTCGTGTACGGCCATTTCATGATCAGCTCGACGTCCGGCTCGACCATGCTCGTGCCGATCACGCTCTCGCTCGAATGCCCGGTGCGCTTCCGCATCGCCTCCGAGTCGCGAATGAGGTCGATCAGCGTCGTGATCGAGTCGGTGCCACGCAGCTTGGAGATCTCGGCGACCGTCTTTCCGGCGTACGACGGATTCGGTTCATAGTGGCCGAGGAGCAGGCCGCCCGGCGTCGAGGTCTGGGTGAGCGCGAACTCGGCGGACGTGCGATTCTCGAAGTCGCGCTTCGGGAAGAGCACGGTGAGCGTGGAGTGCCAGTAGAGGTACGGGTAGACGTCGGCGGTGATGTCGACGCCGCTCTTGCGGGCCGCGTCGAGGATCCTAACGAGGCTGTCGGCGTGGCCCCACAGGTCGCGCATGGCGAGCTTCGTGTGGGAGATCTGGACCGGGAGCTTTGCCTCGCGGCCGATCGTGATGATCTCGTCGATTGCTTTCCAGAACGCATAATCCTCGCTCCGGATGTGGCTGATGTATCGACCGCCGAACGACGCAGCGACCTTCGCGAGCGCGATGACCTCGCTCGGGTCGGAGTAGATGCCGGGGTCGTACTCGAGACCTGATGAGAGGCCGATCGCACCCGCCTGCATCTCGCTCGCGAGCATCGCCTTCATCCGGTCGACCTCGGCCGGCGTCGCGACGCGCTTGAAGTCCTCACCCATCACGGAGTCGCGGATGCTGCCGTGGCCGACGTACATGCCGACGTTCACGGCGCCGGGCGATTTCTGGAGGCTGTCGAGGTACCGGGCGAGCGGGATGGGTGAGCCGCCGTCCTGGCCTCCTATAATGGTAGTGATTCCCTGGGAGACTACCGCGAGTGCCTCGGGGTGCTCGAAGAGGTCGTCGTCCGCATGGGAGTGCGTATCGATGAATCCGGGGGCGAGCGTGAGGCCGTGCGCGTCGATGACCGTCTCGCCACTGCGCGCGGCGAGCTCGCCCACCGCCGCGATGCGATCGCCTTCGACGCGAACGGACGCTCGTCGGGCTGGTGAACCCGAGCCGTCGATGACGTTCGCGTTGGTAATGAGAAAGCCCGGGCGCGCCGGAACCGGAGCAGCGCTCTTCGTGCAGGCGGTCGCGATGGCGGTTGCTATGACAGACGCGGCTAGCAGCCTTCGATGCATGGAGGACGTCGCTCGTTATGCGGTGGGGAAACGGCCAGACATCCCGATCAGCGGGTGAACGGGTGCTTCGGGCCGAACGAATTCTGCGGATCGATCCGCGCTGGCGGAAGGCAATGTTGTCAGCCCGGATGAAAACGGCTTGCGTGCCAGGTGGAGGTGGGCGAGAGTAAAGGCTCGCCACGAATTCCGCTCTCCCAGCCAACCATGATCCTCTTCAGCGCCATCGTTCTGGCCGCGTTGCAGGCCCAGACGCCCGGTCAGCAAGCATCGGCCCAGCTTCCGCCGTCGCCCATCGCGAAGGTCGTCGTCACGCCGGCCAAGCCGACGATGGTCGCACGCGATACGCTTCGACTCACCGCGCAGGCGCTCGACGCGAGAGGAAAGCCGGTCGACAGCGTGCGCTTCCGGTACGTCCAGTCGAGCGGCGCGCGGTTCGAGGGGCGGGTCGATACGACCGGCCTCGTTCGCTCCGGCTCGACCGGCACCATACCCGTGACGGTCGTCGCGCTAGTGCCCGGCACGCGTCCGGTCACCGAGGTCGTCGAAGTGAAGATGCTTCCCGGCCCCGCGGCGAGTGTCGTCATCGACGCTGCACCAGCCAAGCTCGTTGTCGGCCAGCAGATCGTGCTCAGCGGGACTGCGTTCTCGGCGGCCGGCGACCAGCGCGCCGACAAGCTGAGTTGGAAGAGCTCGGCGCCTAACGTCGCGCGCGTCGCGAACGATGGCCGGCTCACGGCGCTCGCGGCGGGCAAGGCAACGATCACGGCGACCACAGGGTCGGCATCCGGAACGCTCGCGGTCAACGTCGTTCCCAACACGATCGCGTCGGTGGAGATCATGCCCGCGACCGTCGCCGCACGCACGGGCGACGTCGTGCACTTCAGCATCACGGTCAAGGACGCGCAGGGGCGCAAGATCGACGGCCTCACGCCGTCGTGGACATTCTCGCCCGGTCAGGGAATGATCGAGCAGGACGGCGGCTTCGTCGGATACGAAGCCCGGCCATACACCGTCGTCGCGACCGTCGGTAATCGGGTCGCGCAGGCGGCGGTGAGCCTAACGCATCGCGATGCAAGGCGTCAGGCGACCGTCGTGGGTCGGTTGCCGCGCACGCGCTTCAGTACCGAGGAAGTGTGGATCCATCCGGACGGCAAGCACGTCTACCTCGGGTCCGGCGGTGGCGGCGACGTCATGTACGCGATCGACGTGAGCAACCCCGCGGCTCCGGTCGTGACGGACTCGGTTGTCTCGAACACGCGTCGAGTGAACGACGTGATGACGACGCCCGACGGGAAGTTCCTCGTCTTCACCCGTGAGGGCGCGAGCGACCGCAAGAACGGGATCGTCATCTGCTCGCTCGAGGACCCGGCGCACCCGAAGCCGATCGCCGAGTTCACCGAGGGTGTCACAGGTGGGGTGCACTCCGCCTTCATCTACAAGCAGGAAAAGTTCGGCACGCACATCTACCTCACGAATGACGGCACGGGCGCGCTGCACGTGATCGACATCAACGACCCGTACCACCCAAAGGAGGTCGCGCAGTGGAAGACGGAGCGGCCGGACGCCGGGCGCTCGCTGCACGACATCGACCTGCGTGACGGTCTGCTCTACGCGAGCTACTGGAACGACGGGCTGGTGATCCTGGACATCGGCAACGGGATGAAGGGCGGATCGCCATCGAATCCGAAGCTCGTGACGCAGTACAAGTACGATCTCAACGATCTCTATCGGCAGGTCGAGCTCACGGGCGGCCCCGGCTTCATTCGTGGGACGCACACGGCGTGGCGTCACAAGAACTACGTCTTCATCGCCGACGAGGTGTTCCCCGCGAGCGGCGTGAAGGGAGCGAAAGACGCGGCCGCTGGTCGCGCCTACGGCCGCCTGCAGGTGCTCGACGTGACGAACATCGAGAAACCACGTCCGGTTGCGTTCTACGAGCCGGAATACGGCGGTGTGCATAACGTGTGGGTCGCGGGCGACACGCTCTACATGGGGGCGTACAACGCCGGCTTCCGCGCGTTCGACATCTCGGGCGACCTGCGTGGCGACCTGCGCGCGCAGGAGCGTGAGATGGTGCACGTGCACACGGGCGACATGGACGGCAAGGTGCAGAATTCGCCGGACACGTGGGGTGTCGTCGTGAAGGATGGACTGGCCTATGTCAACGACAACGCGAATGGGTTGTGGATCATTCGCATCGAGCCGAAGAAGCCCGATGTGGTTCCGTAGCGCCGCCGCCGCGGCCCTGGTCGCATCCACCGCCGGGGCACAGGCGCCGGATCACGACTACACGGTTCTCGTCGCGTCCGAGGCCGTCGACCTCATCACACGCATCACGTTCGGCCCGGGTGCGGGGCCGACGTTGGTCAAGGTGGAGGGGACGACGAAAGTCGGCATCAACCCCGTGGATCCCGACGGGCCGCACGGGCTTGGGCTCTCGCCTAACGCGCAGCAGTATTACGTGAGCACAGCGCACGGCGTGCCGTACGGGTATCTGTGGAAGATCGACGCGAAGACGAACGAGGTGTTAGGTAACGTGGAGCTCGGAAACTTCCCGGCCACGCTGCAGGTGTCGCCCGACGGCGGCTTCGTCTACGTCGTGAACTTCAATCTCCACGGCGAGATGGTGCCGTCGGACGTGAGCGTCGTGAGCACGGACCCGTTCGTGGAGGTCGCGCGAATCCAGACGTGCACCATGCCGCACGGCTCACGGCTCAACCCCGCGGGCACCAAGCACTACTCGGCCTGCATGATGGATGATGCGGTAGTGGAGATCGACACAAGAACGCTCGCGGTCGCGCGGTACTTCGTGCTCAAGAAGGGTAGCGAGAAGGGTTTGATTGGCGCGCCGCGTGGACAGGGGGAACCGGGAACGGGGAACCGGGAACCGTCCGACCACGCCGGTCACGGAATGTCGCCGCCCAAGCCGGGCGACGTGTCGTGCTCGCCTACGTGGGCGCAGCCGTCGGCTGATGGGCGCAGCGTGTTCGTCGCCTGCAACAAGGCGAACGACATCGTCGAGATCGACGTCGCGTCGTGGACGATGAAGCGACGCATCCCCGCGGGCGATGGCGTCTACAACCTCGCGGTCACACGCGACGGCAAGCTGCTCGTGGGCACGAACAAGCGCGGAAAGTCCGTTTCGATCATCGAGATAGCGTCGGGCAAGGAGCTCGCGCGTGTGCCGACACAGCGCAAAGTCGTCCACGGAGTCGCCATCTCCGGTGACGATCGGTATGCGTTCATCTCGGTCGAGGGCATCGGCTCGGAACCCGGAACGGTCGAGATGATCGACCTCAAGACGTTCACGCGAGTCGCGAGCGCCGACGTCGGCCAGATGGCCGGCGGGATCGATGTCGTTGGCGGAGGGTCACAGGCGTTGCGGTGAGCGGCGTTCGCTCGGCCGCCACATCCGACGCGCGTCGGTGTAGGATTGGGCATGTCGAGACGCCATCCTCGGGTCGTGCCTTGGCTCAGCATAGTCGCCGCGGCGCCTATGCTCCTCCAGGCACAGTCGCCAAAGCCCGGACTCAGCGCGAAGGCGAAAGCGCAGATCGACTCGGTGCGACGGGCAGTCGCCGAGTTCGCCGACCCCCGAGTCGCCGAAGACTCCGGGTACGAGCCGGTCTTCGGCCTCATTCCGCTGCAGGGGGTGCACTACGTCCGGTCGGACCTGATCAAAGGTGGCAAGTTCGATCTGACGAAGCCGCCGGTGCTCATGTACGCACCGGTGAAGGGCGAGCCACAGCTCGTCGGTGTCGCTTACGCGTACCAACACCCTCGTAACGAGCCGCCACCCGAAGGGTTCGACGGTCGGAACGACGATTGGCACTCGCACGACGAGCTGTCGCGCGACCCGGACAAGCACATCGTGATGGTCCACCTGTGGCTCACGGATGCGCCCGGCGGACCGTTCGCTCGATATAACCCCTACCTGCCGTACATGGCCGCGGATCTCAAGCGTCCGTCGGCAGCGGAGCTCAACGCCAACACGTCGCGTGGCGAGCGAGCGCGTCGGTTCGCATTCGCGCTCGCGATCGCGACGCATCCGCCTCAGATGTTCGATGTGATCGAGTCACGTGGTGGCGAGGAGCTCACACGCGTTGCGTATCCACATCGACGCGCGCTGATGATGAGCGTCGACAGTCTCGCGCTCGCGCAGCTGCGTGGTGATGCCGCGACGTACAATCGTCTTGTGTCGCAGACGATCGAGCACTCGGACGCGCTCATGGCGGCCTACCGCGGAACGGTCCGGTCGCCGTCGGCCCGCCAGCTCATCGACAAAACGCTCGACGAGCTCATGGGAATCGGGCACGAGGGGCACGAGATGATGCCCGGCACTCATCCCGCCGGTCACGATCATCGCCCGGGCGGATAAGCCCATACCTTCGCTCGGTATGGTTTTCTACGTTCGCCAAGCCTTTCTCGGAACGGCGATGAAGCTGATCACGCGGAAACTGCCGGATACTGCCTGACCCGTCGGGCTCTTCTCGCCACGAGCCGGATTTCTTGTAAACGACCTCGGGAGGCTTAGCGTCCCGAGGTCGTTCATTCTTTATTCTGGCTCGTTGCACGAGTCAGCGGCAATGCAAAGCCGGATCCGGCACCTTCCGCACGATCGCTTCATCGCTGTTCCCGAAAAAAGCTCGTCGCGCGCCCCGACGGCGTGGATGGATCGACTATGTGAGCCGTGCCTGCTTGAGGGCGCGCTCCCACCCATCGACGATGCGAGTCCGCGCCGCGGACTTCATGCCCGACTTGAAGCGTCTGTCAGTCTGCCACTGTTTGGCGATCTCCGCTTCATTCTTCCAGAAACCAACGGCCAGGCCGGCGAGGTAGGCAGCGCCTAACGCGGTCGTCTCCAGAACCTTCGGGCGCACCACCGGTACGTTCAGCAGGTCCGCCTGCAGCTGCATGAGCAGGTCGTTCGCGCTCGCGCCGCCATCCACGCGAAGCTCCTTCAGCTTGATGCCCGCGTCCGCCTCCATCGCCTTCAGCACATCCATCACCTGAAGCGCGATGCCCTCCAAGGCGGCCCGCGCCACGTGGGCTTTCGTGGTCCCGCGCGTCAGCCCGACGATCGTGCCGCGCGCGTGCGGATCCCAATGCGGCGCGCCCAGGCCGGCAAAGGCCGGGACGAGGTAGACTCCACCCGTATCCTCGACGACGGCGGCGAGCGCCTCGAT
>Ga0207691_10007030_pt1 | contig 10858 bp, 8 predicted proteins | sample KBSM13metaG_FD_184327 | JGI IMG/M metagenome (GOLD analysis project Ga0207691, IMG submission 184327) | Miscanthus rhizosphere microbial communities from Kellogg Biological Station, Michigan, USA - KBS M1-3 metaG (SPAdes) (version 2) | ecosystem: Host-associated > Plants > Roots > Rhizosphere >...
GCGTGCCGCTTGAGCCAGGCCCACAGGTATTCGACGGGGTTGAGGTCCGGCGAGTAGCCCGGCAGCAGCGCCATTTGAAGTGCGCCCTTGGTGCTGTCGAGGTAGCCGCGCACGATGCGGCTCTTGTGTTGGGCCGCACCGTCTTTACTGGAGGTCGGCATGGCGCCAGTTCTGGATCGAGCGTCAGGACCTGACCGATCCGCGTGAACTCGACCTCAATCGCGCAGGCGCGTTTGGGGCCGGAAATCTCATCCCGCGCCGCTCTGACGGCCTGGAGCATCTCTTCCCACGATCGGCATCCCACAGGTGGAGGTCCCGACGTAGTCGTAGCCCGAGATCCACCTTGGCCCAGGTGGCGGGCTCCGCGAGCCGGTGGACCAGTTCCGGGCACATCGAGTAGTGCGCCGACGCCATGAGGTGTCCACGCTCCAGTTGCGCCGCGGGTGCGTACTGCACAGCCGCCCGATCAACGCCGAGTGCGGCGGCCTGGATCGACCACAGCGCGCGCCAGAAAGCGTCCAGCGCGGCGAACGGGACCATCGATGCGACCCCCTCAATGTAGAGGACGGAACTGTCTCCCTTCTTTGCATAGGGCGGCTGTACGGGCGCTGACTTCTTCCCTCGGGCATGCAGTTCGGTCTGGACCAGATCGAACGGCGTACCTGCCGTGGATTCGTTCAAGGACTCGGGAGTCAGGCTCTCTTGCCGGTCGACGGTCGAGCTTGGTGCGGCATTTGCCGCGGTGTTCGCCGCGTCTTGCTTCTCTGTTGGCCGCGCATGGGTGTCCGCCGGGCGGGTCGTGTCCCAGCGCATGGTGTAGGTCCACAGCCCGGAGCGGCCTTCGCGGCTGCGACGCCCGTCATCAGACGTCGCTGCAAATTATTTGGCAGCCATAATTATTGCCATTGCGTAATTCATCTTAAAACTTCACGCCGCGCTTTGCCTCGGAACATCTGGTCCAGCTGTTGCCATCGGCGGCAATGAGCAGCCGTCGTGGGCATGACGGTCTCCGTTGGTGGAACCGTCAGTGCTGCCCGAGCAGCAAACTTATGTCCAGCGCGGTGAATCGCCGCAGCGCGGATCGCCAGCTTCTGCACGGCCTCCTGGCCTATGTCTTGCCAGAACTTCTCATAACTGGGGTCTTCTCATAATGGCCGGGACTTCCAGTTCCAGGTCACACCGCCGCCTGCTGGTGATCGGTCAGCCGCCAATGACCGATGCCGAAGCGCGAATCGCGGCCGCGCGGCGTCGGCAGGCGCGCGCCAGTGCTGCACCGTCCGGAACATCCAGACGGTCCACCGCTCCCACGCCTCACCCCTTGCGCACCGCATCCCGGCGCAGTGCCGAAGATCTGTGGGCCATGAGCCCCCGGCAGTGCAAGATCCTTGTCGGACGAAGCCTGAAGTTGCACAATCATGGTGCCGGATGATGTCGCCTGATAGGTCAGGTCACGGGTCCGCGCCCGGTCACTCTGCGGTACCGGCGAGGTATGGCCCAGAACGGGCAAGTGCGGACATCAGAGCCGCCGCTGCCGCGCAGTGACCGGTCCAACCAGCAAGGAGGGAACGGACGTGAACGTCCTGCTTGTCGAAGACGAAGAGTCAGTTCGCTTTGCTGCGGCAGAGTTCATGCGCGAGCACGGCCACACCGTCACGGTCGCTGCAAACGCCGAGGGCGCCATGGAGATTCTTCGTCGGTCGCCGATAGACGTTCTGGTCACGGACGTCGGTCTCCCAGGGGTGTCCGGCGACGTGTTCGCAGCCGAGGCGCGCGCAATCCAGCCGTCGCTCCGAATTGTCTTTGCGACCGGCCTGGACCGAATTCCTGAGCCGCGCGAAGGCGCCGGACCGGTGCTTCTTCGCAAACCATACGACGCGAAAGCCCTTGAGGCAGCCATCAATGCAGCCCGATAGCGGCGTCTGTTTCATGCATCAGCGGAGTTGAACGCCGCGGCCCATTCCCGAGATTCCGACGTTTTCGCTCCGCCATCCGCGCCGGTCAAGGAGTGTTCTAAGGGTGAAACGAACTCAGTCGGACAAATTCAAGGCGCTATTGAGCAACGAGGCGCGGTACCAGTTGTTGGTCGATGCGGTCACGGACTACGCGATCTACATGCTGGATGCCGACGGTTATGTGGTCAGCTGGAACGCCGGGGCGCAGCGTCTCAAAGGTTACAGCGCACAAGAGATCGTCGGGTGCCACTTCTCGCAGTTCTATCCGGAACATGATGTCCATGCCGGCATGCCGGCTCGTACGCTCGCGACCGCGGCGCGAGAGGGGAGATTCGAAGCCGAAGGCTGGCGCATACGAAAGGGCGGCGACCGCTTCTGGGCGAATGTTGTCGTCGATCCGGTCCGTTCTCCCACCGGAGAACTTCTTGGCTTCGCGAAAGTCACCAGAGACCTGACCGAACGTCGCAAAGCCCAGGAATCTTTGCGCCGAAGCGAACAGGAGTTCAGGCTGCTGGTCCAAGGCGTGACCGATTACGCGATCTATCTGCTGGACTCCGATGGCATCGTCACGAACTGGAATGTCGGGGCACAGCGAATCAAGGGTTACTTGCCCGAAGAGGTCATAGGCACTCATTTCTCGCGCTTTTACCGCCCAGAGGAGCGCGAGCGCGGGCAACCGCAAGCAGCGCTGGCCGCTGCGATCCGCGAAGGTCGATTCGAGAGCGAAGGGTGGCGCGTACGCAAGGATGGCAGCCACTTCTGGGCCAATGCCGTTATCGATCCGATCCGCAACGACGAGGGTCGAATCATCGGGTTCGCAAAGATCACGCGAGACATCACGGAGAGACACAACAATCAGCTGGCCCTGGAGCGTGCGCGGGAGGCCCTGTTCCAATCGCAGAAGCTCGAAGCAGTCGGTCGATTGACTGGCGGCGTGGCTCACGACTTCAACAACTTGTTGATGGTCGTTCTCAGCAGCCTCGAGTTGCTGCGCCGGCGCGTGCCCGACGATGAAGCATTGAAGCGGCTGATCGACAACGCAGCGCAGGGCGCCAAGCGCGGGGTCACGCTCACCCAGCGGATGTTGGCGTTCGCACGGCGTCAGGAACTCAAGCCGGTCGCGGTTGACATCCCGACGCTGATCCATGGGATGGGCGATCTGATCGAGCGTTCAGTCAATTCGAACGTCGAGGTGGCGATCGATCTCCCGGACCAGCTATCCCCCGTCCTGATTGATGCAAATCAACTGGAACTTGCCATCCTGAACCTTGTCGTCAATGCGCGCGACGCCATGCCCGAAGGCGGTTCCGTGAGGATCACGGCGCGACGGGAGGCGGTCAGCAAACATACCGAAGGTCTTTCCCCCGGGTTCTACATCTGCCTTTGCGTTGCGGACAACGGCTCTGGCATGGACCAGGAGACTCTCGCTCGCGCCACCGAGCCTTTCTTCACGACCAAAGGCTCCGGCAAGGGTACTGGCCTTGGCCTGCCCATGGTCTATGGGCTCGCTGTCCAGTCGGGCGGGCACTTTGTGCTCAGCAGCGCAGAAGGCCGAGGTACGACGGCTGAATTGTGGTTGCCGATAGCCGCCGCAGATTCCGTCAAAGTTCAGGGAACGCCAACTCCTCAGGAGCACCACGAGGCGGCGCCGATGGTCGTGGTAGCCGTCGATGACGACCCTCTGGTACTGGCCGGAACCGTGTCAATGCTTGAGGATCTTGGCCATTCAGTCCTGGCGGCAACATCGGGACATCAGGCGCTAGAACTGGCCCTCGGCGATTCGCGCGTGGCGATGGTCATTACCGACCAGGTGATGCCAGGCATGACCGGAGCCGAACTCGCCGCGCACCTCGATAACCGCAGACCGGGCTTACCCGTTGTCCTTGTGTCGGGCTTCGGTGAGATCCCGCCTCACCTCGATCGCATCGCCCTCAGATTGGCGAAACCTTTTGATCGAACGCAGCTGTCCGATGCCATCGAGAAGCTGTTCGCGACAGATCGGGCCCCGGTCCGCGAGTGATGTCAACGCCGTCAAGGCCGATGTGCTGCCCGTCCAGTTCCCGCGACTGACCGCTGGTGAGCATGCTTCACTCGACGGTACTTCACGTGCACGTGGTGCGGCTGGCGCAGTTCGAGCTCGATTGCCGTCGAGTCGATGCCTTCGATGACCAGGTTGTCCGTGTCCAGTGGCGTGTGCAGGCGAAATCCCCGGATGTGGAGCCGCCGTAGGCCGACTGTCGCTCGAAGGTGCTCGTTCTCCGAAGCCGCCCCGCGCCCGAACAACAGGGTTGCGTTCGCCAAGTGCTGGCCGCTTGAAGAGGCTTCGCCTATTGTTTGCGCTTGCGCGTCCACCCAGGGCTAGCGGAAGAATCGAGCCGGTGAGGTCGGTCAGCCATGCACCGGCAAAGGTGCACGCGAGTCCAGCCAAATAGCGATTGAAGACGTTTTTCGACACAGCAGATCCCCTCGTGATTCATCTTGGTACCTGTTGTCCGCACCCGATCCAGGCACGTAGGACCCCATCCCTTCTGATACCCGGCGGTGTCCGGCTGTGGGGACCGCGACAAACGAGCACGATGCCTGCGCCACATGGTTGTGGCGCCCCGGGTCCGAGACGATTTCGGGGACTTTCCGACGAAGTTGCCTGGGAGACGCACATGGCTTCGGACCGACCCGTCATGACTGGACTGTTCCCCGACCGCGATAGCGCCGAACTCGGATACAACGCACTGACCAAACGTGGATAACGAACCGAGACATCAATCTCGCTATGTCCGAAGACACGCGCAAACGACATTTTGTCGCCAGAGGTACTGAAACGGAGCTTGGCAACAGGGCTGCGGCGTGCGCTGAGAAGAAGGGGACCTCGGGTCCCTCTTTCCTGTTCTGACCCTCGACGCCCAACAAAACGCTGGCACCTTCCAATGCGTCGACTCAAGTCTTCTCGGACGACCGTGCTCGTCACGGGGGCGGTGTTGCTCACGATCGTCGGTGTCCTCCTCGCCATCAACTTCACGGGTGGTGAGAAGAAGATCCAGCGTCGCATTGAGCGATCGTATGCCCTGGATGACCCGCGATTTGCCCACGAACTGGGGGCATTGCTTGGACCGCCCTTCATCCGCGGCAATCGGCCGAAAGTCCTGCGCAATGGCGACGAAATCTTCCCAGCGATGCTGGCTGCGATCCGAAGCGCAAAGACTTCCATCACATTCGAGACCTACATCTACTGGTCGGGCGACATTGGTCGGGAGTTCGCGACGGCGCTGGTGGAGCGCGCGCGCCGCAATGTCAAGGTACATGTATTGATCGACTGGGCGGGTAGCGCCAAGATGGACGAAGCCCTCATCAACGAGATGGTGTCGGCGGGGGTTCAGGTGCGCAGGTTCCATCCTCCGCATTGGTCTCACCTCGCACGTCTGAACAATCGGACCCATCGCAAGCTGCTTGTCGTCGATGGCAAGACCGCGTTCACCGGCGGCGTCGGCATCGCGCCGCAGTGGACAGGCCGCGCGCAGGATCCAGACCATTGGCGCGACACCCACTTTCAGATCGAGGGTCCAGTCGTCGCGCAGATTCAGGCGGTGTTCCTTGACAACTGGATCAAGGTGACCGGCAATGTCCTTCATGGGTCTGATTACTTTCCTCCGCTCGCTCCGCTGAAGGGGGGCGAAAGCAATCAGGCGCAGATGTTCAGCAGTTCTCCGACCGGCGGCAGCGAGAGCATGCAGCTGATGTATCTGTTGGCGATCACCGCCGCTTCGCACTCGATCGACCTGTCGGCCTCGTACTTCGTTCCGGACGAGTTGGTGCAGCGAGCCCTGGCCGACGCGATGAAGCGCGGCGTCAAGTTACGCATTGTCGTTCCGGGAGAACATATCGACAGCGAGACCGTGCGCAGCGCGTCGCGGGCAACCTGGGGGCCGTTGCTGGCATCCGGAGCCGTAATCGCGGAATACAAGCCGACGATGTTTCACTGCAAGGTGATGGTCGTCGACAACTTGCTGGTCTCGGTCGGTTCGACGAACTTCGACAACCGGTCGTTTCGTCTCAATGACGAGGCGACTCTGAACATCCTGGACGCCGCGTTTGCCAAGGAGCAGACGACCGTCTTCGAGGAGGACCTGAACCGCTCACGGCCAATCAGTTTTGCGGAATGGAGCGAAAGGCCCTGGAACGAGAAGCTCGGCGAGCGGCTCGCTTCGCTGTTTGGATCACAACTGTGACAATCAGCTGCCTCGACATCGATGGAACTCACTCGGGCGAGTTGCGGTCCTTCGCAAGGCAATTCAGGACCGAGAAGCTGATCTGGACCCGGATCCCGAACTCTGCCACCAGTCACGAGCATGGCAAGAACGCGAAGATCTACACCGACGCGGTCACCCGGAATGCGCTCGTCAGGCGGGTGGCGTGGAGTTGGCACCGGCGAAGGTCATGGCGAGGTTTGACTCGCTGCGTGCAACGCTAAGAAGGCATCGGCGGTGCCGCAAAGTGGTTCCGTACGCGAGCAAGTGCAATGACCGAACGACCCCCGACAACGGCAGGGCCGCGCGACGACCAGCACAGGGCAAGGCGGTAGGGCTCCGGTACTCGGAGGCATGCAGTTGCAGCAAGCGCGCCGGCAAGTCGCGATGGATATGAGGCAGCCGCGAGAGCTGGTACGGTCCGGTGGCCACGACGACGTTGGTCGCCGGGGAGCAGCCCCGCCGCCGCGAAGCGGACCCACGACGTTTTGCGCACTTGTCCTACTGTGATTCGATGTCCTGGACCTAGGCTTCAACAGCCGCCAATCAATCGAGACATCATGGTCACCAAAAAACGCAAGCCCTCCGCGGCGACTCCGTTAACCGCCGCCAAAGAAGCGATCGGATCCGTTCTATCGACGTTTTCCGGACCGTCGACAGCGACCCTCGGTCAGAAGGATGCTGCATCGATGCCGACCACAGCCCAGCAGCGGCTCGCTACACAGCGAGTCGGTGCAACGCTGGCAGTGGCAGCGGTGCCCTTCAATCCCACCAAGGCCGCGGAGTACGGCCTCGACAACGGCCATGCGCCCGTGGCGGGCGAACCCGTCGCCCCGCACGATGTCGTCGACACCGCGAGTTCGGTGACCGAAGGGACGCCGTCGGCCAAGCTTGGCGGATCGCAACCGCCGCAGGGGGTCAACCCCGGCAACGGACCCCTCGACACAGCCCGCGTGGATTCGTCGGGTCAGACCTTGACGACGAATATGGGCGTGGCGATCGCCGACAACCAGAACTCGATCAAGGCAGGACTGCGGGGGCCTACGCTGATGGAGGACTTCGTCCTCCGCGAGAAGATCACACACTTCGATCACGAGCGGATCCCCGAGCGCATCGTGCATGCCCGTGGGTCTGCCGCTCACGGCTTCTTCGAAGCCTACGAATCGCTCGCGCCGATCACACGGGCCGCTCCGTTCGCCGAGGCCGGCAAGCAGACACCCGTGTTCGTGCGCTTCTCGACGGTCGCGGGCGAGCGAGGTTCGTTCGACCTTGCCCGTGACGTGCGCGGATTTGCCGTCAAGTTCTACACCGACGAAGGCAACTGGGACATTGTCGGTAACAACATTCCGGTGTTCTTCATTCAGGACGCGATGAAGTTCCCGGACCTGGTCCACGCCGTGAAGCCGGAACCGAACAACGCGATGCCACAGGCTGCCAGCGCGCACGACACGTTCTGGGACTTCGTGTCGCTGATGCCCGAGTCGAGTCACATGCTGATGTGGTTGATGTCCGACCGCGCCATCCCTCGCAGCTATCGCATGATGCAGGGCTTCGGCGTTCACACCTTCCGTTTGGTGAATGCTGCGGGTGAGTCACGGTTCTGCAAGTTCCACTGGACGCCGGTTGCCGGGACACATGCCGTGCTCTGGGACGAAGCAGTGAAGATCAACGGGGCCGACCCCGACTTCCATCGACGCGATCTGTGGGAAGCGATCGAGGCCGGAAACTTCCCGGCGTGGGAACTGGGTCTGCAGGTCTTCACCGAGGAACAGGCCGACGCCTACTCGTTCGACATTCTGGATGCGACCAAGATCGTGCCGGAGGAATTGGTGCCCGTGCGGCCGGTCGGTCGGATGGTGCTAAACCGCAACCCGGACAACTTTTTTGCCGAGACCGAACAGGTCGCCTTCGGCACAGGCAACATGATTCCGGGCATCGACACGAGCAACGATCCGTTGCTCCAGGGTCGGCATCACTCCTACCTCGACACGCAGCTCAGCCGTTTGGGTGGACCGAACTTTCACGAACTGCCGATCAATGCGTCGGTGGCCCTGGTGCAAAACAATCAGCGCGACGGTATCCACCGGCGCGCGATCCCACGCGGCAAGGTCGCGTACGAGCCGAACTCGCTCGCCGGAGGGTGCCCGTTCCAGGCCGGCATGCGAGGCTTCGTCCCGTTCCCGGCACCTGTCTTCGAAGACAAGGTTCGCGGCAAGCCAGAGAAGTTTGCCGACCACTTCACCCAGGCGAGGCTGTTCTGGGAGAGCCAGAGCGTCGTCGAACAGAACCACATCGTCGGTGCCTACCGGTTCGAGCTGACGAAGGTGTCGGTGCAAGCGATTCGCGAGCGCGTGATTTCGATGCTTGTCAACGTCGCCCCCGAGCTCGCCCAGCGAGTGGCGGGCGAAATCGGCATCGATGTGCCGGCCGCTCAGCCGAAGGCGCTCGACGCACCCACGGCGCCCGAGGTGGAGAGCTCTGCGGGTCTGTCAATGTTCGCACGCCCGGGCAATGGCAAAATTACGGGCCGACGAGTCGCGCTGCTGGTCGCCAACGGCATCGATGCGGTTTCGTTGCGGCAGATTCATTCGCGTTTGGCAGAGGAAGGGGCCGCGCCTCGGTTCATCGGCCCACGACTGGGTCAGGCCATGCCTGGCACAGGTGATCCGATCAATGTGGAGGTCACCCTGGAAACCGCACCTTCCGTGGTGTGGGACGCGGTGGTCGTGCCCGGGGACGACTCGTCACTCGCGGAGTTCGGGCAGGCGGTCGAATTCCTGAAAGACCAGTATCGGCATTGCAAGCCGATACTTCTGCTCGGTGGAGCGAGCTCGCTGGCCTCGGCCGCGATGCTGCCGCCGACACTGCCGGACGGTTCGCTGGACCCGGGCCTCGTCGGCATGGTGGACGCCGATCCGGACGATGACGACACGCCGGGTCTAGCGGATCGGTTCGTAATGGCACTGTCCAAGCACCGGGTGTTCGAGCGCGAGCTCGATCCGCCTGCCGTCTGATCTGAGCGCGCCGGCTCGCCTCGCGCATCATCGGAGGGCCGTGATGGATTTGGCCCAGGGAATCGACAAACCGGTGCGTGACATGAAGTCGCGCGAAGACCGCATACGCGAGGCCGCCTATCGGCGGTACACGAATCGCTCCGAGAGCGAAGGTGACGCGTCAATCGACTGGCTGCAGGCCGAAGCCGAGATTGATGCGGAGGATAGGGCCGCGAAACGGGACGACGAGCTGAGTTGACCCTCCGCGCTTCGAGACGCGACGTCATCCGCTGGCACGGCTGAACTGTCTTGGCTCCCCGCGTTCAGGAGCCCAGATACCAGTCTAGTCACCCGCTGCGGGCAACAGCGTCCTCGCGAACGCCTCCCACTCCGCGAGGATCGCGTCGGTGTTTGCCTGAAAGTCAGCCAGCCGCATGAATCGTTGGGTGAGGACATTGCCCGCAGGAACGGATATTGCCGCTCTTCTGCAGGAGGTGGTGCGTGCTTCTACTTATAGCCGACGACGAGCGAGATTCCGCGGAAACGCTCGCGCAGTTGCTGCGGCTGCTCATCGCCCCGCCGGTCGACATCGTGCTTGCGTTCGACGGGCTCGAGGCGCTGGCGGCCGCGACGCGAGGCACGCCCCGGCCCGACGCGGTCATCTTGGACATCGAGATGCCGCAAATGGACGGCGTTAACGCGGCTATGGCGATTCGGAACGTGCTCGGCAGCGAAACGCCCACCCTCATTGCCGTCTCGGGGCACTTGGACATGGCCAGACTCGCACGCGTGAATAGCGCGTTCGATCATGCGCTGCCGAAGCCGGTGCAAGTACACGACCTTGTAAGGCTGCTCAATTCCGCTTGACCTAGCGACGCGGCATACCCACGCCCAGGCGACAGAAAGAGAAAGTTGAAGGCCCCGCAAGCTGCCATCTGCTCCCGACCGCGATTGGCCGTCCAGCGACGGCCATCTGACGATCATGGGGTCAGTCTCATAAAGCTTTTTTTCTGGGCGATGATTCGCGCCCACACCACCCGAGCCAAGGCGACAGATCGCGCGCAATGAGCCCACCGAGGTTTTTGGCGCCGCCGGCAATGAGGACTGTCTTGCCCTTGATGGTCCGAGTCTCGCCGCCACAAAGCTGTCGGTCGCCGATGGCAGCAGCGATGCACACGTTGTTGCGCGATGGGGTTCGGACCGAACTACGCCCGTCGACTGAACTGCTTCTCGGTGAAGGCCCACGCCATGCGCGACGCGTCAGGACCTTTCTTATCGCTGAAATTCTCGTTGGCAGCGCCGCCGCTCCATGCGTGCGCGAGGCGCTCGACTTCGACCAACGTGGCCATCGTGATGCCTCTGCGCTTGAAATCGATCACGTGCATCGGGTGCCGCTGGCCGCGCTGAACATCCCGGCCGGACCCCGGCACGGCACCCGCCGCATTCGCCCAGACCTGCACGGCAGCGCGTCCATTGCTGGACGCCACCACGGCGTCCGCACCGAGCAAAACGACCTCCACGGCGAAATCTGGATCGTCCCGGGCGAAGAATTCAACGCCACCGCCGAAATCCAACCAGCCGACCATGATCGAGCGAACTAGTGCTTTGTTACGGCTAAAGATTGGGGTCGGGCGCATCAGCCGCAGGGCGCTAGCCCTCGGTTTTTTCTCGT
>Ga0207691_10007031_pt1 | contig 10856 bp, 6 predicted proteins | sample KBSM13metaG_FD_184327 | JGI IMG/M metagenome (GOLD analysis project Ga0207691, IMG submission 184327) | Miscanthus rhizosphere microbial communities from Kellogg Biological Station, Michigan, USA - KBS M1-3 metaG (SPAdes) (version 2) | ecosystem: Host-associated > Plants > Roots > Rhizosphere >...
GCGGTGGGCAAAGGCGAAACAAAAAGACAATCTCGGAGATGGCCGTTTTTGGGGCGCGAGAGGAGTTGTGTCGGGATTCCTGGACCGTCTCTTTTCCAATAGTCTGGCTCCTCTCCGTCTCCCCGGGAAGACCTTGATCAAAGGATTTGAAAGAACGCGCAGCACCGAAGTGCTCTATCTCTATATCCGCGATTCAGCGTCGCTTCGGGGACTTGCTCCGATTGATCAGCCAGCAACTGAGTTCTTCAAAGAGTTGGAGAGCACATACATATCCGATCTCATCCAGCAGGTTCGGATTCGAGTCAGGGTTAGGAACTGCGATGGGTCACTGACTTTTCGGGAGTTGAGTGAAGGTGAGCAGCAACTGCTTACGGTAGTCGGATTATTGCGTTTCACAAAAGAAACTGAGTCGCTATTTCTGTTAGATGAGCCTGATACTCACTTGAATCCTGGCTGGGGCATGAAGTACCTGGGCATCTTGAATGAGATCGCCGAGCCAGGGAACGATAGTCAGGTTCTCATGGCAACACATGATCCGCTAGTGTTGGCAGGCCTCAAGCGTAGCGAAGTGATTGTGATGGAGCGCAATGAGACTGAAGGCAGGGTGGAGGCGTTTAGACCAGATGTTGATCCCCAAGGACTAGGGGTTGTCGGGATTCTTCGTAGCGCGATGTTCGGGCTTTCGACGACATTGGATTTGCCGACACAGGGGAAGCTCGACCGACGTTTCGAACTTGTTGCGAAGGACGAAGCAAGAACAGAGGCCGAGGATGACGAGTTGAAGCGTCTATCGGATGAATTAGCCGACTCGGGATTTGCTCATGAATTTCGCGACGCGAACTTCGATCGATTCGCGAAGGCTATCGGTCGCGTTCGCCATTCGAGCAAAGCGACGTTGACAAAGGCGGAGATATTAGATCTGGACAGGGAAGCAGAAGACGTAGTGCGGAAGATTCTGGCAGAAGAGGCTGACTCAGATGCGCTACGTTGACTTTGCTACGTTCGTCCCGTCGGCTGCATGGGTCGCACGCTCGCGCGCGGCAACGACAAGCCTTTTGGCCTTGCAAACGAATGACGAGAGACAAGCCTATATAAAGGCAAACGCTCAGATTTGGAGAGATTTGCGGAACGAACTTGTCGCCCACTTTGGAAGTAGATGTTGGTTTACAGATGCAGAGGAGTCAGTTGCGCAGTTGGATACCGAACACTTTCGACCGAAATCGGAAGCGCTTGATGAAGACGGAACATCACATGAGGGATATTGGTGGTTGGCGTTCGAGCTGACTAATCTCCGGCTGGCTGGACAGATACCGAATCGGCAGCATAAGAAGTGCTTTTTTCCGCTACTTGCTGGGTCGATTCGCGCAAGCTCAATGAATCCGAGATGGCAGGAAGAACTTCCGGTCTTCTTGGATCCGATTCGGCTGACGGACGTCGAGCTCGTTGCTTACAACGAAACGGGCGGAATGTGCCCATCAGAAAACGCCATGACGGACGTCGATAGGCTTCGCGTTGAGGTAACAAATAAATTGCTAGGGCTCAGCGTCCATCCGCCGCTGGTCGAGGCAAGACAGCGAGTATGGAGTGACTGTAGAAACATGATCGACGAAATCGAGAAGCTCAAAGCTGAGGAGCGGCAGTTTGGGGTGCCAACAGCGAGAACTCAAGGCGAACGCGAACGGCTAATGCGGCAGCTTCACGATAAGACTCGATCGAAAGAATCCTTTGCCTCGATAGCGAGATGCTGCTTGCTAATGAGTGGGAAGCCTTGGGCAAGGATTGTAGCAATTGCATAATTGAACTCCGTCGCCAATTGATGAATTATCATGTCTAACCCCGCTGCACTTGTCCAAAAGCTCTGGAACTACTGCAACATTCTCCGCGACGACGGCCTGTCCTATGGCGACTACGTCGAGCAATTGACGTTCCTGCTGTTCCTGAAGATGGCCGACGAGCAGTCGAAGCCGCCCTTCAACAAGCCCTCGCCCATCCCGAAAGGCTTCGGCTGGCCCGCGTTGCTGAAGCTTGACGGCGACGACCTCGAAGTCCACTACCGCCACACGCTGGAAGAACTAGGCAAGCGCCCCGGCATGCTCGGCGTGATCTTCCGCAAGGCGCAGAACAAGATCCAGGACCCGGCCAAGCTGCGCCGGCTCATCGCCGACCTGATCAACAAGGAAGACTGGTCATCGCTCGATGCCGATGTGAAGGGCGACGCCTACGAGGGCTTGCTACAGAAGAACGCGGAAGACGTGAAAGGCGGGGCGGGGCAGTACTTCACGCCGCGTCCGCTGATTGCCGCGATCGTGGATGTGATCGCTCCGCAACCGGGGCAGTCCATCTGCGATCCGGCCTGCGGCACGGGCGGCTTCCTGCTGGCGGCGCACGACTACCTCGCCAAACACCACGCGCTGGATCGTGCGGAGAAAAAGAAGCTCAAGAGCGGCACGTTCTTTGGCATCGAACTGGTCGACAGCGTCACACGCCTGTGCGCGATGAACCTGCTGCTGCATGGCATCGGCGGAGATTCGGAGCTGGATCTGCCTGTCGTGACGAAGGACGCACTCGCCGGCAAGCACGGCGAGTACAGCGTCGTCCTGGCCAATCCGCCGTTCGGCAAGAAGAGCAGCGTCACCATCGTCAACGACGCGGGCGAGTCTTCCAGGGAATCGCTGATCATCAACCGCGACGATTTCTGGGCGTCCACCAGCAACAAGCAGCTCAACTTCCTCCAGCACATCTTCACCATCCTCAAGCAGCATGGCCGCGCGGCGGTGGTGTTGCCGGACAACGTGCTGTTCGAAGGCGGCGCTGGCGAAACCATCCGCCGCGAACTGCTCAAGCAGGCTGACGTGCACACGCTGCTGCGCCTGCCCACCGGCATCTTCTACGCCCAAGGCGTGAAGGCGAACGTCCTGTTCTTCGACCGCAAGCCCGCCGCGGAAAAGCCATGGACCCGGAAACTCTGGATCTACGACCTGCGCACGAACCTGCACTTCACCCTCAAGGAAAACACCCTCAAGCGCAGCGACCTCGACGACTTCGTTGCCTGCTACAACACCAAGGACCGCCACGACCGCAAGGAGAGCGAGCGCTTCAAGTCCTTCACCTACGAGGAACTGAGCAAGCGCGACAAGGTGAACCTCGATATCTTCTGGCTCAAGGATGAAGCGTTGGAAGAGAGCGCGAATCTCCCGGCGCCGGAAGTCATTGCGGCGGATATTGCCGCTGATCTCGAAGCAGCGCTCGAGCAATTTGCGACTATCGCAGAAGACTTGAAGCGCCGGTAACCGGCAAAGGCATTCGCATGCGACTTGATCCGCTGGAAGCAATTCGACCGAATGAGCGGTTGCGCGTGATGGATCTAGTCCGCGATGCTGGAATCGATGTGAGCGACTGGGCCAACTACAAGGGCCGACATCCAGCGGCCAATCCAAAATATTGTTACGAATGGGCTTTCATCGACAAGTCCAACGTTGCTGTATTCAACCTATGGTTCGAAGACATGGAGGCAGATGCCAGCGGCGCGATCTCACAGCAAATGAACTACCGCCAATTTGCTATCAAGATTGAGGCAAATGGGGGTCGACCAGTCTGGGGAAAGCGCGCACGCAATCTCGATTTGGCGCTGCAAGATGCAATTCGACAGAAGCTGCCCGTGCGAGTGATCGTAAATGAGGGTAGCCGCGCTGATATTGAGCGCAATGCAGAGATAGCTTCAAAGGTCGAGCGACGCAGGCTCGACGATCTGAATTGGACCATTGCTGAATACGACTGGAAAACGGGAGACTGTCGAATCGTTCGAGGACTGGACACGCCGCGATTCCTGGATCAGTTCTCAGCGCCTGCCAGCGAATCCAGGCCGGAACGGACCCTTCGGACGGGAATAGTGTTCGATCGAAGTGCAGCGGTTCGTCAAGCTGCGCTTGCTCGCGCTGGCGGGCGATGCGAGTACTGTGGTCAATTGGGCTTTGTCACTGCCGCTGGCGGCATATATCTGGAAACCCATCATGTAATCCCGTTGGGCGAGGGCGGGCTAGATATGGTCTTGAACGTAGCCGCGTTGTGTCCTGGACATCATCGCGAGGCGCATTATGGCCTTGAGCGCGATCGAATTCGGGAAGTGCTATTGGCGAAGCTGGGAATGAACCAATGAGCAACATTCAATTGTTTCGAGTCAACAGCGGCAGAGCAAGCGAACTCAAGGGATACGCTTCCGATCTCGAAAAACCATTGCAAACGCTGATTGAGAGCAATCTTGATGCCCTGTTCGGCATCCGATTCCTCGCCAGCGAGTATTCGACTGGCAAGACCCACGCTGGACGAATTGACTCGCTCGGGCTCGACGAAAACGATTGCCCGGTGATCCTAGAGTACAAGCGATCCACCGGCGAGAACGTGATTAACCAGGGGCTGTTCTACCTAGACTGGCTCATGGATCACCAAGCCGAATTCAAGCTGCTGGTGATGGAGCGCTTGGGGCAGGAAGCAGCCAGCGCTATCGACTGGAGCGCCCCACGGCTTGTGTGCGTTGCAGCGGACTTCACCAATTACGATGGACATGCAGTCCAGCAGATTAACCGCAACATCGAGCTCGTTCGATACCGCCGCTTCGGAGATGATTTGTTGCTGTTCGAGTTAGTCAATGCTTCGAGCTCGAGTCCCGCTAGGTCACCGACAAAGGCGGCAACAGCCAAGAAGGTCGGCTCGAAGCCTGCCGTGGAACCGGCGAGCGCGTCTAGTGCTACCCCGGCTTCTCCAGCTACCAGCTCGCGCAGGGGAACAGACAGAACCTATGCAGAGTGGCTTCCGCTGCTATCGGCAGACATGAAGACACTCTTGACGTCGCTGGAGGATTACATCGGATCGCTTGGGGACGATGTGCAGCGCAACGAACTGAAGTTGTACGTCGCATTCAAGAGGCTGAAGAACTTCGCCACGATCGTGCCGCAAGCGGGGAGGCTGCTGCTTTTCCTGCACCTCAACCCGGATCGACTTCCTGCTATGCCTCCTAACGGACGTGACGCTCGAAAGTTTGGTCACTGGGGCACAGGTGATCTGGAGATTTCCGTTTCCCACTTGGCGGACCTCGAATCTGTGAAGCCGCTCATACTTGCTGCCTATGAGGGCCGGGGTTAGTTGCAGTTGCCTCGACAAGAAATGACCCTCGCCACGCTGCTCGATTCACATTTGGGACAGCGGTCACTGTGCGGAGCATCTGCACGGGGCACTGTGGGGTCACTCCCCGACGGAGGACCGCCATGAGCCGCTCCCCGAAATTCGATTTCAGAAGCGCGACAGAATGGATGCTTGTGGAAGCGATGGAAAGGCTCGAGGTCGCGCAGATTCCCGTCTATCCCGAACTGGAACCCGATCATTCCGCGGCGCGACAGGCGCTTGCGCGCGCATGCTTGGGCGCGGTCGGGGAATTCGATTCGGTGTTCGCTGAATTGGATATGGCTTCCGCGCACGGGTCGCGCGCGACCCGGCACTAAGCGCCGGCTCTGAGGAAGAACAGGGCCGCGTAATCCCGATTGGATTGACACCTGGACCCATCGTTCGCCCCGCAGCTGGCGGGGCGATCCGTTCGTGGTTCCCTTCGACAAGCTCAGGGCAGGCTCTCGGCTCCACGAACGGTTGAGGGACGCCGCTACTTCTCGATCCGCCAGTTGATCGAAGCCCGATTCTCCCGGCTCGACTCCACCTGGATGTCGAACCCCTTCCGCAGCAGGTACTTCAGCGTCAGCACCTCGCCGGTGCCCACGACCGACACGCCGTAGCTGACGAACAATCGCGGCGTCACGTACTTGCCCACGGTGAAGGCCGCGTCGCCCAGCGCGCGTGATTCCGAGATGCCTGCCTGGTCCAGGCCGAGCCGCGCGCCGACCTTCTGCGAAATCAGGTTGCCGCCGACCGACAGCGCGGCCGAGGCGGCGCTGATCTGGCGGCCTTCGGCGGAGCTGGCGGTTTGCAGGGGGCGGCCGAGGACGAGGTAGGCGAGGGCGTCGTTGGGGGACATCGCGGGCGACGAGACGATCGTGGTGACGGGGCGCAGCGCCGTCCCGCGAACCTGGACGCCGACGGTCGCCTGGTCGAATTCGCGCTGGGCGAGGATGTCGAGGGTCGGGTTGTCGAAGCCGCCGCCGTTGTAGCCCAGGCGGCCGCGCACGATCTCGAGCTGCTGCCCGTAGGCGGCGTAGCGGCCGCTCACGTCGAGGGCGCCGCTGCCGGTCATCGCGTGGCCGGGTTCGCGGCGCACGCGCAGCTGGCCGCCGAGTTTGCCGTCGAGACCGTACCCCTTGAGTTTCACGTCGTCGCCGAGCGCGAGGTTGAGGTCGATATCGGTGGCGAGTGCGCTGCGATGCGCGGTTTCGGCCGGGTCGAGCACGACGACGTCGGGCGAAGGCGCAACGGTGTTGTCGAGCCGTTCGAGGTTCATCTGCGCCTTCGGCACCACGACCTTGCCGCGCACGCTGAGCACGCCGGCGGCGAAGCCGATCTGCAGGTCGGGCGAGGCGATCGCGTCGAGTTCGGGGGTGTCGGCGATGCGCACGTTCTGGCCGGTGACGGTGACCGAGAGCGGCGCGTTGGGATCGTTCCAACGCAACGCGCCGCCGAGGGTGAGGATGCCGTCGCCGGAGCGCAGCGAGCCGCTCACGCGCGCCGCGCCGCCGGGATCGGCGTCGAGCTGGATGCGGCCGTCCTTCAGTGCGATGCCGAGCGCGGGCAGTTCGGCCGTGAAGCCGTCGAGCACGGCGCGTCCCGACAACGCCGGGTGCGCGCGCGTGCCCGAGAGCGCGAGCTGGCCGCTGAAACGGCCGGACGGCGCGGCGAGGTCGGTCGAGAACAGCTCGACCCAGGTGATGTCGCGCAGGTCGAGGGCGACGTTGCCTGCGAGCGCGGCGTCCGAGTCGACGCCGGTGGTGGCCTGCGCATGCAGGGTGCCGCCCGCGGTGAGCACGCTGTCGAGCCGCAACTGCACGCGCGTGCCTTCGAGCTCGGCGTGCGCGGTGAGGCCGGTGTAGCCGAGCAGCGGGTGCGCGATATCCGATTGCAGGTGGACGCCGCCGGTCGCCGAATGCAGTTGCGCGGCGCCGGTCCAGCCGCCGTGCGGCCCGGGCGCGACGTGGGCGTCGATGTCGGCGGTGCCATAGGCGCGCGCGTCGATGTCGGGGCGCACTAGCCACGGGTCGAGCAAGGCCAGCGGCACGCCATGGGCCTGCAAGTTCGCGCGGTGCGGCCAGTCGGCGTCGGCGCAAACGGTGGCGGCGGGCGAGCGCAGGCAGGTGTGCTGCAGGCGGAACGCGTCGACGCTCGTGAACTGGAAATCGGTCGGCGACACGAGGTTCCAGGCATCGCCGTGCGGCGGTGCGTAGCGCAGGCTCGCGACGTGGCCGTTCCATGCGGCGCCCTGGTGCGTAGCGTTCCCGCTCAACGCGAGCGTGCCGTTCGCGCCGCGCAGGTCGCCGGTCACGCGCGGGCTTTGTTCGGAACCGGCGACGTGCAGGTCGAAGCCGTTGAGTTGCGGGATGCCGGTCACGCCTTCGGCGGTGGCATGCAGGGCGCCTTCGCCGCCCTTGGAGGGAAGGTTGCCGTCGAGCGCGATACGGGCGGCGCCCCACCGCCTCCACTTCAGGCCGCCGCCTTGCAGGTGGCCTTCCACGGACGGCGCCGTCGTTTCGCCGCGTACCGTGACCTGGCCATTGAGGCTGCCTTGCGCATCCGGCAGCAGGTCGTCGAGGTGCAGCGGATCGAAGTGCGCAAGCAGGTCGAGCGTGTTGCCGAACGCGCCCTCGAGCTGCACGTGGCTCGCGCCGATCCGCAGGTCGACATCGGTCTTTCCGACGCCCGCTCGCCACGCCACAACGCCGTGGCCGCCGAGCCGGCGTCCGCGCAGTTGACCGGAGAGATCATCGACCGCGGCTTGCCACGACGCGACGCCACCGGCGTCTATCCCGCCGTGCGCGACGGCACGACCGGAAACGGCGCCTTCGAAACCGGGCGCGAAATAACCGGGATCGAAGCCCTGCAACGCTGCGTCGATGTTCCACGACGCGAGTGGCGTCCATTGCAGGCTGGCATGCGCTTTCATGCCGCCGAGCGGCGTGTGCGCATCGAGGTGGTCGAACGTCATGCCCCGGCGGTTGCCGCTACCCGCGAGCGCCACCTGCGCATGCTGCCTGTCGCGCAGCAGGTCGAGTGCGCCCTGCACGTGCCAGGCATCGACGGTGCCGGAGAGGGCGAGCTTGCCGCTGGCCTCCACCGGCGTCGCGCGTTCGGCCGCGCTCCAGCGCAGGCGGTCGAGCTGCGCGATCGCATCGACGACGGGCGATGCGGGCTTCAGGTCGGCGTGGCCGTTGAGCAAGACGTCGCCGTCGAGCAACTTCAGCACGAGCGGGTGGGCGTCGAGCACGCCGTTGTCGTACGCGAGCTTCGAGGGCGCGACGACGAGCTTGCGGTTGCCGCGGGCGATGTCGCCTTGCACGTCGGCGGCCCCGCCGATACCGCGGGCCTGGAGGGCGATCGCGTACGGAACCGGTTCGCGAACCGGCGATCCCGCGGAGGGCAGGGGCGCGAACAGGGCCGGGTCGAAGCGCGGCGCCTGCATCGAGAGCGTCCACTTCGGCGTGACGCGGCCGTCGTCGAGCGTTAGGCGCAGCGCGAAAGGTTCAGGCGCGCGGCCGTCGGCGGCGAGCGTGAAGTGGTCGAGGTCGCCTTTGGCATGCAGTCGCAACTCGGCCGATTGGGCGGACTTGCCGTCGGCATCGATGCGAAGCTGGTAGTTGCGGGCGACGTGCACCTCGCCGTCGATGCGCCAATGGCCGCGATCGCTGTCGACCACGAGCCGGTGCAGCGCAAGCGTGCCGGGCCCGAGTTCGGCGGCGCCATCGACGCGTTGCGCCACGAGTACGGAGGCGCCCGCGCGCCGGATGCGCAGGTCGCGCACCTGCACGATGTCCGCGTCGAGCACGAACGGCACCGCGAACTTCGGCAGGCTGCCGGGCCAGGACGGCGGCGGCTTGGGCTTGTCGTCGGGCCGCAGGTCGAGCACGGCATGGTCCGCTTCCAGCCGAACGAGGTGCAGCCGGCGTCCGAGCAGTTGCATCAGCGAGGCTTCGAGCATCACCCGGCGCGCGCGGAAATCGACGCCGTCGTGGCGGTAGTGCACGCCGTACAGCGTCAGCGGCCCGTACACGGTGCCGCTCGCGCGTTCCCAGCTCAGCGAACCCGGCGGCAGCAGGCCGACGACGCGGGCGAGCAGGGTGTCGCGGCCGCTGACGGTCAGCAGCAGCCACGCGACGAACAGGCCGAACGCAAGGATCGTCGCGATGAAGCGGTATGCCCAGCGGCGCCGGCGGCTCGCGCGTCGGCGCGGCGGCGGCGCGTCGCTCGCGGGAGCCGTCGACGCGTTCAAAGGTCGGTTCCGATATTGAGGTGCAGGCGCACCGGCGCGCGCGGATCGTTCAATCCGTGGGCGATGTCCACGCGTACCGGGCCCACCGGCGAGCGCCAGCGCACGCCCGCGCCGATGCCGACGTGCGCGTGCGGCGTACCGTCGAACGCGTCGCCCGCGTCGATGAATGCGGCCGCGCCCCATTTGGGCGTGTAGCGGTGTTCGAACTCGATGCTCGTGACCGCGAGGTTGCGCGCGCCGACGTTGCGGTCGTTGATGCGCGGGCCGATCTCCTGGTAGCCGTAGCCGCGCACGCTGGTGTCGCCGCCGGCGTAGAAGCGCAGCGAGGGCGAAAGCGCATCGAAATCACCGGTGAACGTGCGGCCGAATTCGCCGCGCAGCAGCAGCCGGTTGCGCCATCCGAAGCCGTGCACGAAGGTCCCTTTCACGCGCACCTGCACGAAGTTCGCATCCGAACCGATCGCGGTCGCACCCGTGCGCAGCTCGGCCAGCAGGCCCCAGCCGCGGGACGGATAGATCTTGTCGTTGCCGTGCGCGATCTGGGCCGACAGCGCAGGAAAGACCAGGGTCGCGTAGCGGTCGAAGTCGGGGAACAGCGCGTCCTGGTAGCGCTCGCGCTGCGCGTGCAGCGCGGCCGTGAAGTTCCATTCGCGCCAGCGCCCGGTGCGGCTGCCGATGATCTCTCTGAGCTGGGTGTGGCCGGCGTCGGTCTGTTCGTCGCGCATGTCCGCCGACAACGCGTACCAGCCGTCGAGCCAGCCGAACGCGGGTACGCGGTATTGCGCGGCCACGATCTTGCGCTTCTGCGCCCACTCGATCTGCGCGTCGGCCTTGTGGCCGCTGCGGTTGATCCAGCGCCGGTTGAAGCCGAGCTGGATGCCGGGGCCGCTGTCGGTGCCGTAGCTCAGGCCGGCGCTGTAGACGTTGCGCTTGGCCGGCGTCGTGTCGATCACGATCGGGACCTTGCCGTCGGCCCTGTGCTCGAGGTCGGGATGGACATCGATCACCGAGAAGTAATCGAGGTCGACCAACGCCTGCTGCATGTCGACCAGCTTGCCCTCCGTGAACGGCGCGCCCTTGCGCCAGCGCAGCAACGGATTGAGCAGGCCGGGCTTGAGCTGGTTCGGGCCGAAGGTGGTGTCGCCGAAGCGGTAGCGCACGCCGCTGTCCCAGGCGACGTCGATCGCCGCGGCATGCGTCGCGCGCGTGACCTCGACGCGGTGGCTCGCCAGGTTCGCATCGAAATAGCCGCGTTCGGTGAGCGAGCGGCCGACCTGCAGCTTGCTCGCCTCGTACGCCCGATGGTCGAACACGTGCCCGGCCGTCGGCCGGAAGCGCTCGACCCGGCGCATGACGTTGGGATCCTCGTGCGCGGGGCCTTTCATCGCGACGGTGCTGGTCGCGACCTTGACCGGCTCGCCGAGGACCACCGCGAAGGTGA
>Ga0207691_10007036_pt1 | contig 10853 bp, 1 predicted proteins | sample KBSM13metaG_FD_184327 | JGI IMG/M metagenome (GOLD analysis project Ga0207691, IMG submission 184327) | Miscanthus rhizosphere microbial communities from Kellogg Biological Station, Michigan, USA - KBS M1-3 metaG (SPAdes) (version 2) | ecosystem: Host-associated > Plants > Roots > Rhizosphere >...
GCGCGGCGGTTGGCGCCGGAGGCGCAGGAGGACCGGCGGCGGCGCGTGGTGTACGCGGTGGTCGAGGACGGAATGGGCAAAAGCTAGGGCCCCGGGCCCGCGCGTCGCGCCGGGATGAGATCGGAGCCGTTCGGGTGCGCACGTTCGACTCGAACGTGCGGACCATTTCGTCCGTCTCCGCGTCGTCGGTCTCGCCGAGCGCGGAGGCACTCAGGACAAAACGTCCCGATCAGACGATTGCAGGAGGCTGCTGGCGGCGCTCCCCGTAAGTGAGAGGCTGCCCGACGCCCCAGCAACCGGCGTAAGCGCGGCGCCACCGATCGGCACCCCCAGCGACGCCAGCGATCGGTTCAGGTTTGCCTTGACCACGCCCAGGTCGAGCGCGTTGACCCTGCCGTCCTTATTCACGTCATAGCGGCCGGTGACCGTGGAGGTGCCGTTGAGGGCCTTCTTGATGGCGCCCAGGTCGAGCGCGTTGACACGGAACGGGGTCCCGGCGTCGCCCGTGTCGCCGACGAGGTTGCCGAAGTAGAACACGTCCGGTCGGGCCAGGCCCGTGTGTGCGTTGGCCAGGATGGTAACGCGGAGCCAGGTGTTGCGGATGGCGTTGTCGGCAAAGGCGAAGGAGACGCGGTCGCTGCCGGCGGTTCCCGCGCCGCGCCGCACGAGCATTCCGGTCGGCGCGGGGGCCGCCGACCACGCCGAGCCATTGCCGACCTCGAAGAGGAAGTCGCCGGCGGACAGCGCGTTGCCGGGCGCAAGGCCGGTGATGTCCACCATGACCCCGTTGATGCCGCGGGAATAGCCGGTCACGTAGCGGGCATCGGGCAACACGGCCAGCGGCCCGACCAGCCAGGCGAGCTTGTCGCTCGCGATGGCGGCGTCGTCTGCCGTGCCCAGGCCGGCGTCGTCGCCGTCGAAGGCGCTGTGGTTGTAGAAGACGTGCCGCAACGCGACCGAGGCGGACTTGACGGTGCCGGCGGTGGGGTCGGAGTCGCCGCCGGCGTTGACGGCGCGCACCCGGTAGTAGTACACGGTGCCCGGCGTGCCGGTGGTGTCGACGAACGAGGTGGTGTTGGCGGGGCTGAAGAACGTGCGGTCGGGGACGGCGAAGTCGCTGGTGCGGCTGCGCTCGATAACGAACCCGCTCTCGTTGGCCGAGTTGTCGCGCCAGGTCAGCTTCACGCCCGCCGGGTCGAGCCCGGCAATGCCGAACGCCACGCCCCGCGGCAGGGCGGCGGCGGAGGCGCCCTCGGGCGGCGGCGGCTCGGGGGGCTGGTCGACGACGATCAGGTCGCTGGGGGCGTCGGGCGTGGTGAGCGACGCGACGCGCAGCTCGCGGGCCCGCGGGTCGCCGCCGGGGACCGCGGCGCTGAAGTAGATCTGGTCGCCGACGACTGTGTAGGCCGGCCCGTCGAACAGGAAGGGGAAGAACTCGGGCACCGAGGGGTCGGACAGGCGCTCGATCTGCACCGTGCCGCCGCGCGTGCCGTTGGACCGCCAGAGGTCGGTGCCGTCGGAGTAGACAAGCTTTCCCGCCACTGCGGTGAGGAAGATCGGGGCGTCGTAGACCTTGGCCGCGAAGTCGCGGACCTTCACCGTGCCGGCGGAAGTACCGTCGCTCTTCCACAGGCCGCCGACGATGCCGTCCATGCCGTCGGGGGCGTCGGTCATGACGAAGTAGGCGGTGCCGTCGACGTCCGTGAGGTACATGACCCGCGCCGAGTAAGGCTCGGCCGTGGAGTTGGGCACGGTCCGGACGGCGGTCGTGCCGGAGGCGGTGCCGTCGCTCTTCCACAGGGCCATCAGTCGATTGGTCGTGGGGGCGGAGAAGAACAGGCGATTGCCCACCCGGGTGAGGTCTTCGACGAGGCGGTAGTCGAAGTTGTGGAAACTCTTGACGAGCGTGGGCTGGGCCGCGCCGGCCGCGACCTTGTACAACGCCTCGCCACTGACCGTGCTCGGGTTGGAGGCGATGAAGTAGAGTGTCTCGTCGAGGTTGGTGAGGCTGCGCGGGTCGAAGGCGGTGCCGACGCGGGTGGTGCCGGCCGGGGTGCCGTCGGTGCGCCACAACTGCCCCGTGCGCACGTCGCCGCCGTCAAACTGCCGGAAATAAAGATAGTTGCCCGCCGCGGCGAAGACGCCGAGGGCGTTGGGCGCCATGCTGGTGATGTCGACGTACATCGGCACGTCGGTCGCCTTCGTCGTGCCCGCCTCCGTGCCGTCGGTGGACCAGAGGACGTAGTCGGTGCCGTAGTAGTCGAGGCCCCGGCTGGCGGCGAAGAAGAGCCGCCCGTTGGCGACGTCGAGCAACCGGAGGTTGACGGCCGTGTTGTTCGGTTGCACGTCTTTGACGCGGACGGTGCCCCCGGCGGTTCCGTCGCTCTTCCACAGCTCGAAGCCGCCCTGCGGGCGCCCGCCGGCGAAGTAGAGCGCGCCGTTGTACGCCACCAGATCGTGCACGAGCCCCCTGAACAACCGCACCGTCCCCTCGGGCGTGCCGTCGGTCTTCCACAGCTCTTCCCCGTAGCCGCTCGTCCACTCGCCGGAGGTGTAACGTCCGGAGGAGATGAAGAAGACGGTGCCGTTGACGTCGGTCATCCAGTCGGGGTGAGCCGGCTGGATGACCGCGCCGACGTTGGAGATGCGGCGGGTGCCGGCGGCGGTGCCGTCGGTGGCCCAGACCTGGAGCGCCGGGCCACCGGAGAACGTGAGCAGGTCGCCGAGGGGCGCGAGGTTCTTCGCCTGCCCGCCGACGGTCATCACCAGGTGGGTCGACTCGGGCGTGAGGTCGCTGCGCCAGACCGCCGACCCGCCGCTGTTGAACGTGAAGTAGAGGCTCGATCCGACCGGCACGAGCCGGGACATGCCGAAGTTGCCGATGTTGGTGAAGCGGCCGAGGCGCACCGTGCCCTCGGCCGTGCCGTCGGTGACGTAGAGGTCCTCGTGCAGGTCCATCGTGTTGTCGGGGTGGGTCTCCCACTCCTCCTCCACGAACGCCACCTTGCCCGCCACCGCCGTGAGCCGGTAGATGCTGCCGCCGGGCTGCACCGCCTTGATGACGACGTCCCCCGAGCCGGGCGGACCGACGCGCTTGTATAGCCCGCGCTGGTCGAAGCCGTAGAACACGCCGTCCACCACCAGCTGTTGGCCATATTCGTCGGGGACGGGCGGGATGTTTTCCGTGACGGTGATGGTGCCGTCGGCGGTACCGTCAGTGCGGTAGAAGACGAAGTTCCCGGCGTTGACGGTGTTGAAGTAGAGCAACCCGTCAGAGACGCGCGGGTTCACGATCGGCGGGATGACACCGAGATTCTTCACGGGCACGGTGCCGGCCTCCGTGCCGTCGCTGCGCCAGATTGTCGTCTCGCCGGTGCCCAGGCCGATGGCGAAGATGGCCAGGCCATTGGTCGCGCCCAGCGCCTGGTAGCCGGTCGTGCCGATGTCCTTCAGCAGCGTCGTACTGTCGGGCGTGCCGTCGGTGCGCCAGAACTCTGCGTGATAAGTCTGGAGGTTGCCGGCGGCGTAGTCCTTCGCGGCGAAAACGCCGGCGCCGCCCGCGACCGGCACGACGACGGTCGGGTCGGCGTCCAGCGGCGTGGACAGCTCCGGCAGGGCGGGGAACCGCTTGACCGGCGTGGTCAGCTCCGGCGGCAACACTGTCGAGATAAAGTCGTTCGACCACGCGGACGGCCCGGCGACCACGAACGCGCGCACGCGGTAGCGGTAGTACGCCCCGTTGGTGGCAGCGGTGTCGTTGTAGCGGGTGGAATTGGCCGGCAGGTCGGCGACCTTGACGAAGTCGCCCTCGCCGACGGCCCGGTCGACCCGGAACCCGCGCTCGTTGCTGGAATTATCCCGCCACGCCAGCTCGATCTCGTGCTCGGAGATCGGGTAGGCGACGAGGTTGGAAGGGGCGGCGGTGGCGTTGGGCTGCTGTAGGGCGAAGTTGAGGACGAACGTCCCGCCGGGCGCGCCGTCGCCCGAGGGCATGCCAGCGCCTTCACCGTCCAGGTCGCCGCCATCTTCACCCTCGAAGCGGCCGTTGCCGCTGTAGACGAGGAACGAGTATTGGTCGCCCGTCACGGACGCGTATGACGCGTGCAGGGTCATCGTCGCCGCGTCGTAGGACCACGCGGAGGGCGTCGCGACCACCCCGGTGTCGCGCGCGACCAGGGCGAAGTCGGAAACGTCGAGGCCGGCGGCGGCGATGGGTCGGTCGAAGCGCACGTCGAGCGACAAGGGGCCGGGCAATTGCTCGGCGCCCTGCGGCAGCGAAGTCGCGACGACGCGCGGCGCGACCTGGGCGACGTTGAACTCGGTGAAAAACTCCTGCACGCCCGTCCCCGCCGCGTCGGCGAGGGCGCCGGCGGCGACGCGGACGACGTGGCGGCCGTGCTCGGTGACCGGGACGTCGAAGCGGACGGTGTCGGCGTCGACGAGGGTGAAGCCGGTCGCGGGGCGGCCGTCCACCGTGAGGTCGGCGGCCTGCACCGAGGCGGGCGCGACCGGCGCGGAGAAGTCCAGCGTGATCGTTTGCGGCGCCGGCGTGAGCGTGGCGCCGTTGGCCGGGTCGGCGCCGGTAACGGAGAGCTCGGGCGAAGCGCCGGTGTAGCCGGTGGCGGTGAGGACGAACGCGCCGGCGCCATTGGCCGCCCGGAGGCGCACCTTGTAGTCGCCGGTCTGCGTCGCCGTGTAAGTGAGCAGGGCGTTGCGGCCGTCGGGGGCGCCGTTGTCGTTGGTGGCGATCAACTGGCCCGTCGGCGAGTACAGCTCGAGAACCGGATCAAGCGCCGCGGCGCCGCCGTTGCCGGGGGCGTTGCCCGCGGGAGGCGTCGTGGTGGAGAGGGTGAGCGTGTCGCCGGCGCGGACGGGAATGGTGTAGAAGCCGTTGCCCGCGGGCCCGCCGTCGGCGCCCAGCTCGCCGATGATGGAGAAGTCGCTGGTGTACTGCGAATCGAATGACCGCAGGATCCGCTGCGATACAAGGTCGACGACGTAGATCCTGATGGAACCGCTGACCCGGACGTACAGATCGTTCCCGACGGAAGCCAGCGCCTCCGCCTGCTGCCCGTTGGACGGAATCGGGATGGTCTCGCCGAACCCTGTCTTGGTCCCCGTCTGCGGATTGATCTCGAAGAGCTGGTAGGCGTTACCGATCAGGCCGATGCCGAGCAGCTTCGTGGCCGTGGCGGTGACGGCGGCGCCCGGGGCCTCGATCTGGCGCTTGAAGGCGCCGGTGGCGTAATCGAGCACCCGGCCGTTGGCGAGGAATAATTCCCCGTCGAAGTAGGTCACGCCGCCGGGATCGTTGCTCGCGCCGAGCGGGATGGTGCGGAGGACGGCGGCGGTGTCGGGGTCGAACTCGACGAGCTCGACCTGCCGGGCGGCGTCGTACCTCGCCGAGAGGAGGCCGTTGGGCGTCGTGGTGATGTCGGTGAATGAGCCAAGGTCGCCGGTCCCGATCCGGGTCATGACGCCGCTCTTGCGGTCGATCTCGACCAAGCCGCGCAGGCTGGGGTAGGACGACTGGCGGGACCCGAACAGCCGCCCGAGGTTGGCGCTGGCGACGCCCGCGACCCGGCTGGTCTCGCGGAGGTCCTGGGCCGTGTCGCCCAGGTGGTGAGGCGCGAGATTCAGGCTCGCGTTGCGGTAGACGGACAGTCCATATTGCGTGGAACCGGGCGCCACGACTCGGGCGCGGTACGTGCCCGTGGAGGCCGCGTCCACGTCCTGCATCGCCACGCCGCGGGACGCCCCCGGCGCCGCCTGCGCGACGCCGAGGAGGTGGCCCTGCGTGTCGTACAGTTCGAGCACTCCGCCGTCGATGTCGGTCTGGAGGGACAGGTGGTCGCCGGCGGTGGCGGAGAAGGCGTACCAGTCCTCGTCGGGCCGGGTGATCTTCAGGTCGTCGAACGCGGCGCCGGAACTGCCAAACGTGTAGTCGTCGTAGTACTGAAACTTAATCTGGAACGCCCCGTTGAGCCGCATGCCGGCCTTGGCGGCTTCGGCGTCGAGGTCGATCGTGTAATCTTTGTAGAAGCCGGCGGTGTCGGGGAGGCTGAGGACCGGGTGCCAATTCACGCCGTTGTCACTGATTGCGACGCCGTCGGCGTTGGAGTGGCCGACGAAGTCGCCGGGGAAGGGGGAGAAATCGTTGAACGCCTCGACGGCGGTGAAGCTGAGGTTGACGTCGGAGGCACCGGAGAGGCTGACAGTCCAGACCACTTCCACCAGGCCGCCGGTCGCGCGGTCGTAATCACCGTGGAGCCAAAGGACCTTGTTCGGGTTGTTGTACAGCGGCTCGGTCAGGTCAATGCCCGTGGCCGACCCGGTGACGCGGGTGGTGAAAGCCGGACCGAGGACGCCGGACTGGAAGTCCTCGGATGCGCCGTTGACCACCACGGCGTCGGCGATGCCTCCCACCGCGGCGCCGCGGCCCGCGCCTCCGCCGATGTCATTAAAGCTGCCGTTGATGTCAGTGGCCGTGGCAGGGTTGTCGTTCTGCGGCAGTCCGGCGCCTTCGCTCTCGATCGCCGCGTTCAGCAGCACGTCCACGCGGAACGTCCCCGACGAGCCACCCACCGGCCGGACCGTCACCGAGTATTCTCCCGTCACCGGCGCTACGACGGGCGCGCTCACCTCGGGCCCGCCGGACCCGCGGGCGTCGGCGGAGGCGATCAGGTTCCCCGACGGGTCGCGCAGGTCCAGCGCCACGTCCAGGCTGTTGCCAGCAAACGGCTCCACCGACACCGCTAGCGCCTGGCCCTGCGTCCCTTGGAAGGTGAAGGGGCCAGTCACGGCGCCCGGTGCGGCGTCGGCAATGCCGTGAGCGGTGCTGCGATACGCCATCGACCCCGCCGGTTCGACCGATTCGAACGCGGGCATGGCGGTGCTGAGCAGCAGGCGTGACTCCAGGGCGTGGAGCGTGGGCCGCTTGAGACGACGAGATCGGGACTTCATGAAGACCCCCGGCCGTTAATTGCGAATGGACAAGACAGGGAGGGGCGGCGGACGGAGCAATAATTTATCCGTTTTCACCCATGCGGACAAGGTGCCTCCTATCTCTGGAGTTGCGCGCGGCAGCGCTCGGTTTCAGCCGCTAAGGTAGGCCGCTCGAGGCGCCGAACGTTGACCGCAGACGCTCCGCCCGCATCTGCCGAGGCCACATTCTCGTTGATCGGACGTGCCTTTTTCGTTATTCTTTGGCAACTCAGAAGTTGCCTCCCCGCGAGAATCCTGGGCCGGGACATTTTCTCGTTGGTCTCGCACATCGTCTGTACGTCGCGTTACGGGGCAATTTGTCCAGCGTCGGGAGGGTGGTGCGATGACGGGGACTCTCAACGCTGCGGTTCGCCAGTTCTTCTGCCGGGATGGTGCACGGGCGGCGCGCCGCCGGAACGGCCGTTGGTCGGAGAACCGACCAAGTCTCCCGCGCGGCGTCCCGAGCGAGGCGCTGGAACCGCGCTTGCTGCTGGCGGCGTCCCTGCTCAAGGACCTGAACGAAGCCACGGAGAGCGCTTTCCCCCATTCCCTCACCGACGTCAACGGTACCCTCTTTTTTGCCGCCACCGACCGCGGCGCCGGCACCGAGCTGTGGAAGTCCGACGGCACGTCCGCGGGGACGGTGCGCGTGGCCGACCTGCTCGCGGGGCCGGACGGGTCGATGCCGGCGGAATTGACGAACGTCGCCGGCCGACTGTTTTTCGCCACCGCGGGGCCAATGGTGCCCTTCCCGGACCCGCGTTCGCCCACGGGGGGCGGGCTGTGGGTGAGCGACGGCACGGCCGCGGGGACGCGCAGGATCAGCGACGTCGCCCCCGACCCCCGCACGCTCGTCGCCGTCGGTGACCGGCTGCTGTTCTCGGCCTACGAACCGCAGACCGGGCACGAACTGTGGGTGAGCGACGGGACCCCCGGGGGCACCCGGCTCCTGAAGGACATCACCCCCGGCTACGACTACAGCAACCTGCTTCAAAGCGCGGTGGTATGGCGCGGCAGCGCCTACTTCCCCGCGAACGACGGCTCCCACGGGATGGAACTGTGGCGCAGCGACGGCACCGAGGCCGGCACCAGGCTGGTGAAAGACATCGCGCCGGGCTTCGGCTGGGCATTTGAATCCGGCGGGCCGTACAACCTCGCCGTCGCCAACAACACGCTCTTCTTCGCCGCCACGACGCCCGACTCCGGGACCGAGCTGTGGAGGACCGACGGAACGGAGGCCGGGACGGTTCAGGTGGCCGAGCTGACGCCGGGGCGGGGGTCGACGTTCTTCGCGGACCTGTCCGGCGTCGGGCCCACGCTCTACTTCACGTCCACGGCCAACGGCACCGGCTACGACCTGTTCAAGTCCGACGGCACCGCCGCCGGCACCAGGCTGGTGAAGGACGTCGTGCCGGAGGCGGGCACGTTGGACCTGCAGCCGTCGAAGGTCTACGAGCTGAACGGGCGGAACTATTTCTGGGCCTTCAGCCGGCTGTGGCGGACGGACGGGACGAGCGCGGGGACGGCACCGGTCACCGGAGCGGTCGAACCGCAGCGGTTCCGTCCCGACGTGGTCGTGCGCACGCCCGGCGCGCTGTACTACCTCGACTCCGCCAACGGCAGCTACGACGTCGGCGTCTGGCGGACCGACGGGACCGCGGCCGGCACCGTGCGGGTGGGCGGCGCGGAGCTGGTCCCGAGCTATTACGGCGGGAGCCTGGAGCTGGCCGTCTCCGGCGGCAACGTCTTCTTTCCCGGGAGCCAGCCGGCGTTCGGCTCTGAACTGTTCAAAGTCTCCGCCACGTCTTCCGGGCCCGCGAAGCTGGTCAAGGACATCAACACCGCCACCCCGTACGGCTCAGACCCGTCGGGCTTCGTCCGCGCGGGCGAGCGCGCGTATTTCCTCGCGAGGCGGCCCGACGGCCGGTTCCAGCTTGCCGTCACCGACGGCACCTCCGCCGGCACGCATTTCGTGCTCGACATGGGCGACCGTTGGGGCCACGAGCCGAGCCGAATGCTCGCGGCCGGGTTTGACGACGGCACGATCCTGTTCTACGCCTCGGACACCGGCGAGATCTGGCGCTCCGACGGGACCGCCGCCGGCACCAAGGCCGTCACGCGGGCCGGCCCCGACTTCTCCGGCTTCGTTCGCGCGGGCCGTTACGCCTACTTCGCCGTTTCCGGCGGCACGGTGTACGGGCGCGGGCTGTGGAAGACCGACGGCACCGCCGCGGGAACGGCGATGGTCACCACCGTTGGCTACGGCGACGCGATGGTGGCGGTGGGGGACATTCTCTACTTCGCAGGCATCGACGGCCCCGCCGTCGGCGGCCTCAACTACGAGCTCTACCGGACCGACGGCACCGCCGCCGGCACCTGGAAGGTGAAGGAGATCTCCCCCGACACCGGCTCCTATCCCGGCGCCCTGACGAACATCGACGGGACCCTTTACTTCACGGCCACCGACGGCAACTTCAACCTCCGCTCGCTCTACAAGACCGACGGCACGGCGGCCGGCACGGTCCGGCTCACGTCCGGGAATTTCCCGGGCGTGTACGTGGGCAACGACCCGCTCGTCGCCGTCAACGGCACCGTCTACTTCGTCGCCGGCAGCGCAGCCGGCACCGAGTTGTGGAAGACCGACGGCACGCCGGCCGGGACGATGATGGTGAAGGATCTGGTGCCCGGCCAGATGGGGTCGGAGCCGAAATACCTCACCGCCGCCAACGGGCTACTGTTCTTCAACGCCCTCGACGGCGGCTATCCCAAGTACGAAGTGTTCCGCACCGACGGCACCGCCGAAGGCACGATCCGCCTGTCCGACGGGCTGTACGACAAGCCGTACTTCCAGAACTTCGGCGTCGGCCCGTACGACCTGACCGCGGTGGGCGACACGCTGTATTTTGTGGCATACGAGGCGAGCGAGGGCTACGAGCTGTACCGCAGCGACGGCACGCCCGCCGGCACCACCACCGTTTCCGACCTGATTCCCGGCCCCGCTGGCAGTAACCCCAACTGGCTGTTCGAGCTGAACGGTGCGCTGCTTTACTCCGCAGACGACGGCGTACACGGTACCGAGCTGTGGCGGCTGGCGCCGACCGGCCTGCCCATCGCCGACGCCGGCGGGCCCTACGCCGTCGCCGAGGGCGCCACGGTCACCCTTTCGGCAGCCGGGTCGCGGCCTGCGCCCGGCGGGGCGCCGATCGTGAAATACGAGTGGGATTTCAACTACGGCCCCGGCGGGACGTTCGACGTCGACGCCACCGGGCCCGCCGCGCTGCTCGGCGACCCCATCGACGGACCCGGCGGTCGCCTCGACGGGCCGGGCGGGCGCTACGTCGCCTTGCGCGTCACCGACGCCAACGGCGAGAGCCACGTCGACACCGCCCTCGTTAACATCACGAACACCCCGCCGCGCGTGTCGATCTCCGCGCCGTCGTCCACGGCGAACGAAGGATCTCCGTTCGTAGTCAACCTCTCGGGCGGCAACGACCCGGGCGATGACACGATCAAACACTGGCTCATTGCCTGGGGCGACGGCTTCATCGAGCGCGTCGACGGCAACCCTCCCAGCGTCAGCCACGTCTACGGCAACGGCCCCAACCAGTACAACATCACCGCGGTCGCCCGCGACGAGGACGGCACCTACGGAACCAACGACCTTCAGGTCGGCGTGGCCGACGAGCGCTTCGGGGCGGCCGGCAAGGTGGTCGACGCGGCCCTGGCCGGCGGCGGGTGGGACGTGGTTGTCCAGCCCGACGGCAAGGTCATCACCGTCGGCGGCGGCGAAACGTCCATGGTCGTCGCACGCTACAACGCCGACGGCACGCCCGACACCGGCTTCGGCTCCAACGGGCGCGTCGCGACCA
>Ga0207691_10007037_pt1 | contig 10851 bp, 5 predicted proteins | sample KBSM13metaG_FD_184327 | JGI IMG/M metagenome (GOLD analysis project Ga0207691, IMG submission 184327) | Miscanthus rhizosphere microbial communities from Kellogg Biological Station, Michigan, USA - KBS M1-3 metaG (SPAdes) (version 2) | ecosystem: Host-associated > Plants > Roots > Rhizosphere >...
CGGTTGGGGCCATTCTGCAGACCTGACCCCGGGCTCGGGGCGGTTTGCAGACCTGACCCCGAAGCACAGAGAACCTGCCACCGCCCGCGACGCGGGCGGTGGCAGGTTTTTCCATCATCAGAACGCGAAGCGGATCGCGAGCTGGGTGATCCGCGCGTCGCCGGACAGGCTGGTGATCGTCGCCACGTCGCTGCCGGAGATGTTGCGGGCCGGCAGGCCGAAGTTGGTCGTGTTGAACAGGTTGAACGCGTCGACCCGCAGCGTCAGGTTGTAGTGCGAGGCGAAGCGGATCATCCGCTGCACGGTCAGGTCGAAGCTCTGGAAGCCCGGCCCGCGCAGCGAGTTGCGCTTCTCGTTGCCGAACACGCCGGAGGCGACCGGCGTGAAGACCCCCGGATCGAACCAGCGATCCACCGTCCCCGGATAGGACGGATCGCCGTTCTGGTTCGGCAGCCCGGTCATGTTCTGGCCGACGTTGTTGTTGCTCTGGTTGACGGTGAACGGACGCCCCGAGCGCGCGGCCCACACGCCCGATGCCACCCAGTCGCGCGCGATCGGGTTCTTGCCGAGCGGCAGGTTGACCACGAAGTTGGTGGTGAAGCGATGCCGCACGTCGTAGTCGCTCGGCCCGTACCAGTTGGCGAAGTCGCGCGAGTTCTGCGGGAACGCGTTCGATCCCTGCGTCGTCAGCTGCTCGGACGAGTCGTCCTTCGAGTCGCCCAGCGTGTACGACACGCCGAACGAATAGCCCTTCGCGAACCGCCGCTGCACGCCGGCATCGATCCCCTTGTATTCCGACTTGCCGTTCTGCGCGCGCCATTCGACAAAGCCGAAGTTGGGATACGGCAGCGCCCCCTTCGCGTCGGCCACGCCAGGCGCGCTCGGCAGCGGCTGGTTCAGGTTCACCAGCGTCGCCATGTGGCTGCCGCGCGTGTAGACGAAGTCCGCGGTCGCCATCAGCCCGTCGGCGAACTCGCGCTGCATGCCGAACGACGTCTGGAACATCGTCGTCTTCGGCGCGTCGTTGGAGACCGCGCGCAGGCGGATCGATTTCAGCTGGCCGTCGGCCGGGTTCAGGCTCGGCGGCGTCAGGAAGTTCGCCGGGATGCCGTCCCGCAGCAGGAACAGCGGCGTGCCCGCCGTCCGCGACAGCGACGTGTTGATCAGGCCGGGCAGGTTCAGCGCGAGCTGATCCTCGCTGCCGACGCGGTCGAACAGGTTGTAGAAGATGCCCGCGCCGCCGCGGATCACCGTCTTCTCGTTCAGCTTGTAGACGACGCCGCCGCGCGGCGCCCAGTTGTTGGTGTCGGCCTTCACCAGCCCGCGATCCGAGAGCGAGCCGGAACTGGCGAACAACAGGCTGCCGGTGCCCGACGGATCGAAGTTGGTCTGCCGGTCCTGCGCTTCCATCGCCGGCGTGATGAAGTCGTAGCGCAGCCCGAGGTTCACGGTCAGCTTGTCGCTCGCCTTCCAGTCGTCCTGGACGAAGCCCATCGTCGCCCAGTGACGCTGTTCGACGACATAGACGTTGGAGAGCTGGAAGCCCGAGACGTAGCCGAGCAGGAAGTCGCCCATGCCGGATCCCGAGAGACCCGTAAACGTGCCGCCGAAGGTCATCGCGCCGCGGGTCGCGGGCACGTCGAGATACTCGTTCTTCATCGGCGCGATGACGTCGGCGCCGAACTTGATCGCGTGGTTGCCGCGCAGCCACGACACCGTGTCGATGAACTCGAGCTGGTTGGTGTGCTGGAACTTGGGCAGGAAGTCGGGCGAGCCGAGACGGCCGAGGCCGGATCCGCCGAAGTAGCCGGTCACCGAGAGGCCCGGGAAGCCGCCGGCGACGGTGGGATCGGTAATCATCCCGGGAATCTGCGCGGACGTGGGCGGCGCGAGCCCGAACGCCTGGTGCACGGCGTCGGACACCGACTGCGACCACGAGAACCGCGCCTCGTTCACCGTCCGGGCCGACAGCACGCGCGTCCATCCGCCGACGACGGCGTTGGTCTTGATCTTCTGGTTGCCGAACGCCGACGTGCCGGTGCCGTCGATCACGCCGCCGAACGCGCCGGGAATCTGCCGATCACGGTTCGAGTAGATGTAGCGGCCGAAGATGCTGTCGTGCGAGTTGGGCCGCCAGTCGAGGCGCGTCAGCAGCCGATCAGAGTTGTCGACCAGGTTGGCGTTGCGGAAGTAGTTGTTCACGCCGGGCTGGTTCGGCAGCGGCACCAGCGCGAGAATCGAGGTGGCGAACGGATCGATGCGGTCGGCTGGGATCGTGTTGTTGGCGAAGGGCTGCCCGGTGAGCGGATCACGCAGCGCCGAGGTGAAGACGCCGTTGCGCTCGTCGGCGGTCGGCACACGGGTGACGCGGCTGACGCCGCGGGTGATGCGCGTCCCTTCGTAGTCGGCGAAATAGAACGCGCGATCCTTCAGGATCGGGCCGCCGACGTTGCCGCCCGGCTGGTTCTGGTGGTTGTCGGGCTTGGGCGCGCCGGCCTTCTTCGAGAAGTAGTCGATGGCGTCCATCGACTGGTTGCGGAAGTACTCGTAGCCGGTGCCGTGGATGGTGTTGGTGCCCGACTTGGTCGAGACGCTGACCGCCGCGCCGGGCGACCGTCCGTACTCGGCCGAGTACGGGCTGGTCACGACCTTGAATTCCTGGATCGCGTCCACCGACGGGCGCGACACCTGCGTCGTCAGCTCCTGCACGTTCTCGGAGATGCTGTTGTTGTCGACGCCGTCGAGCAGGAAGTTGTTCTGCAGCGCGCGGGCGCCGTGCACGTTGATGCCGCCGGTCCGGCCGAACGAGGTGCCGCCCCCCTGCTCGGTGTAGCGGTCACCCTGGACGCCGGGGACCAGCGCCAGCAGGTCGTCCCAGTTGCGGATGGCGAGCGGCAGGTTGGCGACTTCCATCTGCGTCACCACGCCGCCGAGCGTGGCGTCGTTCGAGTTGATCAACTGCGTCGACTCGGTCACCTTCACCGTCTCGCTGAACGATCCCACTTCCAGCGCCGCGTCGACGCGCGCGCGCTGCCCGACCTCGAGCGTGACGAGCTGAGAGGTCTTCTTGAAGCCGCTCAACTCGACGTCGATGCGATACTGGCCGGGGATCAGGTTCACGAAGAGGTAGGATCCGGTTTCCGTGGTCTGCTGCTGTGAGGCGACGTTGGTCGCGACGTTGGTGATCGAGACGGTCGCGCCGGGAATGATCGCGCCGCCGGAATCCTTGACGGTGCCCGTCAGGGTCGCCCTGTCTACCTGCGCCAGCACGGTTCGCGGGACTACGAGCGCGAGAAGCGCCAGTACAACCAGAAGTCGTTTCATGCAGTTCTCCTGAGCGGGGACAGACATACGGATGCTGAGGGTGACACGCTATTGCGCGGATCGGTCCATGTCAATAACGGCGTGGCAACAAGCCGGCAAATTCGGCGCGGCCGCGGTGCTGGCGGCTTGCGTCCTCGGGACGGCCCCCCCGCCCGCGGCGCAAGCCCCCGCGGATCGGGCATTTACCCTGACGGAAGACGGCGAGGTCGTGGCCACGATTGCCGCCGGGTGCGCCGGGTGCGACTGGGGTGAGGCGGGCCGCGAAGCTGCCGTCCTCGAGCTGTCGGTGGACGGCACCTATTCGCAGCACCTGATCCTCTCGCGCGGCGAAGCGCCGGTCCCCTACCGCGTCATGCTCGGCCGGCTGACCGCCGGCGAACACCGTCTTCGCATCGTCCGCGACGAAGCGCGCTCGGCCAGGGGCGCGGGCGCGGCGACCATCGCGCGCGTCGCGTTCGACACGTTTTCGAGCCGTGCGCCGGAGTACGCATGGCTCTCGCGCGCGCCGGTGCTGCGCGCCAGGCCGGGCACGGTCGAGCGGTTCAGCGATGCGCCGCTGCTGATGTACGTCGAGCGCAATGTCGCCGGCGAACAGGGCACGGCCTATCAATATCAATACACGGTCATCTTCACGAACGAGGACGGCGGCACGCCGACCGATCGCCTGATGGCGACCTGGGGACGGACGACCGACATCGAGTTCGTCTACGGCATCACCGCCCCGGCGGCCGGATCCCAGGCGCGCGAGGAGATCCAGGCGGAGGGACACAGGTGGGTGCCGTTCGCCGGGCCGCGGCTGGGGACGCATCCGGTGCTGTGGGTGGCGACCGAGAACAACATGGTCGCGGATCATGGGCCCGACGAGGCGATCCGCTACGCGCCGGCGCCGGAGCTGATCGCCCTCGGCCACGCGTCGCGCGAAGCGGTGATGGACGAGCGGCCGTGGACCTACGCGATCACGTCGGCAGAGATGCGCCGCGAAGGGCGCGTCGATCCGGCGGCGCCGCCCGGCAGCGGGAAGATCCCCGATCCGCGCCGCTACGCCACGATCGAAGGATGCGGCGAGGTGCGAGACGCCACACTCGCCTTCGACATCGGCGTCCGGCGCGGCAGCGAGATCGCCTGGTTCGCCACCGATCGCGGCGAAACGAAGTTCCGCATCGCGCGCGGCGGCTGCTTCCGCGGCGGCGCCCCGCTGCCCGACGGCGTCTCGCCGTCCGACATCGCCGCCCTGCGCATCCGCGCCTACACCCGCCCCGTTCGCGAAGGCGAACGCCCCCTGCCCCCCGGCACCGGACATGTCGTCCTGCAGCGAATCAACCGCGTCTTCATGCTGGACTCGGCGTTCGTTCCGTCATTGAGTGCGATTCAGTGGAAGGGCTCGCTGGACGTGCCGACAGATTCAGCGGCTCTGGAGATCCCGCTCTCCAGGCGTTGACGCGTGGCGTCCGGCTTCAGCCGGAAGTCGTAGGCGCTGATCTTCCGCCTAAAGGCGGAAGCCACGGACAACGATAAGAAATGACCGCCGCGAAGCGCCCTGTAAACAAAATGACCGCCGCGAAGCGGCCCGTCTAACAAATGATCGCCGCGAAGCGGCGCACAAATAGACTGGTAACTGGTAACTGGTGACTGGTAACTGGTGACTGGTAACCGACAACCGGCAACCGGCAACTGGCAACCGCTTACGCCAGCAATGCGTTGACTTCTTCCAGCGTCGGCACGCTGGCGATCGCACCACGGCGCGTGCAGCTGACGGCGGCGGTTGCACAGGCGAAGCGCAGCATCCCCTCGGGCGGATCGCCGCGCAGCATGGCGTAGATGAAGCCGGCGCGGAAGACGTCGCCGGCGCCGGTCGTGTCCATCACGTCCACCGGGAACGCCGGCTGGCGGACCAGTCGGGTGCCGGCAAGCATCACCGCGCCGCGCGCGCCGAGGGTGACGACCAGCATGCCGGCATGCCGATCGCGCAGCACGCGCAGCGCGCGCTCGAGATCGCGCTCGCCGGTCAGGTCGAAGGGTACGTGCTCGGCGAAGATCGGCACCGTCACCGCGTCGAGCAGCGCCGGCGTCTTGGCCTTGGCCGACTCGATGTCGCTCGTCACCGGGATCCCCGCGGCCAGCCCGGCGCGTCCGGCCGCGATCGCCGCGTCGGGATCGACGTCGTCCACGTGCAGCAGCCGCGCCGAGCCCGCGAGATCGGCCGGCAGGTCCGCCGGCTTCAGCACCATTTCCGCCGGACGATCCCACAGCACGATCCGCTCCCCCTGCCCGGCGCCGCGCTGCAGGCCGTGCGTGGGGACCCCCTCGGCGACCAGGATCACGGCGAACGGGTTGCCGGCGGGGCGCACGATCGCGCGCGACACGTCGATCCCGCGCCTGGTCAGCGCCTCGCGGATGAACTCGCCGTTGTGATCGCTGGAGATGGTGCCGACGTAGGTCGTGCGCAGCCCGAGCGCGGCGCACGCCGACAGCGCGGTGGCCGTCTGGCCGCCGGGCGACCGCTCGTGCCCGCTGATGCGGATCTTCGACAGCGGTCCCTCGGGGAGCGGGTACTCGGGGAGGCGGTAGACGAAGTCCGTCGAGTTGGCGCCTACGCCGACAACGTCGAATTGCTTAGCGCTCAGAACGCCGTCCGATTCTCGTAGCTTCCGCCTTCTGGCGGACGATCCACTTCCGGCTAAAGCCGGAAGCCACGGGAAGCGATCTTGTGGCTTCCGCCTTCAGGCGGAAGACGCATGCCCTCACGGCTTGGGGCTCACCGGCACATCCGCGTGGTACTCCTGCAGCGAGCGCACCGTCAGCCCCTCGTTGTTCAGGGCGCGGATGGCGTAGACCGCGGCGGCGGCGCCGGTCAGCGTCGTGATGCACGGCACCTGCTGCATCATCGCGGTGCGGCGGACGAACTTGTCGTCGAAGAACGACTCGCGGCCGAGCGGCGTGTTGATGACCAGCTGAATGCTGTGGTTGACGATCTCGTCGCCGACGTGCGGCCGCCCCTCGTTCACCTTGAAGACGATCTCGGCGTCGATGCCGTGCGCGCGCAGGAAATTGGCGGTGCCGCGCGTCGCCACCAGCTCGAAGCCCAGCCCCTTGAGGTCCCTGGCGATCTGCACCACCGCCGGCTTGTCGTGGTTGCTGACGCTGATGAAGACGCGCCCGCTCAACGGCAGCTTGACGCCGGCGGCGAGCTGCGCCTTGGCGAAGGCGCTGCCGAACGTCATCGCCGCCCCCATCACCTCGCCGGTCGATTTCATCTCGGGCCCCAGGATGGTGTCGACGCCGGGGAAGCGGACGAACGGGAACACCGGCGTCTTGACGAACACGCCCGACACCTGCAGGTCCTCGGTCAGGCCGAGCTGGGCCAGCGACTTGCCGACCATGACCCGCGCCGCGATCTTGGCCAGCGGCACGCCGGTCGCCTTCGACAGGTACGGCACCGTGCGCGACGCGCGCGGGTTCACCTCGAGCACGTAGATCGTGTCCTCTTTGATCGCGAACTGCGTGTTCATCAGCCCGATCACGTTCAGGGCGCGCGCGATCCGGCGGGTGTAGTCGCGGATCTGCTCGACGTGGCGTTCGGCGACACGGTACGGCGGGACGACGCAGGAGCTGTCGCCCGAGTGGATGCCGGCTTCCTCGATGTGCTCCATGATGCCGCCGATCACCACGGCGCCGGTGGCGTCGGCCACCGCGTCGACGTCGAGCTCGACGGCGTCTTCCAGGAACTTGTCGATCAGCACCGGCCGCTCCGGCGACGCCTGCACCGCCGTCGTCATGTAGCGATCGAGCGCGGCCATGTCGTAGACGATCGCCATGGCGCGGCCGCCGAGCACGTAGGAGGGGCGGACGACCAGCGGGAACCCGATCTTGAGGGCGACGTCGCGCGCTTCCTCCAGCGACGTCGCGGTGCCGCTCGGCGCCTGCGGGATGCCGAGCTCCCACAGCAGCTTCGAGAAGCGTTCGCGATCCTCGGCGAGATCGATCGAGTCGGGCGACGTGCCGAGGATCTTCACGCCGGCGCGCTGCAGCGGCAGCGCCAGCTTCAGCGGCGTCTGCCCGCCGTACTGGACGACCACCGCCACCTGCCCGCCCGCTTCTTCCTCGCGCGCGATGATCGCCGAGACGTCCTCGAAGGTCAGCGGCTCGAAGTACAACCGATCGACGGTGTCGTAGTCGGTCGACACCGTTTCCGGGTTGCAGTTGATCATCACCGTCTCGAAGCCGTCGTCGCGCAGCGCGAAGGCGGCGTGCACGCAGCAGTAGTCGAACTCGATCCCCTGCCCGATGCGGTTGGGTCCGCTGCCGAGGATGACGACCTTCTGGCGCGGCGTCGGGTCGGCCTCGCATTCCTTCTCGTAGGTGCCGTAGAGATACGGCGTGAACGACTCGAACTCGGCGGCGCAGGTGTCGATGCGCTTGTAGGCGGGCTTGAGCCCCTGCTCCAGGCGCGCCGCGCGCACCGCGTCTTCGTCGGCGCCGAGCATGCTGCCCAGCTGCCAGTCGCCGAAGCCGGCGCGCTTCAGCGAACGCATCAGGTCCGGCGAGATGCCGCGCAGCCCGACCAGCGTCGCCTGCGTGCGCAGCTCGACGAGCTGCTGGAACTGCGTCAGGAACCAGCGATCGATCTTGGTCAGCCGGTGGATCTCCTCCAGCTCCCAGCCGCGCTCGAGGGCGCGGAAGAGCGACCACATGCGCCGGTCGTTCGGCACCGCCAGCGAGCGCTGCAGCGCGCTGTCGTCGTCGTCGGCCTCGACGTTGGCCGTGGCGTTGATGCGGCCGCCGCTCCTGGCAAAGAGCATGTTGCCGCGCCCCAGCTCCAGCGAGCGGAAGGCCTTCATGAAGGCTTCCTTGAACGTCCGCCCGATCGCCATGACCTCGCCGACCGACTTCATCTGCGTCGTCAGCGTGCGGTCGGCGCGCGGGAACTTCTCGAACGCCCAGCGCGGCACCTTGACCACGATGTAGTCGATGGTCGGCTCGAACGAGGCGGGCGTCAGGCGGGTGATGTCGTTCGGGATCTCGTCGAGCGTGTAGCCCAGCGCCAGCTTCGCGGCGATCTTGGCGATCGGGAAACCGGTCGCCTTCGACGCCAGCGCCGACGATCGCGACACGCGCGGGTTCATCTCGATGACGACGATGCGCCCGTCGTCGGGGTTGATGGCGAACTGGATGTTGGAGCCGCCGGTCTCGACGCCGACGCGGCGGATGATGCGGCGGGCGATGTCGCGCATCCGCTGGTACTCGCGATCGGTCAACGTCAGCGCCGGCGCGACGGTGATGCTGTCGCCGGTGTGCACGCCCATCGGGTCGACGTTCTCGATCGAGCAGATGACGACGAAGTTGTCGGCCCGGTCGCGCATGACCTCGAGCTCGAACTCCTTCCACCCGATCACCGACTCTTCGAGCAGCACCTCGTGCACCGGGCTGAGGCTCAGCCCGCGCTGCGCGATCTCGCGGAACTCCTCGATGTTGTAGGCGATGCCGCCGCCGACGCCGCCGAGCGTGAACGAGGGGCGGACGATGATCGGAAAGCCGATCGGCTCAATCGCCTCGAAGGCTTCCTTCATCGACTTCACGTAGCGGCTGTTGGGCGTGGCGACGCCGATCTCGGTCATCGCGTCGCGGAACAGCAGCCGGTCTTCGGCGACCTTGATCGCCTCGACCGAGGCGCCGATCAGCTCGACGTTGAAGCGGTCGAGGATGCCCTCTTCGGCCAGCTGCACCGAGAGATTCAGCGCGGTCTGGCCGCCGACCGTCGGCAGCAGCGCGTCGGGGCGCTCGCGCTCGATCACCTGCGCCAGCATCTCGGAGGTCAGCGGCTCGACGTAGGTGCGATCGGCGATCTCGGGGTCGGTCATGATCGTCGCCGGGTTGCTGTTGACCAGGACGACCTCGAGCCCTTCGGCCTTGAGCGCCTTGCAGGCCTGCGTGCCGGAGTAGTCGAACTCGCACGCCTGGCCGATGACGATCGGCCCGGAGCCGATGACGAGAATCCGCTTCAGATCAGTACGCTTCGGCATCTCTCAGGCGCGCCGTTCCATTTCTTCGACGAATTGTCTGAACAGGTAGTCCGCGTCGTGCGGCCCCGGCGCCGCCTCGGGATGGTACTGCACGCAGAACACCGGCTTCGTCGTGTGCCGGAGCCCTTCCACAGTACCGTCGTAAAGGTTCACGTGCGTGACCTTCACGTCGGATGGCAGCGAATCGGGGTCGACGGCGAAGCCGTGATTCTGCGAGGTGATCTCCACCTTGCCGCTTTCGATCTCACGAACGGGGTGGTTGGCGCCGCGGTGGCCGAACTTCAGCTTGTAGGTTTCTCCGCCCATCGCCAGCGACAGCACCTGGTGGCCGAGGCAGATCCCGAACACCGGCACGTCGGCCTCGACCAGGTGCCGCGCGTTGGCGATCGCGTAGGACAGCACCGCCGGATCCCCGGGGCCGTTGCTCAGGAACACGCCGTCGGGCCCGGCCGCGATCAGCTCGGAGGCCGGCGCGGTCGCGGGAAAGACCCGGACGTCGCAGCCGTACGCCGTGAAGCGGCGCAGGATGTTCCACTTCATCCCGTAGTCGTAGGCCGCGACGCGCAGGTTGCGCCGCGCCCGGCGCTGCGCCGGCGGCGCGAACTCGTCTTCGGGCGAGGACGAGGGCTGCCAGTCGAACTCGCGCTCGCAGGTCACGCCGAGCACCAGGTCGGAGCCTTCCATCGACGGCAGCGCCTGCGCGCGATCGACCAGCGTGCGCGGGTCGGTGTCGCCGGTGGCGATGATGCCGCGCATCACGCCGGCGGAGCGCAGCACCCGCGTCAGCGCGCGCGTGTCGATGTTCGAGATGGCGACGATGTTGTTGCGCGTCAGGTAGTCGCGCAGCGTGCCTTCGGAGCGCCAGTTGCTGGCGATCGGGGATTCCTCGCGCACGATGAAGCCGGCGACCTGCGTGCCGCGCGACTCGGGGTCGTTGTGCGCGACGCCGTAGTTGCCCATCTCGGGCGCCGTCATCGCGACGATCTGTCCGGCGTACGAAGGATCGGTGAGGATCTCCTGGTAGCCGGTCATGCTCGTGTTGAACACGACTTCGCCGCCGGTTTCGCCGGGGGCCCCCGCGGCTTCCCCGTCGTACCAGACCCCGTTTTCGAGCGCTAAGGTTGCTTTCACCTTTATTACTTGTCCTCGAGTGAGCCGGTGACGCGCGACATCGTGCCGGCGGTGACGCGCGTCGTCGCGCTCCACGGCTGCTTTCCTGCCATTTCGATTTTCACGACGTGCGAGCCGATCGGCACGCCCGGCAGGCTGAGCGGCGTCTGGCCGACGCTGCGGCCGTCGACGAACACCGTCGCGCCGCGCGGACGCGAGTCGACGTAGATGCTGCCGGTGTAGCTGTCGGTCGTGTTGCCCGCCGCGGGGCTCGGCGGCGGCACGGTCCGCTGCGGCGGCGGCGCCGGGACCGCGGGCGCGGGGCGCGGCTCCGCTTCGAGCCTCGCCGCGAAGGTGTGCGAGGCGCTGGCCGCGCTCAGGCGGACTTCCTCGCGCG
>Ga0207691_10007038_pt1 | contig 10849 bp, 10 predicted proteins | sample KBSM13metaG_FD_184327 | JGI IMG/M metagenome (GOLD analysis project Ga0207691, IMG submission 184327) | Miscanthus rhizosphere microbial communities from Kellogg Biological Station, Michigan, USA - KBS M1-3 metaG (SPAdes) (version 2) | ecosystem: Host-associated > Plants > Roots > Rhizosphere >...
GGGCGCCAGTCGGGACGGCCTTGATCTTCTCTACGACGTCCTGTCCGGCGATGACCTTGCCGAACACGCAGTAACCCCAGGTCAGGCTGCTCGCATCACCGGTATAGTCGAGGCGCTTGTTGTCAGCGACGTTGATGAAAAACTCCGCCGCGGCCGAGTGCGGATCGGACGTGCGCGCCATGGCCACCGAGTACTTCACGTTCGACAGGCCGTTGTTCGCTTCGTTGTGGATCGGAGCGCGCGTGCGCTTGCGCTGCAGTTCCTTGGTCCAGCCGCCGCCCTGCACCATGAAGGTCGGGATCACGCGATGGAAAACAGTGCCGTTGTAGAAACCGTCTTTCACGTACTGCTCGAAGTTGTCGACCGTCTTGGGCGCCTTGTCCGGATACAGCTCCAGCGTGATGTCACCCATGCTCGTGTGCAGCAGGACCTTCGCAGTTCCCCCTTGCGGCGCCACATCGGACGCTGCCACCTTCGCCGGTTCCGCCTTGGCTGCGGGTTTGGCCGCCGGCTTCGCCGGGGTGGTCTGGGCCAGCGCAACCGGTGTCAGCAGCGTCGCGGCGATCGCGAAGAAAGCGTGTTTGAGCATGATGATCTCCAGTGCGGGTTCACGGGGTAATTTCACATCGGGCAATTCTACCTTGGCGGGTCGCCCAGTACAGTGGGACGATCCGATCCAGCGGCAGTCTCCTGCGCCGAGCAGGCTGTCAGGCAACCGCCAGCTTGTCGTCCGCGCGCACCTGGAGCTTGATGTCGAACTGTTTGAGGTAGTCGCGTTCCTGGTCGAGATCGGCGCGCGTCAACGGATGCCGGTCGAGCCATGTCTGCGGAAGGCGCATCTGCAGTTGCTTGTCTTCGGCTTCCAGTTCGATCCGGGGAGCGGGATCCGCGGCGCGCCCGCGCTGCAGGAGCACTGCGAGGCGCAGCAGCGCGGTCACGCGCGCGGTCGGCCGGCGCAGGCGATCGGGCAGGGAGCGCAGTACCGCATCGTCGGGCTTGCGCCTGTGGCTGCGCAGGACCGCGGCGAGTACCTGCTGCTCGTGCCGCGCAAACCCGGCCAGGTCGCTGTTCTCGGCGATGTACGCGCCGTGCAGGTGATGCTGGCTGTGCGCAATCGCGAGGCCGATCTCGTGAATGTGCGCGGCCCACGACAGCCAGTCGCGCTCGATATGGCCGAGGTGCCAGTCGCGCGCCACCTTGTCGAACAACGCCATCGCGGTCGCCTCGACGCGTTGTGCGTGGTCGGTATCGACGGCGTAACGCTGGGCCAGCGCAACGATGCTGGCGGCGCGCGGGTCGCGATGCTCGGCGCGGCCGATCATGTCGTAGAGCAGGCCTTCGCGCATCGCCGTTTCGCAGACGCGCATCTGCTTGAGGTCGAACGCGGCGAAGCCCGCCTCGAGGATCGCGAGTCCGCCTGGAAAGACACTGACTCGATCTTCGGCCAGGCCCGGCAGGCGCAGGCGATCGATGCTGCCACAATCGAGCATCGCGTCGCGTATGCGTTCCAGCGCGTTGCGCGTGATGCCGCCGTCGCTCCACTCGGCCGCCTGCGCGACGCTGCCGATCGCCTTCACCGTGCCGGAGGAGCCGATCGCCTCGCCCCAGCCGCGGGCGCGGTATTCGGCGGCGAACTGCTGCAATTCCACGGCGATCTCGGTCTGCGCCTGGCGCCAGCGCTTCGGGCTGAGCTTGCCATCGCCGAAGAAGCGCAGCGTGCTGGCCACGCAGCCCATCTGCAGGCTTTCCTTTTCCAGAGCGTCGAAATGCTGGCCAATGATGAACTCGGTGCTGCCGCCGCCGATGTCGATGACGAGCCGCCGCTGCGGAGAGTCGGGCACCCCGTGAGCGACGCCGAGATAGATCAGGCGCGCTTCCTCGCGACCGGACACGATTTCGATCGGATGGCCGAGCGCCTGCTCGGCCGGGCCGAGAAAAGCTCCGGGCGAACTCAGCCGGCGCACCGAGTTCGTCGCGACGGCGCGCACGCGCTCATGTGGAAGGACGCGCAGGCGTTGGCCGAAGCGCTCGAGGCATGCCAGTGCCTTGTCGCGGCGCGCCTCGTCGAGGCTGCCGTCCGCGCGCAGGCCGGCCGCGAGGCGCACGCTGTCGCGCAAACGGTCGATCACGCGCAATTCGCCGAGTTCGTAGCGCGCCACGACGAGATGGAAGCTGTTGGAGCCCAGATCGACGGCGGCCAGGAGCTCGCCATCGCGGATTTCCGTTGCGGGGCCGTCGGACATGTGCGGGCGGTCGCGATCTGAACGTGTGACCGATTGTCGCATGAGCTGCGGCGCCGAAACGACCACGCGACGAAAGTCGATCTGGGAACTATTCGTTCCTACTGCCGAGCTGAGGCAACTTTACGTGCGAGACGGCGATCGTGGCGAGGAATTGTGACAACTTCGCTGTCGAACCGGTGCGGTTCGCGCGTATCATCGTGGTGAGCGGCGACACAGCCGCAGCCCTGATTGCCCTGCCATGCCGATCGCTGTTCCAAGCCGCAATGCGCTGGCGTGCCTGCTGGCCGCGCTGGCCATGTTCGGGCCATTCTGCATCGACGCGATTTTCCCGGCGTTTCCGGTCATTGCCGACCAGTTCGCCGCAAATCCGCTGGCCATGCAGCAGACGATCAGCGTCTACCTGATGGCGTATGCCGCGATGTCCCTGCTGATCGGCGCGCTTTCCGATGCCTACGGCCGCCGCGTCGTCATCCTCGGTGGCGTCGCCGTATTCCTGGTCGCATCGATCGGTTGTGCGCTCGCGCAGTCGATGTCGGCGTTGCTGGCGTTCCGTGCGCTGCAGGGAACGAGCGCGGGCGTAGGGCTGATCGTGGGTCGCGCGCTGATCCGCGATTGTTTTGAAGGGCCTGCCGCGCAGAAACTCATGTCGATGATCAGCATGATCTTCGGCCTCGCCCCGGCGCTTGCGCCGGTCGTCGGCGCATGGATCGTCGGCTGGGGCGGCTGGCATCTGCTGTTCTGGGCGCTTGGCGCGTTCGCCGCGGCGCTGTTCGGGCTTTGCCTTTTCGTGCTGCCGGAAACGCATCCGCCGGAGCGGCGCGTCTCGCTGTCGCCGCGGTCGCTGTTTTCGAGCTACCGGGAGATCATTTCGTCGCCGCAGTTCCTGCCGCTCGCGCTCGGTATCACGTGCAATTTCGGCGGCCTGTTCGTCTACATCGCCGCGGCGCCGGCGTTCGTCCTCGGCGTGCTGCAGCTGCAGCCGGATCAATTCTATTGGCTGTTCGTTCCCGCGATCAGCGGCCTCGTGCTCGGCGCGATGCTCGCCGGACGCCTGGCCGGGCGCGTCAGCGCGCGCAAGTTGATGGGTGCCGGCTACGCGATCATGTCCGGTGCCGCCGTTGTCGGGATGCTCGTCGCGTGGCTCGTGATCCCGTCGCGCGTACCGTGGGCCGTGCTGCCGCTCGCATTCGCGGCGATCGGTGTGAACCTGATATCGCCGACGCTGAACCTGTTCGTGCTCGACCTGTTTCCGCGCCACCGCGGCGCAGCGTCGTCGGTCCAGGGATTCATCACGCTGGCCTTCAACGCGCTGCTTGCGGGACTCTTGGCGCCGTGGCTCGCCGACAGCGCGCTGCATTTGGCCGTCGCATCCGCTTGCCTGTTCGCCGGTGGACTGATCGCGTGGCGCTGGTATCGCGCCGTTGCCAAGCGAGCTCCTCCGGCCGGCAGTATCGAACGCGAACTTCAGAACGAAGGTTGAGCGTCTGCGATCCGGGAGCGAACGCTGCGCTCAGGCACTCGTGACGCCGAGCACTGTTTTCAACAACGCCAGGATTTCTTCCTTCGTTCCGGTGACCGAGATCTGCTGGTCGCGCGGGAGATCGGTGCCGAGGTAGACCGCATAACCGACGCCGGCATCGTTGCCTTCGTCATCGAGGCGCGGATACGTCTCGACCTTGCCGACATACATGATTCGATTGGCATCGACGTAACGACCGTCGGGAAGCTTCAGCCAGCGCTGCATGGGACGTCCTTGCGGTTCGAATAGGCGAAGGCTAGTGCGTCTCGCGGAAACAGGCAAGAAGCGCGGCGACGCGGAATTTATCCAGTGACTCGCCGGACAGCGGGCAACAATCCACGCGCGATCAGCCAGCCGCGCGCGTCTTCGGCATCGCGCTCGAACCACGCTCGTGCGGAACCCAGACGAAACGTGTAACCCCAGGCATCCATGTCGGCCATGATGCGCGCGCGGCCGGCTCCGGGCACGGCGTCGCCGAGCACGATTTGCAGATAGCAGCACGCGTCCTCCTCGGCCTGGCAATCCGAGGCGTCCGTATGGATGCGCGAACGCCGATCGGGCGCGGCGACGATCAGGTGGCACGCTTCGTGGAGCAGCGAATGCAACGGCGTGTCGGCGCGCGCGTAGACCGTTTCAGCGATGACGCCGGCCTCGGGCTCGCCCCAGTAGCTGCCCGGAATTGCCGCGCCGCAGGCGACACGCTGCAGCGACAGGCCGTAGTTCGTGAGCAACGCGGCGATCGTCTGTTCGTCAATATCGGCGAGCAGCAGCATGATCTCGAGTGGAACGGCTTTCGACAGGAGGATGCCTGGCGTCGATGACGATCAGTCCGACCCATGCGGAACCATGGCGCGAGGCGCAACGGGTCGAATCGCTCACCCGCGAATTCGCGAAATCAGAGTGCGCCGGCGGCGCGCGTTTGCGGAGGCGTGGCCGCACGCGGCCGCTCGGCAAGCCACGGCTGGCAGGGGAGACCCGCGTTGGCGAGATAGGTGGCGCGGACGAACGCGTGACTGCAGAGTTCCTTCGCCAGCAGCGACACGCGGCGGTTGACGCCGGACATCATCTGCTGCCCGACCTCCTGGAAACCGGACGTGCCGTGGAACAGCACGGAGACGTCATCGCGCGGCTCGAGGAACACCTCGCACGCGAGCAGCGGCACGCGCACTTCGGCATAGCTGATGACATCGGCATAGAACACGCGCCCCAGACCGATGCCGCGATAGCGCTGCGCCACGACGATGCGATCGATGTAGAGGAATTCGGGATAGCGGTCGCGAAACCACAGGAAATTCGGACTGCCATACGCGGCGTCCTCGCGCAGTCCGATCAGGAAGCCGGCCAGATGGCCGTCGGCTTCTGCGACGCGGAAATACGCCGCTTCCTGGAAGAACTGGCGAACGCGCGCAGCATCGAGCGGAAGAATCGTGTTGCCCGCGGCGTTGTTGAGCGCAAGTACCGAATCGAGCTCGTTTTCGCGCACATCGCGGATGGCGATTGCCATGCGTACCTCTCAAAATTCGGGCTCAAGATTCGGGATTTTGCGCGACGCGCTTCACCACGAGAAATTATCGCACGGGCCGTCGGGCGGTGCCATGTCGCGGAAATGGCATTTTCGTTAAAGTCTTGTGCGCCGGCGCGGGGCCGGAACCGGGGGCGGAAGCGGAGACCGACGCCGTCCTACCGGTGGTGACTTAGGGCAGGTTGCAGTAGCCGCGCCGGGCTCTATGATGGGCGCATGCTCGCCCCGCCTTTCAACCACGTCTCGCTGCTGCGCTTCACCGGCCTGTTTACCTATGCCTGCACCGGCATGCCGCTGCTGAGCGCAACGTGGCGCGGGCCGGACATCCTGACGGGATCTCCCGAATACATGGGCTGGCTCGTCGCCTACGCGATTTTCGGGCTGGCCTACTGGTTCGCGACGCACGATCTCGGGCGGCATCGGCCCGGGCTGCGCCGCATCCCTTTGCTGATCGTCATGAACCTGGCCGCGTTCGCGATCGGCTGGTTCAGCCACAGCGGCATCTCGGGAATCCTGACGCTGCTGATCGCCGGCGTGGTGCCGTGGACATTGCCGCTGATACCGGGGATCGCCTGGGTCGTGCTGCAGAGCTATACCCTGACGCCAGTCTTCGTCGCGTGGCTCGACTACGGCCTGTTCGATGCGCTCGTTCAGTGCTCGCTGTTCCTCGGCTTCTCGGCATTCACTTACGTCACGTCGCTCGTGGCGAAACAGCAGGCCGACTCGCGCGACGAGCTGCGCCGGCTGAATTCCGAATTACGCGCCACGCGCACGCTGTTGACCGAATCGAGCCGCATCGCCGAACGCATGCGCATCTCGCGCGACCTGCATGACCTGATCGGTCATCATCTGACCGCGTTGAGCCTGAACCTCGAAGTCGCAAGCCATCTGGTCGGCGGCACGGCGCAGGAGCATGTGCGCCAGGCGCAGTCGGTCGCGAAGCTTCTGCTGTCCGACGTGCGCGAGGTCGTCAGCCAGCTGCGCGAGAACGACAACATTGATCTGTCCGACGCGCTGCGAACGCTGGTCGAGGGCGTTCCCGGCCTCGACATCCATCTCGAATTGCCGCCACGGTTCTCGGTCGACGATCCGCTGCGCGCGCAGGTGCTGTTGCGCTGTGCGCAGGAAATAATCACGAATACCGTCCGCCACGCCGGCGCGCGTAACCTGTGGCTGCGTTGCGAGCGCACGGAGACCAACGAACTTGCCATCCACGCACGCGATGACGGGCGCGGCGCCGGCGATGCCGTGCGCCATGGCAACGGCCTGACCGGCATGCGCGAGCGCCTGGCCCAGGTAGGCGGGCGTCTGGATATCGTCACCGCGCGCGACCAGGGTTTCGCGCTCGACGCATGGTTGCCGCTGGAGGCGAATAGATGACTGCACCGCGAACGATTTCCGTATGCCTGGTCGACGATCAGACCCTGGTCAGGCAAGGCATACGCTCGCTGCTGGAACTGTCCGACGAGATCCGCGTCGTCGCGGAGGCCGCCGACGGCAACCAGGCGCTCGAGATCGTGCCGGCGGTGAAGCCCGACGTCGTCCTGCTCGACATGCGCATGCCGGGAATGTCCGGTCTCGACGTCCTCAATGCGCTCGCCGCGCGCAACTCGCTGCCGGCTACGATCATCCTCACGACGTTCGATGATGACCAGCTCGTCCTGGCCGGACTCAAGGCCGGGGCGCGCGGCTATCTGCTCAAGGACGTATCACTGGACCAGCTCGTCGATGCGGTCAAGACCGTGGCAGCCGGCGGCTCGCTGGTCGCGCCCGTCGTCACGCAGCGGCTGCTGTCCGGCCTCGAGCGCATGCACAACGATTTCACGAGCCTGGATCGCCCGGACCCCTTGACCGAACGCGAGACCGAGATCCTGCGCCTGATGGCAGGCGGCTACAGCAACAAGGAAATCGCCAACTCGCTCAGCGTGGCCGAGGGGACGGTCAAGAATCACGTCTCGAACATTCTTTCGAAACTCGGCGTGCGCGACCGGACGCGTGCCGTGCTCAAGGCATTCGAACTCGGAATCGTTTGATCGGTCGGGAAGCTCCGCGCGCCTGGGCCCGCCGGCGCAGCGCTTGCCCCTCAATGCCGGAGGGAAAGCGTGCCGACGCATGCCGCCTTGCTCGCGGAGACGCCCCGGAGGCCCTTGCCTTCAGGTTTCGCCGGGCCCAGGAGGGGGCTTATAGCCTTCGCGGCCCAGAGCAAGTACCATTTGCGGCTCGCGCCCAGTGCTGCCGTATCCGACGGTTGCACTGTTGTTGCGCGGCAATACAACAATGCTGCGGCGGCGCATCGAGCGGCGTCGACCGCAACCGACCGACTTGTGGAGATTTGAGGGATGATCCGTCTGCTTGAGGTAATCGTTGCGCTAATCATCGTGCTCGTCCTGGGAGTGCTGTTCGGCGTCTCCCTCCCGGACCATCGCCACATCGAGCGCAGCACCGAAGTCAGTTCGCCGGTGCGGCAGATCTTCGACGTCATCAACGGATTTCATTCCTATCCTTCCTGGACGGCGCTGCGATCGTACGATCCGCGCGTGCAGCTGAATCTGGTCGGTCCGGACCAGGGCAACGGGGCGAGCGTCAACTGGGTCAGCGGCGACTCGCGGCTGGAAAGCGGCAGCTACACGATCAGCAACGCGCAGCAGGACCAGGGCGTCAACTGGGAGATCGTCAACAACTGGCGCGGAGAGAACAAGCGCTTTGCGCTCGAGATCAAGCCGAAGACCAACGGCAAGACCGTGACGATCACGATGGGCTACGACGTCGACTACGGTTGGGACCTGCTGGGCCGCTACTCGGGCATGTACCTGGAAGGCGATCCGGCGACGCAGATCCAGATTCACCTGCAGCGCCTGCAGGACATGCTGGCTACTTTCCCGAACGTCGACTACAAGGACACGCAGGTCGACCTGAAGGAAGTCGAGGCACGCCCGCTGCTCTACGTGGAGACCACCGCCAAGCGATCGCTCGACGAAGTCGCGGACGCGACCGACAAGGCGCTCACGCTGATCCAGGCGGTCGTCAAGAAAAACAAGGCGAATGTCACCGGTCCGCGCATCACGATCACGAGCAACTGGGGCGACGAGAATTACGATTTCGACGTCGCGTTGCCGGTCGACCACAACGACGGCGCGGCCGATCCGGTCAAAGCGACGACGAGCTACGGCGGCAAGGTCCTCGTGACAAGCTTCACCGGGTCGCCGGCGCAGCTGCCGTTGTCGCGGCTGATGCTCAAGGCCTACGCGGAGACGCACGGTTATGCGATCGACGAGAGCGGCGAGGGCACCGGTCGCGCGTACGACGAACTGACCAGCGCGCCCGGAGTCGCCGAGGACGCCCAGTCGTTCAACGTGTACTTGCCGGTACAGGTGCAGTAACCGAACCGATTTCCTGGAATCCGCGCCCGGCGCGGATTCCACACGCGTGCATCCCGGGAACTTTTCACGCTGCCCGCTGTATTTCTGCAGCGTTGTCCCGAGGTTGCTCCAAACAACGCAGTCGCCCAGGCCAGCCAGTGCCCGACTTTGCGCGGGCGCGCGCAACTGCGGCGGACCTTTCGGCAATTCGAGTTTCGCGAACTGGTGATGAAAAATGATTGAAACCCGGCAGCTGAGCAAGCGGTACGGCAATTTGACCGCCGTCGACAATATCTCTTTCAAGGTGGAACCCGGGCAGGTGCTCGGCTTCCTCGGCCCGAATGGCGCCGGCAAATCGACCACGATGAAGATGATCGCCGGCTTCCTCGCGCCGACGTCGGGCAGCGTGAACGTCTGTGGCCACGACGTCGCCGATGCGCCGCTCAAGGCGAAGAGCGCGCTGGGCTATCTGCCTGAAGGCGCGCCCAGCTACGGCGAAATGACTCCGCGCGAATTTCTCGCATTCATCGCGGACATGCGCGGCCTCGCCGGTGCGCACCGCACGCAGCGCATCGACGACGTCATCGAACGGCTGCATCTGAATGCCGTCCTCGAACAGCCGATCGAGACGCTGTCGAAGGGTTTCAAGCGCCGCGTCGGCCTGGCCCAGGCGATCGTCCACGATCCGGCCGTGCTGATCCTCGACGAGCCGACCGACGGCCTGGATCCGAACCAGAAGCACGAAGTGCGCTCGCTGATCAACGCGATGGCGAAGGACAAGACCATCGTCGTGTCGACCCATATCCTCGAGGAAGTGCATGCCGTCTGCACGCGCGCGATCATCATCGCGCAGGGCAAGGTGCTCGCCGATGCGAGCCCGGCCGAACTCGAGGCGCGGTCGCGCTACCACCAAGCCGTATCGCTGACGACGGCGAACGTCGCCGCGGCGAAGGAAGCGCTGTCGCGCATCGCCGACGTCGCCGCGGTCGAGATCGACCCGCAGGACCATCGCATAACGGCCTTCCCGAAGCCGGGCCGGCAGATCTTTGCCGCGATCAGCGACCTGCTCAAGGCGCAGGGAATACAGGTCAGCGAACTGCAGCTCGAGAGCGGCCGCATGGACGAGGTGTTCCGCACGATCACGCAGGGCGAAGCTATGGAGGCACACGCATGAAGGGCCCGATCGTCACCGTATTCAGGCGCGAACTGGCCAGTTATTTCGCCACGCCGGTCGCCTATGTCTTCATCGTGATATTCCTGCTCCTGGCCGGAACGTTCACGTTCTATCTCGGCAACTTCTACGAACGCGGCCAGGCCGACCTGCAGCCGTTCTTCAACTTTCACCCGTGGCTGTACCTGTTCCTCGTTCCGGCCGTAGGCATGCGCCTGTGGTCGGAGGAGCGCAAGAGCGGCACGATCGAGCTGTTGCTCACGCTCCCGGTAACGATGTGGCAGGCCGTGGTCGGGAAGTTCCTCGCGGCCTGGGCGTTCATCGGCATCGCCCTGCTGCTCACGTTCCCGATCTGGATCACGGTGAACTATCTGGGCGCGCCGGACAACGGCGTGATCTTCGCGAGCTATGTCGGCAGCTTCCTCATGGCCGGAGCGTTCCTCGCGATCGGATCGTGCATTTCCGCGAGCACGCGCAACCAAGTCATCGCATTCATCCTGACCGTTGTCGTCTGCTTCCTGTTCCTGCTCGCGGGATTCCCGCTCGTGCTGAATTTCTTCAGCAGCTGGGCGCCGCAAGGCGTCGTCGATGCGATCGCCGGGTTGAGCTTCATGACCCATTTCGCTTCGATCGGCAAGGGCGTGATCGATTTGCGCGACCTGATCTATTTCCTGTTGGTCATCGCGTTCTGGCTGTATGCCAGCGCGGTAGTCATCGATCTCAAGAAGGCTGACTGATCCATGGCCCACAATCGCAAACTCCTGACCGGCGGCGCCCTCGCCGTGCTCGCCGTACTCCTGGTCGCCGTGATCCTGGTGAGCAACGCGCTGTTCCGCGGCGCGCGCCTGGATCTGACCCAGAGTCATTTGTATACATTGTCGAACGGTACCCGCAACATCCTCGGTTCGATCGACGAGCCGATCCACCTGTACCTGTTCTATTCCGACAAAGGCACGCAGAACCTCCCGCAGCTGCGTACCTATGCGCAGCGCGTGCGCGAGATGCTCGGCGAAATGGCGGCGCGCGCCGGCGGCA
>Ga0207691_10007040_pt1 | contig 10848 bp, 11 predicted proteins | sample KBSM13metaG_FD_184327 | JGI IMG/M metagenome (GOLD analysis project Ga0207691, IMG submission 184327) | Miscanthus rhizosphere microbial communities from Kellogg Biological Station, Michigan, USA - KBS M1-3 metaG (SPAdes) (version 2) | ecosystem: Host-associated > Plants > Roots > Rhizosphere >...
CGCAACGGTCAACGTGGTTTCGTTCGCGCGCGCCGACGTCGTCTGGTTGTGCCACCTGCCGCCGCTGCGCACGGTCGTGTACACGCCGTTCCCGCGCGCATCGCGGCCAGGCTGGAATCCATGAACGGGAGCCGGGCAAACCAGGGCGTTGCCGGCCTGCCACCCGCGGCGCGCGCGACGCTTGCATGCGCGCGGGAAGACGCATGAACGCGGAACTGCTCGCCATCGCGCGCGAAACACTCGCTCAGGTCGCGCCGATGGAAGCGCAGGGCTGGGCTCCGGCGCAGGGCATCGCGCGGCAGTTGCGCTGGTGCATCGCCTTCGCTTCGGACGAACCGCGCGAGGAACATCCCGGACCCTTCTCGATGGGCCTCATCGCGACGCGCGAGTTCGACATGTACGGCGACCGCCCCGAGCTCGCCGATCCCGTCAACCGCGTCCAGGAAGCGGCCGAGCGCGCGCTGCGCTGAGCGCAATGCGGTGTCCGATTCCGGCGAGCGACGCGGCCTGTCCTGCGCGAGCATGCCCGCACTTCCCCAGCGAGCCTCCGCATGCACGCCTTCCGCCTCGTCGGCATCGACCCCGCACCGTTCGAACCGCTGTTCCTGCTCGACGACGAAGGCCTCGCGCGGCACGGTGCGGTGCGCTGCATCGCGACGGAGAGCCCGGGTTTCCCGTGCCGGATCAGCCTGGAAGACGCGGCGGTCGGCGACGAACTGCTGCTGTTGCCGTTCGAGCACCAGCCCGGCGCGTCCCCCTATCGTGCGTCGGGACCGATTTTCGTGCGCCGCGGCGCCCGCCGCGCGGTGCTTCCGCCCGGCGTCGTGCCGGAGTACGTCACGCGCCGGCTGATGTCCCTGCGCGCCTACGACGCGGCGCATCGCATGGTCGATGCCTGCGTCTGCGAAGGCGTGGACGCGGCGGCGGCGATTGGGCGGCTGGTCGCGAACGCGGACGTCGCCTACCTGCACCTGCACAACGCGAAGCGCGGCTGCTTCTCCTGCCAGGTGGACCGCAGCTGAGGTGACGCACGCGCGGTTGCGTGTCCCGCTTTACGCCGACGTGCGAGAATGTGGGCGTTCGCCGATGCCGCGGCGCGGATTCCTGCATGCTCCTCTTGCCTTACAAGCTGGACGCGAACCTGTACCGGGTTCCGTTCGTCACCCTGGTCGTGTGCGCGGTGTGCGTGCTCACCTTCCTGATGCAGCTCGATTCGGCGCACAAGTCGCAGGCGCGGCTGCAAGCGTTCTGCGCGGAAGGCCTCACCTCCATGCAGCGCACCCTGCTCGAGCGCGTCGACGACGACGAGGAATCGGGCTGCGCGGAGATCCTGGTCGCCGCGCGCCGGTCGGATGACCCCGGGGATGCGATCGACGCCTTCGCGGAGGAGTCGACGCTTCCCGTATACGACGACGCCGACCAGGACCTGCGCTTCAAGCAGGCCGCCTTCCGGGACGCCTACTTGAGGTTCGCCGCGGCCGTTCCGGAGGACCTCACGAGCCGGCTGGAGGATCGCCCTGGGAGCTTCGACCTCAGGCGCATGGTCACCTCGTCGTTCGCCCATGCGAGCTGGATGCACCTGATCGGCAACCTGTTCTTCTTTTTCGCGTTCGCCTGCTGCGTCGAATGCGTGCTGGGCCCTTTGCACTTCGTGGGCTGCTTCCTGGCGATGTGCTTCGCCGCGGGCATCGCCTACCGTCACGGCATGCCACCCGGTGGCGCGTTGCCGACGATCGGATTGTCGGGCGTGTGCATGGGCATGATGGCCCTGCTCACGGTCCTGCTGCCGCGCTCGCAGGTCTGGTGCTTGTTCTGGGTGTTCGTCTGGGTGCGGCGCTTCACGCTGCCGGTGATCCTGATCGCGGCGCTTTACATCGGCTGGAACGTCTATGCGGTGCGCAATGACGAAGGCACCGAGATCAATTACGCCGCGCACGTCGGCGGCGCTGTCGCGGGCATCGTGCTCGGCATACTGTACCGGCTGTTTGCGCGGAGCCGGATGGACGCGATCGCCGCCGTCGCCGACGTGGCCTGATCGTGCCGCGACGCGTCGCGGTGCTTGCGTCGACCGTGCTCGCGATGCTCGCGTTCGCGGGCAACTCGCTGCTGTGCCGGTTCGCGCTGAAGCAGACCGGCATCGACGCGGCGAGTTTCACCTCGATCCGCATCGTGTCGGGCGCCGCGGCGTTGTGGGCGATCGCGCGCCTGCAGGGCCGGCCCGTGCGCGCCGCGGGCAGCTGGCCGTCCGCGCTCGCGCTGTTCGCCTATGCGGCGCTGTTCTCGTTCGCTTACGTGCGCCTTTCGGCGGCGACCGGCGCGCTGCTGCTGTTCGGCGCAGTGCAGGCGACGATGATCGGGCATGCGGTGCGGTCGGGCGAGCGGCTCGGCCTGCGGCGGGCGACGGGCGTAGCGTGCGCGTTCGGCGGGCTGGTCGCGCTGGTGCTGCCGGGCGTGACGGCGCCGCCGCCGGTGTCCTCGCTGCTGATGGCCGGAGCGGGCGTCGCCTGGGGCGTGTACTCGCTGCGGGGCAAGGGCGTCGCCGACCCCATCGCGACGACCGCGGGCAACTTCGGGTACGCCGTGCCGCTGGCGATGTTGCTGAGCGCGGCGACCGTGCCGTGGGCGGCGATCGACCTGCGCGGCGCCGCCTGCGCGCTCGCTTCCGGCGCGCTGACGTCGGGCATCGGCTACGCGATCTGGTACACCGCATTGCGCGGCCTCAACGCGACGAGCGCCGCGGCCGTGCAGCTGGCCGTTCCCGCGCTCGCGGCGCTCGGCGGCATCGTGCTGCTCGGCGAGGCGATGAGCCTGCGGCTGGCGATCAGTTCCCTCGCGATCCTCGGCGGTATCGCGCTCGTGGTGCTCGAACGGCCCGCCGTCCCGGCTTCGAAGTAGACTGCGCGGCGATGCACGACCCTTCGCACACGACGCGAGCCCCGGCATGACCGGCTACAGCGAACTCAGCCCGGCCCCGATCCGCGCGACGATCGTCCTGCTCGCGCGGCGCGTGAACGAGCGCTTCCCCGATTCGGGCCTGAGCCGGGTCGCGAGCGAGCTCACCGGCATCGCCGACCACAACCAGGCCGCGATCGAGCAGCTCAGGCGGCCGCTGTGGTGGGTGCGCGCGCTGACCGCGCTCGCGATCGCGCTGCTGCTCGCGCTGGTGGGCTGGGCGTTGTTCCGGTTGCCGCATCTCTCCAAGGGCGGCTCGATCGACGTCGCGACCGTCCTGCAGGCCACCGATGCGGCGACCAACCAACTGCTGTTCCTCGGCCTGACCGTGGTTTTCCTGGCATCGCTGGAAGCGCGCATCAAGCGCCGCACGGCGCTGCGGCTGCTGCACCGGCTGCGCAGCGTCGCGCACGTCGTCGACATGCACCAGCTCACGAAGGACCCCGAGTCGGTGCTGCGGCCCGCCTCGAAGACCGCCTCCTCCCCCGTGCGCGCGCTTTCGCGCGACCAGCTCGCACGCTACCTCGACTACTGTTCCGAACTGCTCGCGCTGACCAGCAAGCTTGCGGCGCTGCACGCGCAGCACCTGCAGGACCCGGTCGTGCTCGACGCGGTCAACGACATCGAGAGCCTGACCGCGGACCTGTCGCGCAAGATCTGGCAGAAGATCACGATCCTGGACCATTGAGGCCTGCCGGCTCGCGGTTGCCGTTTCATCCGCTGCTAGAGTGCAATGCCGACCGATCCGGTGCGCCCAGTGACACACGCCTTCGCTTCTTCCATCGCGCTGGTCCTGCTCGCGACGGCCACGCTCGGCGCCTGCGGCAAGGCCCCGTTGGCGTCGTCCGCACCGCTGCCCTCCGAACTCGCATCGATCCAGTGTCCGGCCGATCGACCCGAGCACGCCGTCGGAAGAATCGCCCGGGCCGACGTGAGCTTCGTCTGTATCAGCAAGGAAGTCGCCGCCAAGCCGAGCCTGCTCCGCTGCGACCTCGACAGCCGGCCCATGGTCTGCGAGGACGCGGGGATGATCCTGCTCCGCCACGACGCGGCGGGCACGGTCAGCGCGAGTCCGCCTTCGAGGAAGATCCAGGAATCCGCGCCGGGCGCCGGGCCCACGAACGATTCGGAACTGATCGTCTATTTCCATGTCGGCCCGCCGCGGACGCACACGTTCGATGCGGTCGAAACGGAATGGAAGTTCCTCCTGGCCGACGGCAAGGATCTCCTTCCCCAGGGGTTCTCGTTCGTCAAGGGCACGCTCTGCGACCGCAAGGCGACCGTGCTCGACATCGGCACCTGCAACCTCGAAGCGCAGACGGCGTCGCTGTACTGGAACATCTCGATTTCCGTTCGCCACCGCAAGGACACGCCGATCGCCGCGGGCGAATACCGCACCGAACTCGCGTTCTGGATGAAATACCTCGGGATGATGGTCAAGGACCCCGGTACCTGAGCCTCTGCGCGAACCGGCCGGCGATGCCGTGGCACACTGGACGCGTACGCCGCATGGGGAGCCCGAACGTGACGAAGAACCGCCGCGCGATCCTGCCGGTCGCGCTCCTGCTCGCGCTCCCGGCATTCGGCGCCACGCCATCGGTCACGGCGCCCGAACCCGAGCGCGTGCGCGGCCGCGAGATCCTGCGCGAACTCATCGAGACGAACACGGAGTCGTCCGACGGCCGCGTCACCGACGCGGCGGAGAAACTCGCGAAGCGCTTCCTCGACGCCGGCTTCGCGCCCGCCGACGTGCAGGTCGTCGGCGACAACCCGGCCAAGCGCAACCTCGTCGTGCGCTTCCACGGCCGCGGTGAGCGCAAGCCCGTGCTGCTGTTCGCGCACCTCGACGTGGTGGAGGCGCGCAAGGAGGACTGGCACACCGATCCGTTCCGGCTCGTCGAGCAGGACGGCTGGTTCTACGGCCGCGGCACGATGGACATCAAGGGCGCCGCCGCCGGGCTGGTCGAGACGTTGCTGAGGCTGCATGCCGAACGGTTCGTGCCGCGCGGCGACTACATCCTCGCGCTCACCGCGGGCGAGGAGGACGGCGGCGACAACGGCATCCAGTGGCTCGCCGCGCACCGGCCCGAACTCGTCGATGCCGCCTACGGGCTCAACCAGGACGGCGGCGGCCCCGAGCTGCGCAACGGCATGGTCGCGCAACTCTCGGTCGAGACCGCGGAGAAGATCTACCAGAGCTTCACGCTCACCGTGCGCAACCCCGGCGGCCACAGCTCGCTGCCGACGCCGGAGAACGCGATCTACCGGCTCGCGCAGGCGCTCGTGAAGCTTTCCGCCCTGCAGTTCCCGCTGCATCCGAACTCGGCCACGCGCGGCTACTTCGCGGGGCTCGCCGAATCGGCCACGGACGGGAAGGCGGAGGACCTGCGCGCGGTCGCGCGCGATCCTTCCGATCCGGGCGCGCTCGTGCGCGTCGCGGCGTCGTCGACGTACAACAATTCGCAGCTGCGCACGACCTGCGTCGCGACCCAGCTGCAGGGCGGCCACGCCGAGAACGCACTGCCGCAGATGGCGCGCGCGACGGTCAACTGCCGCATCCTTCCCGACGAGGATCCGGCGCAGGTCGAAGCGGCGATCAAGGCCGCGATCGCCGATCCGCAGGTCGCGATCGCGCGCGTCGCCGCGCCGAACCTCAGCCCGCCCAGCGTGCCCGATCCCGCCTTGTTCAAGCGCATCGCCGACGTCGCGGCGACGGTATGGGGCCCGGTTCCGGTGCGCCCGTACATGTCGTCGGGCGCGAGCGACAGCGTGTTCCTGCGTGCGAAGATGCCGGTGTTCGTGTTCAACGGCATCGCCTACGACGTGGACGACGACCGCTCGCACGGCCAGGACGAGCGCATCCTGGTGGCGTCGTTCTACCAGTCGCTGGAGTTCGACTACCGCCTGCTGAAGGCGCTTTGATCCGGCCGCGCCAGGCCCCACATCAGGCAGAACCCACCGGAGATCGTCCCCATGCACCTGGACCTGCTCGAAGACACCCTCGCGAGGCCGGTGCTGCGCGGCGCGCTGTGGGTCGCGCGCTTCCTCTGGTGGCTCGCGTGGGACCTGTGCGTGGAAACCGTGGGATGGTCGATCGGCTGGCCGATCTGCCGCGTGCTGACGTTCGGACGTTTTCCGAAGGCCTCGTTCGGCCGGATGGAGGACGCTTCCGTGCCGGCGTGGGCGGGCGTCGAGGCAGTCGGCCTGGCGACGCTCGCGGGCATCATTGGCGTGCTGGTGCGCCTGCTCCACCATTGAGACAAGGGACGACGAACGCCATGCCCTCGCTCCGCTACCACCTCGTCAATGTCTTCGCCGAAACCACGTTCGGCGGCAATCCGCTCGCGGTCTTCGAGGACGGTCGCGAACTTTCCGACGAACAGATGCAGCTCGTCGCGCGCCAGCTCAACCTGTCGGAAACCACCTTCGTGCTGCCGTCCGACGTGGCCGCCGCGCGCATCCGCATCTTCACGCCGACCTTCGAGATGCCGTTCGCGGGCCATCCGGTGCTCGGCTCGGCGCACGTGGTGCGCGCGCTGCGCGGCGCCGGCGACGCGTTTGCGCTCGAGACCCAGGCCGGCGCGATCCCGGTGGCCGCCGACGGCGACGTCTGGACGCTGACCGCGAACCGCGCGACCCACCGCCCGATGCAGGCCACCACGGTCGACCTCGCCGTGATGCTCGGCCTGCCCGCCAACGCGATCGCCGGTCCCGGGCTGTGGGTGAACTGCGGCGTCGAGCAGCCGATGATCCCGCTGCGCAGCGTCGAGCACGTGCACGCATGCAGGCCCGTCCCGTCGCTGCTGCACCGGCTCGGCATGAACGCCGACGGCGAAGCCAAGTGCTACGTGTTCGCGCGCACGCCCGCCGGATTCGAATCGCGCTATTTCTGGATGGCCGACGCCGCGAGCCTCAGCGAAGACCCCGGCACCGGCTCGGCCTGCGCGAACCTGGGCGGCTGGTGGCAGGCGAACCACGGCGACGCGCCGCTCAACGCCGTCGTCGCGCAGGGCACCGCGATGGGCCGGCCGAACCGGCTGGCGCTGCGCGTGGTCAACGACCGCATCCACGTCGGCGGGCGCGTGATCGAGATCGGTTCGGGCGAATTGCACTGGTAGCTTGCACGGATGACACCGGATCGTTGCGAAGGCTGCGTGCCCGGCCTGGCGCTCGGCGACGCGCTCGGCGCGCCGCACGAAGGCGGTCCGGTCGAACGGTTGCTGTGGCGGCTGATCGGGAGCACCCGCGACGGCGCGATGCGCTGGACCGACGACACGCAGATGTCGCTGGACCTCGCGGAATCCATGATCGACAAGGCCCGGCTCGATGCGGATGACGTCGCAAGGCGTTTCGCAGCAGGCTATCGCTGGAGCCGCGGCTACGGTCCGGGCACGGCGAAGGTGCTCGCGAAGATCCGGCGAGGCACGCCGTGGCCCGAAGCCTGCCGCGCGGGCTTTCCCGGGGGCTCGTACGGCAACGGCGGCGCCATGCGTTCGCCGGTGATCGGACTGTTCAACCTGCAAAGGCCTGAACGAGCTGCGCGACATGTTGTCGGTCGAGCCACGCACACGCGCGGCAGCGGCAGCGGCACGATCCTGCGTTCGATGCGACGAACCCGCGCTTTCTCTCGGTGGGGCGAAAGGACGGCTCGACATGAACATTGTTGCTCGGCAGTCCTGTACACCGAAGTGCGGGCTATCGAACGGAGATGACGACCGGCAAGACGATCGCCCAATTCATGATTCCGAGCGGCGGGCACGGTGATGTTCTATGTCCTCCCTTTGCCCCAGACCCACTAGAATTGCCATTGTTCACTCGCAAGGTGAAACATGCTTTCCGCGCCAATGCTGTTGCTGATGCTATCCGGGGCGCCCGCGCCATACGACTTCACCGAGCTGGTCGCCTCACCCGCTCCCAACTCCAGGTACGTCAACGGAGTGCTTGGGTTCACCAGGAACTGTGGGTTTGCGGTCTATCCGGACAGGCAATCAGCCTTGGTTCGCGACCAGAATCACGCCTATCTGCTGAAAGATGACTGGTCCACCGGAAAGTTCGACAAGAGGGAAACCACGGGCGCTTTCGTCAATCAGTACGTGGACATGGCAGGGAAAATCGTGGACGGACCGGCGGGTTTCGCGGGCACGTTCCTGGTCAAGACGTTTTCGATTGCTTCGTACGAATCGCGTTTCGCCTATGCTTCGACGGCAAAGTGCATGCCATTTGATGCCGAACCGGTGGGCGTCCAGGAAGCCGCACGCATGGCTTCGGCACATCAAGGCCACGTGCTCGTGTATGGATATATTCGAGAAGCCGAGGAGTTCCACATCGGAGCCGGCAAGGCCGACCGGGCGAGGGGTGCCAAGGACCATCTTTCCTATTTCAATCTCTACGCCACTCGCGAAGCCTACGACGACAAGGTTTCCGTGCAGTTTCTCAAGACCAGCCTGCGCAACCTACCGGGCGATTGCGAAGGGCGCTTGGTATTGCTGGATGGCGACTTGGGATGGCACGGGATCAACGATCGGTACTTCGCATACGTCGAGAACGCCACAGTGGTCGCCGACACTTGCCCACCACACAAGGCAAGCACGAACGATAGTTCAGGTGTCATGTAGTCCGAGCGGGGCTACGGCGGAGTGCTTCAAGACGAACGCGCACTTGCACGAGATCGTGGTTCGCGCCGAATCTGAGCAATAGGGCGGCGACCGAAGCCGCCGCCCGTGATGACCCGCGATGGATCAGTTGAAGTCCTGCGTGAACCTCAGCCCGAACGTGCGCGGCGCGATGGGAACGACGTACACCTGACCGTTCGGATACCCCGGCACGACGCCGTGCGCGGCACAGACGGTTTCGGTGCACTGGGCGAATCGCGAAACCTCGCCGCGCGAATCGAACGCGTTCTGCAGGAACGCATCGACGGCCCACTGGTTGTGGCGCACGCCGAATGCGAAGTCGACCGAGGTGTACGCCGGCATGTTCCCCTTCAGCGCGCGCTCCAGCAACCGCAGGTCGGACGTGCGTTCCCCGACGTGCACCAGCGCGCCCTGGAAATAGGCGTCCATGCTTCCGATGTTGAAGCTGTAGCGCCCGATCAGGTTGCCCTTGAACTTGGGCGTGACCGGCAACTGTGTGCCTTTCGGGGCCTGCGGTCCGTTGGGGAAGTCGATGCCGTTCACGGTGCTGCCCGGCGGACAGACCGTGACCGGATTGCCGACGGCGTCGGTGATCCCGCAGTAGTTTGCCGTCAGCTTAGGATCGTAGAAGGCCGCACCGCCGGAGAGTTCGAGCTGGTCGGTGACCTTCCAGACCACGTTGGTTTCGAAGCCCTTGATCTCGGCCTGATTGGCGTTCTTGATCGTGGTCAGGCCGTTGTCGCCCGGCTCGAGTACCGCGAACTGGAAATTCTTCCATTTCTCGTCGAACAGCGAGCCGTTCCAGCGCACACGGTTGTCGAACCAGGTCGTCTTGAAGCCGACTTCCCAGTTGTCCAGGTAATCCGAAACATACGGCGGCAGGTCGCCCTTGCGGTTGATGCCGCCCGGTCGGTAGCCCTGCGAGAACGTCAGGTAGAACATCTTCTTCGGGTCGTATTGCCAGGACAGGTTGACCTTGCCGACGTGGTTGGTCTCCTTGACCGTCTTGTCGAGGTTCGTGCAGGGCGCCTGCTCGAACGGCCCGCCGAAGCACTGCGACTCGCCCGTGCTGCCGCTGAAATTGGCTCCGAATCCGAAGTAACCCTTGAGGTTGTTGTCCACCTTGAACGCGCGGATGCCGCCGGTGAGCTTCCACTGGTCGCTGATCTTCCAGGTCGCCTCGCCGAACAACGCCTCGTCCTTGTCGGTGCGCAGCTGTTCGGTCAGCCAGATCGTTCCTGGCCAGCCGGTGACGGACAGATCCGGATCGAAGCCCTGGATGAAGTAGTTCTGCTCGATGTCGTGGGTCTGCTTCTGCCAGTAGAAGCCGCCGACGAAGCTGACAGGCCAATCGGCCGGCGAGGCGATCCGGATCTCGTGGCTGGTCTTGCCAAAGATGTCCTTGCTGCGGATGCGCTGCGAGGGATTGATGAGGTTGCCGGCGTGGTCGGTGATCGACGCGCCGTACGAGTACAGCACGTCGTACCAGAACGAATAGTCGCTGTAGTCCGAATCGCCGCGTACGCCGCGGTTGAGGTGGGCGAAGGCGTAGGTGACGTCGAAGTTGCCGATCTTGCCCTGCACCGTCAGCGCGGCCTGCGTCCAGTTGTCGACCTTGTCCTCGGGGTAGAAGTGCCGGATCTTGAGATCGCCGACAGCGGGATCGAATGCCCAGTCGCCGCGCGAGGTCTGCTTCTGGTTGATCAAGCTCGGCGTGATGGTCCAGTTGTCGTCGAGGTCGAACTTCAGCGCGATGCGTGCGCCGTCGGTGTCGGCCACGTTGTAGTTCTCGTGCGCCGCGCCGGTGCATTCGAGCTGCGGGGTGTTCGTGCAGTGGCCATTGCTCACCGTGCCGCCCCAGCTCGGGTAGGTGCGCGTGCCGAGGGCGTTGTCGATGTACCCGGCATCCTTCTTGTCCCAGGCCACCACGCGGACCGCGGTGTGGTCGTTCAGCGGCACGTTGACGAAGCCTTCGATGAGATGGCCGATGCCGCCATGGCTGACCGTATCGCCCTCGACCGAATACGAGGCCGCGAAGGCCTTGGGATCGGGCTTGTTGGTGATGATGCGCAGGGTGCCCGCCTGCGAGCTCGCGCCGTACAGGGTGCCCTGCGGGCCGGCCAGCGACTCGACGCGCGCGATGTCGTAGATGTGCAAGTCGAGCGGGCCGTCGATCGTGGTGATCGGTTCCTCGTCGAGGTACACGCCCACGCTCGGCAGCGGACCGGAATGGTTGCCGTCGCTGCCGTCGGCGACGCCGCGC
>Ga0207691_10007044_pt1 | contig 10846 bp, 5 predicted proteins | sample KBSM13metaG_FD_184327 | JGI IMG/M metagenome (GOLD analysis project Ga0207691, IMG submission 184327) | Miscanthus rhizosphere microbial communities from Kellogg Biological Station, Michigan, USA - KBS M1-3 metaG (SPAdes) (version 2) | ecosystem: Host-associated > Plants > Roots > Rhizosphere >...
AGCGAACTCCTCCCGCATCGCCCCAAAAAGCGCCGCAATCAGATTCGGTTCCAGCACGCTGGGAGTTCCGCCTCCGAGATAAATGGTGTCAACATTCCGTGGCAGCGCCACGCCCATCTTCGCCGCCCACGCGCCTGAACCCCTCATGTCCTCGACCAGCCGGTCCACATAGCGCCTGTGATCGCTCGCCGGGTACACTCCGGATGCAAAATTGCAGTAAGTGCACTTGGAGCGGCAAAACGGAATCGAAATATAAAGGCCAAGCCGCTCTTTCCCGATTGCTGCCATAGAACGATTCTTTCATGTTCCCCGACACGGCATTGACATCTCACTCTCCCGCTCGTGCCATCATTGAAAGGGGAGCCCCTGTTTGAAGGCCTTGCCTCTTCTTGCCATCACTGTTGTACAGACCGCCTTTTGCCTCGCGCATTGGTTCATGTATGCCACGTGGATCGACTTCTGGTGGCCGCTCCGTCCAACGACTCAATCCGCGCTGGCAATTGCCTTTGCTCTGCTCTCCGTGATTTTCATCGCCGCGACACTCCTGGGCTTTCGATTCTCAAACCCATTTGTGAAATCCTTCTATTGGGTAGCGGCCATTTGGATCGGTTTTGCCAACTTCCTCTTAATCGCGGCAATCCTCGCACGGTTGATCGACCTCGTATTGCTCGTTCTCCCCACGACTGAACGCCTCGCTGCCAGGCCCTGGATCGCCCTCGTCCTGCTCATCGCCGCGATTGCGACCGGCATCTACGGTTTCGCCAATGCGCGCGCAATTCGAGAGCGCCGCATCTCCATCAGGTTGCCGAACCTGCCGCCATCCTGGCGTGGCCGCACCGCCCTTCTCATCAGCGACCTGCACCTCGGCCACATCAACGGCACCCGATTCGCGCGTCGCATCGCGGCCATGGCTCGACGTCTTGATCCCGCCATTATCTTCATCGCCGGCGACCTCTACGACGGCACCAAGATCGACCCCAGTATTGCTTCCTTCCCTCTGTTCGAGTTATCGCCTCCGTTTGGCATCTACTTCGTTGACGGCAACCACGAGGGATTCGGAGGCGCCACCAGCTACGAGGCGGCACTCGTTCGAGCCGGCATTCGAGTTCTAAACAATGAGCGCGTCTCAGTCGATGGTCTTCAAATCGTCGGCGTACCCTACGGGCCTTCCACTCATCCCTTGGCCTTGCGCGCCTATCTCGAAAGCCTCAGCCTCAAAACCGGCCCCGCCAGCATTCTCCTGAACCACACTCCAACCCAGCTTCCTGTCGCAGAACACGCCGGGGTTAGTCTGCAGCTTTCTGGACACACTCATGGCGGTGGCCAATTCTTCCCTTTTGGCTTAATTACCCGGCGGGCCTTCGGAAGATTCACCTATGGCCTTCAGCGATTTGGAGACATGCAGGTCTATACCTCCAGCGGAGCTGGAACCTGGGGGCCGCCCATGCGCGTGGGAACTCATCCCGAGATCGTCTTGCTCACCTTTGACTAGAAGTGTTCTTATGGTCTTTCCGTTTTTGCAGTACCGTTTTTCATCGCGAAAGGATAGACCATGCACCTTTCTTGCAAACGTTTTCTTGTGTCCCTCTTGTTAGCCGCTCTTATGGCGGTGATCGCCCCTTCGCAACAATCCAGCACGCCCTCGAAAACCACGCAACCGGATCTCGACTTTCCCACTGTGCTCTACGGCGTCGCGTACTACAACGAGTACATGCCTGGAGATCAGGTTGCGCGTCTCGATAAAGACGTCGCACTCATGAAGGACGCCGGTCTCAACGTCGTTCGCATGGGCGAATCCACGTGGAGCCTTTGGGAACCGCAGGACGGCCAATTCGAATATGCCTGGATGGATCGCGTTGTCGATGCCATGGGCAAGGCCGGTATCAAGGTCATCATGGGCACTCCCACATACTCTGTCCCTGCGTGGATGGCCCATCAGCACCCCGAGATTCTCGCCGATCGCATTCCCAGCGGTATGTTCGGCGGCAAAGCCGTTCCCAGCGTCTACGGCCTGCGTCAGAACATGGACACCGACTCCCCCGCTTACCGGTTTTACGCAGAGCGCCTCATCCGCCACATCGTCGCGCACTACAAAGACAACCCCAACGTCATTGGCTGGCAGCTCGATAACGAGACAGGCAGCTACGACGCCGCAAATCGCGATGTCTTCATCGGATTTCAGCACTATCTCGAAAAGAAATTCGTAACCCCCGAGGCCCTGAGCAAGGCCTGGTTCCTCAACTACTGGGGGCAGAACATTCACACATGGGAAGACCTTCCCACGCGCGAAGGCACAATTTCCACCGGCTACAAGTTGGAGTGGTCCCGCTGGAGCCAAATGCGTGTCACTGACTTCCTTCACTGGCAGGCCGCACTCGTCCGCGAATGTGCCGGATCACGCCAGTTCGTCACCACCGATTACGGCGGCATGATGAAGCGAGATGTAAACGAAGAAGCCGTTGCCGAAGCCCTCGACATTCCTGCAGACAACATCTACCACGGCACGCAGGATCACTACGACGGATCCTTCCAGGCCATTCAAACCGATTTCACGCGCTCACTCAAGCATTCCAACTTCCTGATCACCGAAACGAACGCCCAGACCATCGGCTGGACCTCTGGAAGTCAGTTTCCGCCCTACGATGGCCAGCTTCGTGAAGATGTCTATACCTATCTCGCCGGCGGTGCCAACATGGTCGAGTACTGGCACTGGGCGTCGATCGCCGGCAACCAGGAGACCTACTGGAAAGGCATTCTGTCGCACGATCTCGAACCAAACCGTATGTACGCCGAAATGGCCAAAACCGCGCATGAATTGCAGAAGATCGGCCCGCGCCTCGTTGGTCTCAAGATTCACAATGACGTGGCCATCCTCTGGAGCCGCGATTCCGCCAATGCCATCAGCTTCATGCCCTACGGCGGTGGAGTGCCCGAAAGAAGCTGGACCAATGAAGCCGATGGTTATGTGTCCGTCGTTCAGCAGCTACACAAGTCCCTCTACAACCTCAACGTCGGTTCGGACTTTGTCTTCCCCGAAACGAAAGATTTTTCCGCTTACAAGCTTCTCATCGTGCCCGCGCTCTACATCTCCGACGATGCTCTGCTGCAGCGCATTTCGGATTACGTAAAAAATGGCGGCCACGTCGTCATGACCTTCAAGAGTGGATTCGCTAACGAATATTCTGCCGTCCGTTGGGTGCGCGCGCCCGGTCCATTACGCGAAGCCGCAGGCTTCAGCTATCAGGAATTCTCAAACCTCGAAAAGCCGCTCTCTCTCAAAGGCGATCCCTACCACGTGAGTGACGCCAACGCAAGCGAGAATCAAGTCCGCTATTGGGCAGAATTCCTGATGCCGGAACACGCAAAAGCAATTGCCTATTACGATCATCCGTTCTTCGGAAAATGGCCCGCCATCACCGAAAACGAATTTGGATCCGGTTCGCTGCTCTATGAAGGCACCTTCCTCTCCGATGCTCTGCAAACCGCCGTCCTCAAGGGCGCATTGCAGAAAGCAGGAATTGCGCCAATAGATCTGCCCGCGGCAATCCACGTGCAACACGGCGTCAATCGACTCGGCAAACATATCCATTACTACTTCAACTACTCCGCAGCGGAAGTCAAAGCAGACTACACCTACAGCGCAGGAAAAAATCTGTTCGATGGAAAGGCTGTTGCAAAATCAACGCAGCTGACGCTCGCGCCCTGGGACCTCGCAATTATTGAAGAGAACTGAGCGCATCTCGCAAACAGCACTCGCACGCGATTCTCTCGAAATGACTGAGTGACGCGCCGTATAGGCAAGCATTATGCGAAGTCAACAATCCAGTCTGGCGGAGCCGCGATTTACGTCGCTGTATCTCATCGCGGCTCGCCGTCAAATTCTGCCAAATCGACGGATTGTAGCACCATATCCGCACTGCTTGCCAACTCCTAACCAGTGAAAATTTCCTCGAAAAAATCACTGGTTTGGAGACATAAAGCATTCGCAAAAACGTGCAACCTTGCCACAAAACCGAGGCATCCCAGTGTAGGCCAGCGTTACGTTTGCGTAAGAGGTGCAGCGCGGCTCACAGGAGCAGTACATGGCAAACCAACCAGGATCAGGATCTTCCGGCTCTCAGAAGGACCAGGAGACTCAAAAGGGCGGCAGCGGCCAGACCTCACAACAGGGCAATCCCGGCAACCAGGGCAATCGCCCCAATGATATGTCGAAGGAAGACCCGCGCCAGGGTAACCGCGGCCAGTCAGGAAGCGGAGGCAATCAACCATCGCACTCCGGAAGTGGCGGCAGCTCCGGTGGCGGCACCAATCGATAGCTGTAGCTCCTCCGTTTCAGTGCTCTCTCCCTAAGGAGCCTGAGCACCATTTGATTCCCCCAGAACCTGCAAAGGGCTCACGCTCTCCGAAAGAGACGTGGGCCCAAGAATTCCTCCCGCGAAATCCACTCTCCGATCCCGCATGCTCAGAACTCCGTTCTCATTCATTCTCCTGAAACCAGCGAGAACGTTGAACACCTGTGTCGTTCTTCACTTCAAGTGACATCAGATTTGGTTATCATCAATTTGCCAAACGAATTCTGACTGCACAAACGCGGCGAAAATTTCTCCAAATGGTGCGGACGGAATCTCTAAGGAGGGAAACTCCGATGAGTGAAAATTCTTCCGCGAATGCCGATGCAGGTGGACACGCAAAACAACGGCCCGTCATCAAGACACGCCTCCATGGCATAGAGCTACTCTCCAATTCTCGCTTGAACAAAGGCACAGCCTTTAGCGAAGAAGAGCGCGACACCTTCTGTCTTCATGGGCTCCTTCCCCCTCACATCGGGACACTCGAAGATCAACGGGCTCGCCGGAAGAGAGTGCTCGACAGCCGCCCCACCGCTTTTGGCAAGTACAGCAACATGCGCGATCTTCAGGACAACGATGAGACGTTGTTCTATTCAATGATCGAGCACTTCACAGAGGAACTCCTCCCCATCGTCTACACCCCCACGGTGGGCGAGGGATGCCAGCGCTTCTCTGAAATCTGGCGCCGCCCCCGCGGGCTGTTCATCAGCTATCCCAACCGTGATCGCATCGATCAGATTCTCTCCGACTCGCGCTTTGACGATGTGCGCTGCATCGTGGTCAGCGATGGAGAGCGCATTCTCGGCCTCGGCGATCAAGGAGCCGGAGGCATGGGAATTCCCATTGGCAAAATGGCTCTCTACACCGCGCTCGCCGGCATTCCTCCCGAGCATTGCCTTCCGATTCTTCTCGATGCCGGAACAGACAACGAAACGTTGCTCAATGATCCTATCTACATCGGCTGGCAACACCATCGAATCCGCGGCGAAGAATACGACAGCTTCGTTGAGGCATTCGTCTCAGCCGTTCAGCGACGCTGGCCGCACATTCTCTTGCAATGGGAAGATTTCGCCGGCACGAATGCAGCTCGTCTGCTCGAGCGCTATCGTGATCGCCTCTGCACCTTCAACGACGACATCCAGGGCACTGCGGCTGTTACAACCGCTACGCTCCTCGCCGCGGTCAACGCCACTGGCATTCCGCTCTCTCAGCAGAGAATCGTCATGTTCGGCTCTGGCTCTGCAGGAATCGGTATCGTCGAGCTCCTCATTGCCGCGATGAAGCTTGAGGGCCTTACTGAGGAGCAAGCCCGCGATCGTATCTACTCTTTCAACCGCTACGGTCTGCTCATAGAAGGCGCCCGAGGCATTCGTCCCACTCAACTATCTCTGGTGCGTAAGCGGTCTTCGGTAGACGGCTGGAAGCTTTCAGGCGCAGAAGACATCTCCCTTCTCGACGTCGTTCGCAACGCAAAGATTACCGTTCTCGCCGGAGTCTCCGCACAGTCCGGAGCATTCACTGAGGAGATCGTGCGCGAAATGGCGCGCCATACGCAACGACCCGTGATCTTTCCTCTCTCCAATCCCACTTCGCAATCCGAAGCAACACCGGCCGACCTGTTGCGCTGGACCGAGGGCCGCGCGCTTGTTGGAACCGGCAGCCCCTTCGCCCCCGTCGAGGTCGATGGCCGCATGGTCCGGATATCGCAGATCAACAACTCATATATCTTTCCCGGCCTTGCTCTCGGCATCCTCGTTTCACGAGCGACGCGTGTCACAGACGCCATGATCATGTCCGCGGCAAAGACTCTGGCCGGCCTCTCTCCCACGTGTCAGGACAAGAACGCTCCACTCCTGCCTCCCGTTCGGGACTCGCGCAAAATTGCCCTCGTCATTGCAGAAGCTGTTGCTCGTCAAGCGATCGCTGAGGGAGTCGCTGCAATCGAAAATTCCGCCACGCTCAGCCAGCAACTCCGCGCCTATGTCTGGCAGCCCGTCTATGTCCCCTACCAGCGCATAATGCGAGGACGTGCAACGGACTAGCTCCGCTCGGTGTTCCCCGTCACTGGTCAGGCCAGTCCCTCCGGTTTATTGATAGGATGGTGTGTCCTGCAAAAACGGTTTATCGAGGGGGATTTATGAGTCATTCTCTGCGCCGCGCCAGTCTGCTCACTTCGGCGTTGGTGTTCCTGTTCTTTGTTTCGCTTGCGGTTCCCGGCTCAGCCCAACGACGCCAGGCTGCATCCACCGGCCCGTGGATGAATACTAGTCTTTCGCCCGACCAGCGTGCCGATCTGGTTCTCAAAGAGATGACCCTCGACGAGAAGGTCGCCCTCCTGCACGGCGTAGGCATGCCCACCGACGATGCCGTCACGCCTGAAAACGCGCCTTCAAACCGCGGCGTCGGCTATGCCGTTGGCGTTCCGCGCCTCGGCATTCCAGGAATCGACATGAGCGACGCTGCCTACGGCGTGCGCTCCAGCGGAGTCAATGGCCGGTACTCCACCGCTCTCCCGGCGAACGTCGCAGCGGCTGCGAGCTGGGACACCGAGGCAGCTTACGAATACGGCGCCCTCATCGGTCGCGAGCTCCGCGCGCAGGGATTCAACATGTCGCTCGGCGGCGGCGCAAACATCACGCGTGAACCGCGTAACGGCCGCACCTTCGAGTACCTCGGTGAAGATCCGATTCTCGCCGGCACCTTGGTAGCCCGCCTCATCGAAGGCACGCAGTCCGCGCACGTCATCGGCGACATCAAACACTACGCGCTCAACGACCAGGAGAGCGGACGCAACTCCGTTGACATTACTATCAGTAAACGCGCCGCGCGTGAGACAGACTTGCTCGCATTTGAAATCGGCGTCACCAAGGGACATCCCGCTGCGGTCATGTGTTCCTATAACCGCGTCAACGGCGACTTCGCCTGCGAAAACAAATACCTCCTGACCGATTTGCTCAAGAAGGACTGGAAGTTCCCCGGTTTCGTTCTTTCCGACTGGGGCGGCACACACAGCACTGAAAAAGCGTCTGCCGCCGGACTCGATAACGAGCAGCCCGGCAGTTTCTTTTTCGGTGACAAGTACAAAGCTGCAGTCGACGCCGGCAAGATTCCCGTCGCCGAACTCGACGAGCATGTCCATCGCATACTTCGCGCGATGTTCGAAGCAGGCGTCATCGATCATCCCCGCCAGCGCAGCGTCATCGACCCTTTCGCTGGGTTTGAAACCGCTCGCAAAATCGAAGAAGGCGGCATCGTTCTGCTTAAGAATGAAAAAGCTATTCTGCCCCTGAACGCAGCTCGCCTTCACACCATCGCCGTCATCGGCTCGCACTCCGACGTGGGCATGATCTCCGGCGGCGGCTCTGCCCAGGTCGATCCGATCGGCGGCAACGCCATCAAGCCCCCCGGACAAGGCCCCACGCACTGGATGGAAGAGATCTGGTTCCCGACTTCACCGCTCAAGGCAATTCAGGCCCGTGCCCCTAAGGCGACCGTCAAGTATGATCCCGGCACCGACCCCGCTGCAGCAGCTGCTGCCGCCAAAGGGGCCGACGTCGCCATCGTCTTCGCTTACATGTGGGCCAGCGAAGGCATGGACCTCAAGAGCCTCACCCTGCCCCACAATCAGGACGCAATCATAGCCGCCGTTGCAGCCGCGAACCCACACACGATAGTCGTGCTCGAGACTGGCAACCCCATCACCATGCCCTGGGTCGCGGCGCCCGCGGCAATTCTCGAGGCGTGGTTCGCTGGCAGCGACGGCGCCAACGCAGTAGGAAATATTCTGTTCGGCTCCGTAAATCCCAGCGGCAAATTGCCCAACACCTTCCCCAAGAGCGAAGCCGACCTGCCGCATCCCACCGTCACTCAACCGCCACCAGCGTCGGATCACTTCTCCGGCCCCGTCTCCCACGAGCAGCGGGCTGCTGGACTGCCGCCTTTCCCGGTCGCCTACGACGAAGGCGTGAAGGTCGGCTACAAATGGTACGACGCTGAAAAGAAGCCCGTGCTCTTTCCATTCGGCTTTGGTCTGTCTTATACCACTTATCGCTACTCGGCTCTGCAGGCGACTCCCGGCGAGTCCGTCAAAGTTACATTCACCCTCACCAACACCGGCTCTCGCGAAGGCTCAGAGATCGCACAGGTCTATGCATCCCTGCCCGCCGCCGCGCAGGAGCCGCCCAAGCGCCTCGTAGGATTCAGCAAAGTGAAATTGAATCCCGGAGAAAAGCGCACCGTCACGGTAGAGATCGACCCCAAGTATCTGTCGATCTTCGACGAAGCAAAGGATGCATGGACTTTGCTCCCCGGCGACTACACCATCATGGTCGGCGGTTCGTCTCAGGACCTTCCGCTCAAAACAACCATCAGCCTCAAGTAGTTTTTCTTCCGAAGGCGATGTGCCCCACCCTTGCGAAGTTTTTCAACGTGCAGGGTGGGGTGCTCGCTCACTTCTCTTGTAGACATTCCCAGCCACTTCGAGTTCACTTGGAGTGGAGTTACACGTGACCTCCATCCCTCAATCAAAATGGAAGCGCCTGTTATGCGTGGCTTGGTGCGGGTCGGCTCTGGCAATCTCTGCTTGTGGCGGTGGCGGCAACTCCATGGTCACGCAGCTACCGATCACTGTTTCACTCACGACTCCCACCGTCGTCGTCACGCAAGGTGGACCGCCGGTAATCGTTCAGATCATCATCACGTCGACCAGCGAAACAGCACTCGTCGCGGTCATCGGCCTTCCCGCAGGACTCCAGCAAAAATACGCTGCATCGAATACGAATCCCTCCGGAACTCTCACCTTTACCGCTGCGAAGACCGCGCCGCCGGGCACCTACACGCCAACAGTAAATGTGAACTCCGCGGGCCAGATGGCTTCCACCACTTTTACACTCATTGTCAAAGCCGCGACCGGGCCTTGAAGAATCCACTTGGATGCCTTGGCCCATTCACGAAAGACCTATTCGTTATCCGGCGGCACCTGCTCCAGTAGCCTCTTCCACGTCTTCTGATTCTTGCGGAAGCTCTTTTTCAAATCCTCCAGAATGCGCTCAAAATCAGCATTCGTCCGCAAATTATTCCATGCCGGATTCTTCTGGAACCAGGGATAATTTTCGTTTCCCAGATAGATCGCGCGCCGCAGCCAGTGCAGCGCTTCGCTCGAGTCGCCTTCCACTGCAAAATAAGTAGCCAGGCGGTAAGCCATCTCGCTGTCAGCCTCTGCCGCCGCGAGCGTATCGTCCTTTAACAGCGATGCCGCGCGCGCGCGATCCCCGGCCTGCACATAACAAAGTGCCAGCGTCGGCACCGCGATCCGCAGCGATTCATCGTCGCGCACCACTCCCTCAAGAATCTCGATAGCCTCTGACAAATTCCCCAGGCGCATCTGCTGATAGCCAGCCGACGTCCGCAGCAGCGGATGCCGTGGTTCGAGCGCCAGTCCCTTTTCCAGCTCGTCCCCCGCCAGTTCAATCTGATTCTGATAGTGGAAGACCCGCGCCCGGTGATTGTAAAGAATGGCCGCATTTGCGGGGTTCAGCTTGAGCGCGCGATTGAACTGAAACAGCGCTTCTTCGTACATTCCATCGCCACGCAGCGCGATGCCGGCCACCATGTGCACATTCCAGTCATTCGCCGCGCCAGTCAACAGGTTCGCAATGCCGTGCCGCGCCGACTCCTTTTCCCCGCGCGACAGCAGCATGTAAATGCGATACAGGTTCGCCTCGGTCGATGCCGGATCGAGCCTTAACGCCTCATCAAAATCACGTCTCGCGTGCATGACGTGAATCTGCCCGCCAAATCCGTGTCGCACGTACTGCAACTCTGCGATTCCGAGGCCACTCCATCCCGCGGCGAACTCAGGATCCTTTTTGGTAACGCTGGTGAACAGCGTATGAGCGCGTTCAAGGTCGGTGCGCGACCCGGTCCGCACCATGAAAGAACTCAGCAGCGCGCGAGCCTGTAAATACTCTTCGCTCACTGGCCCCGGCAGCGAGCCATCGCGAGCAGAAGGCCGCGGTGCATCCATCTGGTCGCCTGCACCAAGCCCGTGCAGAGCAGCAAAGACTTCATTTGAAATCTCCGTCTGCACCGCAATCAAATCAAGTGAAGCAACGCGTATCGCACCACCCGACCGCACGCTCAAGGAGCCAACATCAAGCAGTTGCCAATTCAGATCGAATCCATTCTCCGAACGAAAAAAACTGCCCGCCAGAACAAACGAAACCAGCAGCCGCTGACCAACCGATAGCGGATCCATCTGCGAAATCGGCAACGACATCAGCGTGCTTGAGGGCCGCACCACCAGCGCCGGAATCCTCGCCAGTCGCGCGGCGATCGCATCAGCAAGCGCGTAGCCGTAAAGCGGCGCCACTTCCGTCGCCCCCAGATTGGCGAACGGCAGAACTACAAGCGAATTCTGCTTTGCGCGATCTCCTGCAGACTCGCGGAAGCGCTCCGCCAGCATTGATAGAAAGCCCGTGCTCCGCTTTTCTGCTTCT
>Ga0207691_10007049_pt1 | contig 10844 bp, 9 predicted proteins | sample KBSM13metaG_FD_184327 | JGI IMG/M metagenome (GOLD analysis project Ga0207691, IMG submission 184327) | Miscanthus rhizosphere microbial communities from Kellogg Biological Station, Michigan, USA - KBS M1-3 metaG (SPAdes) (version 2) | ecosystem: Host-associated > Plants > Roots > Rhizosphere >...
GCGGATCTCCTTCACGCCGGCCAGCACCGCCGACATGGTGATGAACTCCGCCTTGAAGGCGTTGGCCATGAGGCGCGCCAGCGTGGTCTTGCCCACGCCCGGCGGCCCCCACAGGATCATCGAGTGCGGCCTTCCGGCCTGGAGCGCCACGCGGATGGGCTTGCCCTCGCCCAGCAGGTGCCGCTGGCCCACCATCTCGTCGACCGTCTTCGGGCGCAGCCGCTCGGCGAGCGGGACGTTCACCTCGCCCGAAGCTGCGAAAAGGTCGCGCGGCTGGCTCATGCCGCCATTCTAGATTGGGGACAGACCCCTATTTGTCCTCGAGCACGTCGGCGCCCTTGGGCGGCGTGAACTTGAAGCTGTCCGCGGTGACGGGCGCGTTGGACTTGAGCTCCGTGAAGCGCAGGAGCGTGCGGCCGCCCAGCTGGTCGTGCAATTCCATCGCGGCCAGCGTCTTGCCCTGCAGGCCGAGCCGCACGCGCTCGAAGCCGGTGTCCTGCGCCCTGGGTGTGGCTTCGACCCAGGAGAGCCCGTCCGCGGTGCCCGCATCGCGCAGCGTGAAGAGCGTCGTGATGTCGTCCTTGCCCGCGAGCAAGGCCGCGGGCGTGGAAGAGATCGCCGCGCCGATCTTCTTCACCGTGACCTGGTTCAGGTCCGGGTCGTGGATCCAGAGCCGCGTGCCATCGCCTACGAGGACCTGCTTGTTCGGCTTGTCGTAGACCCAGCGGAACTTGCCGGGCCGCTGGAAGGCGAACGTGCCCGAGGCCTTCTCGACCACCTTGCCGCCGCGGTCGAACACCTGTTGCTCGAAGCGGCCGCTGGCGGTCTTCGAGGAGGAATTGAAGGCGAGGAAGTCGTCGAGGCCGCCGGCGAAAGCCGGCAGCGAGAGCAGCAACAGGAAGAGGAAACGCACCCTACTTGGAGGGGACCAGAATCTCCCGGTTCCCGTTGGATGCCATCGACGAGACGAGTCCGGCGCGCTCCATGTCCTCGATCAACCGCGCCGCGCGGTTGTAGCCGATGCGCAGGTGGCGTTGCACGAGGGAGATGGAGGCGCGCTTGTTCTGCATCACGATCTGGACGGCCTGGTCGTAGAGCGGGTCCGCTTCCCCTGAGGCCGCGCCCTCGCCGTTGGTTCCATTCGCCTCGCCGCCCTCCGGGTCGTCGAGGATGCCGTCGATGTACTGCGCCTCGCCCTGCTTCTTCAGCGCCTCGACCACGCGATGCACTTCCGCATCCGCGACGTACGCGCCGTGCACGCGGGTCGGAATGCCGTGGCCCGGCGTGAGGTAGAGCATGTCGCCCTGCCCCAGCAGGCTCTCCGCCCCCTGCTGGTCGAGGATCGTGCGCGAATCCACTTTCGCGGACACCTGGAATGCGATGCGCGTGGGCACGTTCGCCTTGATGAGGCCGGTGATGACGTCCACCGACGGGCGCTGCGTCGCGAGGATCAGGTGGATGCCGCACGCGCGCGATTTCTGCGCGAGCCGCGCGATCAGCTCCTCCACCTTCTTGCCCGACACCATCATGAGGTCGGCGAGCTCGTCGATCACCACCACCAGCAGCGGCAGCGGATCCAGCGTCTCGGGATCGTCGGGCGTGAGGCTGAACGGGTGCTTGAGCGGCTCCTTCTTCTCGATGCCGTCGCGCACCTTCTGGTTGTAGCCCGCGAGGTTGCGCACCGAGAAGGCGCTCATCAGCTTGTAGCGCCGCTCCATCTCCGCCACGCACCAGTGCAGCGCGCTCGAGGCCTGGCGCATGTCGGTGACGACGGGTGCCAGCAGGTGCGGGATGCCCTCGTAGACCGAAAGCTCGAGCATCTTCGGGTCGATGAAGATGAGGCGCACCTCGGAAGGTGTCGCCTTGTAGAGCAGCGACAGGATCATCGCGTTGATCGCGACCGACTTGCCGGAGCCCGTGGTGCCCGCGACCAGCAGGTGCGGCATCTTCGCGAGGTCGGCCACGATGGGCTTGCCGGTGATGTCCTTGCCCAGCGCCAGCGTGAGCTTCGAATGCGTGTCGGCGTACTGCTGCGAGCCCACGATCTCCGCCAGGCGCACGATCTCGCGCTTGGGGTTCGGGATCTCGAGGCCCATGCACGAGCTGCCGGGGATCGTCTCGACGACGCGAATCGCCGTCACCGCCAGCGCGCGCGCGAGGTCGCGCGCGAGGTTCACGATCTGCGCGCCCTTCACGCCCACGGCGGGCTCGATCTCGTAGCGCGTGATGACCGGGCCCGGAAACGCGGCCACGACCTTCACCTGCACGTTGAAGTCCAGCAGCTTGCGCTCGATGAGGCGCGACGTGTATTCGAGCGTCTCCGCGGTCGGGCGCTCGAAGTGGGATTCGGGCTGGTCGAGGAGCGAGAGCTGCGGCAGCGGCGAATCCGGCATGTCCGCGAAGAGCGGCACCTGCTTCTCGCGCGCGACGCGCTCGCTCTTCTGGATCACCACCGGCGGCATCTCGATGCGGATCGGCTCGTGGTCCTCGAGGGCCTCCCTCGCCACCTCGACGCGCTCCTCGCGCTCCTGCGCCGCGAGCCGGCCTTCCTCGCGGTCGCGGCGCGCCTCGATGCGCGACTTCACGAATCCGTAGCCGATCTCGACCCACGCGCCGGCGCACTCGGCCACCTGAAGCCACGACACGCCGGTGAAGAGGCTCAGGCCTCCGGCGATCACCGCCATGAGGAGGAGCGTGGCGCCGGTGAAGCCGAATGCCGGCTGCAGCAGCGAGGCGAGCACGGACCCCAGCGCGCCGCCGGGCGCGAATCCGAGCGAGCCGCCCCACGAATGCATGCGCATCGCCTCCAGCGCGCAGCTCGCGGCGAGCACGAAGGCGAATCCCACCAGCGAAACCGCGAGCGAGCGGCGCGCGATGGCTTCCCACGCCTCGACGCGGCGATAGAGCCGCATGATCCCGTAGAGGGCGAGCGCCTCCCACCACCACGCCGAAAGGCCGAAGAGGAAGTAGAAGGCGTCGGCGAACCACGCGCCCGCCGCTCCGCCCTTGTTCGCGATCGCGAGGCCGCTGCCGCTGAAGCTGGGTCCCGGATCCGAGCGGCTGTACGTGAAGAGGATGAGCGCGAGGTAGATCGCGGCCGCGAGGAGGAGGATCCATCCGGCCTCGCGCGCTGCGCGGCCGAAGCGCGGATGGCTCGCGGGGACCGTCGTTACAGCGATGGCGGGAGCTCCCTGTTGATGATGGTGATCGCCTTCGATTCGATGGAGATGAAGCCGCGGTCGGAGAGGTCCTTGAGGATCCGGTTCACCATCTCGCGCGAGGCGCCCACCATGTTGGCGAGGTCCTGCTGCGAGAGCTTCTCTCCCACCATGAGCTTGCCGTCGCTGTAGACGGAGAGCTCGAGCAGCGTGCTCGCGACGCGTCCGTACACGTCCATCAGCGCGAGCGTGCCGATCTTGCGGTCCGCCTCGCGCACGCGTTGCGCCAGGCACTGCATGACGAGCTGCGCGATGCGCGGCACCTGCTCGACGCTGCGTTCGAAGGCGATGTGCGTGAGCACCAGGAACGTGGAAGCCTCCAGCGTCGTGACCGACGCCGAGCGCGGCTGCTTGTCGATCATCGACATCTCGCCGAAGAAGGCCCCCGGGCCCAGGATCTTCAGGATGATCTCGCGGCCTTCCTCGTCGCCGATGAAGACCTTCACCTTGCCGCTCTGGATCATGTAGAGGGAATCGCCGGTCTCGCCCTCGGTGAGGACGACGGCATTCTTCGGATAGTTCTTCTCCGAAGCGGCGGCGCGGACCACGTCCAGCTCCTTGTCCGAGAGCTGCGTGAAGAACGGCACGGCCTTGAGGGCCATCGTTCGCTCGCCAACGGCCGGCTTCTTTTGCGAGGTGTTCATTTCCCCTCTGTAATACCAAAAATTCCCTTATGGGTCAAACGCTTAGGGGCCGATTCTGAGATAACCCCTTAATTTCAGGGACATAGCCCCTTCGGCGCAATGCGATAATTGGGCATGTCCACCCGTCATTCGCGCCTTCTTATTCTCGGTTCGGGCCCCGCCGGTTACACCGCAGCAGTCTACGCAGCCCGCGCCAACCTCAAACCCGTCCTCATCACCGGCCTCGCCCAGGGCGGCCAGCTGATGACCACCACCGACGTCGACAACTGGCCCGCCGACGCCATGGGCGTGCAGGGTCCCGAGCTCATGGACCGGTTCCTGAAGCATGCCGAACGCTTCGAGACCGAGATCATCTTCGACCAGATCCACACCGCGAAGCTGAAGGAAAAACCCATCACGCTCGTGGGCGACGCCGCCACGTACACGTGCGACGCGCTCGTCATCGCGACCGGCGCCTCGGCGATGTACCTCGGATTGCCCTCGGAGCAGGCCTTCATGGGCAAGGGCGTGTCCGGTTGCGCCACGTGCGACGGCTTCTTCTACAAGGGCCAGGACGTCTGCGTCGTGGGCGGCGGCAACACCGCGGTCGAGGAAGCGCTCTACCTCGCCAACATCGCGAAGCACGTGACCGTGATCCACCGGCGCGACAAGTTCCGCGCGGAGAAGATCCTCCAGGACAAGCTCTTCTCGCGCCAGGCCGAGGGCAAGGTCTCCATCGAATGGAACCACACGCTGGACGAAGTGCTGGGCGACAAGTCCGGAGTGACGGGCGTGCGCATCAAGTCCGCCAAGGACGGCGCGACCAGGGATCTCAAGCTCACCGGCTGCTTCATCGCCATCGGCCACAAGCCCAACACCGACATCTTCGAGGGCCAGCTCGAGATGCAGAACGGCTACATCATCACGAAGTGCGGGCTCGCCGGGAATGCCACGGCGACCAGCGTCCCGGGCGTGTTCGCCGCGGGCGACGTGCAGGACCATGTGTACCGCCAGGCCGTCACCAGCGCCGGCACGGGCTGCATGGCCGCACTCGACGCCGACAAGTATCTCGAGAGCCTGTAGTGAAAGAGAAGGACGAGAGCTTCCGCGATGCGATGCGCGATGTCTCGCCCCTCAAGGCCACCAATCGCGTAGAGCCGTATCGCGTGAAGCCGGCGCCGGTGCCTGCGAAACGGCACGAGGACGAGCGCGCGGTGATCGAGGAGCTGGCGCGCCTCACGCTGGACGACGACGCCGAGATCGAGGAGGACGCGTCCTTCCTGCGCCCCGGCCTGCCGCGCGACATCCTGAGGAAGCTGCGGCGCACGCACTGGGTGATCCAGGACGATCTCGACCTGCACGGCCTCACCGGCGACGAGGCGGTCGCCGAGACCGCCGTCTTCCTGGCCGAGGCGCGCCGCCGCGGGCTTCGCTGCGTGCGCATCATCCACGGCAAGGGCCTGCGGTCGGTGGGACGCGAGCCCGTGCTGCGCAAGCGCATCCGCAAGATCCTCACGCGCCGCGACGAGGTGCTCGCGTTCGTCGAGCCGCGCAACGTCCACGGCGGCTCCGGCGCCGTCGTCGTCCTCATCGAAGCCTGACCGCGTGCGGCTGCCCATCTCGCGCATCGTGCTCGCGGTGCTGGTGTTCGCCGCCGTCGCCGTGGGCATCGACAACATGGAGCGCCCGCTCGCCAACCCCGACGAGGGGCGCTACTCGGAGATCTCGCGCGAGATGGCGGCGAGCGGCGACTGGGTCACGCCGCGCCTGAACGGCATCAAGTATTTCGAGAAGCCGCCGCTGCAGTACTGGGCGAGCGCCCTTTCCTTCAAGCTCTTCGGCGTCAACGACTACACGGCGCGCCTCTACGTGGCGCTAGCCGGCTTCGCGACCATCGCCCTGGTCGGGTTCATCGGGCGGCGGCTGTGGGGCTGGGACATGGCGCTCGCCTCGATGATCGCGCTCGCGTGCAGCCCGTACTTCATGGCGCTGGGCGGCATCGTCACGCTCGACATGGGCCTCACGCTCTGGACCACGGCGACGCTCTTCTGCTACCTGGGCGCGGAGCACGCGCGCGAGCGGCCCCGCACCCAGCTGCGCTGGATGCTCTTCGCGTGGGCCGCGATGGCGATGGCGGTGCTCTCGAAGGGCCTGGTCGGCATCGTGTTCGCGGGCGCGGCCATGCTCATCGTGGTCGCCCTGCGGCGCGAACGCCCGGCGCTCGCGCGGCTTCGCCTCATCCCCGGGCTCATCGTCTTCTTCGCCATCGCCGCGCCGTGGTTCGTCGCGGTGTCCATGGCCAACGACGAATTCGCGCAGTTCTTCTTCTTCCACGAGCACTTCGCGCGCTTCCTCACGACCACGCACCGGCGCGTGGAGCCGTGGTGGTACTTCCTGCCCATCGTGGCGCTGGGCTTCCTGCCGTGGATGTTCGCGTTGCCCGCGGCGGTGATCCATGCGTGGCGCGAGGAAAGGGCCGCCCCGTTCCAGCCGCTTCGCATCACGCTCCTGTGGTGCGCGTTCGTGGTGCTCTTCTTCAGCGCGTCGGGATCCAAGCTGCCGGCCTATGTCCTGCCGGTGTTTCCGCCGCTGGCGCTGGTCCTGGGCCGCTACCTGATGCTCGCCCCGGAGAGGCGACTCGCCCTCTGGTCCGGCCTGGTGATTCCCGTGGCCGTCGCGTTGCTCGTCGTCGCGTGGCGCCTGCCGCAGTCGGCAAAGGACGAATGGACGCGCGGCATGTATGTCGAGGCGAGGCCCTGGGCCGTCGCGGCGGCGGCCGTGCTCCTCATCGGCGCGATCCTCACCACGGCGCTGCTCATCCGGCGGCAGCGGTGGCTCGCGTTGGTGATCGCGACCTTCGCCACCATCCTGCTCATGGATTGCGGCGAGGAGGCTTACGAGGAGCTGACACCGCGCCAGTCGGGCGTGGAAGTCGCCGCGAAGATGAAGGCCCAGGCGCGGCCCGACTCGCGCTTCTACTTCGTCGGCCACTACGAGCAGACCGTGCCCTTCTACCTCGGGCGCACGCTTGAGCTCTTCGATTACGAGGACGAGTTCGAGACCGGCCAGAAGGCCGAGGCGCGCTTCGCGAAGCGCGAGCTGCACGAATTTCCGCCCGAATGGCAGCGGCCGGGAGACGCGCTCGCTATAATGCAACCCCGCGTTTACGAGCAGTTGAAGAGGCAGGGCTTGCCGATGGCGGTCCTGCACGCCGATCCCAAGCGCGTCCTCGTGCGCAAACCCTGACGGCCCACCCTTGGACTACCTGCCCTTCGCCCGGCCCACCATCGACGAGGCGATGATCGCCGCCGTTGCCGACACGCTGCGCGGCCGGTGGATCGCGAGCGGCCCGCAAGTGCAGGCGTTCGAGAGCGCGCTGGGCGATTACGTGGGCGGCCGCCCGGTGCGCTCGCTCACCTCCGCCACGGCCGCCATGCAAGTCGCCCTCGAGATGCTGGAAGTGGGCCCCGGCGACGAGGTGATCACGCCGGCACAGAGCTTCTTCGCCACCGCCAACGTGATCGAGCGCACGGGTGCCACGACCGTCTTCGTGGACGTGGAGCTCGCGAGCCGCAACCTCGATTTCGCGCAGGCCGATGCCGCGGTCACGCCGCATACGAAGGTGCTGCTGCCGACGCACTACAACGCGCCGATCGATCCCGCCGCGCTGGCGGGCTTCGCGCGGCGCCACAAGGTGCGCGTCGTCGAGGATGCCGCGCTCGCGATCGGTTCCCGCGCGGGCGGCAAGCCCGTGGGCGCGGCCGGCGACCTGGTGTCGTTCAGCTTCCATCCGAACAAGAACATGACCACCATCGAAGGGGGCGCGCTGGTCGTGAACGACGAGCGCGAGGCGCGCCGCATCGAGGAGCTGCGCTTCCACGGCATCACGCGCAACGCCGACGGCACGCGCGACGTGCCCGAGCCCGGCTCGAAATTCAACATGTCCGACGTCTCGGCGCGCCTGGGACTGGAGCAGTTGCGCCGGCTGGACGAATGGTGCCGCGCCCGCGAGCGCCTGGCGCATCGCTACTTCGAGTGCCTCGCCGGCGACGACCTCATCGCCCCGGATGCACTTCCGCCGCGCGACAACCCGGGGCACAGCTGGAACATGTTCACGGTGCTGCTGCCCCTCGACGCCGCGCGCACGACGCGCAAGCAGTTCATGGACGCGATGCAGAAGGAAGGCATCGGCATCGGGATCTCGTACGAGGCGATCCACCTCACCCGCTATTTCCGCGGCAAGGGCTTCCGCGAGGGACGGTTCCCGGTGTCCGAGCGCATCGCCCGCGAGACGGTCACTCTCCCGCTCTTCCCAGAGATGCGCGAGACCGACGTGCAGCGCGTGTGCGAGAGCATGAAGCGGGTGCTCCGCCGCAAGGCCGCCTGACCGTGGCCGCGCCCTCGCTCTCCGTCGTCATTCCCGTCTACAACGAGGAAGCCGTGCTGGCGGCGCTCTTCGCGCGCCTCTATCCGGCGCTCGACGCCCTGGGCGTGAGCTACGAGATCGTGTTCGTGAACGACGGCAGCCAGGACCGCTCGGCCGCGATGCTGCGCGAGCAGTTCCAGAAGCGCCCCGACGTCACGCGCGTGGTGCTGTTCAACGGAAACTTCGGCCAGCACATGGCGATCATGGCGGGCTTCGAGTACGTGCGCGGCGGGCGCGTCGTGACGCTCGACGCCGACCTGCAGAACCCGCCGGAGGAGATCGGCAAGCTCCTGGCGCTCATGGACCAGGGCCACGACTACGTGGGCTCCATCCGCATGCAGCGCCAGGACGCCGCCTGGCGCCGCTGGGCATCGAAGGCGACCAACCGGTTCCGCGAACGCATCACGCGCATCCGCATGACCGACCAGGGGTGCATGCTGCGCGCGTACGACCGTCCCATCGTCGACGCCATCCGCGCCTCGCGCGAAGTGAGCACGTTCATTCCGGCGCTGGCGTACTCGTTCTCGCACAACCCCACCGAGGTGGAGGTGGCCCACGAGGAGCGCCAGGCCGGCGAATCGAAGTATTCGCTCTACCAGCTGGTCCGGCTCAACTTCGACCTCATCACCGGCTTCTCGGTGCTGCCGCTGCAGCTCTTCTCGCTCTTCGGCATCTTCGTCTCGCTCGTGTCGATCGGCGTCTACGTCACGGTGATCGTGAAGCGCATCCTCGCGGGCGAGGCCGACAGCATCTGGGTGATCTGGGACCGCGACATCCTCGAGTTCTTCCTGACCGGCGTGATGCTCTTCGGCCTGGGCCTCATCGGCGAATACGTGGGACGCATCTACCAGCAGGTGCGCGAGCGGCCGCGCTACCTCGTGCAGGCCGTGCTCGAGAAACGGGAATGAGCGGCTCCGAGTACACCGCGGTCGTCTTCGCCTACCACGACGTGGGCGTGCGCTGCCTCTCCGTGATGCTGGCGCACGGCGTGCACATCCCGCTCGTCGTCACGCACGAGGACAACCCGCACGAGAACATCTGGTTCGAGAGCGTGGCCAAGCTCGCGAGCGCCTACGACATCGAGGTGGCGACGCCGGCGGACCCGAACGCGCCCGAGTTCGTCGAGAAGCTCCAGGGCATCTCGCCGGATTTCATCTTCTCGTTCTACTACCGCTTCATGCTGAAGCCCGCGGTCCTCGCCACCGCCATGCGCGGCGCCTACAACATGCACGGCTCGCTCCTGCCCAAGTACCGCGGGCGCGTGCCGGTGAACTGGGCGGTGCTGCGCGGCGAGGACATGACCGGCGCCACGCTGCACGAGATGGTGGAGAAGCCCGACGCGGGCCGCATCGTCGACCAGTTCCCGGTGCCGATCCTGCCCGACGACCGCGCGATCGAAGTCTTCCGCAAGGTGACCACCGCGGCGGAGCTCCTTCTCGACCGCTCGCTCGCCGCCGTGCTGGACGGCATGGCGCAACCTCTCGAGCAGGACCTGTCGCAGGGCGGCTATTTCCGCGGCCGCAACTCCGACGACGGGCGCATCGACTGGACGAAGGGCGCGAACGAGATCCACAACCTGGTGCGCGCCGTGGCACCCCCCTACCCCGGCGCCTTCACGATGCTGGGCGGCCAGCGCCTGCGGCTGCTGCGCACGCGGCTCATGGGCCGCTGCGCGCACCAAGGCCCGCCGCAGCTGCGCTTCGACGGCGAGCACCTCGTCGCCGAGTGCGCCGACGGCGGCGTGCTGCGCATCGTCGAATGCGACGTGGACGGCGCGCCGCTTCCGGTGGAGAAATTCGCGGAGCATTTCGGCGGCGAGCCCGTCGCCCTTGGAGAACTCGAATGAAGAAGATCTGCATCCTCGGCGTGAACGGCTTCATCGGCCATCACCTGTCCAACAAGATCCTCGCCGACACGGACTACGAGGTCTACGGCATGGACATGAGCTCGGAGCGCGTGAGGGAGCTCACCCAGAACAAGCGCTTCCACTTCTTCGAGGGCGACATCACCATCAACCGCGAGTGGATCGAATACCACATCCGCAAGTGCGACGTGATCCTGCCGCTGGTGGCGATCGCGACGCCGGCCACCTACGTGCGCGAGCCGTTGAAGGTGTTCGAGCTGGACTTCGAGGCGAACCTGCCGATCATCCGCAGCTGCGTGAAGTACGGCAAGCGCGTGCTCTTTCCTTCCACCTCGGAGGTCTACGGGATGTGCAAGGACGAGCAGTTCGATCCCTACGCGTCGGACCTCGTGCTGGGACCCATCGACAAGCAGCGCTGGATCTATTCGTGCTCGAAGCAGCTCATGGACCGCGTGATCTACGCCTACGGCTCCATGGGCCAGCTCGACTTCACGCTCTTCCGCCCGTTCAACTGGATCGGCTCGGGCCTGGACTCGATCCACACGCCGAAGGAAGGCAGCTCGCGCGTCATCACGCAGTTCCTCGGGCACATCGTGCGCGGCGAGCCGATCCAGCTGGTCGACGGCGGCGCGCAGAAACGCGCCTTCACCTACATCGACGACGGCATCTCGGCGCTCATGAAGATCATCGAGAACAAGGACGGCATTGCCTCG
>Ga0207691_10007051_pt1 | contig 10843 bp, 7 predicted proteins | sample KBSM13metaG_FD_184327 | JGI IMG/M metagenome (GOLD analysis project Ga0207691, IMG submission 184327) | Miscanthus rhizosphere microbial communities from Kellogg Biological Station, Michigan, USA - KBS M1-3 metaG (SPAdes) (version 2) | ecosystem: Host-associated > Plants > Roots > Rhizosphere >...
CCCGCGCTCGACGAGACCGCCTATCTCGAAGCCTCGCTGAAGAATGCCGAGGAGGCGCCGCTGCTCGCCGGCCGGGTTTCGCTTTATCGTGACGGCATTTTCGTCGGGCGCGGAGCGCTTGCACTCACCCCGAAGGACGAGACCTTGCGCCTCGGCTTTGGTGCGGACGAAAAAGTGAAGGTCGCGCGCGTGCTCACGCGCAGGCTCGAAGGCTCGGCCGGCATCATCTCGTCGGCCAAGACCGACGAGCGCGAGTTCAAGACCACGGTGCGCAGCGGCCACAGCCGGCCGATCCGGATCGTCGTCGAGGACCAGATCCCGACCAGCGAGATTGCCGAAATCCAGGTCGAGATGCTGCCCGGCACGACGCCGCCGAACGAGCGCGACGTGCGTGACCGGCGCGGCGTGCTGGCCTGGAGCTTCGATGCCGCGCCCGGCGAGGCGAAAGAGATCAAGCTCGGCTGGCGGCTGCGCTGGCCGGGCGACAAGGTGGTCGCCTACGAGCCGCGCCGCCCCTGAGGCGGATTTCGGCCGGCCAAGAACCCGTTGGGCCGTTAATTGAGACGGCCCAATGCCTTGCCTCGCACAACGCCTTCCTTTATCGGGGCAGGGTATCCGGGCTGCACCAAGCGTGTGCCTGTCTGTTGTCTCCACGTCGCCGGATCGCGCGGCTCAAGGGGTCCTCATGGCGAATGTGGTCGTGGTCGGCTCCCAGTGGGGCGACGAAGGCAAGGGCAAGATCGTCGACTGGCTGTCCGAACAGGCCGATGTCGTGGTGCGCTTTCAGGGCGGCCACAATGCCGGCCACACGCTGGTCATCGACAACGTCACCTACAAGCTGTCTTTGCTCCCGTCCGGTGTCGTGCGGCCGGGCAAGCTCGCGGTGATCGGCAACGGCGTGGTGCTCGATCCGCGTGCGCTGGTGGAGGAGATCGCGCGGCTCGCGGCGCAAGGCGTCGCGGTCACGCCCGACAATCTGCGCATCGCCGAGAACACCACGCTGATCCTGTCGCTGCATCAGGAGCTCGATGCGTTGCGCGAGTCCTCCGCCGATGGCGTGAAGATCGGCACCACGAAACGCGGCATCGGTCCGGCCTACGAGGACAAGGTCGGCCGCCGCGCAATCCGCCTGATGGATCTGGCCGACCTGCCTTCGCTCAACGAGAAGATCGATGGCCTGCTGGCGCATCACAATGCGCTGCGGCGCGGCAACGGCCTCGAGGAGATCAAGGCGAAGACGATCTACGACGAGCTTGCCGCCGTCGCGCCGAAAGTGCTGCCCTACATGGATACGGTGTGGGCGCTGCTCGACACCAAGCGGCGCGAGGGCAAGCGCATCCTGTTCGAGGGCGCGCAGGGCACGCTGCTCGACGTCGACCACGGCACGTATCCCTATGTGACCTCCTCCAACACCGTTGCCGGGCAGGCCGCGAGCGGCAGCGGCATGGGGCCGGGCGCGATCGGCTATGTGCTCGGCATCTGCAAGGCCTACACCACCCGCGTGGGCGAGGGGCCTTTCCCGACCGAGCAATTGAACGACATCGGCCGGCTTCTGGGCGAGCGCGGACGCGAGTTCGGCGTGGTGACCGGGCGGCCGCGGCGTTGCGGCTGGTTCGATGCGGTTCTGGTCCGGCAAACCGCCCGTACCAGCGGGATCAATGGCTTGGCGCTGACCAAGCTCGACATTCTCGACGGCTTCGACGAGATCAAGGTCTGCGTCCGTTATCGCCTCGACGGGCGCGAAATCGACTACCTTCCGGCCAGCGCCAGCGCGCAGGCACGAGTCGAACCGATTTACGAAACCGTCGAAGGATGGAAGAGTGGCACCGCGCGCGCCCGCTCCTGGGCGCAATTGCCCGCGCAGGCGATAAAGTACGTGCGGCGAATCGAGGAATTGGTGGACTGTCCGGTGGCGCTGCTATCGACCAGTCCGGAGCGGGAAGACACCATACTGGTGCAGAACCCGTTCGAGGCCTAAACCCGCTGGGGGTGGGAAGAGCGTAACTGACGTATGGCCGATTATTATCCGCTCGTCGCCAAGGCGATCGCCGGTCTCGAGAAGAACACCGGCGAGGGCCGTCGCGCGCTTTATGAGCGTGCGCGCTCGGCTTTGGTTGCGCAACTGCGCGGGATGAACGATCCGCCGCTGACCGAAGCCGAGATCACGCGCGAGCGCCTCGCGCTCGAAGAAGCGATCCGCAAGGTGGAGGCCGAAGCCGCGCGGCGCGGGCGCGATGGCCCGAAGCCGGAGCCGCCGAAACCGCCTCCGCCCCCGTCCGACAACGGCGCCCGCGATCTCGACGCGGCCCCGTCGCCGACCCCTCCGCGTCCCGCCCGTCCCGCCGGCGAACGCCGCACGGTCACCGACGAAGGCCTGAAGGGCTTTCGCGATGTGATCGCCGAGACCGAGGCGCTCGGCGATGCAACCGCGCAAGGCGCAAAGGCCGCACGCGATGTGTTCGCCGCGACGCCGCCGAGCGTCAACCAGTCGTTCGACCGGCTCGAGCCGCGCGTCGAGCCCGAAGGACTGCGCCCGCCGATGCGCGCGCCGTCACGGCCGGTGGTCGAGCCGCCGCGCATCACTGAGCCGCGCGGGAACGGGCCGGACGAGCCGCCGTGGGCGCCTGCCGCGCCCGCCACGCCGATTGCTCCACCGGATCGCGGCACGGATCAGCGCGCCGGGCCACCCGGGCGCGCCGGCGGCCCGATGCGCGCACCGTCCGCTGACGACATCGACGAGTTGCCGAAGCGCTCGCGCGCCGGGCTGGTCGCCGCGCTGCTCACCGTGTTGCTCATTCTCAGCCTCGGCGCCGTGGCTTATTGGCAGCGCGACAAGATCGGCTCGCTGGTCAACGTCGTGCGCGGCCCGGCGAAGCAGGCGCCGAAGGACTCCGGCAACGCGAAGGCGAAGATTCCGGATCGCGTCGGCCAGCCGCAAGATGGACAGGCGGACGCGAAGCAATCGACGCAAACGGCAGCCGCTGCGGCAGTGGCGCAACGCGTGGTGCTTTATGAGGAAGATCCGGCCGACCCGCAGGGCAAGCGCTACGTGGGCTCGGCGATCTGGCGCACCGAGACGGTGACGCCCGGCCCGGGCAGCCCGCCCGACCTCGCGGTGCGCGCGGACCTCGAGATCCCCGAGCGGCGCATCACGATGACCTTCTCGCTCCGCCGCAACACCGATCAGGCGCTGCCTGCCAGCCACACGATCGAGGTGACGTTCAACCTCCCGGCGGATTTCGCGTTCGGCGGCATCTCGAACGTGCCGGGCATCCTGATGAAGCAGGCCGAGCAGACGCGCGGCGCGCCGCTCGCGGGCCTTGCCGTGAAGGTCACGTCGGGATTCTTCCTCGTGGGCCTGTCGGCCGTCGAGGCCGACATGCAGCGCAACCTTCAACTGCTGAAGGAGCGCGCCTGGTTCGACGTTCCGATCGTCTACAACAACGGCCGTCGCGCGATTCTGGCGCTGGAAAAGGGCAATCCCGGCGAGCGCGCCTTCGACGAGGCGTTCAAGGCGTGGGGGCAGTAGGCGTGGCGCGTGACGCCATCCGCGTCGCCACGTTCGACGGTCCGGGAGCGCCGCCGGTCATCCGCACCGTGCCGTGGCCCAACGTTCCGAAGAAGGCCGCGCTGATCAAGATCGGCGCCTGCGGCGTTTGCGGCACCGATCAGCACATCCTGAAGGGTCACTGGCCGAAGCCGCTGCCGTGGCCGTTCACGCTCGGCCATGAGCTCGGCGGCGTGATCGTGGAGGCTGGCGCGGAGTTCACCGAAGACTTCATGGGCAAGCCGCTCAAGGTCGGCTCGAAGGTGATGATCCCGCCGCTGATGCCGTGCGGCTCCTGCTACTACTGCGTCCACTATCCGCAGAACGCCAACAAGTGCCTGACGCCGGTCTATTACGGGCGCTATCTCGGCTTCGACAAGGCGCCGCATCTGTGGGGCGGCTGGGCCGAATACGTCTATGTCGATCTCGACATGCTGCCGGGCACGAAAGTCTACAAGCTGTATGACGACATGAGCCTGCGCCTCGGCGCATTGAGCGAGCCGCTGACCTCGTGCATCCGCGCGTTCAATCGCGCGATCGAGGCGGGACGATTCAAGTGGGGCGACTCGGTGGTCATTCAGGGTTCGGGTCCGATCGGCATTCTGGCGGTCGCGGCGGCGCAGGAAATGGGCGCCGGCCGCGTGATCTGCGTCGGCGCACCGGAAGCGCCGCGGCTCGAGCTGGCGCGCAAGTTCGGCGCCGAGGCGACGGTGAACATCGAAGAGGTCAAGACGCCCGACGCGCGGATCAAGGCGGTGCGCGACATCGTCGGAGGCTTCGGTGCGGACCTCGTGATGGATTGCTCCGGCCATCCGAGCGCGGGACCCGAAGGCATCGAGATGCTGCGCGACGGCGGCACGTATGTCGAGATGGGGCAATTCACCGACGCGGGCTCGATCTCCACCTCGTGGCACCGCATCTGCGCCAAGGACCTGAACGTGCTCGGCTCCTGGGCCTTCACGGCGAACGACCTGCCGCTCGGCGTCGACATGCTCTATCGTGCGCGCGACAAGTATCCCTGGCTCGACATGCAGACGCTCTATCCCTTCACCGAACAGGGCGTCGCGCAGGCCGTTGCCGACGCGATGGCGATGAAGACGGTGAAGTCCACGATCATCCCCTGGCCCGAGCTCGTCTGAAGGCCGGCGTCATGGGCGGGCATGCGCTGATCATCGGCGGCTCGCTCGGCGGGATGTTCGCGGCGCATCTGCTGAGCCGGAGCGGGTGGCGCGTCGACGTGTTCGAGCGCAGCGCCGAGGACCTCGCAGGGCGCGGCGCCGGGCTAGGCACGCACGAGGCGCTCATCGAGGTGATGCGCCGGATCGGGATCGGCGGCGAGACCCCGCTCGGCGTCGATACGTCCAGGTACATCCTGCTCGATGCGGGCGGAAGGATCGCCTGCCAGCTCGAATATCCCCGCGTCATGACCGCATGGGCGCGGCTCTATCGGCCGCTCAAGGACGCATTCCCGGCACAGCACTATCATCCGGCCAAATCCTTTGTTGCCGCGGAGCAGGACGAGCACGGCATCACGGCGATTTTTGCCGACGGCACGCGGGCAAGGGGCGATCTGCTGGTCGCAGCCGACGGCCCGCGTTCCACGGTCCGGCCGCAGGTCCTTCCCGACCTCAAGCCCGCTTATGCGGGCTACATCGCCTGGCGCGGGCTCGCCGCCGAGGCGGATGTCGTCACCGACCGCGCGCTCCTGTTCGAGAGCAACACGTTCTGTATTCCCGGCGGCGAACTCGCGGTGTCCTATCCGGTGCCGGCGCGCGACGGCGATCTCAGGCCGGGCAGGCGCGACTACAATATCGTCTGGTACCGGCCGACCGACGCGGCGGCGCTCACCGACCTCAACACCGATGCGTCCGGGCGCCGCCACGAGCAGATTCCGCCGCCGCTGATCCGCCCCGATGTCATCGCTGCCGTGAAGGCGGATGCGCGCGCGTTGCTGGCCCCGTCGATCGCCGATATCTTCGCGCGCGCCGAGCGGCCGATCTTTCAGCCGATCCACGACATCGCCTCGCCGCAACTTGTGTTCGGGCGGATCGCGTTGCTCGGAGACGCGGCATTTGTGGCGCGCCCCCATGTCGGCGCGGGCGTGACCAAGGCGGCGCTTGACGCTGCCTGCCTGGCGGACGCACTCGTCACGAACGGCACCGTCGAGGCCGCGCTCGCCGGCTACGATCGCGAGCGCCAACGCGCCGGCGAATGGGCGGTGTCACGTTCCGGCGAGTTCGGCGCCTGCGTCAGCGCCGAGGTATCGCGCAGCGGGATGTCGGCCGCGCAGCAGGCGGAGCGCAGCGAGCGCGTCTTTCGCGAGTATGCGACGCTGCATCACGAGGTGCGCGAGTGGGCGAAGCCGTCGCTGCGGGCTGCGCATTCGCCGTAGAGCATGGTCCGGAAAAGTAAAGTAGACATGACCGGAGAATGCCGCCACGTCGCCTTTTGGACGCAAAGCGGACAGACCCGCCGGGCTCCGCGAGGACTTCGCGCATGCTCTGCGAGGGGGAAAGTCCGCTTATTGAGAGTCACTCGGCTTTTGATCCACGTGGTGTGGACGCGTAGCAGAAGTCACTTACCGATCCTCAGCCTTTCATCTTCTTGGCCGCCGCGCGCAGCACTTCGATCAGGCGCTTGATGGCGGGCGGCTGATAGATCTCCCGCCGGTAAATCAATCCAATCGGCCGAACCCATGCGAGCTCCTTGACGGGAAGAAACCTCACATTGGATGCCAACGCAGATTGCTCGAGGAAACACCGGGACGTGTAATCGACCAAATCCGAGGAGGCGACAATCTGCAGCCTCAATCTGGTTGAACGACATTCGAACGCGATTTCTGGCTGCCGAAGACCCGCCTCACGGAACACTTCATGCAACTTTTGCTGAGATGCCTGAACCAGTGCCGATACAGACCACCGTTCATTGGCCAAATCAGCAAGGCACACTTGCTGCCGCCCCACGAGGCGGTGCGTTTTCGAGACAACAACGACATGCTCGTCGTCGTAAAGATGCTCACGGACAAGTCCTTCCTGAGAGTGAATTGACGTCAAAAAGTTCATAACCAAATCCAGCTCACCATTGCGCAAGGCCGGTATCATCAGATCGTTGTCGGAAACGGTCGCAGTGACTTTCGTTCGGAGAGAACCGTTCAGTAAGGTCGCAAAGGCGCCAACCAAAAACTGCTCCGGCCCCGGAAATCCGACGCCGATTCGTACGTGTCCCACGGACCCCGTAGCCAAGTCCGAGATCTCTCTGCCGATGTTCTGGAGGGAGAGCCTCAGCTCGCGCACGCGAGCCAAGAGCGCCGAACCTTCCGCGGTGAGTTGAACACCTTTCGGGATCCGCGCGAACAACTTGGTCTGCAGTGCCTCCTCCAGACGTCTCAGGCTCTTGCTGAGCGCGGGCTGACTAAGGCCGAGAGCTTCCGCGGCTCGCCCAAGATGTCCGTGCTCGGCGACTACCGCGAAGTACTCGATATCCCGCAGCTCCATGCCGATAACCTGGTTTCATGGCCCAATGAATGCCGGATGATTGAGCCTCTCATGTGGGTGTGCAAGCGTGCGCACACCATTGGACTGAGCATATATCATGAGCAGAAAACGGCCCATCACGCTCATAGCTGCCGCCGTCACAGCCGTGCTGATAACCGTCGTTCCTGGGCTCGCGGAAACCTACCCGTCGCGGTACGTCCGGATCATCACGGCAGGCGCAGGCACCTTTCACGATGTCGTCGCCCGCGATCTCGGTCAGCGCCTGAGCGAGCGATGGCACCAAGGCGTCATCGTCGAAAACCAGGCGGGGGCCGGCTTGACCATTGGCACCGCCATAGCTGCCAAGGCGGCCCCAGACGGTTGCACGCTTCTCCTCGCGGATCGCGGATCCTTGGCCGCTGCCCCGAGCCTATACAAGAATCTCCGCTATGATCCCATCAGGGATCTGCGGCCGATTACGCTGGTCGCACGTGCACCTGCCATTCTGGCCGTTAATGCCAAAATTCCCGTCGCAGATTTGCGACAATTCATCGAGTTTGCGAAGGAGCAACGAGATCCGGTTCTCTTCGCCTCAGCCGGCAATGGTTCATTTCCCCATCTGACGGGTTTGTTGTTCTCACAACTCGCAAACGTCCCCGTCCAAGCGGTCCAATTTAGGGGTGGCAGTGAGGCCGCTACGGCTGTGCTCGGCGGCCATGCGAACTTCACTGTACTTTCAAGCCCGGCGATTCTGCCTCTAGTGAATGCCGGACAAGCCAAGGCACTTGCAATCACCAGCCAGCGTCGAATGGCAGGAGCTCCCAATATCCCGACCGGCACCGAAGCAGGGCTGCCCGGGTTCGAAGCCGAGAATTGGGTGGGAATGATGGTGCCAACGGGAACGCCCGATGCAATCGCCGACAAGCTCAATCGCGATATCGTAGAAATTCTGCAATCGGAAGACATGCGCGAGCGGCTGCGGGCACAAGGAGCAGAGGCTGCGCCGGGGACTCCTGCGCTATTCGCCGAATTTATCGCGAGCGAGACCTCAAGACTCAAGAAGCTGATCGAAAATGCCGGACTGCGGATCGACTGAAGTCTGAAATTCCAGTTTGGCCGTCCTTGCTACCGAGTCGGCAGGCATCGAGTGCAGCATCAAAGGCTAGCTGCGGTCTTAAGCGAATTCGGACTGGTACTTCCGAAGCTGAGTATCCGCAAACTGACCGCTTCATCAGCACTTTTCGAGTTCGGGGCGGAGCTGGTCTATGCATAAAACTTCCGTTTTGATCGTTGGCGGAGGACCGGTGGGCTTGGCTCTGGCGTGCGAGCTCGGCTGGCGCGGGGTTGCTTGCACGCTCGTCGAGCAGCGCGACGGCACGATCGACACCCCGAAGATGAACGAGGTGAACATCCGCACCATGGAATTCTGCCGGCGCTGGGGAATCGCCGATGCTGTCCATGCCTGCCCGTTCCCGCCGAACTATCCGCTCGACGTGGCCTTCGTCACAAGCCTCTCGGGTTACGAACTCGGCCGCATTCCTCGCCCGCCGCGCATGAGCGAGACACCTTCGCTCTACAGCCCAATGCGGCAGCAGGTGTGCTCGCAGATGTGGTTTGACCCGATCTTGCAGACGTTCGCTCGGAATTTTGCGCATGTGAGTTTGCGTTACAGAAATCGATTGGAAAGCTTCGAGGAAACCGCCGATGGCATACGCGCGGACGTTATCGACGTCGAAAGCGGTCGTCGCGAGAGTATCAACGCCCGATATCTGGTCGGATGTGATGGCGCGAACAGCCTGGTGCGTCGTTCGCTGGGCATAGGGCTCGACGCTAAGACTCTCGGCTATCCGGTGCATTTCTATTTTCGTGCGCCAAATTTGCTCGATGTCTGCGATCGCGAGCCAGCCACCTTCTTCATGACAGTCGATCGTCACGGCCTCTGGGCAAACATTCGTGTCATCGATCCCATTAGCGCGATGTGGCGCCTCATGGTGCTTGACGCCGGTCCCGGCGCGACGTCCGAGACTATTGACCGCGAGGCTTGTCTGCGTCGCGCGCTGGGCCTGCCGCTCGAGGTTGAATGGCTCGCCACCAGCGTCTGGACGCGGCGCAGCGCCGTGGCCCAACGATATTCGAGGGGCCGCGTCTTCCTGGCTGGCGATGCCGTGCATCAAATGTCGCCGACGGGCGGATTGGGCATGAACACCGGCATCGCCGACGCGGTCGATCTCGGGTGGAAGCTCGCGGCGAAGTTGAGCGGGTGGGGCGGCGACAGCCTACTGTCGTCTTATGAAGCCGAGCGAGGGCCAGTCGGTATCCGCAATGTGAGCATGGCGGCCGAATTCTATTCGCGAGAACAAAAGCACTGTAACGGGATCGACTTGATCGAAGAGGACAACATCGCTGGGGTACAGGTACGTGCGCGCGTCGGCGAAGCGCTCGTCCGCGGCATTGGGCGCACGTGGCGGACTCCTGGCCTCCAGATCGGCTATTCCTATGAGGACTCACCCATCTGCATTCCTCACGGCACCCGGCCGAAACCGGATATGCCGCACGATTTTGTTCCCACCGCGCGTCCGGGATCGCGGGCGCCGCATGTAGTGCTGAGCGACGGCCGTTCCACTTTGGACCTTTATGGGCGCGGCTTCATACTGCTTCGTCTCGGCCGAAATGCGCCCGGTGCCTGTGCGATCAAATCGGCAGCCTCGGCGCGCGGCGTGCCGCTTGAAATCATCACTCTGAGCGATCGAGTGATCATGGAGCGATATGAGCGCCGTCTGGTTCTGGTACGGCCGGATGGACATGTGGCTTGGCGCGCAAACGCGGCTCCTCCCGACCCCAACGCGCTCATCGAAAAGGTTCGCGGCGCTCATGCAGAAAACCATGATCGGATGACGCCTCAACAGTCCTTCCAGCTAGACCCTGTAGGGCGGTGACGTCTGCAAAATGGCCCTAAGTGGCCATTTGGACTGCCGCACGAAAAGTCCGCTTTTTGGGGAGAGCGGACGCCGTGTTTCAATGAGTACACACCCCAGACCATGATACCGGCGAGCGGAATCCGGTTCTGCGGGATCATGCGCAAGCAAGATCAGATCTTGTCCATGTTCGACTGCTCGATCACCCTTCGCCATTTCGCGATCTCGGCCTTGATGTAGGCGCCGAACTCGGCCGGCGTGATGCCGGACGGCTCGAAGCCGAGCGCGAGCACCTTCTCGTTCACGTCCGGCAGCGCGAGAATCGCGGCGATCTCCCGCTGCAGCAGGTTGACGATCTCCTGCGGCGTGCCGGTCGGCGCCAGCACGCCCTGCATGGTCTCGGCCTCCTGGCCCTTGATGCCGAGCTCGTCGAGCGTCGGCACGTCGGGCAGCACGGACGAGCGTCTGGTCGACGTGACCGCAAGCGCGCGCAGCTTGCCTTCCTTGATCAGCGCCGTTGCCGGCGGGATCGCCTGGAAGGAGAGCGGCGTGTGTCCGGCGACGACAGACTGGATCGACGGATTGCCTCCGGAGAACGGAACGACCAGGAGTTCGTTCAACCCGAGAGACTGCTTGAACAGCTCGATCGACAAATGCGGAGTGGTGCCCGCGCCGGGTGAAGCGATGCTGTATTTCGCCGGCTCCGCCTTGATGAGGTCGACCAGTTCCCTCACGCTGCGCGCCGGGACCGCGGGATTGGCGATCAGCGCGTGGGTCGCGGCCGCCGCCTTGGTGATGGGCACGAAGTCCTTGTCGGGATCGTAGGGCACCTTGTGATAGAGGCTCGGATTGACGACGTAGCTCGATGACACGAACAGGATGGTGTAGCCGTCGCCGGCCGCGCGCGC
>Ga0207691_10007054_pt1 | contig 10841 bp, 12 predicted proteins | sample KBSM13metaG_FD_184327 | JGI IMG/M metagenome (GOLD analysis project Ga0207691, IMG submission 184327) | Miscanthus rhizosphere microbial communities from Kellogg Biological Station, Michigan, USA - KBS M1-3 metaG (SPAdes) (version 2) | ecosystem: Host-associated > Plants > Roots > Rhizosphere >...
GGAGGTGCTGAAGAGCGTGCTCGCACTGCGCACCCGCGAGACGCAGGCGCGCGGCATCGCGCTCAAGCACGAGATGAAGCCGGCGCGCGTGATCGTCGACGGCTCGCTCCTCTTCAGCCTGCTCAACGCGATCCTCGACTGGGCGCTCGCCAACGCCCATGCGCACATCGGCTTCGTCGTCGACTTCAAGACGTGGCCGGTGCACGCACGGCTGACGTGCAGGTTCGCCAACCGGCCTGCCGACCAGGTCGACGAGAGCGTGACGACCGAAGCGTCCCCGCGCCTCGACTCGCTGACCTGGCGGCTGATCGAGCAGACGGCGTGGACGATGGGACTCGTCGTCGACCGCAAGGACGTCGGCGGCAACACGGCGCTCGTCGTCGAGTTCCCGAAGACCGCGGGCGAGGACATGGTCGGCCTGTCGGCGACCGAGATCGATGACGGCGGCCCGCAGTCGAGCAACTCGAAGGCGCTCGCCGGCAGCCACGTCCTCGTCGTCGCGTCGCGCCGCGAAGTGCGCGTGCTGATCCGCGACGCGCTGCGCAACATGAGCATGCTGGTCGACTTCGTCGCCTCGATCGAGGAGGCGGCGACCTTTTGCCGCGAAGGCCTGCCGCACGCGATCATCATCGATTCGATCCTGAAGGGCGCGCGCTTCAGCCATTTCCGCGACGAGATCCTCGCCGAGGTGCCCGACTTCGTCTTCATCGAGATCCTCGAGCAGGGCGCGACGTTCGAGATGTCGGGAACCAACGGGGCGCAGATGGCGCGGATCGGCCGCGACGTCGTCGCCAGCTCGCTGCCGGCGGCGCTGATGTTCGAGCTCTCGCGCGGCCTCTGAGGCGGCTAGCGCGCGAAGGCGCGCGACAGGATCGCGCTGCCGGTCGCGATCGGGTCGCGCCGGATCTTCTTCTCTTCCTCGCCGATCATGAAGTAGAGGCCGTCGAGCGCCTTGCCGGTGACGTAGCGCTCGACCGTCGCGGCATCGCCGTGCAGGAGACCGGCCTGCGCGGCCTGGCCGGCGACTGCGTTGTAGCGGCCGGCGAGGTCGACGCTTTCGGTGTGGCGCTTGACGATCGGCAGGAACCGCTCGGCGAGCGGCGCGCGCGTCTTGTCGGCGAAGAAGCGCGTCACCGAGTCGTCGCCGCCGGTGACGATCGCGCGGGCGTCGCTCACCGTCAGCGACTTCACCGCGGCGACGAGCATCGGCTTCGCCTCCGGGACGGCGGCTTCGGCGGCGCGGTTCATCGCCGTCACGAGCTCGTCGACGCGGCGCTGCTGGCCGGTGAAGCGAAGCACCTTCGCCGCGTCCTCGAGATGGCCGGGCAGCGGGATCTTCACCTGCGGATTGCCGAGAAAGCCGTCCGGCCGGCCGAGCGCGCCGACCGCTGCGTTCGCGCCGCGCTCGAGCGCGACGCGGATGCCGGCGGCAGCGTCGGCATTGCTCGGATCGGCCGCGCGCACGCGATCGGCGACGGCGAGCGTCGCTCCGGCGATGAGGACAAAGACGCGGCGTCGCTGCATGGGTCACCTCCGCCGACGATTGTCGGCCGGGCGTGCCTCATCGTGTGCGCAGGCCGACCAGAGCGGCACCGACGATCAGCAGCGTCGCGACGGCGAGCGAGGGCGTCAACGCGCGGCCGGTGGTCGCTGCGAGCAACAGCGTCGAGGCAAGCGGCGTCAGGTAGCTGAGCAGGCCGACCCGGCGCGGGTCGGTGCGCTTCAGCGCCGCGTCCCAGAAGAAGAACGCCGCCCCGAGCGGGCCCGCGCCGATGAGGACGATCAGCACCCAGTCGCCCGCCGACAGCGCGACCGCAGGCTCGAACGCGGCGTGGCAGGCGAGCGCGAGCGCGCCGGAGACGAGCCCGAACAGGCCGATCGCCGCGGTCGGGAAGCGCGCGACGCGCTGCGTGCCGAGCGAGTACGTCGCCCACACGATCGCCGACCCGGCCGCTGCGAGGTAGCCCCACGACAGCTCGCCGCCGAGGCTGCGGCCGCCGACGATCGCGAGCGCCGCGCCGGCGAAGCCGGCGAGCGCGGCGACGACGTGCAGCGCCGTCAGCCGCAGGCCGGGCAGGATCACCGGCGCGAGCACGACGATGAGAAGCGGCCAGAGGTAGTTGACGAGGTTCGCGGCGAGCGGTGGCGCGCTCCTGAGCGCGATGAAGAGCAGCAGGTGGTAGCCGAACAGGCCGTAGATGCCGAGCAGCAGCGTCGCCGGCGGCAGGCGCCACTGGCGAACCAGCGGCCACGACGGCACGCTGCCGATCACGAGCGCGAGCCCGGTGAGCAGGAACGGCGGCACGTGCGCGAGCAGGACGCCGAGCGAGGCGAGCGTCGCCCAGAGCGCGATCGCCGCGAGCGCGCAGAGCGTTCCGGTCACGGAGCGCGGCGGCGCAGGCCGAAGGCGCGCACCGACATCAGCGTCGCAGCGCGTGCCATCCGATCCAGGCCACGAACGCGACGGCGCCGACGATCGCCGGGATCCGCCAGCGCGCGGAAAGCTCGCTCCAGTCGGTGCGGTCCACGGTGTGGCCGCGCTGCGCGTCGGCTTCGGCCTGCATCGCGGTCGCCCATTCGCGGCGCCGCGGCAGGTCGGCCGCGAGCGCGTCGAGACGACGGCGGACGACCTCGGGCGATGGCCGCTCGGCGGCGGCGCGCAGCGCCGGCGCGAGCGCCTGCACCTGCGCGTTGGCATCGGCGAGGCTCGTGATCGCGAGCGTCGCGCCGCACTGCGGGCAGCCGATCGTCTCGCCCGCCGGCAGCGCCGCGCCGCACGCCGCGCACTGCAGCGCGCCCTGGTGCTCGGGAGTGCGGTAGACGGCGGGGGCCTCGATCGTCTCGAGCGGGTCGAGCGCGTGCGCGAGACGGGCGACGTCGAGCAGGCTCGGGATCGACTTGCACCACGGGCAGAGCTCGTCGCCCTTGCCGATCGCGCCGCCGCAATTGACGCACTCGATGGCGCCGCGGTCGCGCAGCAGCCGGGCGCGATCGATCGTCGACATCGCCCGCAGCAGCCCCTTTTCCTGCAGGAATTGCGCGAACGACTGGTACGCGCCGTGGCGACGCCGGCACTGCAGCTGCGAGGAGCGGCCCCAGCGCGATTGGTTGTGGACGAGCTGGAGCGCGCCGTCGCAGCGCGGGCAGCGCGCGCCGTCGCGGAGCAGCTCGTGCGGCAGCGTCTGCGACGCGGCCATCGCGCTGATCAGCTCGAGTAGCGCCGGGCCGCTCAGCTGCGCGGTCTCGGTGCCGTCGAACCAGACCAGATCGCAATGGCGGCAGAGGTCGAGCTCGACGGCGAGGCCGTAGTGGCCCGCGAGCGCGATGCGCTGCATCGGCTGGCGGCAGTTGCCGCAGACGAGCGCCGGCTCGGCGGGCGCGGCGCTCACGCGTCGCTACGCGCCGATGCCCGCGGCATGCGCCTGCTGGTCGGCGTGGTAGCTCGAGCGGACGAGCGCGCCGACGGCGGCGTGGCTGAAGCCCATCGCCTGCGCCTCGCGCTCGAACATCGCGAACGTCGCCGGATCGACGTAGCGGCGCACCGGCAGGTGGTGCGCGCTCGGTGCGAGGTACTGGCCGATCGTCAGCATGTCGACGTCGTGCGCGCGCAGGTCGCGCATGACCTGCAGGATCTCGTCGTCGGTCTCGCCGAGGCCGACCATGACGCCGCTCTTGGTCGGCACGCCGGGCACGAGCTCCTTGAAGCGCTTCAGCAGGTTGAGCGAGAACGCGTAGTCAGAGCCCGGCCGCGCTTGCCGGTAGAGGCGCGGCGCGGTCTCCAGGTTGTGGTTCATCACGTCGGGCGGCGCCGCGCGCAGGATCTCGAGCGCACGGTCCATGCGGCCGCGGAAGTCCGGCGTCAGGATCTCGATCCGCGTCGCGGGCGACAGCTCGCGCGTCTTCTCGATGCAGGCGACGAAGTGCGCGGCACCGCCGTCGCGGAGGTCGTCGCGGTCGACGCTGGTGATGACGACGTACTTCAGCTGCAGCGCGGCGATCGTCTTCGCGAGGTTGACCGGCTCGTCGGCGTCGAGCGGGTCGGGGCGGCCGTGGCCGACGTCGCAGAACGGACAGCGCCGCGTGCACTTGTCGCCCATGATCATGAACGTCGCCGTGCCCTTGCCGAAGCATTCGCCGATGTTCGGGCACGACGCTTCCTCGCACACCGTGTGCAGGCGATGCTCGCGCAGGATCTTCTTGATCTCGTAGAAGCGCGAGCTCGCCGAGCCTGCCTTGACGCGGATCCAGTCGGGCTTCTTCAGCACCTCGCCGGCGGGCACGATCGGGATCGGGATGCGCGAGGTCTTCGCCTCGGCCTTCTGCTTGGCGCTCGGATCGTAGGTCGCCGGGATCGTCATCGCGGGCTGAGGTAGGCAGAGAGCTTGGTGCCGAGCGTGGACGCGACCTCGTCCCACGAGGCGCGAACGCCGATTGTAGAAAGATCGATCGTTCTCAGCCCGCGGTGGCCGCACGGGTCGATGCGCGCGAACGGCGCCAGGTCCATCGCGACGTTGAGCGCGACGCCGTGATACGTGCGGTGGCGGCTCACCTTGACGCCGATCGCCGCGATCTTGCCGAGCCCCGCGAAGGGATCGCCCGCGTCCGCCGGCGGCAGCACGGCGTGGCCGGACGGCGCGTCGAGGCGGACGTAGACGCCCGGCTGGCCGCGGACGCGATGGCCGGTCACCGCGAACGTCTCGAGCGTCTTGATCAGTGCCTGCTCGAGGCGAAAGACGTACTCCTTGACGTAGATGCCGAGACGTTTCAGGTCGACGAGCGCGTAGCCGACGACCTGTCCCGGGCCGTGGTACGTGACCTGGCCGCCGCGGTCGCTGCGGACGACGGCGATGTCGCCGGCGTCGAGGACGTGCTCGTCGCGGCCGGCGACGCCCTGCGTGAAGACGGGCGGGTGCTCGCACAGCCAGATCTCGTCGGCGGCGTCGTCGTCGCGGGCCGCCGTGAACTCGCGCATCGCGTCGAGCGCGCGCTCGTACGCGAGCGGGCCGAGCACCTTGACGATCATCGGCCCGACGGAGTGCTCAGAGCACGACCTTGACCATCGGATGCGTCGACAGCGTCCGGTACAGCTCGTCGAGCTGGTCGCGGCTCGTCGCGTTGATGGTGATCGTGACGCCGAGGTACTTCGAGCCGCTGCTCGGCCTGAGCTCGATGCCGGCGGCGTCGAAGTCGGGATCGAAACGGCGCGCGATCTCGGTCACCGCGTGGACGAAGCCGTCGGCGTTGACGCCCATCACCTTGATCGGGAACCGGCACGGATACTCGATCAGCGACTGCTCGGCGGGGATCTCTCGCATCGTCGTGTTCATCCGCCCCAGATGGTGCCGGCGCGGCGATCGGCAAGTCGCCGTGCGGTCAGATCGACTGCGTCAGCTTGGCGCGTTGGTACGCCTCGTAGAGGCGCCCGTACACCGGCCCGGGCTTGCCGCGCAGCGCGCCGTGGCCGACGGCGTCGCCGTCGAGCGAGGTCACGGGCAGGATCTCCTTGGTCGCCGAGCTGAGCAGGATTTCGTCGGCGGCGGTGACCTCGGACTCGGCGATCGGCCGCAGGTTGTAGGCGATGCCGCACTCCTCGCAGAGCTCCTTCATCAGCTCGACGCGGATCCCCTCGAGGACGTGCTCGCTCTTCGGCGGCCCGAGCAGCGCGCCTTCGTGGACGATCCACACGTTCGACGCCGAAGCCTCCGTCAGGTGGCCGGCACGGAACATGATCGTCTCGACCGCATCGCGGTCGGCCGACATCTGCCGCGCCAGCACGTTGCCGAGCAGCGACGTGCTCTTGATGTCGCCGCGCTCCCAGCGGAAGTCGCGCGCGCTGATGCACGCGACGCCGTGGTGGCGCTGCTCGCCCGAAGGCGGCTTCATCGCGCTCGCCATCATGAACACCGTCGGCTCGATGCCGAGCGGCATGACGTGGTCGCGCAGCGCGACACCGCGCGTCACCTGCAGGTAGATGAGCTGGTCGGTCGCGCCGCCGCGCTCGGCGAGCGCCGCGATGAGCTTCCTGCAGCGCTCGAGCCACTGGTCGCGCGTGTGCGGGTTGGCGATCCGCAGCTTCGCGAGGCTGCGGCCGAGCCGCGCCATGTGCTCGTCGAAGCGGAACAGCTTCCTCGCGTAGACCGGGACGACCTCGTAGATGCCGTCGCCGAAGACGAAGCCGCGGTCGAGCACCGAGACCTTCGCCTCGGCGAGCGGCAGGTATTCGCCGTTCAGGTAGCAGAGCGTTTCGGGCAGATGGACCTGCATGGCGCCAGTTTTACTTGATCCAGAGCCGGAGCGCGTCCCAGGCGCGGCCGAGGATGCCGCTCTCCTCGACCGGCTCCATGACGACGAGGGGGACGTCGGCGACCGGCGCGCCGGACGCGGTCGCGACCAGGATCTTGCCGACCTTCTGGCCCTTGGCGAGCGGCGCGATCAGCGGGTCGGTGCGCTCGATCTTGGTCTGCAGCTTCGCGCCCTCGCCCTTCGGCACGCTGATGTAGAGGGCGCCGCTCGGCCCGAGCTTGGCGACGTTGGCGGTGCCCTTCCAGACCTGCGGCGTGACGATCGGCTTGCCGTCGTCGAACAGCCGCACGGTGTCGAACGCCTGGAAGCCCCAGTTGAGGAGCTTCTGGCTCTCGTTGGCGCGCGCCTCCATCGAGGTCGTGTTGAGGACCACGGTCATGATCCGGCGCTTGCCGGCGCCGCCGGCGGGCCCGAGGTTCGGGAACTCGCGCGCCGCCGTCGCCAGCAGGCAGTAGCCGGCGGCGTCGGTGAAGCCGGTCTTCATGCCGTCGACCGTCGGGTCGCGGCGCAGCAGGAGGTTGCGGTTCGGCTGCGCGATGTTGTTGTACTTGTATTCCTTGATCGAGTAGTACGGAAAGTACTCGGGGAAGTCGCTGATGATGTGCGCGGCGATCGTCGCCATGTCGCGCGCGCTGCTGTAGTGGCCGGGCTCGGTGAGCCCGGTGACGTTCTTGAAGCTGGTGTTCTTCAGGCCCCAGGCCTGCGCCTGCCGATTCATCCCCGCGACGAAGACGTCGACGCTGCCGCCGACCGCCTCGGCGAGCGCGACCGCGGCGTCGTTGCCGCTCTGCACGATCAGGCCCTTGAGCAGCTCGTCGACCCTGGGCGTCATCGTCGTGTCGATGAACATCAGCGAGCCGCCGCCCTTGCGTTCGGACCAGGCGAGCTTGGAGACGGGCAGCGTCTGCTCGAGCGTCAGCTTCTTGTCCTTGAGCGCCTGGAAGACGAGGTAGGCGGTCATCAGCTTGGTCAGCGACGCCGGGTCGTAGTGGGCGTCGGCGTCGCGCTCGGCCAGCGTCTGCTTGGTCGTGAGGTCGACGACGAGATAGCTCTTGGCGGCGACCTCGGGGGGCTGCAGCGCCTGCGCGGCGGCGGCAGCGGTGAACAGGACGAGGATGGCGGCCAGGAAGGCGCGTGCGAGCGGACGAGACAGAAGCATTGCGGATGGAGTGAGAGAGAGCAGTCAGGAAACCGCGAGATCGCGCAGCTCGCGGACGAGGACCTTCTTCAGCAGCGCGATCTGGCCGTGGAAGAAGTGGCCGACGCCGGGAAAGACGATCACCGGCAGGCCTTGCGGCCGCGCCCAGGCGAGCGCCGCGGCGAGCGGGACGAGCTCGTCCTCCTCGCCGTGGACGACGATCGTATCCGGCGGCACCGTGCGCACCGCCTGCTTCTCGGTCGACGGGCCGACGAGGACGATGCGGCGCGGCCTGGCGTCGGCCGGCAGGCGCGACGCCGCCTCGACGGCGACGTAGGCGCCGAATGAGAAGCCGCCGAGCAGCAGCGGCTTGCCGGCGTACTCGTCGCGGCGGCGCCAGTCGGCGATGACGGCGAGCGCGTCGTCGACCTCGCCGACGCCGGCGTCCCACGCGCCTTCGGATCCACCGACGCCGCGGAAGTTGAAGCGCACGCTCGCCCAGCCGACGTCGATGCATGCGCGCGCGATCGTCACCGAGACCTTGTTGTCGAGCGTGCCGCCGCCCTGCGGGTGCGGATGGCAGACGACGGCGAGGCCGAGCGGCGTCGCCGCCGGGCGGTCGAGCGCGCACTCGATCCGGCCCGCGGGACCGTCGATCAGCTCGCGAACCGTGCGCGGCGTCATCGCATGCGGTGCGCGCTCAGCGGCCGACGTCGGGGGGCAGCAGCAGCCGCGTCACGACCTCGCCGCGCTCGAGGTGCGAATCGACGATCTCGTCGATGTCGCTCTCGTCGACGTACGTGTACCAGACGCCCTCGGGATAGACGACCGCGACGGGGCCGCCCGAGCAGCGGTCGAGACAGCCCGACTTGTTGACGCGCACCTGCCCGGGCCCGGCGAGGCCGGCCTTCTTGACGCGCGCCTTGCAGTGGTCGAAGGCTTTCTGCGCGCCGTCGTGCGCGCACGACTTCTCGCCGTTCTCGCGGTCGTTGAGGCAGAAGAAGATGTGCCGCTGGTAGTACGGGACCGGCATGGGGGCGGATTCGGCGAAACGCGAAGCCTACACGCCCCCGCCGAGCCCTTGCGCCTTCACAGGCTCTCGGCGGGATCGAAGTCGAGCTCGACCTTGGCGCCGTTCGGGTCGTGGCTGAACAGCTGCCAGATCCCCGAGTCCTTCTGCCGGCGCAGCTCGTAGCGCACGCCCGCGGCGTCGAACCGCGCCTTGACGCCTTTCACGTCCTTGGCGGTGAACGCCATGTGGTCGATGACGCCGGCGCGCTGCGCAGGCGGCTTGCGATCGAAGTAGAGATGGACGAGCGCGCCCGGGCCTTCGCCGTAGAGCCACGCGCCGTCGAAGCCGAGGTCGGGGCGATGGCCCTCGCGAAGGCCGAGCAGGCCGACGTAGAAGTCGAGCGTCTGCTGGCGGTCCTCGGCGATGACGGTGAAGTGGTTCATGCCGACGATCATCGAAGCTCTCCCGTGCGGTTTCGTGGATGTTCAGGCGACGAGGACGAGCGCCCCTGTGGTGCGGCGTGACTCGAGCCGTGCGTGCGCTTCAGCGGCGGCGCCGAGTGCGTGGCGCTCGATCGGCGGGGCGCGCAGCGTTCCGTCGGCGAGCGCGTCCCAGACGCGCCTGGCGCGCTCCGCCAGGCTCGCGTGGCTCGCGACGTAATCGAACACCGCCGGCCGCGAGAAGGTGATCGACTTGGCGACCAGCTCGTCGCTCGCGATCGGCCGCAGCGCGCCGCTCGCCTGGCCGAGGCTGATCCAGTGGCCGCGGCGGGCGAGCGCCGCCAGGTTCTCGTCGCGGGCGGCATCGCCGATGCCGTCGACGACGACGTCGGCGCCGTCGAACTGCCGCTGCACGGTGTCGGCGAAGCGGTGCTCGCGCGTCACGATCGGGTGCTCGCAGCCGTAGGCACGCGCGACGCGGGCCTTCTCTTCGCTCGACACGGTGCCGATCACGGTCGCCCCGAGTCGGCTCGCCCAGCTGCAGACGAGCAGGCCGACGCCGCCGGCGGCGGCGTGGACCAGGATCCTCGTGCCGGCGCCGACGCGGCCGAGATCGCGCAGGACGACGTCGGCGGTGATGCCCTTCAGCAGCGTCGCCGCGGCGACGTCGTCGTCGATCTCCGGCGGCAGGCGCACGACCCAGGCGGCGGGGACGTTCCGCACGCTGCAGTACGCGCCGGGCACGGCGCCGAGGTAGGCGACGCGGTCGCCCGGCAGCAGTCCGCCGACGCCCGGGCCGACGTCGACGACGCTGCCAGCGGCCTCCATCCCGAGCACGCCCGGCAACGGCAGCAGCGCCGGGATCCAGCCGCGCCGAAGGTAGACGTCGAAGTAGTTGACGCCGACCGCACGCTGGCGGATGCGCACCTCGCCCGCGGCGGGCGCGGGCGCTTCGGCATCGTCGGCCTCGAGCACTTCGGGACCGCCGTAGCGGCGGACGACGGCGCGCCGGCCCGGCAGCGGCAGGCTCGCCGGCATGGCCCGACCGCCGCTCGCATCGCGCAGGTCGCCGCCGCGCGCGAGATAGCGACGCAGGTTCGCGAATCCCGCTTCGTAGACGTCGCGAGCGACCATCTGCGCGAGCGCTCGCTCCTCCCCGGGCGGCGTCGCGAACGTCGACTCCCAGTGCCAGAACGTGCGGTTGCCGTCGGTCACGGGCTTGAGCGTGACCGTCGCGACGTAGCGCTGCAGCGCGACCGTCGCCTCGACGATGCAGTACGTGCTGCGATGCTCGCCGTCGTCGAGCGTCAGCAGCTGCTCGCGGATGCGGTGGCCGTCGTTCAGCGTGAAGCTGCGGACGCAGCCGACCTGGTCGCTGCGCTCGCCGCCCTCGATCCGGCTCTCGGCGACGACGTCGTGCCAGAGATGGTGGCTGTTGAAGTCGCGCAGCACCGCCCAGACGCGCTCGATCGGCGCATCGATCACGGTCGAGCGGACGACGCGCTGCAGCACGCTTCTTCCTTGGCGACGCGATCGGCCGGCGCTAGCGGCGCGCGAAGTGGCGCTTCAGCGCGTCGAAGCCGCCCTGGAACACGCCGTCACCGATCGTCTCGACGAGCTCGCGCTCGCGGCCCTCGGCGCACTCGAACTCGGCGCTCCACTCGGCGAAGCAGCGCGCGCCATCGGTCACGGGCGTCAGCTTGAGGGTCGCGACGTAGTGGTCGACGCCCATCGGGCTCTCGAGGATCTCGTAGACGCACTGGTAGTCGTAGTCGGAGAGCGCGAGCAGCCGCTCGCGGATGCGACCGCCGTCCCGGGTGTGGAAGTGGCGGATGCAGCCGACCCGGTCGCTCGCGTCGCCGTTCTCGATCCGGCTGTCGGCGATGCCGGGATGCCACTGCGGCATCGCGTTGAAGTCACGGATCCGCGACCACACGGTGTCGGCGCT
>Ga0207691_10007055_pt1 | contig 10841 bp, 7 predicted proteins | sample KBSM13metaG_FD_184327 | JGI IMG/M metagenome (GOLD analysis project Ga0207691, IMG submission 184327) | Miscanthus rhizosphere microbial communities from Kellogg Biological Station, Michigan, USA - KBS M1-3 metaG (SPAdes) (version 2) | ecosystem: Host-associated > Plants > Roots > Rhizosphere >...
AGGGCTACGGCATGGGTGAGGCCGGTGAGGGCCAGAACATCACCCACCAGCAGAAGAAGATGGGCGAGGAGGTGCTACGCGCGTTCCGCGACCGGTTCGCCATCGACCTGGCCGACGACAAGATCGCCGAGGTGCCGTTCCTGAAGCTGCCCGCAGGCGGCCCTGAGGAGCGCTACCTGCGGGAGCGGCGAACCGCGCTCGGCGGGGCGTTTCCGGTGCGGCGGCAGCGCTCGCGGGATCTCACGGTGCCGGGGCTCTCGGCCTTCGCGGCCCAGCTCAAGCCCACCGGCGACCGCGAGATCTCTACCACGATGGCGTTCGTCCGGATCCTGACCACCCTGTTGCGGGACAAGGCGATCGGCAAGCACGTGGTGCCGATCGTGCCCGATGAGTCCCGCACGTTCGGCATGGAGGGCCTGTTCCGGCAGTTCGGGATCTTCTCCCAGGTCGGGCAGCTGTATCAGCCCGAGGACGCCAAGCAGCTCATGTACTACAGGGAGGACCGCTCCGGTCAGATGCTGCAGGAGGGCATCAACGAGCCCGGCGCGATGTCGTCCTGGATCGCCGCGGCGACCAGCTACAGCGTGTCCGACACCCCGATGATCCCGTTCTACATCTACTACTCGATGTTCGGGTTCCAGCGCATCGGCGACCTGGCCTGGGCGGCCGGCGACTCGCGGGCCCGCGGCTTCCTGGTCGGCGGCACCGCCGGGCGCACCACGCTCAACGGCGAGGGCCTGCAACACGAGGACGGCCACTCGCACCTGCTGTCGGCCACCATCCCGAACTGCGTCTCCTACGACCCGACCTTCGCGCACGAGGTCGCGGTGATCGTGCAGGACGGCCTGCGCCGCATGTACGCCGAGCAGGAGGACGTCTTCTACTACCTGACGGTGATGAACGAGAACTATCAGCATCCGGGCATGCCGGAGGGCCGGGAGGACGAGGTTCGCGAGGGCATCATCCGCGGCATGTACCTGCTGCGGGAGGGGCCGGCCAAGAAGAAGGACGCATCCCGGGTTCAGCTGCTGGGCTCCGGCACCATCCTGCGTGAGGTAATCGCGGCCGCCGAGCTGCTGGAACAGGACTTCGGCGTGACCGCCGACGTGTGGAGCGTGCCCAGCTTCACCGAGCTGCGACGCGACGGCATCGACGTCGACCGCTGGAACATGCTGCATCCAGGCGAGGAGCGGCGGCTCAGCTTCGTCCAGCAGTGCCTGGCCGGGCGCCCGGCCGGCCCGGTGGTCGCCGCGACCGACTACATGCGGGCCTTCGCCGACCAGATCCGGCCGTTCATGGACCGCCGGTACCGGGTGCTCGGCACCGACGGGTTCGGGCGCTCGGACTACCGGCGCAACCTGCGCCGGCACTTCGAGGTCAACCGGCACTACATCGCGCTCGCCGCGCTGACCGAGCTGGCCGCCGAGGGCGCCGTTCCGGCCTCGGCCGTGGCGGACGCCATTGCCCGCTACGACATCGACCCCGACAAGACCCCACCCGCGCTCGCCTGAGCGTCGGACCGATCAGGAAAGAGACGATCGACATGACAGCTCCCACCGAGGTCAAGGTTCCCGACATCGGCGACTTCGGCGCTGTGCCGATCATCGAGGTGCACGTCAGCGCCGGCGATCAGGTCAACGCCGAGGACCCGCTGGTCACCCTCGAATCCGACAAAGCCACCATGGACATACCCGCCCCGGCCGCCGGCTCGGTGGCCGAGGTCCTGGTCAAGGTCGGCGACGTGGTCAGCGTGGGCAGCCCCATTCTGCTGCTCACCCCCGGCGACGGCGCGGTCAGCACACCGCCGTCACTGGTCGAACAGCAAGAGCCCGCACCCGCCTCGGCCCCGGCGGCGCCCCCCGCGCCGGCGCCCTCGGCCCCGGCCGCGGCCCCAACTGCGGGTGGAGTCGACACACCCGCCGGGATACACGCTGGGCCCTCCGTGCGGCGCACCGCCCGGGAGTTGGGCGTGGACCTGGCCGCGGTCACCCCGACCGGGCCCAAGGGCCGCATCACCAAGGACGACCTGCTGGGGTTCCTGAAGGGCCCGGCCCAACCCGCCGCCGCGGTCGGCGCGGGGATCCCGGAGATCCCCGCGCAGGACTTCTCCACGTTCGGGCCCATCGACACCGCGCCCCTGCCACGGATCAAGAAAGTCTCCGGACCCTTCCTGCACCGCTCCTGGCTCAACGTCCCCCACGTCACGCACAACGACGAAGCCGACATCACCGACCTCGACCGCTACCGCAAAGAACTCGACACCGCCGCCAAGAACGACCGCGACCCCTACCGGGTCACCCTGCTCGCGTTCCTGGTCAAGGCCTGCGTCGCCGCCCTCAAAAAGTTCCCCGAGTTCAACTCCTCATTGTCCCCGGAGAAAGACGCCCTCATCCTCAAGCACTACTACAACATCGGCATCGCCGTGGACACCCCCGGCGGCCTGGTGGTCCCGGTCGTCAAGGACGCCGACCGCAAGGGCATCGTGGAACTGTCCCGGGAGTTCATGTCCACCTCCGCCAAGGCCCGCGACGGCAAGCTCGGGCCGTCGGACCTGGCCGGTGGCACGTTCACCATCTCCAGCCTCGGCGGCATCGGCGGCACCAGCTTCACCCCCATCGTCAACGCCCCCGAAGTCGCCATCCTCGGCGTCGTCCGCTCCAAGCTGAGCCCGGTCTGGAACGGCACCGAGTTCACCGCCCGCAACATGCTGCCCCTTTCCCTGTCCTACGACCACCGCGTCATCGACGGTGCGCTGGCCGCCCGCTTCGCCCGACACCTGTGTTACCTGCTCGAAGACGACCGACGGCTGCTGCTGTGACCGCCTTCGCCGCTGACCACTTCGACCACCAGGGAGCAACTCGATGAGCGCGCAGGAGATCACGGTCCCGGACATCGGCGACTTCTCGGACATCCCGGTGATCGAGATCCACGTCGCGGCGGGCGACACCGTCGCGGCCGAGGACCCGTTGGTCACGCTGGAATCGGACAAGGCCACGCTCGATGTACCAGCCCCGGTAGCCGGGACGGTGACCGAGCTGCGGGTCGCCGTGGGCGACACCGTGTCCGCAGGCAGCGTGATCATGGTGATCGACGCCGAGGGCGGCGACGCCGCCCCAGCAGCTTCGGCCACGACACCGACCCAGCAGATCACCGAGACCGCAGCCGCGCAGCCGGTGGCCGCGGCTACGGCGGCGCCGCCGGTGGCCGCCGCGAACATCGAACGCGGCGACCAGCACGCCGAGGTGCTCGTGCTCGGCGCCGGGCCGGGCGGTTACACCGCAGCGTTCCGGGCCGCCGACCTCGGCAAGCAGGTCGTCATGATCGACAGCCGCGGCCCGCTCGGCGGGGTGTGCCTGAACGTGGGCTGCATCCCGTCCAAGGCGCTGCTGCACGCGGCCAAGGTGATCGCCGAGACCAAGGAGATGTCCGGCAACGGGCTGGCCTTCGCCGCGCCGACCGTCGACCTGGACGCGCTGCGCGGGTGGAAACAGAGCGTGGTCGACCGGCTCACCGGTGGGCTGGCCGGGCTGGCCAAACAGCGCAAGGTCACCACCATGGTCGGCACCGGCAAGTTCACCTCGCCGCACACGGTCGAGGTCACCGCCGACGACGGGTCGACCAGCACGGTCAGCTTCGAGCAGGCGATCATCGCCGCCGGCTCCGAGCCGGTCACGCTGCCGTTCGTCCCACACGACGATCCCCGCGTGATCAACTCCGCCGGCGCGCTGGAGTTGGATGGGATCCCGGAGCGGCTGCTCATCCTGGGCGGCGGGATCATCGGCCTCGAGATGGCGACCGTCTACTACGAGCTGGGCTCGAAGGTGAGCGTGGTGGAGCTGCTGGACCAGCTCATCCCCGGCGCGGACGCGGACCTGGTCAAGCCGCTTACCCGGTGGCTGTCCAAGCGCTACCAGGACATTTGGGTGAAGACCAAGGTCACCAACGTCGAAGCCGGACAGGACGGGCTGACCGTCTACTTCGAGGGCGGCAACGCCCCCGAGTCGGCAGTGTTCGACAAGGTCCTGGTCGCGGTCGGGCGCAAGCCCAACGGGAAAGTGATCGGCGCCGAGGCCGCGGGCGTGCAGGTCGACGAGCGCGGGTTCATCCCGGTGGACAAGCAGCAGCGCACCAACGTGGGGCACGTCTTCGCCATCGGCGACATCGTCGGCCAGCCGATGCTCGCGCACAAGGCCACCCACGAGGGCAAGGTCGCCGCCGAGGTCACCGCCGGGCACAACAGCTACTTCGACACCACCGTCATCCCCTCGGTGGCCTACACCGACCCCGAGGTGGCCTGGGTCGGCGTCACCGAGAACGAGGCCAAGGCGGCCGGCATCAAGTACGGCAAGGCCAACTTCCCGTGGGCGGCCAGCGGCCGTTCGCTGTCGCTGGGCCGCGACGAGGGCATGACCAAGGTGATCTTCGACGAGACCACCGACCGGATCATCGGCTGCGGCATCGTCGGGCCGAATGCCGGCGACCTGATCGCCGAGGCCGGGCTGGCCATCGAGCTGGGCGCGGACGCCGCCGACATCGGGCTGACCATCCACCCGCACCCCACCCTTTCCGAAACCGTGGCGATGGCCGCCGAAGCCTTCGAAGGCACCATCACCGACCTCTACCTGCCCAAGAAGGCGTCGAGATGACCACCGACGCTGCGGCGGCAGAAACGGTGACCAGCAACGACACAACCAGCAACGACGTGGCCGGCGAGCACGTAACCGGTGACGAAACCCCCCGCGAACAGAGGACTCGATCCGAAATGGACATCATGTCCGAGGGACCCTACGAACTTATCCCGTCCGCCGACGGCTACACGGTGCTGATCCACGCTCGTGGCCATGCCGTGCTGGGCTCCCCCACCATCAACCGCGGCACCGCGTTCACCCAGGCGCAGCGCCGCGAGCTCGGGCTGGTCGGCCTGCTTCCCACCGGTGTGACCACATTGGACGGGCAGTCGCGACGCACCTACGCCCAGTACCTGGCGCAGGCGAGTGATCTGGGTAAGTGGGTGTATCTGGCGAACCTGCGGGACCGCAACGAGGTGCTGTTCTACCGGCTGCTGTGCGAGCACATCTCCGAGATGCTGCCGATCGTCTACACCCCCACCGTCGGGCTGGCGATCGAACGGTTCAGCCACGAGTTCCGCCGCCCTCGCGGGGTCTACCTGTCGATCGATCACCCCGAGGATGTCGAGACGGCGTTGCGCAACACCGGCATGGGCGCCGAGGGCGTCGACCTGCTCGTGGCCACCGACTCCGAGGGCATCCTCGGCATCGGCGACCAGGGCGTGGGCGGCATCGAGATCTCGGTCGGGAAACTCGCCGTCTACACCGCCGCCGCCGGGATCCACCCGCACCGCGTCATCCCGGTGGTGCTCGACACCGGCACCGACAACCTCGCCCTGCTCAACGACGAGATGTACCTGGGCGCCCGGCACGCCCGGATCCGCGACCACCGCTACGACGAGCTCATAGACGCCTACGTCACCGCCACCACCAAGCTCTTCCCCCACGCGATGCTGCACTGGGAAGACTTCGGCGCCAGCAACGCCCGCCGCATCCTGAACAAGTACGCCGAGCAGGTCTGCACCTTCAACGACGACATGCAGGGCACCGCCGCCGTCGTGCTTGCCGCCGCCTTCTCCGCCGTCGCCGCCGCAGGCACCCGCATGCGCGACCAGCGCGTCGTCATCCACGGCTCCGGCACCGCCGGGCTGGGCATCGCCGACATGATGCGCGACCAAATGGTCCGCGAGGGCCTCACCCACGACGAAGCCACTGGCCGGTTCTGGGCGTTGGGCCGCTCCGGGCTGCTGACCGACGACCGCGCGGCGAGCATGTACGACTTCCAGCTTCCCTACGCCCGCCCCGCGGCTGAGGTCGCCGACTGGAACACCGCCAGGCCAGGACGGCCGGGGCTCACCGAGACTGTCGCCGCGGTTCACCCCACCATGTTGATCGGCACCTCGACCCAGACCGGGGCGTTCACCGAGAACATCGTCCGGGACATGGCCGCCCACACCGACCGACCCATCATCATGCCGCTGTCCAACCCCACGTCGCGCTGCGAGGCGCACCCCGAAGACCTTATCCGCTGGACCGACGGCCGCGCGCTCATCGCCACCGGCAGCCCCTTCCCGCCCGTCCCCCACAACGACCGCACCTACCACATCGCCCAGGCCAACAACGCGCTCGTCTTCCCCGGCCTCGGCCTCGGCGTCACCGTCGCCCGCGCCAGCCGCATCACCGACCGCATGATCGCCGCCGCCGCCGACGCCGTCGCCCGACTCTCCAACGCCACCACACCCGGAGCACCGCTGCTACCACCGGTGGACAACCTCCGGGCCGTCTCCGCCGCCGTCGCCGTCGCCGTCGCCGTCGCAGCCGTCGAGGAAGGACTCGCACAGGTACCCGTCGACAACCCGATCCAACAGGTCCACGAAGCGATGTGGCGGCCCGACTACCCACGAATCGAAATCAAACCCACCTGATCACCGTTCTCCGCGCACGCCAGCACAGTCGAGCAACAACCAGCAGGTCTTGTCATGCCAGGCTCCGTCATCGTCGGCGGCGCACGGACGCCGATCGACAAGCTCTCCGGAGCGCTTAAGGGCTTCGTACACCTGCGCGGCATCGCCTCCACGTCGCCGCTGCTGCGCATCGCAGACCGCCGCTACCTGCTCGCGGCACTGCCCTGGCTGCGCATCGCCAACGACCTCACCGGCGAGCAGGAAGTCGCCACGCTCGCCCTAGCCGCGGCGTGCACAGTTCCTCGTCTCCCCCGCAGCACGCCAATCCTGTGACGAGGGTCTCCGTGGCCCGCGGACCTCAAGATTGCAGGGAGGGTGCCGGACCCGGCGTTGTTCGAACGGCGTCGTGACTCCCAGGTGGCGTAGCGTGTTCTCGCCGGCGCCGTAGCGGGCAGCTGCGTCGCGCGCCTGCTGTTCACTTCGTGCGCGGCAGTGAACGTGTATCCGCGGGCGTCATGACCGCCGTGGCGGCTCGGTTTCGCGGCGGCGCAGGGAGGTAGCGGTTGACCACGCCCGTATTGCATCCCGTTGTCCGCGACGTCACCGAGCGGATCCGGGTGCGCAGCGCCGAGACGCGGCGACGGTATCTCGAGCGTATCGGCCGGGCCGCCCGCCGCCGGCCAGCCCGGCTGGACCTGGGCTGCGCGAACCTCGCCCATGGGTTCGCGGCCTGCGAATCAAGCGCCAAGGACGACCTGCGCGGCGACGTCAAGGCCAACGTCGCGATTGTGTCGTCCTACAACGACATGCTCTCGGCTCACCAGCCGTATGAAACGTTCCCACGCGCGATCAAGGAGGCGGTGGCCGCAGCCGGGGCGGTGGCGCAGTTCGCCGGTGGGGTGCCGGCCATGTGTGACGGGGTCACGCAAGGGCATGCCGGGATGGAACTGTCACTGTTCAGCCGGGACGTGATCGCGATGGCGAGCGCGGTGGCACTGTCGCACGAGATGTTCGACGGCGCGCTGTTGCTCGGTATCTGCGACAAGATCGTGCCGGGCCTGCTCATCGGTGGTCTGGCGTTCGGTCACCTGCCGATCGTCCTGGTCCCGGGCGGTCCGATGACCTCGGGACTGCCCAATAGCGAGAAGAGCCGGGTCCGCCAGCTCTACGCCGAGGACAAGGTGGGCCGCGCGGAGCTGCTGGCCGCGGAGTCTGCCTCCTACCACGGCCCGGGCACCTGCACGTTCTACGGCACGGCCAACTCCAACCAGATGATCGTCGAGATCATGGGCCTGCATCTGCCAGGCGCGAGCTTTGTGAACCCGGGTACGCCGCTGCGCGCGGCGCTGACTGCGGCAGCGGCCCGGCGGGTCACCGAGCTGACCGCGACCGGGCCCGCATATACCCCGATGGGTCAGATCGTCGACGAGAAGGCGGTAGTCAACGCCGTCGTCGGGTTGCACGCGACGGGCGGATCGACCAATCACACCCTGCATCTCGTCGCGGTGGCCGCGGCCGCCGGGATCCATCTCACCTGGGACGACTTCTCGGATCTGTCCGAAGTGGTTCCGCTGCTGGCCCGCGTATACCCGAACGGCAACGCCGACGTGAACCACTTTCAGGCGGCCGGCGGGATGGCGTTCGTCATCGGTCAACTGCTGGACGGTGGGCTGCTGCACGGCGACGTGCGAACCGTGGCTGGCGCCGGTCTGAACCGCTACCGGCAGGAGCCATTCCTGGGGGCGGACGGTTCACTGGTCTGGCGACCCGGACCGGCCGAAAGCCTCGACCCGCAGGTGCTGCGCCCGATCACCGACCCCTTCACCGCCGACGGCGGGCTGTGCGTGCTGCGAGGCAACCTCGGCCGCGCGGTGATCAAGGTGTCGGCGGTCGCGCCGTCGCATCGGATGGTCACGGCGCCGGCCCGGGTGTTCGATGACCAGGCGCACGTCGTGCAGGCGTTCGCCAGCGGCGAATTGGACCGCGACGTCGTCGTCGTCATGCGCTACCAGGGTCCGCGGGCCAACGGCATGCCCGAGTTGCACAAGCTCACGCCGCTGCTGGGCGTGTTGCAGGACCGCGGGCACCGCGTCGCGCTGGTCACCGACGGCCGAATGTCGGGTGCCTCCGGCAAGATCCCGGCGGCGATCCACCTCACTCCCGAGTGCGCCGTTGGCGGTCCCCTGACCCGGGTGCGCGACGGCGACGTGATCCGCCTCGACAGCGAGGCCGGGACACTTCATGTCGAGCTGTCGGACGTCGAATTGCTCACCCGTGCGGGGTCGGGCGCGCCGGCCAGCGACGACGACTGGGTGGGCACCGGCCGGGAACTGTTCAACGTCTTCCGCCACGCGGTGGGCGACGCCGACGCCGGCGCAGCGGTTTTCGGGCTGCCCGCCGCGTCATCCCCGGACCGGCAACCGCCGGTTTCCGTGCACACTTCAGCTGAAGGTTAGGCCAATGACCGCATCGAGCCATGCCATCGGCGATCTGCTCAACCGCGCCCCGGTGATCCCCGTCATCGTCATTGACGATGAGGCCGTCGCTGTGCCGCTGGCGCGGGCCCTGGTCGCGGGCGGCCTAACGGTCCTCGAGGTCACGCTGCGCACCAAGTGCGCCCTCGCGTCGATCAAACGCATCGTGGCCGAGGTGCCGGACGCGGTCGTCGGCGCCGGCACGATACTGACCCAGGCGGACGTTGCGGCGTCCGTCGAGGCCGGCGCCGAGTTCCTGGTCAGCCCCGGTTCCACACCCGGCGTGCTCGACGCCATGCTCGACAGTGGCGCCGCGCCTTTACCGGGTGCAGCGACCGCGTCGGAGGTCATGGTTTTCATGGAGCGTGGATTGGGACACGGCAAGTTCTTCCCGGCCAAACCCGCCGGCGGGATCGCTTACCTCAAGGCGCTCGCGGGACCCATCCCCGACTTCCGATTTTGTCCCACCGGGGGCATCGACCTAGCCGGTGCCCCGGACTTTCTCGCCCTACCCAACGTCGCCTGCGTCGGCGGCTCGTGGATCACCCCGAAGGACGCCGTGGCCGCGGGCGACTGGAGCCAGATCGAGACGCTGGCCCGCGAGGCTGCGCAACTCGGCACAACCTGAGCCCGCGCTGTACATGTTCCTGCCGCAGACAAGGGATTCCACGGTTGTGGACCTGAACCTCGATCTCGTGCTTGACCGCCGGCAATGGGCCGCTCGACAACCCACGGCGATCCCGTACCACCTGAAGATTCCGCCCAACCACGAAAGTGCGGTGAACACAATGGCCGTCGACGACGACTCCCAGCAACAACCACGCAGCGCCGCGGCCAACGGCGGACACCAGGACCCGGCCGACCACGACGAACACGGGTTGCTGGTGACGTTGCGCGCCGATCTCTCAGACGAGGACGTCGACGCCGTGGCCCAGTCCATCGAGGAGGTGTCTGGGGTCGTCGCAGTCCAACGCTACGTCGCAGACCCGAGCGGCCGCGCCGCGGTGGAACTCAACGATTCCAGGTGGCGGGAGAGCATCGTCCACCTCTTAGACGACGAAGGAGTCTGAGTATTTTCGGGTCGCTTGCCCGTTCAGGATTTTCCGGGTCGTGTCGTTCAGCCGCCCGGCAATGCCGCCCGCCAACAGAAATAGTCATCACTGGGCCCTCTGTACCGGGCTTAGGCCCAATTCGGTTTCAAGGAGCGATCGAGACCGGATACACCGAACCGAAGAACTTCCCCGCCGAGGCCGCCGGCGGCGCGAACTACCTCAAATCGGTCAGTTCGCCAATCCCCGCCGCGCGAACGGTGGTCGAGTCGTGCCGCAACATGATCGCACGATGGCCGAACACTCATACGTACGCCCTCGCACGGCCTGGTTCTGGCGTTGAAGGCCTGCTCGCCGCCGCCGACGCCACCGACAATCCCCACGTGGTCTCCTTGGGCGCTCCTCGCGAACGGCTATGCCCGCCGCGACGCCGATCCTTGCGCCGCCTATCACGATCGTTGCCGAGGCCCGAGGATCGCTCAAGACAGCGCTAACCGACAGAGCGAGTCGAACCTTGCCGTCAGCCTGTCGAGGCTCGCGGCCACCCACGGCGACCCCATGTGCGCCGTCGACTACCTAATGCAGGCGATCCGCAACCACTATCACGTTCGTCGCACACATCGGGTCTCAAATTTCGTGTCCCCGTCTCAGTTCTGACGTCCCCTCGATGTCCGATGGGCCACGAAACTGAGACAAATCGTCTGTGGTGCAGGTCAGCAAGTCCGCTGGCGTAAACCGACCCCATCCAACGCCCGCGACTCGTCGAGATCCGCGACAACCTCCACGCCCGCATCGCGGACGCCCGCCGCGAAGGCTGGCTCGGCGAGGTCGACGGCCTGCAGGTCA
>Ga0207691_10007056_pt1 | contig 10839 bp, 6 predicted proteins | sample KBSM13metaG_FD_184327 | JGI IMG/M metagenome (GOLD analysis project Ga0207691, IMG submission 184327) | Miscanthus rhizosphere microbial communities from Kellogg Biological Station, Michigan, USA - KBS M1-3 metaG (SPAdes) (version 2) | ecosystem: Host-associated > Plants > Roots > Rhizosphere >...
GCGGGAATGGAAACCAACGGCCGTCCACCTAGAATTGCCAGAACGGGGACCGGTGCAGAACGTAAAGAGTCATACCGTGCGATTTTACGGAAACAGCGTGCGCCTCGTCGGGGCATTAGCCGCTTGCGGCTTAGCGTCCGCCGCGCTCCCGGGCTGCGAAAAAGAAGAACCCGTCCGCGCCTATAGCACCCCAAAAGAAGTCGTCGCCACCGCGACGACCCCGGATGCGGTCCAAGTATCCTCCGCATCAGAATCCACCAACCCCACCTGGACAGTCCCACCAGGCTGGAAGCCCCTCCCCGCCCAGCAGATGCGCTTCGCCGCCTTCGCCGTCTCCCCCGACCACCCCGACGTCGTCGCCACGGTCGTCCCCTTGGGCGCGCAAGCCGGCACGCTCGCCGCGAACGTGGTCCGCTGGCAGGGCCAGATCGGCATGCCGCCGACGCCCGAGAATGAAATCGAAAAGCTGGTGACCCACGCCGACGCCAACGGCCTGCACGTCGACCGCGTCGACCTCACCGGGCCCGACGCCGCGCCCGGCTCCGACAAGCCCAAGCAACGCATCCTCGCCGCGGTCATCCCGGCGGCGGGGCGGACGTGGTTCTTCAAGCTGATGGGCCGGGCAGATGTGGTGGCGGCGCAAAAGTCGAATTTTGACGCGTTCGTCGATTCGGTGAGATTCCCCGCCGAGCCCTCCGGCGGCACGTTGCCAGCCGCGTCCGACGCGCGGACGCCGGCGCCTCGCGTCGCCCAGGGTGCAGGGGAACCGGGCCTTGCGGCAACTACTAATGCGTCAACGCCGTCGCGGATTCATTACGGCGACCTGCCGCCGGGCTGGACCGCGGCCGCGAACAACACGCCGCCGCGCGTGGCGACGTTCAAGGTCGAGGCCTCGGGCCAGCAGGCGGAACTGGCGGTGACGAAATTTCCCGGCACCGCCATCGGCAGCTTCGCGGACAACGTCAACCGCTGGCGCGGCCAGCTGGGCCTGGCGCCCGTCGCCGACGCCAGCAGCTATGTGCCCAAGGTCGTGACGCTCGGCGGCGAGCAGTGGGCGATCGTCGACGTCGCCGGCGAGGACAAGCCCAACGAGCCCGGCTCCGCCCAGCGCATCCTCGTCGGCATGGCCACCCCGGGCGGCGCCGAGGCGCGCGAGATCTGGTTCTTCAAGCTCCAGGGCCCGAGCAAGCTGGTGGCCGACCAGCGGCCGGCGTTCGAGAAGTTCCTGGAGACCGTCCGGTTCGGAGGCGACTAGCCGCATCGCCGTGACACGGGCGTCCCGCCCGTGCGAACGACGTCGACGACGTAGAAGGTATTCAGGCTCGGTAACGCGGCTCGACCTGTTTCGCATCGCCGGCACGGGCGGGACGCCCGTGTCACCGACAGCGTTTTACGATCACGCCCCCGGAGAATGTCTTGAGCAGCACCGCCAAAAAACTCCTCACGCCCCTCGCCTCGCTGCGCCTGACCGTCGTGCTGCTCGTGCTGACGATGCTGGTGGTGTTCGCCGGCACGCTGGCGCAGCGCTCCACCGGCATCTGGCAGGTCCAGAAGTCGTACTTCCACAGCTTCTTCACCTGGATCGAGTTCCAGAACCTCCTCCCGTTCCTCAAGGCCGAAGTCCCCGGCAGCTTCCCCATGCTCGGCGGTTACAGCCTGCTCGTTCTGCTGCTGGCCAACCTGCTGGCGGCGCACACGGTGCGCTTCAAGCTCGGCTGGAAGCGCATGGGCATCATCCTCATCCACTTCGGCATCATCCTGCTGCTGGTGGGCGAGCTGGTGACCAGCATGTTCGCCGTCGAGAGCCAGATGACGCTGACCGAGGGCGAGACCTCGAGCTGGTCGCACGACATCCGCGAGGCGGAGCTGGCATTCGTCGACCATTCGCCGGCGGATCACGACGACGTGGTGGTCGTCTCCGACAAGCGGATGATGCAGGGCGGGCCGGTGCGCGACCCGAAGCTGCCGTTCGAGCTGAAGGTCGAGCGCTACTACCCTAACTCCAACATCCTCGGCCCCCAGGAGGCCGGCGCCGAAGGCAACAAGCTTGCGACCGCGGGAGCCGGTGTGAACCTCGCCGCCGTCGGCAGGCGGCGCGTGACTGGCACCGAGGGGCAGGCGGTGGACGTCCCCTCTGCGTACGTCACGCCCATCGTCGACGGCAAGCCGCAGGGGACGTACCTCGTTACGGTCGCCGCGTGGGACGGCATGCTCGCCCGGCTGAACCGCCCGCAGCAGCTCGAGGTAAACGGCAAGACCTACGAGATGCAGCTCCGGTTCCGGCGTTACTACCGGCCGTACCAGGTCACGCTGATCGACTTCTCGCACGACCGCTACACCGGCACCGAGCGCGCCCGCAACTTCGCCAGCCGCATCCGGCTCGTCGACGCCGCGAAGCACGTGGACCGCGAAGTGACCATCCGCATGAACGAGCCGCTCCGCTACGGGGGCGAGACGTTCTACCAGCAGAGCTTCATCCCCGGCAACGACCGGGCGACGGTCCTCCAGATCGTCCGCAACCCCGGCTGGCTGATGCCGTATTTCGCGTGCGCCATTGGAGCGCTCGGCATGGTCGTCCACTTCGGGATGACGCTGTTCACGTTCCTCCGCAAGCGCGCGAAGGAGACGGGGACGCGGACGCTCGTCATCGCCGGGCCCAATCCGATCGCCATTCTCGTGGCCACCTTCGTCAACATCGCCTCCAACCCCCGCCGGCCCGACCCCGAGGCGGGCGAAGGCTACACGCTCCAGCCCAAGCGCCGCTGGACCGGCGCCGCGTTCGCCGTGCCGGCGGTCGCGCTGGCGTTCTGCCTGGTCTACCTGATGGGCCACGCGGCGCAGGGCCCGTACAAGGGCAAGGACGGGTTCGACATCGACAAGCTGGCGCAGGTCCCGGTCTCGTTCGACGGCCGGCCCATGCCGCTCGACGCCGTCGCCCGCGGCAACCTGAAGATCATCAGCGGCCGCGAGTCGATCAAGACCAAGGACGAGCGCGTCCCCGCGATCCAGTGGCTCGCCGACGTGCTGGCCGACAACGACCGGGCGCGCGAGTACAAAGTCTTCCGGCTCGATAACCTCCAGCTCAAGAACGTGCTCGGCTTCGACCTGAGGGAGAAGCTGTTTTCCTGGAACGACCTGGTCGTCAACAACGGCAACGGCGACAAGCTGATGGCGCAGGTCCGCAAGGCCGGCGAGACGGCGGACAAGTCGCGCGACGCGTACCAGCAGAAGGTCCTGGAGCTATACGGGCACCTTACCCGCTACACGCGCTTCATGGGCGCGACGGACGTCGCGGAGTTGTACGAGGTGCTCCGCTCGCCGGAAACCGCATCCGAGTTGGAGCGGCAGGTGCAGGCGATCGCCGCGCTCGACCCCAAGCAACTGACCGCAAATCAGCACCAAACGCTGATGCGCTACGACCGCCTCGGCCGCCAGGCCAAGCGCGTGAGCGAGTTCCTGGCGACGCCGGAGGGGCGGAAGGAAGATTTGTTCTTCGGCGCCCCGCCCCAGGCGGGTCAGGAATTCCAGGGATTGGGCCTGGCGGTCAAGGCGATGCGCGAGGGCCAGCCGGTGCCGGAGTCGGCGCAGCGGTGGCTGTCGATGCTGGGCGCGCTGCGCCGCGGCGACGCCGCCGGGTTCAACGCCGAGGTGTCCGCCTACCGGCGCGACGTCGCCACGCGCCTGCCGGCGCTGCAGTCCAAGGCGGGCTTCGAGGTCTTCTTCCACCGCTTCGACCCGTTCACCCTCTCGATGGTCTTCTACGTGATGGCCCTGATCCTGGCGGCCGGCTCGTGGCTGGGGTGGAACCGGCCGCTGGGCCGGGCGGCGCTGGCGGTCCTCTGCCTGACGCTGATCGTGCACACCGCCGGGCTCATCGCGCGGATGTACATCTCCGGCCGGCCCCCGGTCACCAACCTCTACTCCTCGGCGATCTTCATCGGCTGGGGCGGCATCGTGCTGTGCCTCTTCCTCGAGGTGATCTTCCGCAACGGCGTCGGCAGCGTCACCGCGGCGCTGCTCGGCTTCAGCACGCTGCTGATCGCCGACCGGCTCGACGTCCGCGACGCCGACACCATGGCCCAGCTCGAAGCCGTCCTCGACACCAACTTCTGGCTCGCCACTCACGTCGTCGTCATCACCCTCGGCTACGCCTCCACCTTCCTCGCCGGGTTGCTGGCGATCGTCTACGTCATCCGCGGCGTGTTCACGCCCGACTTCCGGGCGGACGATCGCAAGGACGTCTCCCGGATGGTCTACGGCATCCTCTGCTTCGCCACGCTCGCCAGCTTCGTCGGCACCATCCTCGGCGGCATCTGGGCCGACCAGTCGTGGGGCCGGTTCTGGGGCTGGGACCCCAAGGAGAACGGCGCGGTCCTCATCGTCCTGTGGAACGCCGTCATCCTCCACGCCCGCTGGGGCGGCGTCGTGCGCGAGCGCGGCGTGATGCTGCTCGCGATCTTCGGCAACGTCATCGCCGCCTGGAGCTGGTTCGGCACCAACATGCTGGGCGTCGGCCTGCACGCCTACGGGTTCATGGAAGGCGGGGTCCCGGCGGTGCTGAGCTTCTGGGTGAGCCAGGCGGCGCTGATCGCCATCGGGATGCTGCCGCTGCGGATGTGGCGCAGCCACGCCGCCGACGCGCAGGCGCCCGCCGCGACTTCAACGGGAACGCCGCGGCAGGCGAAGTCTTCGGCAAAGGGTGGGTTCGATGCCAAAGGCGCGAAACCTCGACCCGCGTAGATCCCGGTTGCGACTGTAACCGCGAAGGGCAAGCGGCGGTCGAGCGGTATCATCCGGCGCGGGGCCCGTCCGCCGAAGCTTTGCCCTTCGCGGAAGACCGACCGGTCATCACCACCGCAGCGCCTCCGTTCCCTACGTCCCCTCAAACGGTTCCGGCCCGATCTCCAGCGTGGTGAACACGAACAGCTTCGCCCGCGGGTCGTGCCACGCCGACGCCGGCAGGCCCATCTTTTCGACGCAGAGCCGGTCGAGCAGTTGCTCCTTCGACCATCCCGTCTCCCGCGCCACCTGCGGCAGGAAGCAGCCGGCGCGGCTCTCGCCGAACGTCAGGTAAATCCCTTCGTTCAACGGGTCGAACTTCAGCGGCCCGGCGGCCGGTCGGAGGGGCGATAGCACGCTGATGTCGAGCTGGAGGTCGGGCAGCTCGTCGAGCCGGACGGGGTCGTCGGCGAACCGCGGGTCGGAGAGCACGTTCGCCGCCGTGCGCCGCACCGCCGCCAGCAGGGGCTCGGTGGCGTCGAGCCGGCCGACGCAGCCGCGCAGCGCGTGCGTGCGGAGCGTGTGCAGCGTGACGAAGCAGCCGGCGGGCTGCGACAGCGCGGGGTCCGCGGCGGTTCCGCCGTCCCCGTTTCCGTCGTCCAGCGCCGGCGAATGGCCTCCGAGTTTGCGGCGGATCGCGTAGCGGGCGGCGTCCATCAGGACGCGTTGCTGGTGGGGGGAGAGGACCATGGCAAGACGTGCTCCCGCGGCGGAAATCCTACCACGACGAACGGCGTGCCGTCCCGGTATAATCCACGAGAGTGGGGGGTACGGCCGGCTCTGCCGCGGATTCAAAGAGGGGCAGGTAACGATGTTCACAGCCATCACAGCGGCCGGGGTCGTGGCGGTGGTGCTCCTGGCCAAGACCGCCAGCCAGCACCGCCGCCACGCCGCCGCCACCGACGTCCGCCTGTGCCGCGGCTGCGGCAACACCAACTCCGACCACGCCCGCTTCTGCCGTCGCTGCGGGCGGGCGGTCGGAGTCCAAGGATGAAGTTCGAAGGATGAAGGATGAAGAGGGGCTCGCCAGCGACTATTTCATCTTCATCCTTCATCCTTCCGCCTTCATCCTTGCCCCGTTTACTCCCTCCGCCGCGCCTCCGCCGGCACGACGTCGAGTGTCAGCTTTTCCGTCCGGCGGATGACCGTCAGCGGGATCGCGACGCCCACGCGCTCGTCGGTCAGCAACTTGTGCAGGTCGTCGATGTGGCGGACGGGCCTGCCGTCGGCCTCGACGATCAGGTCGCCCTCCTGCACGCCCGCCGCGGCGGCGGGGCTGTCGGGCTCGAGGCCGGCGACCATCACGCCCGTCTCCGCCGCCAGCTTGTAGAACCGTACGACCCGGCGGTGCAGCGGCACGTCCTGCCCGGCGACGCCGATGTAGCTGCGGCGGATGCGCCCGTCGCGGATGAGCCGCGCCGCCACCCACTGCGCCGCACTGGCCGGGATGGCGAAGCAGATGCCCTGGGCGCCCGCGATGATGGCGGTGTTCACGCCGACGACGCGCCCGCGCGCGTCGACCAGCGGCCCGCCGGAGTTGCCGGGGTTGAGCGCGGCGTCCGTCTGGACGATGCCGTCGATGAGCCGGCCGGTCCGCGAGCGGAAGCTGCGGCCCAGGTTGCTCACCACGCCCGCCGTCACCGTGTACTGGAACCCGTAGGGGTTGCCTATGGCGACGACGAGCTGCCCGACCTGGATGGCGTTGGAATCGCCGAACTCGACGGCCACCAGGTTGGGCGCGTCGATGTGGATGACCGCCAGGTCGGTGTCCGGGTCGTCGCCGACGAGCGTGGCGGGGTACGCGCGGCCGTCGGAGAGCGTCACCTCGATCGTGTCGGCGCCGTGGACGACGTGGCTGTTGGTTAGCACGAGCCCGTCGGGCGTGAAGACGAACCCGGACCCGCTCCCGCCGCCGCCGGGGTGGCCCGGGTGGTGCGGGCGGTCGCCGGGCCGCGGGCGGGTGCGGACCTCGATGTTGACCACGGCGGGGCTCACGCGCCTGGCCGCGTTGACCACGGCGGCGGAATAGGCGTCGAGCAGCGCCGCGTCGGGCGGCGCCATAGGCGACGATGAAACGGCCGACGTTGCCGCCGCCGCCTCCGGCTCGGGCGCCGTCGCCACGCCGCCGTCTTCGCCGATGAACTGAAGGATCCGGTTGCCGGTCATAGTTGCTGCCTCCCGTCACTCCCCTTCCCGTCGCCGGCGGGCCTCCCGCCGACGGAATATTTTAGGCATATAGTGACAGCGAGTGAAGTAACGCCCGATCGGTGGTATACTTCCCAAAAGGATACCACGGAGGCGGCATGCGACGGGCCCAGGGGGCGAAATGCCCCGCGGAAACCACGATCGAGGTCATCGGCGGGCGCTGGAAAGTGCCGGTCGTCTGGCACCTGTTCGCCGGGACCAAGCGGTTTTCCGAGCTCCGCAGGTGCCTGCCCGGCTGCACCCCTAAAATGCTCACGCAGCAGCTCCGCGAGCTGGAGGCCGACGGCATCGTCCTCCGGAAGGTCTACGCCCAGGTGCCGCCGAAGGTCGAGTACTCGCTGACCGACCGCGGGCAGAGCCTCCGACCGGTAATCAACGCGATGTGCGGGTGGGCCGGGGGGAAGAAACGCCGGTGAACGCGCCTTGATCCACGCCGGGTCAAGCGCAGCGCCGGCCCGGATGCGGATGCCAGTGCGAATGCGGTCGGAAATGCAAACGCGAAGATCGCGAAGGGGGGGCGAAGGACGCGAAGGAACGCACCTTTTTCAGTCTTCTTCGCGATCTTCGAGTCCTTCGCGACCTTCGTGTTCGCTTCCCGAGCAATCCGCATCCGCATCCGGGTCGGCGCAAAGCTTGCCCCGGCGTGCCATTCGCGCGTTCACCCTCTCGGCTACTGCGGCGCCTTTACGTCCTTCCCGCGCAGCATGAATTGCCAGATCGATTCGAACTGCTTCCCGGCGTCCCCGTCGTAAACGTCGCGCAGCGCCGACTTGCCATCGGCGTCGGCGAAGGCCGGCATCTTCGTCGCGGGGTCGACCTTGATCGGGTTGAACACCCACCGCAGGTAATGCTCCTTGCGCAGTCGCTCGGAGACGTTGGCGAAGTTGAGCGCCGGCGCCTCGAACGGCGCGCGCGGCGGCTGGTCGCCGACTGCGTGGCACTGCACGCACTGGAAGCCGGCGGGCCCGATCAGCTTCTGCCCGACCGCCGCCTGCTGCTCGTCAGGGGCCGGGTACGCGGGCGATACGGGGCCGAACCCGTGCTCGGCCGCGAGGCCTTTGGCCAGCCCTCCGGCGCGGGTGGGCCACGCGGGCATGCGGGCGCGGAGGTAGGGGCGTGGCTTGTACGGGACCTTGCCCGCGATGAAGGCGGACGCCCACTCCGGCCGGAGCTTTTCGCCGGCCCACGTCAGCAGCGGCGGGCGCTGGTCGGGGGCAAAGATTTCGCCCCGCGCCTCGGCGCCGGGCGCCGGCGCCGGGGGCGGGTACGCGGCGGCGAGCGACGCCTGGTCCGCGGCGAAGTCGGTGCCGATCAGCGCCTCGTTCCCGTCCCGCGCGTGGCAGGCGGTGCAGCGCATCGCCGCGACTTGGCGCGCCGAGAATTCGGACGCCTCGTCGCGCGTCAGCGACGAGCGGTCGGTAGCCGCGAAAGCCCGCAGGGCCTCGCGCTGCCCCTCCGAAAGCGCGAAGTCCGGGGCGTTCTTTCGACCCGCGGCGTCGGGGGCCATGCACCCCTTGTCCCACTTCAACGCGGGAATCGCCGCCAACGCCGGCGGGTGCAGTCCCGTCGTTTCCCCTTCCAGCGTGTGGCAGTTCAGGCACCCCGAAGACTGCACGAGCGTCTTCCCGTTCCCGGCGTTCCCCCCGACCGGCCGCGCCGAAGGCTTCGCGCCCTTCTCGAGCAGGAACGCGGCCAACGAGTCCGCCTCCCGGCGGGACGGCTTGAAGTTCGGCATCGGATTCCACGCGTAGTGCGCGTGCGGATCCAGCAGGTAGTCGGAGAGGGCGTGGGGCAGGAACTTCGCCGCGGCGTGGCGCAGTGGGACGCGCGGGTCGTCCTTGCCGGCGGGGGACGCGTCGGGAGCCAAGTGGCAGGCGACGCAATTGAGACTCGCGAAAAGCTGGCCCCCCGCGGGTGCGAGAGTCGGGTCGATCGCGCGCCACTCCGCATCAATTCCGAGCGTGGCAAGGTAAGCGGCGACGTCCTTCGAGGCGGCGGCGTCGCGGAGCACGCGCGGCATGTGCGCGTCCTTGCGGAACGATTTTGGGTCCGCGACCCAGGCCGCGACCCAGTCGGCGTTCAGTCGATTGGCGACGTTTGTCAGTGCCGGCGCGTCCGCGGAAAGCTCTGGCATCCCTGCGGGCGTCGCCGGCGCGGCGTGACACTTCGTGCAGCGCAGGTCCGCGACCAGTTGCCGCCCCTCGCGCAGCCGCCGGCCCGCGAGCCCGCCGTTGGCGTCGGGGTCGTGCGTGAAGACCGTGGGGGGGATCGACTCGGACCGCAGCCCCTTCTGCTCTTTCCAGTACACCCGGACGTACGCGTCGCCGTTCTCGGGACTCTCGTAGGTGACCACCAGCGCGTTGGCGCCCTTGTCGAGGCGGACGACTTCGCCCGCCTTTTGCGATAGGTCCTCGCCGGCGGCTTCGAACACGACCTTTCCCTTTATCGCGATCGTCAGCTTGCCCCGACCTTCCGCGGCGAAAGACATGCGCTCGCGGAGGCGCAGGTTCAGGTCGCCAGTCCAAGTGGCCTTGAAGCGACCCGGTAGGAGGAAGGGCGTCGGGGGAGCACTTTGAGGGACGTGGAGCGCGAGCAGGCGCGCGGGGCGCGTGTCGGGCTCCGATTTCGTCGAGCCCAGGCTCTCGAACGTGACGGACAAACCCTGCTTTGGCTCGGCGCCGCGCGCGGTCAGGCCCACCGTCACTAACGTGACCACACCCGCGATAAGGCAAATGCCCGGGATACGCTGACGCATCGCGCTATTGACCCTTTGTCGAAACGACAAGCTTTTTGTCCCCGACCGCGTTGATCGTCAACGCCACCTCGTCGGCGACCGGCGCGCCGTCCGCGGATTCCAGGTCATACTTGATCGCCATCTGCATCACCGGCTTAACCTCGCCCAAACCGATGAACACGGTTTTGCCGTCGGGCAGGAGCTTTGCCGATTTCACCTCCACCGTATCGCGCCCGTGCCGGCCGGGGTCCTTTGTCGAGTATTCGTCCGACCCGTAATTGCCCGTCCACGCGTAGTTCCACTGCTCGACGGAGAAGCTGCCGGCGTCGTTGGCCAACTCTTCCTTCAGGGGACTGGTGAACGTGATCTCGATCCCGTCGGGCCTCACCTTCAGTCCCGTCGGCATGTTCACCGGCTTGCCGGTGTAGCGGACGCGGTGCAGGGCGGCGTCCTGCGCCGCCTCGGTCTGCCAACCGCGCAGGCCGGCGACGTAGAGTTGACCGTCGGCCGGATTGAAGCGGCCGCGCATGACGCCGGTGTCGAACTTCAGCGGGAAGCGGACGACGCCGCCCTGGATTTCGCCTTCGTTGCTCTTGTCGATCAGTACCTTGAACAGCTTGCACTTGCCGTAAGACAGGTGCAGCAAGTCGCCGCCGAACGGGCCCCACTTGTTTCCTTCGGGGACCCACACCTGGCTGCCGCTGGAGTTGTCCCAGGCGTAGGGGATCCAGCACAGCGGGTTATCGGTTTGTGTGGGCGGCTTGTCGCGGTGGGCGAGATCGACGACGCCATAAAAGCCGCCGGACTTGATCCAGTTGAGGCGGCAAACGGGGGTCCAGGTGCCCTGGTTGTCGCCGGTGGTGATTTCGCCATGGGGGCCGACGCCGATGCCATTGGGCGCGCGGAAGCCGGTGGCGACGACGTCGAGCTTGGAGCCGTCCTTGCTGACGCGCATCAGCGAGCCGTTGTGCTCCGTGGTGACGCCGAACCCGCCGCCGCCTGGGTTCACCGGGCCCGCTTTGATGAAGTAGAAGTTGCCGGCTGGGTCAGTGTGCAGGTCGAAGGCAAACTCGTGGAAGCCGGAAGTGACCTTCACGTCGTTGTTGAAGTTTTCGTAAAAG
>Ga0207691_10007058_pt1 | contig 10836 bp, 8 predicted proteins | sample KBSM13metaG_FD_184327 | JGI IMG/M metagenome (GOLD analysis project Ga0207691, IMG submission 184327) | Miscanthus rhizosphere microbial communities from Kellogg Biological Station, Michigan, USA - KBS M1-3 metaG (SPAdes) (version 2) | ecosystem: Host-associated > Plants > Roots > Rhizosphere >...
TAAATCGCAATCACCGGGCGGGCGTTGTCGTCGGCGTGCGGCAGGAAGCGAGCAAAAGCGATTACTCTTCGCTCAGGCTCGGCTTCGATCCGAATGGTGCCGCGGGAGAGGTGGAGGAATGCCTGGTCGTTGAGGCCGAGCCTCCAGCGCACCGACAGCCCGACCACCGCCATGCAAAGCAGCAGCGACAGAACCAAATAAACGTGACGCGAACGGTTATTGCCGGTTCGACCGCCCGCGGCTAGGCTAACGGCCATGCCCCGCCACGCCCGCGTCGCGCCCGGCGGCGTCGTGTTCCACGTGCTGAACCGCGCCAACGGCCGCCTCCGCTTGTTCAAGAAGGACGCCGACTACCTCGCCTTCGAGCGACTCCTCGTCGAGGCGCACGACCGCGTCCCGATCCGCGTCCTCGACTGGTGCCTCATGCCCAACCACTGGCACCTGGTCCTCTGGCCGCGCCGCGACGGCGAGCTGACCGACTTCCTCCGCTGGCTGACGCTCACCCACGCCCAGCGGTGGAAGCACGCCCACGGCGCCGTCGGCCACGGCCACCTCTACCAGGGCCGGTTCAAGAGCTTCCCCGTCGACCGCGACGAGTCGCTGCGCACCGTGCTGCGCTACGTGCAGCGCAACCCGCTGCGCGCGCGGCTGGTCGCGCGGGCCGAGCGGTGGCGCTGGGGCAGTTGTCGCGTGCGCCTGCGCGGGCCGGCGGAGCTGGCGGCGCTGCTCACCGAGTGGCCCGTGGACGCGCCGCGCGACTGGCTGAAATGGGTGAACGAGCCGCAGACGGACGAGGAGGTGGGGCTCTTGCGGCTGAGCGTCAACCGCGGCCGCCCGCTGGGCCGGCCGGAGTGGGTCGCCCGCACGGCCGAGAGGCTGGGGCTGACGCACACGCTCCGCCCGCCGGGCAGGCCGCTGGGGTGGCGGAAGCGGAAACAGGAATCGGAATAACCGTTCGCGTCACCTTTATTTGCCGCCTGGGGTGGCGGAAACGGAAGGGGGAACCGGAATAACCGTTCGCGTCACCTTTATTTGCCCTTCACCTTTATTTGCCCTCTTGCATGTTATAACAGGGAACGTCACCGTCGTGCGGGTGATCCTCGTTAGTTGGTGCATCAGTTGGCGGAGGCGTAGCCGGCGGTGCTGTCGTAGTCCCGCTGAATCAGGTCGCGGTCGACCACGAGGCGGTGCGAGTTCATCACCGGCTCCAGCGTGTCGCAGATGCGGCGTTCCTTCTGCGTGCTGTGCTTGACCTCCTCCATCCCGCACGGCCACGTCCCGTTCCACAGGACCACACGCCGGCCGGGTAACGTGACGCGGAGCGAACTGGCGAACTGGTTCCGCCACTGCGGCTACCGCGTCTCATGAGACTGCCACACGCGGACGCGATTCGCTCGATTCGCTCTAGCGGTTCCGCTACCCGCTTCCGGTTGCCGACGGACCGCCCCGGAATTAAGCCTATTCCCCAATCAGCCGGTGCTGAACACAATGCCCGCGTATGGCAATACAAACCCAGCCCCGGCCGACGGCTGAGCCCGGTGATTCGGCCCGCGCCGTGGCGATCGACCGCGAACATTTCGACGCCATCCTGTTCGACCTCGACGGCGTCCTCACGTCGACCGCCGACATCCACGCCTCGGCGTGGAAGCGCATGTTCGACGACTACCTCGAACGCCGCGCCGAGCAGCAGGGCGAGCCGTTTCGCCCGTTCGAGATCGCCACCGACTACAAGCGCTACGTCGACGGGCGGCCGCGCTACGAGGGGGTGCAGACGTTTCTCGAAGCGCGCGGGATCAAGCTGCCGCGCGGGTCGGTGGCTTCGCCGGCGGGCGAGGAGACGGTCTGCGGGCTGGGCAACCGCAAGGACGAAATGGTGCAGGCGGCGATCGACGCGGGGAAGGTGAAGTCGTTTCCCGGCTCCATCGACTTCGCCCGCCGGGCGCTTGTGGCGGGGATCAAGACGGCGGTGGTGACGTCGAGCCGCAACTGCGACCTCGTGCTGAAGGCCGCGGGGATCGACGACCTGTTCGAGGTGCGCGTGGACGGGCGCACGATCGAGGACGAGGGACTCCGCGGCAAGCCGGCGCCCGACAGCTTTCTGAGAGCGGCGCGGCGACTGGGCGTGCGGCCGGAGCGGGCCGTCGTGGTCGAGGACGCGATCGCGGGCGTGCAGTCGGGCCGGGCGGGCAACTTCGGGCTGGTCATCGGCATCGACCGCCACGGCGACGGCGACGCGCTGCGCAGCAACGGGGCGGATATTGTGGTCAACGACCTGTCCGAGTTGACGCATGCCCTGCACTAGACGCCGGGCTCGTCATCTCGTGGCACGGGCGGCCCGCCCGTGATCTCGCCGGAGAAAATCACGGGCGGGCCGCCCGTGCCACCGTATCGCACATGATCAAGCACGACCCCGTCCTCCCGCCCGAGTTCATCTACCCCATTGACGACTGGCGCATCGTCGAGCGCACGTTCTCCCCCGAGTTCCTCGCCCAGAACGAGACCGTCATGTCGACGGCCAACGGGTACCTGGGCATGCGCGGCGGCTTTTTCGAGGGCCGGCCCGCCTTTCTCAACGGCACGTTCGTCAACGGCTTCCACGAGACCTGGCCGATCCCCTACGGCGAGAAGGCGTACGGCTTCGCCAAGACCGGGCAGACCATCGTCAACTGCCCCGACGGCAAGGTCATCCGCCTCTACGTCGACGACGAGCCGTTCAACGTCGAGACGGCGACGCTGCTGCGCTACGAGCGCGGCATCGACATGCAGGGCGGAATGTTCTACCGCGAGCTGGTGTGGGAGACGCCCTCGGGCAAGCGCGTGCAGGTCAAGGCCCGGCGGCTCGTGTCGTTCCACGAGCGGCACCTGGCGGCGATCGAGTACGAGGTGATGCTGCTGGACCACCGCGCCCCGCTGGTGATCGCTTCCGAGCTGGTCAACCACCGCCGCCGCGACGCCGGCTCGGCCGAGGAGGAAGACCCGCGGCTGGCCAGGGCGCTGAGCGAGAACGTGCTCGTGCCGGAAAAGTTCAGCACGGGCGAGCGGCGCGTCCTCATGACCTACGCCACGCGCACCAGCAAGATGCGGCTGGGGTGCGGGATGGACCACGTCGTGGACACCGAGTGCAAGTACACGTCGCGCACCGTGTGCGACGACCCGCGGCACGGCGGGGAGGTCGTCTTCCTGGTCGACGCCGAGCCGGGGAAGCCGGTGCGGATCACCAAGTACCTGACCTACCACACGGCCAACGAGGCGCCGGCCGAGGAGTTGCACGCGCGGGCGGAGCGGACGCTGGACCGGGCGGTGATGCAGGGGTTCGGGCGGATCGTCGAGGACCACCGGGCGTACGTGGACGAGTTCTGGCGGCGCAGCGACGTGCGGCTCTCCATCTCCGCAGCGCACCCGCGCGTCCAGCAGTGCATCCGCTGGAACCTCTTCCAACTCGCCCAGGGCACCGCCCGCGCCGAGGACGCCGGCGTCCCCGCCAAGGGGCTGACCGGGCAGGCGTACGAGGGGCACTACTTCTGGGACATGGAGGTGTACATCCTCCCGTTCCTGATCTACACCTCGCCGCGCATCGCGCGCAATCTCCTCAAATTCCGCTACGACATGCTGGATCACGCCCGGTCCCGCGCCCGCGAGCTGAGCCACAAGGGCGCGCTGTTCCCCTGGCGGACGATCAACGGCGAGGAGGCGAGCGCTTACTACGCCGCCGGCACCGCGCAGTACCACATCAACGCGGCGGTGGCGTACGCGCTGAAGAAGTACGTGGACGTGACCGGCGACGGCGAGTTCCTTCGCGACTTCGGCGCCGAGATCCTCGTGGAGACCGCCCGGCTGTGGTACGACTTGGGCTTCTTCTCCGACCGCCAGGACGGCAAGTTCTGCATCCACTGCGTGACCGGCCCCGACGAGTACACCGCCGTCGTCAACAACAACGCCTACACCAACATGATGGCGCGGGAGAACCTCTGGTACGCCGCCTCGGCCGTCGAGACGCTGCGCCGCGACCACCCGCAGGCGTTCGTCGCCTTGTCCCACCGCACCCACCTGGACCCCAACGAGCCCGGCGACTGGAAGCGCGCGGCCGACAACATGTACATCCCGTTCGACAAGCGCACCGGGATCAACCCCCAGGACGACGACTTCCTCGACCGCGAGGTCTGGGACATCAAGAACACGCCCAAGGAAAAGTTTCCGTTGCTGCTCCACTACCACCCGCTGGTCATTTACCGCCACCAGGTGATCAAGCAAGCCGACATCGTGCTGGCGATGTTCCTGCTGGGCAACGAGTTTTCCCACGAGCAGAAGAAGCGTAACTTCGACTACTACGACCCGCTCACCACCGGCGACTCTTCCCTCTCGGCGTGCATTCAGGCGATCGTCGCGATGGAGCTCGGCTACGACGCCGTCGCCATGCGCTACCTCAATTACGCGGTGCTCATGGACCTGGCCGACGTCGGCGGCAACGTCCGCGACGGCGTCCACATCGCCAGCATCGGCGGCACGTGGATGGCGATCGTCTACGGCCTGGCGGGGATGCGCGACTACGGCGGGAAGATCAGCTTCAACCCGCAAAAGCTCGTCGAGCGACTCTGCTTCCCCCTCACCATCCGCGGGCAGCGACTGGAAGTGGACATCGGCAAAGAAGCGGTCACCTACACGCTCCAGCAGGGCGCGGGACTGACCATCCGCCACCGCGATGAGGAGCTGAAACTGACCGAGGGCAAGCCGGTGATGCGGACGTTATGAAATCTGAATCTGAAATCTGAAATCCCAAATCTGAGATTTCAAATCCCTTCAGCCTTGTCCCGGCGTTACTTACCCACCTGGCTCGCCGCCGCTTCCTGAAACGCCTTGCGCACTTCCGACGCGTCGGAATTGGGGAAGTTCGCGCGTTGGGTCATCAGCAGGTAGATCACGCCGCGCTGCGGGTCGATCCACGCCTGGGTGCCGAAGGCGCCGCCGTGACCGAACGTGCCGGGGCTCAGCATAGCGCTGATCCCCTGGGGGTGGCGCACGACGCACCAGCCCAGCCCCCAGCCGTTGCCCGGGGTGAAGCCGGTGACGATCGATTCGGGCGTTTGTAGGCTGGTCATCTGCTTGACCGCCGCGGGCGACACGTACTTCTTCCCGTCGAGCGAGCCGTCATTGAGCACCATCCGCGCGAACCGCGCGTAATCGGCGGCGGTCGAATAGAGCCCGCCGTTGGCGGCGGGGTAGCGGTCGTGGCTGGTCACGTCCGTCCCGTTCATCACGAACACGCCCTGCGGCTCCAGCTTGTCGCCGTTCCTGCGGTAAGACGTGGCGATCCGCGCGGCCTGCTCTTTTGTCGGGTAAAAGGTCGTGTCCTTCATCCCCAGCGGGCGGAAGAGCCGCTCCTGGAAAAACGTCTCCAAGTCCTTGCCCGACACCACTTCGATAATCCGCCCCAGTGTGTTGATCCCCGACTGGCAGTACTGCCACTTCGTCCCAGGCTCGAACTGGAGTGGCTTGTCCGCAAACGCGGGGATCAACTCGGCCAGCGTTTTTGCGGCTTTCGACTCCTGTTGCGTCGCCTCAGCCATCCCCGACGTGTGCGTGAGCAGGTGCCGCAGCGTCAGGTTTCCCGGCTTCCCGTCCTTGGTCTTCAAATCCTTCAACTCGGGAACGTACTTCGCCACCGGGTCTTCGACCGACAGCTTGCCCTCGTCCTGGAGCATCATGATCGTCGTCGCGGTGATCGGCTTGGTCATGGACGCGATCCAGAAGATCGTGTCCTCGCGCATCGGCACGTTCTTCTCCACGTCCGCCTGACCGACGGTCTCGATTTGCTTCACCCCGTCACGCGTCGCCACCAGCACGACCGCGCCGGCGATTTCCTTCTGGTCCACGAACGGCTTCAACCGCTCGCCGATCGATTGCGGCGCGGCTGATTCGGCGCGGGCGGTGGTGATGGTGAACGCGATAGCAGCCAGGCAGAGGAGTGAGGTGGGCTTCATGCGCGAAGTGTAACCCGCCGCGCCGAAACGCCAAGCGGGAATGGTAGACTACGCGACCATGGCCGCACATCCGGCGAGACTGCGATGGATGCACTTCGCGTGTTGGTTTTTCCTCGTGCAGGGGTCGGCGCTGCTCGCCGGCGGGATCGAACCCGCCGCCGCGGTGAAGCCGCCCGCGGCCGACGCGGGCGTCGATGCCGACGCCGACGCCCTGTTCGACCGCGCGACCGATATCGTTCGCGAGGCCCGCACCGACCCCCGCCGCGAGCGCGAAGCCATCCCGCTGTTCCTTCGGGCCGCCGAGGCCGGACACCTCCAGGCCATGTACGAGCTGTATTGGCTCTACGAGGACGTCTCGTCGGGCGACGGGGAGGAGACTCGTCGCCGCGACGGGGAACATGCGGCGCTCTGGCTCCGCAAGGCCGCCGAGGGGGGTCATCTCCGCGCTACTTTCTCATACGGGATTCAATTCGCGTTCAAGGGAGACGTGGCCACGGCCGAGAAATGGCTTCTGCCAACGGCGCGCAAGGGCGACAAGGATGCGATGCGTGCCCTCGGCCTGATGTACGTCGGTCAGATGAATTCGGTGCCGCGCGACAAGATTGACATCGCCAGAGGCCTGAGCTGGCTCCGCCGCGCGGGCGACAACTTCGACGGCAGCGCGCTCTACACGCTCGGCATGCTGCATTTCCAAGGGCAAAACGGAGTGGCGAAGGACGACGCGCTCGCGTTTGAATACCTCGCGCGGGGCGCGCGGACCGGGTCGACATTGTGCATGCTGCCGCTTGCGATGTGCTACGCCGACGGCGTCGGCGTCGCCGCGGACCCCGCCGAGGCGTTCAAGTGGACGCGCATCGCGGCGGAGATGCCGGGCGGGCCGGACGCCGACGCCTGCGCCCAGCTCGCCGCGATGTACGACGTGGGCGTCGGCACCCCGAAGGACAAGCGCCAGGCCGAGCAGTGGTACCGCAAGGCCGCCGAGGCGGGCGACGAACGCGCCAAGCTCCGCCTCGCGCAGCCCGACATGCGGCACGACGCGGCCAACCCCGCCGCGGCGGGGGCGAAAGAATCGGGGGGTGCCAAGTGAATCGGGCGCTCCTCGCCGGGCTGGTCATGTGTCTGCCACTGCTCCTGGCAAGCGCCACCCGCGCGGCTGAGGAATCGTCCCGCGCCTTCACCAGCCCATCCCCCGATACCCCCGAATACGGCCACGGTCTAACGCGGAGCGATGCCGATCAGGGCTGGATCAGCCTGTTCGACGGGGCCACATCCTTCGGCTGGGCCGGCGCCCGTGTGGACACCGCCGGACAGGACGCTTTGCTCGCCGGTGACGCGATCACCAGCGGTGAATTCGGCGATTATGAGCTTCGCATCGACACCTCCGGTGGAGGCGATCTATTGGTCGGCGCGGCGCCGCGCGCCATCCGGCTGCCAGCCGGGACGTCGGGGCAAACGGTGGAAGGCGTCGGCCGCGGACCGATCCGGCTCGGGAAGGGGCTGGCGATTCGGACGCTCCTGATCCGCCCACTCGGACTATCCCCGGTTTTCAGCGCCCGCTCCACGGGTGAAGGCGGACGGCCGTGGAAACTCATCCCCCACGCCTCGTTGCCGCCCGAGCGGCTGGCGAAGTGGGAGGAACTGCCCGACCCGTCGCGTGGCGGCGGGGCGGTATCGGGCTTGCGCGCCGTCGGAGGGCCGGGCTGCGTCCAACTTCCGGGAGAGTACGACGACTTCATCCTCCAACTCACTGTCCGCGTCCGCCGGCCGCTCGTCAATGCGGGCGTCTTTTTCCGCTGCATGCCCAGCGTGTTCCTCGACGGCTACGAAGCGCAAATCTTCAACGGCTGCTACGACCACGACCCCGCTCAACCGGCGAAATACGCCACCGGCGCCATCGACGACCGCCAGAACGCCCGCCGCCTGATCAGCCGCGACGGCGAACCATTTTCCATGACCGTCATCGCGGCCGGCCCGCACGTCGCCACGTGGGTGAATGGCGGGCAGGTGATCGACTGGACTGACGACCGCAAGCCGAACGAGAACGCGCGCAAGGGGCTGCGCCTCGGGGCCGGTCCGATTCAGCTCCAGGCGCACGACACGAACACGGACGTCGAGTTTCGCGACATCCGGGTCTCTAAGGTGAAAAAACCAAAGGCTGGTGTCTAACCAACGGGCTTTCGCTGAGTTCCTCCCTCTCCCGGTACTCCGGGGGAGGGCAGGGGTGGGGGCGGTTTATGGTACGCCGGTATGACTGAGAACGTCACTCGCCCGATCGACCCGCCGGGGCTAGGATCGCAGGTTCATCATGAGGCACCAGCTCCTCCGATTCATCGCCGTCGCGTCCGTCGCAAGTTGCATTACCGCCGCGCCCGCACAGGCCGATCCTGTGCAGCTGGTGCCGTTGCAGCCTGCGGGCGTGCCGGCTGCGGCGAATCCCGCGCAGCCCGGCCAACAGGTCGTGCCGCTGCCGCACCCGTTGCACGAAGACTCGGGCGTCGCATGGGTTGTGAACGCCGACGGGTCGGTGACCGACGGGAACAACGAACTGTTCGACTCCGGCGGCGGGCTGTTCATTGGGCCCAACCCCTACGCGCCGCCCAACCAGCAGGCGTCATTCGACGCCGAGCGCAACGAGCTGTTCTTCCCGCCGCAGCCGGTGATGGGACTGAGCGTGAGCCGGCGGGTGTCGGTGGACGCCAAAGGCGGGTGGTGCCGGTTCGTGGAAGTGCTGGAAAACCCGACGCCGCGGGCGATCCACGCGCAGGTGAAGCTCCGCTTCGGCATGAGCCAGGGCGTGCAGCAGGTGGAGCAGGTGGGGGCGGACAAGGCCGCGGGCACGCCGCGCGGCCTGGTCGTGTCGGACGGGCAGCACTTCGTCGCGACGGTCGCCGCGGGGAGGGGCGGCCGGGTGACACCGCAGTTCTCGGCGCAGCCGGGGGTCGAGGCGTTCGAGTTCTCCTACGAGGTGGACGTGCCGCCGCGCCGCACCGTCGCGCTGACGCACTTGCACGCCCGCCGAGCGACGGCGCAGGAAGCCGCGGCGTTCATCCGGTCGGGGAAGGAAAAGGATTGGCTCCGCGCGCTCCCGCGGCAGCTGATCGGGTGGCTGGCGAATTTCTCGACCGGCGACCGGCTCGCCGGCGGCGCGGAAGTCCTCCGCGGCGACCTGCTCGACGTCGTCGAGCTGCGCGGCGGCGACCTCTACAAGGGCACGCTCAAGGAACAAACGTTCAAGCTCCGCACCTCCTACGGCCCCGTCGAGCTGCCCGCCGACCGCGTCGTCGCGATGGTCACCCTCGGTGAGTTCCGCCCCACGCAACTGCTGGTCACCAGCGACGGCCAGATCTTCGGCGGCTCGCTCGACCTCGCGGGCGGGACGCTGAAGCTGGAGCTGTCGAGCGGGCAGGTGACGAACGTCCCGCTCGGCTCCGTCCGGCGGTTCGGCTACCGCACGCGCGCCGGCGAGGGCGAAGAGGCCCAGGCCGGCCCGGCGGGAACGGGCCCCGGCGCGGGCCCGGGCGGAGGGGCCGCAGCCGCGCCGGCCACGGCGCCGGCGCAGGACAAGCCGATGCTGATGCTCCGCAGTGGCGACCGCATCGCGGTGGAACTGTCGGCCTCGCCGATTTCCGTCGCGACGTGCTACGGACTGCTCCAGCTCGACCCGCGTAACGTGGCCTCGGTGTCGTTCCAGTCCGAGGACCGCGAGCACGGCGTGCACGAGGTGCGGCTGACCGACGGTTCGCGCTTTGCCGGCGTGGTGACGCAGGACAAGTTCGACGTCAAGCTCCCGGGACTTGGCGCGGGTGGCGCGACGGCGGGAAACGCTCGTTCGGCCGCGTTCGCATCCTCCGCGATCGCGCGACTGCAACTGGCCCGGGAGCCGGAAGAGCCAGGCAAGGATGCGGCGACGATCACGCTCGGCAACGGGGATGTCCTGGTGGGCGGGCTGGCCGGAAAGATCGTGCTAGAGACCGCGTTCGACGCGATCGAGGTGAACGCTGAAGAGATGCGTTCGCTCCGCCCGAGCGGCGCGGATTCCGAGGCGGGTGCGGCAGGCGGTGGCGGCGCGTCGGCTTCGCCGCTGGCGCCGGCGGAGGTCCAACTCACCCTCTGGGACGGCGCCACGCTCAGCGGGCGTTTGAAAACCGATTCGCTCGATTGTCGGCTCGGCTGCGGCGCGAGTGTGCGCGTGCCGGTGGCGCTGGTGAGGGAATACGCCCAGCCGCAGCCGCGCCCGCCGGCGCAGGCGGTGCAGCGGATCAAGGCGGTGGTGGCGGAGCTGAACGCCGACGACTGGAAGAGCCGCGACCGCGCCGCCGCCCAGCTCGCGGCGCTGGGCCCCGCCGCCGCCGGCGTGTTAAGGGCCATGCGCGACGGCCAGCCGCCGGAGGTGCGCCAGCGGATCGACCAGATCCTGGCGTCGTTCGAAGCCGCCGGCGCGGCGCGTCCCGCGCGGCAGACGCCTCCCGTGGCGGTGGACGGCGACGCGGTGCAGCCGAACCCGCCCGCCGACACGGACGCGGACGTCGCCCCGCCGGACCGGGGGTAAGCAATGAGCGATACCAGTCCTCCCGATTTGGCCGGGGCGACGACGACGCGCGCCGCCTTCCTCGTCCGCGCCGCCTCGGGCGTCTTGGGCGCCGCCGCAGTTGCCTCCGGCGTCCGGGGCGCCGCGCCGGCGGAGACGTCGCCGTCTCGCGCCCGCTGGAAGGGAAAAACCGACACCAACGTCAAACGCTGGGACGTCATCACAATCGGCAACCTGTCGCGCAACCGCTACTGGGGCGAAGGGGACGGGAAGGGCGTGCGCTCCGTGATCTGCTCCTGCACGCTGATCCAGGGCGACAAGTTTCGCCTG
>Ga0207691_10007060_pt1 | contig 10835 bp, 12 predicted proteins | sample KBSM13metaG_FD_184327 | JGI IMG/M metagenome (GOLD analysis project Ga0207691, IMG submission 184327) | Miscanthus rhizosphere microbial communities from Kellogg Biological Station, Michigan, USA - KBS M1-3 metaG (SPAdes) (version 2) | ecosystem: Host-associated > Plants > Roots > Rhizosphere >...
ACGATATGACTCTATCGGGAGTGACGCGGCGCGCGAGCGCACGCGTCGAGCCCGAGGCTCGATCGCCGGGTCACTGCCGATAGAGCCGTTAGGACGAAGCCGCTGGCGTGTGCGGCGGACGCGGCCCGTCAGCTATGTCCATTCAATCGTGAGGGGCCCTGTTGTTGGGGCGACGAGCAGCCGAGCGAGGTGTGATGACGATCGTCAGGACGCTCGACGCGTGCGCCGCGGCGGTGCGCGCGCTGGCCGAGCGCGCTGTGAGAAGACACCTCCGGCGCACGCGCATCCGAGCGCGCCCGTGAGCGGATGGCGGCACGCGGGCGCGACTTACGAAGTGTCATAGAAGACGGCCAGGAGCACTTCGAGAAAGAGCTGCCGTGCGGTCAGCCGCTCGACGATGCGCATGGGCGCTCCGCAGCGCGGGCACGGCCACGACGATCGTGGCGGTGAAGCGACGAGCGGTTCGTCCGGTGGCGTTGGTGCGACGGCGAGCGCCTGACGACACTGAGCCAGCTCGCGTGTACGACAGCGCGACGCGAGGAAGCCGAAGTAGCGGATGCGGACGAAGCGCTTCGGGAGGATGTGGAGGAGAAACCGGCGCAGGAATTCGTCGGCCGCGAGCGTGAGCGTGCGGATCTGGCTCCCGTGTCGATAGTCCTTCCACCGAAAGGCGACGGTGTCGTGGGTCACGGCGACGAGCCGGTGATTCGAGATGGCGACGCGGTGGGTGTATCGCGCGAGGTAGTGCAAGACATGGCTCGGGCTGCCAAAGGGTGGCTTCGCGTACACCACCCACGCGTGGCGATAGAGGGATCTGAGCCACGCGCGAAAGGGCGCCGCAGTGGCGAGCGCCGCGAGCGCGCCGGGAAAGTGCAAGCGGCCCTGCGTAAAAGCGTCCCGCAGACCGGCGACGAGTTTGCCGCGAAAGACCTGCCGCAGCACCTTGACCGGGAGAAAGAAGGTCGGCCGCGCGTGGATCCACCGCGCCCCGTCCGGCGCCAGCCCGCCCGCGGGCACGACGCAGTGGACGTGGGGATGATGCTGGAGTCGTTGGCCCCATGTGTGGAGGACCATCAGCCCGCCGATGTCGCCACCGAGGCGCTTCGGATTGCTCGCGACCTGGCGCAACGTTTCGGCGGCCGCTTGAAACAGCAGGTCGTATACGACGCGCTTGTTGACGAGCGCGAGACGGGCGAGCGGCTCCGGAAGCGTGAAGACGATGTGGACGTAGCCGACCGGGAGCAGCTCCTGCTCGCGAGCGGCCACCCACGCGTTCCGCGCTGCGGTCAGACACTTCGGGCAATGCCGATCCCGGCAGCTGTTGTACGAGAGGACCGGGTGCGCGCATTGCTCACAGCGATCACGATGCCCACCCAGTGCCGCCGTTCGGCACTGGGCGATGACTCGGAGCACGCGTCGATGCTGCCCGGTCACCCAGGCCGGGTGCGTCTCCAAGAAACGATCGCCGTGTTGGCGCACAATATCGGCCACCTCAAAGGGTGGCCGCGTCACCGCTTGTGCAGCCGCCGCGACTTGTAGACCGTGTCAGGTGTCGCGAGCACGATGGTGTCGAGCGGATTGGTGACCCCGTGCAGGTGCCGCTGCGACAGGTGCAGATAGACGACGGTATGATTGAGATTGGCGTGGCCGAGCAGCAGTTGGATTGTGCGGAGGTCCGCGCCGGCTTCGAGCAGATGCGTCGCGTATGTGTGGCGCAGTACATGGGGACTGACGCGTTTCTGCAGCCCAGCGCGGCGGGCCGCGACCACACACGCATCCTAGACGACCTTCGGCGTGAGCGGTTTGTCCGCGCGCCAGTTGGCGACGGTCCCGGGAAAGAGATAGGTCGTCGGTCGCATCCAGCGGTAGTAGGCTCGCAACGTGTCCAGCAACGCCGCGCTCAGCGGGACATAGCGGTCGCGGCGCCCCTTCCCGTGCCGAATGTGAATGAGCATTCGCCGACTGTTGATGTCCTGGACCCGGAGATGTCGCAACTCCGCGTTCCGGATCCCGGTCGAGTACAGGAGCATCAGCATCGTGCGATGGGTCAGGCTGTGCGCGGCGGCGATCAGGCAGCTGACCTCCTCGGGGCTCAGGATCTGGGGCAGGCGCCGCGGGACCTTGGGATATGGCGTGTCATCGAGCAAGTAGCGGCGCTGCAGAATCTTGTTGAAGAAGAAGCGGATGGCACACACGTGGAGCTTGACGGTTCGTGGTGCCAGCTTCCGCTGACGAAGCAGGTGCGCTTGGTAGGTCCGAAGATGGGTGTGAGTGAGGCGGTCGGGCGAGCGTTTGAAGTAACGCGCGAACTGCTCAACGTTCTTCACGTAGTACACGATCGTCGACGCCGCATAGTTGCGACGGTGGAGCTCGTCCAGCATCGCTTGACGAAGATGGGTCACAAGACACCTCCTGTGACCCACACGCTACCCGGGTGATCGGGCGCACCTCACGCGTAGCGTCCGCCGCGCCAGCGGCTTCGTCCTGACGCCGATTTGATGACCGATGGCCGCCAGACGTCACCGGAATCAGGCGAGGCCGAATGATGCGACTTGAATGCGGGCCTGTGCCGCGGCCTCCAATGTGTAGGTGGGCTTGACCTCTCGTATGACCGTCGGCAGAGAGACGTCGTTGCCAGGTTCGTACACAGTGGGTATCTGCGGCGTTACGCCCGACGTAGAATCGATCATGACCTCGTCGCGCGCGACGCTTTCGGTCGCACTCGCCGCGCTGTTTATGCTGGGCGGAGCGCCGGTGCGGGCGCAGAGCCCAACCGACCTCGCTGGTTCCTGGGCGCTCAATCGTCAATTGAGTCAGTTCCCGCAAGAGCTCGGCTTCAGCGCCAGCTTCCTGCCGCCGCAACCGGAGCGGCCAACCGGCGCCGAGCGCAGCCGTCGCGTTCAGAGTGAAACGCAGGAGGACGCGACCCGAGTTCGCTTCCTCACCGACGAGGTGCGCCTACCTCCCGATCGACTCACGATCGACGTCACCCCTGCGATCGTCACGATCACGCCCGACCCAGGCGCCCAAAGGGCCGTTCAGCCTGGCCGGCGCGACCAGGCGGTGAAGGTGGGTCCGATCACGGCGATCACGAATTCGTCGTGGGACGAGGGCCGGCTGACGATCGCGTATGAGGTCCAGAACAGCCGGCTGATCCGCTACACGTATTCGTTGGACCAGAACCGGACGTCGTTGGTCGTGGACGTCGAGTTCATCGAGGGCAGGGCAGTCGGGGATAGGGTGAGGCGTGTCTACGTGAGGGCGGCCTCGTCCGTCTCGCCTGCTGCCGTCGCTGCTGCGCAGCCCGCCGCTGCTCCGCCGGCGCCAACGTCGCCACCATCATCCACGCCATCATCCACGCCATCCCCCACAGGGATTGATCAACGGCCTGATGCCTCCCTCAAGGGCCTGACTCGACTTGGTGTTGTGGTCGAAGGCATCGGTCCGGATGCAGCCAAGTGTGGATTGAAAGAAGAAGCTGTCGAGGCGGCCGTCACGAAGCGGCTGACCGACGCGGGCCTGCGCATCATTCGGTACTCCGACGATGACACGTATCTGTACGTGAACATCAACACCGTGACCGCCTCGTCAGCCCTGTGTGTGTCCCGGTACGACGTGACGCTTTACTCGCACTCGGCGGCGAAACTCCCGCACACATCCTCACCGGTGCTGCTGCAGGCGGAGTTGCTGCACAAAGGCGGTCTCGCCGGCGGCTCCCCTGCGGCGCACGCCGACGGAGTATTGAAGAGCGTGCTCGAATACCTCGATCAGTTCACCACGCGCATCCGCGAGGCAAACAAGTAAGACAAGCCGGCGGCGACTCGGCTGTCGAACCGCCCAATTTTCGACACCTCCAATCACGCTTCGACAGTCCCTTGTCGTGGCAAGTAGCTGAAATCACAGTGGCTTGGCGCCGCGCGCCAGCGGGCATTCCGGTTGCTCCCGAAGCAGGCGGGCTCGATGACAACTGCCTGCAGCACAGACGACGGGGCACGCAATCGAGCGAGTCAATTCGAGATGAGCCGCCGCCGCAATGGCGTCGAAAGGAGACCCAAGATGTCAGCAACTACCGTCGCAACGACCCGGGCGCCACGAGAACCGCGTAACGGCGTGGACACGCCCAACTTGCTCGCCACCATCAACGCCGTCAAGGAAATGCCGGCGCTTGCCAAGTTCCAGTTCCGCGCCAGCAGCCGGTGGGTGAGTGGCACCTACAGCGAATCGCAGGTTGAATCGTTCTCGGGCGCGGGAGGCGAGCACCAGCATCAGACCACCTTCCGCTACGGTGCCGATCATCCAGCCGTGCTCGTCGGCCAGGATCGGGGTCCGACGCCGATCGAATTTCTCCTGCACGGGCTGGCTTCGTGCATCACGGCCGGCATCGGCAACATCGCCGCGGCCCGGGGAGTCACGTTGACGTCAGTGGAGTCGCAGGTGGAGGGTGATATCGATCTCAGAGGCATCCTCGGACTCTCCGACGAAGTTCGCAACGGCTACGAACGCATCCGCATCAACTTCACGATCGCCGGTGACGCGCCGCCGGAGAAGCTCCGCCAGATCGTCGAACAGTCGCGCGCGCGCTCGGCGGTCTTCGATGTGCTGACCAACGGCGTGCCGGTCGAAGTCACCGTCAACACTCGTTGAGGCGCATCGTGCCGCATACCACGACCATCGTTATCGGCGGGGGACAGGCAGGGCTCGCCATGAGCTACTGCCTGTCCGAGCTCGGTATCGAACACGCCGTGCTCGAGCGCGGGAAGGTCGCGCAGCGATGGCGCAGTCACAGCTGGGACTCTCTGCATTTGTTGACGCCGAACTGGATGACTCGGCTTCCCGGATTCCAGTACGACGGCAACGATCCGGACGGATTCATGTCGATCCCGGAGCTGATTGGTTTCTTCGAGCGATACGCGTCCTCGTCGGCGGCGCCAATCGTGACGGGAACGTCGGTGCAGAGCCTCGAGCGATCAGGGAATGGCTTCCGCGTTGTCACCAACTGCGGCGAGTGGTCCTCCTCCTCGGTGGTCGTGGCGACCGGATACTGTGACCTGCCTTTTGTTCCCGCGGCGAGCGGCAGAGTCGCGCCATCTATTTTGCAGATTGCAACTCCCGACTACCGACGCCCGGAACAGCTGCCAGCCGGGGGGGTTCTCGTCGTCGGCGCTTCGTCGAGTGGCGTGCAGATCGCGGACGAAATTCAACGTTCCGGGCGGCAGGTCACGCTCGCAGTGGGCCGCCACACGAGATTGCCGCGCAACTATCGTGGGCGCGACATCCTGTGGTGGCTGGACCAGCTCGGGGCGCTGAGCCAGGGAACCCACGGTGTTCGGGACATCGCGCGCTCACGCCGCCAACCGTCGTTACAACTGGTTGGGCGTTCGGATCACGCGTCCCTCGACCTGGCAGTACTGCACGAACGCGGTGTTCGACTGGTGGGCAGGATCCGCGACGTGGATGGCTCTCGCATCGGTCTCGGCGATGATCTCGTCGCCACGACGGCTGCGGCGGACATCAAGATGGCCGATGTGCTCGCACGCATCGATGAGTTCATTGTGCAGAGCGGCGTTGCTGCCGCACCGCGCCCACCCTTCAAGCCGACCTGGCCACTCGCTGGCAAGACGCCGGGCCATCTGGACCTGAACAGCGAGCGCATCACCACTGTGATTTGGGCGACGGGCTATCGACGCGCCTATCCGTGGCTGCGCGTGCCGGTGCTCGGTGGTGACGGTGAAATCATTCATACAGCGGGCATCACTCCAGAGCGCGGGCTCTACGTGCTCGGGATGAATTTTCAATGCCGGCGCAACTCCAGCTTCATCGACGGTGTCGGTCACGACGCGCGGGCACTAGCGGGGCATATCGCCAGGTCGCTGTGCCGCGCGCGGGTGGCGTGAGGGTAGGTACGTTATGAAGGTCGATGCCGTAATCGTCGGAGCCCGCTGCGCAGGCGCAGCGACCGCCCTGTTGCTCGCCCGCGCGGGCGCCCGCGTGATGCTTGTCGATAAAGGCGTGTACGGCTCTGACACGCTTTCGACCCATGCGCTGATGCGAGGCGCCGTTCTGCAGCTGCATCGCTGGGGACTTCTGCCCAGCATCGTGGCCGCAGGCACGCCGCCAGTCCGCTCCACCACATTCAGCTACCGCGAGCAGGATGTCACCGTACCGATTGAGCCGAGGTACGGTATCGGCGCGTTGTACGCACCGCGGCGAGCGCTACTCGACCGGGTCCTGGTTGACGCCGCTGTCCAGAGCGGAGCCGAGGTCCACTACCGTGTGCGTGTTGACGATGTGATTGCCGATGCGGACGGACGTGTGCGTGGAATCACTGCAACGTCAGGCGGCACACGCTGGAACATCGAAGCCGACATCGTCATCGGCGCCGACGGACTGCATTCAACGATCGCTCAGCGCGTTGCTGCCCCATGCATCGTCCAGGGACGGCACTCGACGGGGGTCCTTTACAGTTACTGGGAACAGCTTCCGGGCGACGAGTATTACTGGCGGTTCCGGACCCGGGCTAGTATCGGTGTCATTCCGACGAATGATGGCGCCGCATGTGTGTTCGCGTCGGTGCCGGCAGAACGATTTCGCACCGAGATTCGCGGCGACGTCGTGGCCGCATACCGCCGGTTGATACGCGATTCATCGGCGGTGTTCGATGCGCGGCTCGACGGTGCGCGCCGGGTCGAGCCCGTGAGAGGATTTGGCGGGCAGCTCGGCTTCATCAAACGCGGGTATGGACCTGGGTGGGCGCTCGTCGGCGATGCCGCGTACTTCAAGGATCCGCTCACCGCTCACGGCATCACCGACGCGTTGCGCGATGCGGAGCTGCTGGCGCGCGCAATCGCGCGAGGCACGAGCACAGCGCTTGCGGAGTACGACGTGACACGGCACGATCTCTCGCGCCGTCTGTTCGAGATCACTGACGAGATTGCGTCGTTTGCCTGGACCGACGAGGAAGTGCAGTCGCTGCATCGCGCGTTCAGCGGCGAAATGTCGCGGGAGGTGCGCGCGCTCGCCGCGCTGGAGCCATTCACATGTCGATCACTGTCGGCCAGCGAGCCTCACGTAGCCTGACGCTCACGGCCGAGCACGTCAATCAATTCGCGGAAATCTCCGGCGACCGCAACCCGCTGCATTTCGATGCCGCGTTCGCCGAGCGCACGAAGTTCGGCCGGCTGGTCGTGCAGGGCGGGCTCACCACCGGGCTGCTGCACGCGCTCGTCGCGATGGACATGCCGGGGCCCGGGACGGTGTTCCTGAGCCAGAACTGGAAGTTCACCGCTCCTGTGTACATCGGCGACACCATCACTGCCGAAGCCGAGGTCATTTCGGTTCATCCTTCGAAACCAGTGACGCAACTGCGCGTGCAGATCAGGCGTGACGACGGCACGACCGTGCTCGAGGGCGAGGCGTGGTGCTATACGTTCGGTGATTCGGATGCGTGACCGCGTTGTCAGATAACTCTCAACGTGATTGGTAACCGCGCACGGTTAACGGTGCCCACGCGATACGCGAGATGACCGGCGGCCGATACGGAGAAGCCTCCGCGCCCTCGTTCATCGTTCCCACTGGGTCCGCGACGCGAATGGGTTCCCCAGTCAGCTCCCTACGATCGACGTCGAGCGACTGGGCGATCAAGGTCGTCCCCCGCATGAAGGCGATCGAGCCTTTACCCAACACGTCCGCTCGGGCCTGCAGCCCCCGCACTCCAACCCTGTGCCAGATACACCCCCTGCTGTGTTTGAGGCACTCAACCGCTTCGGCTTGTCGCCGGCGAGCAACCCAGATAGATACCGGCCCTTTCCGGAATTCCCAGCACATAGAGCAGGAAATGGCGGCCATCGGGAAGAAACTCGGGAATCGGTGGCTTACTGCCGGCACACGATCGAGCCGAGTGATAGGAACGGGCTCACCTTTCAGATTGCCTTTGGCTCCACTGCAGGCCGCGAGCAGAAGCCACTCATTGCAGTCACTGGCTGGCGCATGGACCACGTTCGCTAATCGACCCTGTTGATTCGTTTTGATCGAGCGATCGATCGACGTGTGGTGCGAATGTCAGAGAGTCGAAACATCACGTGATATAGGCGTGAAATGACAACGAGTGCTCAGGCTTTTGCGGATCTCTCCGATGGTGATCTCCTCGCGGCCGTGCACCGACTCGCGACCGACGAACGCCGCGCGACGGTGCGTCTGATTGCGTCGCTCGTAGAACTGGACCAGCGGAGACTCTACCTGGCTGAGGGATATTCCTCGCTCTTCACCTATTGCACTCAGGTCCTGCACTTATCAGAGCACGCCGCGTATGGCCGTATCGAGGCGGCCCGCGTCGTGCGCAAGTATCCGGTGTTGCTGGAACGGCTCGAGACAGGTGACCTGACCCTGACCACAATGGGCCTGCTGGCGCCTCATCTCACGTCGGAGAACTACCTGCACCTCGTCGAAACTGCCCGGCACAAGAGCAAGCGCGACGTCGAGCATCTGGTTGCCGCGCTTCGACCGCAGCCTGCCGTTCCGAGTGTCGTACGGAAGCTGCCATCACCCAAGTCAGAACGTCCGCCTGAGATCGTGCAGCCATCCTCCGCCAAACAGGCATTGACACTCCTATTGACGACGGTCTCGCCCGCGCCCGGGAGGACCGAGTCGAATCTGGCGCCGGCACGCGTCACGCCGCTTGCGGCCGAGCGCTACAAGGTGCAGTTCACCGTCACCAAAGAGGTGTTCGAGAAGTTGCGGCGTGTGCAGGATCTGATGCGCCATTCGTGCCCCGATGGGGATGTGGCAATCGTGTTCGAACGAGGGTTGACGATGCTGCTGCAGCACCTGGAGAAGACCACACTTGCGTCTGTGTCGCGACCCCAGCGACCGCGCGGCACGACGTCTGACTCAGGGCGAATCCCGTCAGCGGTGCGCCGGGCCGTCTGGACGCGCGACAACGGCCAGTGCGCGTTCATGGGTACGCTGGGACGATGCACGGAGCGCGGGTTCCTCGAGTTTCATCACGCGGTGCCGTCTGCGGATGGCGGAGCGGCCACAGTCGATAACATCCAGTTGCGATGTCGGGCCCACAATCAGTATGAGTCGGACCGATGGTTCGGTACGCAGGAGCCACCCGTCGTGCGTGAGTGCCGCGACTTCTCGGGCTGGTCGAACTCGGTCCGGACCGAGTCGGCGGTTCAGTCACCTTGCCCCGTGCTGCCCGACGTCCTCTCTGTGCGTGGTTTAAGTCTCATTTGGCGACTTGAACGAAGCCGCTGGCGCGGCGGCCGACGGGCAACGGGGTAACTCGTAGCAGGGTAGGGTGCTCGGTCACAGGAAGTGTCTGTGACCAAACTACTGCAATGCCTGCGCGATGAGTTAGTGCAGGGGCCGACGCGGCTGGCTCGGGCGCTGGCTTATGACAAGTACTTGAAGGACAAATACGCGGGACGGCAACGAACCATCGTCGTCGCCCTCTGCGGCCACAACGCAAGATGTATGTTCACGGCTGAACCGGTACTTCCGATCATTTTCCCCAAGCTGGAACCGGGCAGTCGATAAGAAACGGCCCAACAAAGTGCTGGACACGACGCCGGCCACTTGCTCGAGCCGCAGCCGGCGCAGCGAGCGCTGCACTGCGGCTAGAGCGCCAACCCTCGGGCGGCAGCATCGGCGCTATCATCCGGCCGCGTATTGAAGGCAATCGCCGCGCCTGGGGCAGCTTTACGAACCGCGTTGATGACAACTTCGAATAATGCAAGGCCCCGGGGCGGCAAGCGGACGCCGGCTCCGATGACAACACAATCGTAGCGCGTCGAACCTAACTGACGTTCCACGGTAGGCCCAGCGGTTTCATCGGGCCGGATGTAACAAACGTCAGACTCCCATCCGCGCTCAGTGAACTGCTTCAGCGCAACCGCGATGCCAGCGTGCACCTTCTCAACTGTCATACCTGGTGGCAAAGCAGGGTCAGAAAAATCCACAGTCTCCGGCTCGTAGCCTAGCAGCAGAATCCGCGTCATGAGTCCTCCATTGTTTGGGGGCCTACCGCCTCATCTTACGTCTGAGAACTACCGGCACCTCATCGAAACGTTTCGTGAGGTCCTGGCCGCAGCCAACGCATCGTCCAGGGCGCATCGCACGGTGTAAGATGCGTCGCGTTCGGCTCCCCGATAGCGGCGAATGGATGTCAGATGGAAAGAAAACGTGTTGGCATCGTCGTGTTCGAGGACGTCGAAGTTCTCGACTTTTGCGGGCCGTTCGAGGTGTTCTCCGCAACGCGAGTGAACGAGGAGAAGCGTCGCGAAGAACCCTCACCTTTTGACGTACTGTTGATTGCAGAGCGTTCAGCCCCAGTCACGACAACGGGCGGCATGAAAGTGTTGCCGCACTACACATTCGAAAACTGCCCACACCTCGACATCATCCTTTCTCCCGGGGGGTTGGGGGCCCGCAATGAGTTGAAGAATCCAAGGATGCTCGATTGGCTTCGCGCCCGCGCCGCTCAAGCGGAAACTGTGACTGCAGTTTGCACCGGCTCGATGCTGCTGGGCGAGGCGGGCCTTCTGGACGGGTTGCACGCAACCACTCACTGGCGCGCGCTCGATTGGATGCGTGATTCCTTGCCGTCGGTGACGGTCGAGTACGGCAAGCACTTCGTAAAGGATGGCCGCGTGTTTACGTCTGCCGGCATCTCGGCGGGCATCGACATGTCGCTCACAGTCGTGGCGCACTACTTCGGCGAGGATGTCGCAAGAGCGACCGCCCGGCACATGGAATACCCCTACCCGGAAAGCGATGCGCGCCGAATTGTGATCGGAGCCTGAACCTGTCATGAACAAACCGCCACACGGGCG
>Ga0207691_10007066_pt1 | contig 10832 bp, 8 predicted proteins | sample KBSM13metaG_FD_184327 | JGI IMG/M metagenome (GOLD analysis project Ga0207691, IMG submission 184327) | Miscanthus rhizosphere microbial communities from Kellogg Biological Station, Michigan, USA - KBS M1-3 metaG (SPAdes) (version 2) | ecosystem: Host-associated > Plants > Roots > Rhizosphere >...
CTGTTTGCGGGCGGAATTATCTATGGAAATATTTACTTGCTTACGCAAGCACAATCTAGCCTGATATTAGATGAGGTTCCGGCAAGCTGGTTCCAATCTCTCAACTCAATATTCGTTGTTTCATTTGCTCCTTTCTTCGCATGGTTGTGGTTAAAACTCGGGAAAAAAGAACCTTCTTCTCCTACCAAGATGGCGATAGGTTTGTTTCTTCTTGCGCTTGGATATCTATGGATCGCTTTCGGCGTGAAGGATGTAGGTCCCGGAATAAAAGTGAGCATGATTTGGCTTACGGGAATGTACGCACTCCATACTTGTGGGGAATTGTGTTTGTCACCAATAGGCCTGGCACTTGTAAATAAATTAGCTCCATTGAAATTCGCATCCTTACTTATGGCAGTATGGTTTCTTGCAAATGCTGCGGCCAATAAGCTGGCTGGTGTATTAAGTGCGCTGTACCCCGAGTCGGGGAAGACGACATACTTCTTAGGATATGAGATGCATACATTGTACGGATTCTTTATGCTATTTGTATTCATGGCAGGTGCCGCATCTCTCATCCTGTTCCTGCTAACAAAGAGCCTGCAAAAGATGATGCATCAAAAGAAAGAGGAACTAGCAATTGGCAGTTAATGATGCCTCTGTTTGAAATCGAATTAGGGTGATGATTTTGCATCACCCTTTTTTATTTTTATTATCTTCCTTAATAATTCAAACCAACTGCTATGGCTGAAAAAAAATTCCAACCATTCGTTTCTCCTGAAACGAGCATGAAAGAATTTACGTTCAAGGCTCTTGCAATGGGAAGTGTGTTTGGGATTTTGTTCGGAGCCGCAACCGTGTACCTGGCGCTCAAAGCAGGATTAACGGTAAGTGCATCCATTCCCATTGCAGTGCTCGCGATAACAATTGGCAGAAAATTATTCAAGACTACAATTCTCGAAAACAATATCATTCAAACTACCGGATCTGCAAGTGAAAGTATAGCAGCGGGAGTTGTGTTCACCTTGCCGGGATTTCTTTTTTTATCAAATGCTGACTCGGCCAATTACTTCGACTATGGAGTAATATTTGTTCTCGCCATTTTCGGTGGAATGTTAGGAACATTAATGATGATTCCACTGCGCCGATCGCTAATCGTGAAGGAACATGAAACACTTCCTTATCCTGAAGGAACCGCATGTGCTTCGGTTTTAAAAGCAGGTGAGCGCGGCGGCGAGTTTGCGAAAACCGCATTCCAGGGATTAGGTTTCGCATTTGTATATGCGTTGCTTCAGAAGATGTTTAAAGTGATTGCAGAAACCCCGGTGTTCGATACGGTGAAAAGTGCCAGTTTAAACAGATATTTTCCTTCCGCGCAAGTAAGCGCTGATATCACTCCGGAATATATGGGCGTAGGATATATCATCGGTCCCCGGATCGCAGGTGTATTGGTGGCCGGATCGGTGCTAAGTTGGTTGGTATTAAATCCTCTTCTCGCTTCCTTAATCGATCCGATCAAAGTTGCTTTGCAACAAGTGAAATTGGGTTATTTAAAAGATATTAACGTAGCCGGAGGATCAGGTGGATGGGATCCCGTAACTAAAACATTTGCGGATCCTGCATCAGCTATTTATCGCGCATATATCAGGCAGATAGGTGCCGGTGCGGTAGCGATGGGTGGATTTATTACGCTAATCAAGACCATTCCAACAATCATATCTTCCTTTAAAGAAAGTATCTCCTCTGTAAAACAACGCACGGGAGGCGATACCCGCTTGCGGACCGAACGGGACCTTAGTATTAAGGTGGTACTCTTCGGAAGCATTGCTTTGATTATTTTGATTGCATTGATTCCTTTCATTCCAGGTAACGGAATTCTCAACCGGCTATTCATTGGATTCTTAATCGTCGTATTCGGCGCATTCTTCGTCACGGTGTCGTCGCGCATTGTAGGATTGATTGGAACTACAAACAATCCAATATCAGGAATGACCATCGCCACCGTGATGAGCACCTGTCTCCTATTCATTGCTGTAGGTTGGAGCGGTAAATTTTACGAGCCGATGGCGTTGGTTGTCGGTGGAATGGTATGCATTGCCGCTGCGAATGCTGGTGCAACGTCGCAAGATCTAAAAACCGGTTTTCTTGTGGGCGCGACGCCGAAATATCAACAGCTCTCGCTATTCCTCGGAGCAATAGTTTCCTCCATTGCAATAGGTTTGACTGTGAAAACGCTTGATCTTCCAAATGCAGATTTAAGGGCTCACGGAGTTCAGCATGCAATTGGTACAGTGTTTCCGGCGCCACAGGGTACATTAATGGCTACACTGATTAAAGGAATTTTGTCAGGTGACCTCGATTGGAATTTCGTTTTAGTTGGTGCATTCCTGGCATTTGTTGTAGAACTATGTGGTGTAAAGGCATTAAGCTTCGCTATCGGGGTTTATCTTCCCATATCCACTACTCTTCCCATTTTTATTGGCGGCGCGATTAGAGGACTGGTGGATACTATTAAAAAGAGAAAGGGTGAGGTTTTGAAAGAAGGTGAAGAAGATTTGGAGAGAGGCAGTCTGTTTGCAACAGGACTAGTTGCCGGCGGTGCGTTGATGGGAGTAGTATTTGCATTCCTGAATATTCCAGAACGTGTTGCCAGTTGGTTGAAGACAGTAAGCCTCGAAGAAAAACTTCAAGGTCAGCTTAGCACGACTGGCTACTATGTATTGGGAATTGCATTCTTTGCCCTGATGGGATGGATGCTTTATAGAACAGGCCTCAAGAAAACTGTAATTGAAACTGATGAAGGTAAGCGAGTAGTGTAATTGTTTGCGGGTATTCAACCACGTTGCTGGTTGCTGGTTACTGGTCGCTACATATCAATTAGAAGAACCTGAGATATTTGGTAATGCTGTGCTCAAAAAAATTGATGAAGCCACTAAAATAATGCATGTGCGGTTGAATCTTCCATTCATTAGACGCTATCGAAGTTGAGGAATAGCAATCAGGGCCTGGTAACCAGCAACAAGAAATGCTCGGTGGTCGGTAGTCTCGCCTCAATTCATTTTGAACGGAACGATCATTTCAAAGATGGGAATATTAACCTCGAAGCGTTGCTTATTATTAAGGTTCTCCATTTGGTAGGTGCCGTACATCTTGCCCATTTCAGTCCGCAGGTTGCAACCACTCACGTATTGATACCGCTCGCCCGGTTGAAGCGTTGGTTGTACCCCAACAACTCCCTCACCTTCCACTTCCCGATGCGTTCCATTGCTATCAAAAATATGCCAGTGCCTGCGATGTAACTTTACTGCGTAATTATTGTGATTTTCAAGAGTGATTCGGTAGGCAAACATATACTCACTGGCCTGAGGATTAGAATAATCTGGCTGATAAAACGTCTCCACATTAATATGAACGCCTTCCGAAATTATGAACGACATCGCTACGAGTTTCGATAAAGTTAGGCAAAAATGACTGCCGTCCTAACACCACTTAAACAATTTATTGAGCCGTTGACTACTTTTGCCTGCTGTTAATATAACAAACACTACACCAAATATTAAACTATGCGAATAGCTGTAGCCAAAGGAGATGGTATTGGTCCAGAAATCATGGATGCGGTTCTGACGATCTTTAACGCGAATCAGGTGCCATTGGAATATGCATTCGTGGATATGGGCAAATGGGTTTTTGATAAGGGATTCTCAGATGGTATGACGCCGGAAGCCAGGCATAGTATTGAGGAGTTGGGGTTATTATTCAAAGGACCCATGGAAACACCCAAGGGCAAAGGAGTAAAGAGCATCAATGTTACTGCCCGTAAAACCTGGAATACGTATGCGAATAACAGAGTGTTCCAATCATTGCACGGAGTGGATACCGTGTTCAGCCGTGCTGGTATCAATATCGATCTTACAGTTGTACGAGAAAACATTGAAGATACTTACGGTGGTATTGAACACATGCTCACCCATGATGTGGCGTTGAGTCGCCGGTTTATTACACGACCCGGCAGTCTTCAAGTAATTCGCTATGCATTTTTGATGGCGAAACAAAAACATGCGAAGCGCATTACTTGTGGGCACAAGGCCAACATAATGAAGCTTACTGATGGATTATTTCTCGAATGTTTTTATGAGGTATCAAAAGAATTTCCAGAATTAAAAGCGGACGACGTAATTGTTGACGATCTCTGTATGAAGCTAGTCACGCGTCCTGATAATTTTGATGTGATCGTTTTAACCAATTTGCAGGGCGACATCGTATCTGATCTATGCGCCGGACTCGTTGGTGGTCTCGGCTTCGCGCCTTCCGCTAACATTGGCGATCACATTTCCATATTCGAAGCGGTACATGGAACAGCTCCGGATATTGCAGGAAAAAATATTGCAAATCCCACCGCCTTGTTATTGAGTGGCATTGCAATGTTGCACCACGTTGGTCTTACTGAAAATGCCGCTGTGATTGAAAATTCATTGCTGTACACATTAGAGAGCGGGGTACACACGGGCGATTTCGGTGATAAAACAAAACCCGCAGTTAACACAACGGACTTTGCAAAAGCAATTATCAATAATCTTGGAAAGAAGCCGAATGTAAATGCAAGACCAATTGTTCCGAATAAGCCGGGAACACCTACACCGTTTAAGCTGCAAAAAAATCCGATGATGGTATCAGTGGAAACGGAAAATGAAACCATCATGGGAGTAGATATGTTCATTGAAAGTGACGCCCAGCCCGACGAGATCGCCAAAAAATGTGAGCGGCATGCGGGAGTAAAATTCCGGCTTGTGAATATTAGCAATAGAGGTACACAAGTATGGCCCACAGGATCTGTTTATACAAACCTTGTGAATGTGTACAATGCAAGATTTGAAAGCCTGGATAATGAACCATTGAATCAACAAGATATTATTGGACTATACGTGAGCCTGAGTGGTAACTTCAAAATCTGTTCCTTCGAACTTTTAAATCAATGGGGGAATAAAAAAGGTTACTCTTTAGCACAAGGACAATAGTGGGTTTCACTATCTTTTACTTCAGCTAGTTTAGCATTCATACCTCTCGCTACGCCAAAAGGAATTGATTCATTCAACGTTGAACCTTATATGAAAAATATAAAATTCCTGTGCAGCTTATTAATTGTGTCTGCCATTTCACATGCGCAGCTATCCTTTGAATCACTCTCCTTCGAAAAAGCGCTGCAAAAAGCAAGTATCGAAGGAAAATACCTGATGGTGGTATTGGATTCAAAAGAATGTGAACAATGTAATGAGGTTGCTGACAAGGCCTTTTCTGATAACAAATTGGCTGAGTCATTAAGCGAAAAGTATATAAGCATTCGATTGAAACCGGGGCAAGAGGAATGGACTAGAATGACGCAACAATACGATGCACCCAGCGGTACAGCCACTCTTTTTTTTGCAAGTAATGGTGTTTTGCTGGGTCGCTACAATGGAACTACAAGTTTGGCGAAGAAATATGCCGATGAAGCGCAGCTGGCAATTGATAATGAAATTGAGGTTATCAATATCAAATCTTTAACTAGCGCCTGGGAACATGACACGCGAAATATCAGCCTGATTCAACCACTCTTATTGAAACGCAAACAACTGTGGCTGTCTACCGATTCGCTACTCGATACTTACGTGCAATTATTACCGGTGGATTCTTTTCAATCATTTAGTCAACTGCAATTCATAGCCAGCTTTTCTCCCGTGTTGGGATCGAAAGCAGACTCGCTTTTACGAAAAGACTATGATCTTTTTAACCAGGCATGGTACAGGTTGGATCTGCCGACGCGCATTCGAATTAACAATACTATTATCTCAAAAACAAGGAACAAGGCAATCAGGAAGCGCGATGAAAATCTTGCGATACGCGTCGCAACTTTTGCTTCTTCTACGAACACTAACACAAGCGCGAGACAAAGAAGTTACGCGCTAAACTTAATGGAATATTACCTGGGCATTGCAGATACCGTACGCTATATCAATTATGCTAAAAATTATTACAACCGGTTTTTGATGACGATAAAAGTAGATTCAATTCTAAAGAAAGACTCAATAGATAGGGAACGATTACTCGCAACTGCTAAGACTGACACCATACGGACGACTGCAGACAAATATCAAGTGAGGAAAACTGTCGCCTTTCGCCCGATCGCGCAATTCTATATGCAAGAACTCAATGACGCGGCGTGGAGTTTTTACACCATGACCAATGATTCACTCTTGCTAAACACCGCTCTCGGCTGGTCTGAACGAGCCAACATGTTTTATAAATCTTCGCGAAGCCTGGATACGTATGCCCGGCTGCTTTACAAGACCGGAAAAAAAGATCACGCGATCAACGCCGAAACCGAGGCTGTTGCACTTCAGTCAAAATTGGGATACCCAACCAAACAATTTGAGGAAATCCTTCTCAATATGAAGACAGGCAAAGAAAAGATTGACCAATACTGACGAGGAATTCCATCAGTAAATTCTATGCGTACTAATCGTTACAATTGTAATGATAATTGTGAAAACGAGAATGTAATACATTTTACTCCTCCTCTATACCTTTTTTGCTTTGTAGCCGTTCTTCACCAGCCATTGCAATACTTTGTCTCTTTGATCACCTTGTACAAGTATCTCACCGTCTTTCGCAGATCCGCCGGTGCCGCAATAATTTTTCAGCTTCTTTCCAAGTTCTTCCAGCTCTTCATTCTTACCAACGAATCCAAGAACCAGCGTAACAGCTTTTCCACCGCGATGCTTTGTTTCTAACCTTACTGTTAGCTTTTGCTCTGCCGGTGATAAACTTTCTGATTGAGAGTGTTCGTCTTGAAATTGAAAATTCGGATCAGTACTATAAACAAATCCTCTAGAGTCAGTTTTATTTTTCTTTGACATATCCTATTAAAAAAAATGGAATAACATAAAAATTGGAACGCTTTGAAATTAGTCAAGGAGCTCGACCTAAGGAACGCGAAACGCGAAACTCAAAACGCTAAACGTTCATCGCTTTCAAGCTAAGATCCAAACTTCTCGCCTGGTGAACTAGTCCTCCCACACTAACGTAGTCAACGCCAGTTGCTGCATATTCTTGAATGTTGTCAAGATTAATTCCGCCACTAGCCTCTGTTTCGAATGCATCTCCGATGATTGACATCGCTTCGATTACCTGCTCTGGTGTAAAATTATCGACCATTATTCTGAATACTTTTCCTTTTCCTACCGCTAGCACCTTCTTCACATCGTCCATAGATCGTGTCTCTACTTCAATTTTTAATTCCGGGCGAATTTCCTGGACATACTGATGCGCTTTCAATATAGCATTCTCAATTCCGCCTGCATAATCAATATGGTTATCCTTCAGCATGATCATATCGAATAATCCAAAGCGATGATTGACGCCGCCTCCTATCCGTACCGCTTCCTTTTCGAGCAGACGAAAATTCGGAGTTGTTTTTCTCGTGTCCAACAATTTCGTTTTATATCCTTTCAACTTATCTGTGTACAATTTGGTAAGGGTTGCAATACCACACATTCGCTGCATGCAATTCAAAACAAGTCGTTCGCATTTCAAAATTGTATGAACGTGTGCTTCGATGTCAAATGCAGATTCGCCAATTCTCATCTGATCACCGTCTGATTTGTGTTTTACAAAAACGCTTGCTGGTTCCATGAAGCGAAAAATTTTCTCCGCAACTGTAACTCCCGCAAGAATTCCATCTTGCTTAATTTTTAGAATAGCCTTACCTCTTGCATCTGCAGGAATACAAGACAGAGAAGAATGATCTCCATCTCCAACGTCTTCTTTAATAGCCGCCTTGACTAATGTGTACAGTTGTTGATCAAAATGCATAAACAAATCTAAGATTCCAGATAAAAAAAATCCCGACGCAAAGGTCGGGAAGTCAGTTTTCCAGGAATATCTTTTATTGTACCGCCTGGAATCTTATTTCCTGCAATAGCTGCCTGTCGCCGCGTTGCCGCATAAACAGGTGCGTGCGGTAACTACCTTGTCTAGTTTTCAATTCACCAACACAGAACTGTGCGCCGCCTTGTTCTCCCTTGTGCTTCACCTCAAAACTTACCACACCTTTGGTGTTGAAAAAATCCTTTATGATTATTTCAGCTTGTGTTCTGCTGTAAGTATCGCTTTTATCGGGTAAGGATATGTCTACACGTTCATCAAAATACTTAGCAAGACCTGACGCATTTCCAGATTTAATGGCCGCAACTACGTCGTCTATATTATACGCCGGCTTAAAAGAGAGTAGGATTAGCGGAATAGCCAGTAACACTAAACCCATGATTTTTTTCATAGTACAATTTTTACGTACCCTAAATTTCCCAAAAACATGCCAAAGAGGGTCTGAAAAGCCAAAAAAAGCCAAACAACACAGTTTGGCTACCTTTGCCGCTTTGGAAAAAGCTAACAATCTGTTATAGTTCTATGGCCTACAAAAAAGCGATGCTCATCATCATGGATGGATGGGGACTTGGCAAGGTAAAGTCAAGCGATGCAATACAACATGCGAAAACGCCCTTCGTAACGTCCTTATACTCAAGGTATCCAAACACTACATTGGTGACATGCGGCGAGGCAGTTGGCCTGCCAGAAGGCCAGATGGGAAACAGCGAAGTAGGACACCTAAACCTGGGTGCGGGCCGCATTGTATACCAGGAATTGCAGCGCATTAATGTGGCAATCAAGGATGGATCTTTTGCACAAAACAAGGTGCTTTTGGAGACCATTCAAACAGCACGCAATAACAAAAAGCCGCTGCATCTCCTCGGTCTTGTCAGCAACGGAGGAGTGCATTCGCATATTAATCATATTAAAGCCATCATCGATGTTTGCCATGAACAGCAATTAAAGGACGTGTTTATCCATGCTTTTACAGATGGAAGGGATACAGATCCAAAGAGCGGTTTGGGTTTCATCAAGGAACTGCAGGAACATCTCAATAAAAAAGTAGGAAGGATAGCCACTGTCAGTGGACGCTATTATGCAATGGATCGCGACAAAAGATGGGATCGCGTGAAACTTGCTTATGACGCGATGGTAAATGGAATAGGTGAAAAAGCAACTGACGCCATTGAAGCCGTTGCACAATCCTACAAGCTAAATGTGACGGATGAATTTATCAAGCCTACTGTAATAATTGACGAAGGCCAGCATCCTCTGGCAACAATCAAGAATGGTGATGTGGCGCTTTGTTTCAACTTCAGAACCGACAGGTGTCGCGAGATCACTCAGGTATTGACGCAGTCCGATATGCAGGAATTTGTAATGCATAAGCTATCGCTATTCTATACTACGATGACTGAGTACGATCAATCATTCAAAAATGTCCACGTCATTTTTGAAACGGACAATCTGGTCAACACTATTGGTGACGTAATTGCAAATCTGGGATTGAAGCAGATTCGCATCGCAGAAACGGAGAAATATCCGCACGTAACTTTTTTCTTTAGTGGAGGCAGGGAAGTTCCATTTGAAGGAGAAAAAAGAATTATGATTCCTTCTCCAAAAGTGGCCACTTACGATTTGAAGCCAGAGATGAGCGCGTTTGAAGTCACTGACGCAATTGTGCCTGAAATAGAAAACGAAACAGCTTCCTTTATTTGTTTGAATTTCGCGAATACTGATATGGTTGGCCATACAGGTGTTTGGGAGGCGGCCATCAAAGCAGCTGAAACTGTTGACAAATGCGTGGAGCGTGTGGTTACAGCAGCGCTTAATCATGGATATGCCGTATTTCTTACAGCCGATCATGGAAATGCTGATTATATGATCAACCCAGATGGAACACCCAATACTGCGCATACATTAAATCCTGTTCCATTATTCTTCATTGAAAAAGATTATCGGCCATCTATCAAGCCAGGTAAACTTGCTGATATTGCTCCTTCCATCCTTACATGGATGGATATTCCATTGGCAAAGGAAATGACTGGAGATATTCTCATATCATAACTATGATGGTTAGCCGATCTTTTTGCGTTCTGGGTGACGGTTTTTTCCGAGACTAATAATGCACCTGTAGATTACTAAAATAATCAAGGAACAACGAGACCAGCCGCCGGCGCAAATGGCACAGCATTCCTTAATCCCAAATTTTCTAACCGTTTTTAGAATGACGACCGCCGGATAAGAGGTCCAATAATTCGAAATTTTCTAAGAAGCCAACGTTTCTTTCGAAATCCTTCAGTGGATTTCAGAATATCCACCAGCGTCTTCGGTGGTTATTTCTCATTTTTTGAAATGTTTTTTTCCTCCATGAAGCAGCGGTGGAATGGGAAAATTGTCTAAATTACAGGGCACCAAACGGTTTCTATGACCGAAGAGGCCATTTTACAAGGCTGTTTACACAATCACCCAGTTGCCCAACGGGAATTGTATAACCGATTCAGTCCTAAAATGCTGGCTGTCTGTTACCGGTTTGCCCATAATCGCGAGGACGCTGAGGACATGTTGCAGGAGTCGTTTATTAAAGTGTTTTCGCAGATTCACACGTTTCAGAACAAAGGCGCATTTGAGGGATGGATCAGGCGTATCATCGTACACACCTGCATCAATCACCTCAAGAAGAACAAGAGATTTAACGAGAGCGTGGACATTATTAATGCAAGTGCAATTCAGGTGAGGGAAGAAAGTATTCCTTCAATTGTTCAGGCAAAGCAAATTGTTGAATGTATTAGGTTATTGCCAATTGGCTACCGCACCGTTCTGAACTTGTATGCGATTGAAGGTTATTCGCACAAAGAAATTGCTGAGATGCTGGACATTGAAGAAAGCACAAGCAGATCGCAATACACGAGAGCGAAACAGATGCTGGAAGAAATCTTACTGAAGAAAAA
>Ga0207691_10007068_pt1 | contig 10831 bp, 13 predicted proteins | sample KBSM13metaG_FD_184327 | JGI IMG/M metagenome (GOLD analysis project Ga0207691, IMG submission 184327) | Miscanthus rhizosphere microbial communities from Kellogg Biological Station, Michigan, USA - KBS M1-3 metaG (SPAdes) (version 2) | ecosystem: Host-associated > Plants > Roots > Rhizosphere >...
GCGCAAAACCCACGCTTGTGGTGACCGAATTTGGCGCTCGCCGTGAAATGGTAGCGCGGCGCGCCGCGCGTGAACTTGAATGAGTCTGCCGGCATAATCACGACGTAATTACCTGCGCCGCCGCTTGCGCGCTGGCAATCCCGGCAATGACAGCAAAACATCGCCACGGGCTCGGCTGTGCATTCGTAGCGGATTGCGCCGCAGGCGCATCCGCCGGTAAATGGGATTTTCATAGTTTTTTTCATGAATCAGCGCTGGGGGCGCCAGGAGCCGCCCGCCGAACCGTCCGGGCTCGCCAGTACGACCGTGTAGCCTTCAGGATCGCGCAACCAGCATTCCCAATGGTTCGGCCCGCCGTCGCCGGCTGGCGGGTTGCGATGCGGGGGAAGAACCATTTCGATTTGCATTTCCTCGGCGCGGGCCACTGCCGCATCAAAGTCGTTAATCTCAAACCACAGAAGCACTCCGTTTCCGTAGGGTTTGAGACTTTGATTGCCGATCGCACCATGATGGTGCCCCACGTCCCACCGGTGTAATTGAAGGACCAATCGGTCGTTCCAAACAAGACGGTCATACTGGGAACCGCCATGCGCACTTCGACAACCAAGCAGACCTTGGTACCAGCGACTGCTCGCTTCGACATCGTGCACGCAAATCAGAGGTTGTGGGCGCATCGCAACTCGGCGGTTAATTTCATAAGCGTCAATTCGTGCCGCGACTCTGTCCGCTTCCTTTGCCTAGGTTTGGTGCGGTCTCTATCATGTAGCGTCGCTGTCCCTCGGGGGGTTGGCGGGGTCAAGGTCGTCTTTCTCGCGGGTGCTCCACCGCTGGGACGGCTTGGCGTCAGCGTATTCGTCATGCCAGATCCACCACTCGTATGGCGGAGTCTGGGGGTAGCCCTCCGGCGAGTCCTCCCACTCCTCTTGGCGACCGAGCGCAGTCAGGTCCAGGTAACTCCAGGTGCTCCCCATCGCCTCGTCACCGCGGTCGTTAACGAAGTAGGTGCGGAACACGTTGTCGCCGTCGCGGAGGAACGCGTTCGTGCCGTGCCACTCCTCCACGCCGAAGTCCCTGTCGAAATCGTCCGTGATGGTGTACCAGGGAATGAGTTCCCAGCCCATTCGCGCCTTCAAGCGTTCGATGTCCGGCTGCTGGGAGCGTGACGCGAACATGAGCGTGGTGTTGCGCGAGTTCAGATGGGCGGGGTGAGCTACCTGGTCGGCCACCATGGAGCAGCCGATGCAGGCATGCTCGGGCCAGCCTTTCACGCCAGGTTCGAAGAAGGCGCGGTAGACGATGAGCTGACGGCGGCCCTCGAACAGTTCGAGCAGGCTCGCTTTGCCCTTGGGTCCATCGAACTCGTACTTTTTCTTCACGGGCTGCCACGGCATCCGCCGACGCTCGGCCGCCAACGCGTCACGGGCGCTGGTCAAGGCCTTCTCCTTCACGAGCAGTTGCTGACGCGCAGTCTCCCACTCCTGCGGTGATACGATCGGGGGTGTCTTCATTGTATCTCTCCTTCTTGTTGAATTGTTTTAGTGTTTGTCGTTACAGCAACATGGTGTGGTTCGCGACTTCGCTCAGCCGTTGTTATACTCATCGTGCCGGCGGAACCAGGCCCCCGTCTCGTTGCGCCCACGTGGCGCGCGGTCGAGCCACTGGTACATGCCCCAAAGGCCGTCCAACCCACGTGCGTACGCCGAGTAGGTGTGGTAGACGATGCCGTCCTCGAGCGCGAAGGCGCTCGTGCCCGGCCTCTCGCGCGTGTACGTGGCCACATCGGTTCCGGTCATCGCCGCAAACGTAGTGGGCCCGTCGGGTGTCGAGCGCGAGGGTATTTCGGCGAGCGGCTCCTCGTGCTGGTAGTTGTATTGGATGCCCTCCTCACGCTGTTGCTCTTTGGTGTACGAGGCGTTGAAGTCGTAGTTGAAGTCATTGCCGAGCGAGGACGCCCAGGGAAACGTCCACCCCATTCGCCGCTTGTACCCCTGTAGCTTCGCGAGTGGCGCCCGCGACACCGCCCAAAGCGTGACATCGTGGTTGGCCAGGTGGACGGCGATACCGTTGAATCCGTCCGCGATGGCGGAGCACGCCGGGCACCCTGCGGTGTACTCGGGCCCGAACATGAAGTGATAGATGAGGAGCTGCGAACGGCCTCTGAAGAGGTCGGCGAGGGACGCTTTGCCCTCATCGGTCTCGAAGCGATACTCCCTGTCAATTCGAACCCAGGGCAGCTCTTGCCGTCGTTGCGCCAGCTCATCGCCTCGCCGCGTCAGTTCCTTCTCGGCCTTGAGCAGCTCCAGCCGGGCCGCAAGCCACTCTTCACGTGTTCCAGTCTTATGATTGGTCATTGTTTCTCTCTGGTTTGTTCGTTTCGCTTACCTTGTGAGATGAATTTAAGTCACGGTTTCGCGGTTTCTTCGATTACGGACAGAATGTTTCCCGCCGGATCCTTGAACCAGGCAATGGTGGGCCCATTTCCGCGCATGACTCCTTTCTTGTCCGTCTTGAGATTGGGCAAATCGTACATCTCAAAGCGAACCCCTCGCTTGGTTAACTCATCGACCGCAAGATCGACATCTTTCACCGGGAAATTCAGAACCGTAAAGGTGGCCGCAATATGATTGGGCTTGGGATAGATCAGAACGTCTTTCCCGCCCGCGAGATGCAACGCGAGCAGACCATGAGTTTCCGAAACGTCCAACCCGAGTGTTCCGGCATAGAACTCTTTCACCTTGGGGATATCTCCCGCCGAAAAACCGCTGAATGCTCTGCTATCTCTTAACATAATGCGCCCCTCCTAATTATTTTTTCGTGCTGACCAAATTTGTGAATCAGGCGACGCGTGTTTCTCGCCGCCAGGAATAAAATTAATCCGACGCATAGAATCACAGATGCCGCTCGCAGGTGTGTCGCAACCGAAAACGAAAGCCCGATTCCAGTCCAGACCGCCACATATGCCGCCAGGCACAGCGGGCACTTCGGCAGTAGCGCGAGGATAGCGCCCGGAATGATCCAGCTGGCGATCTCCCGACCGTGTCGCAAACGCGACACGGGTCGACGAGCGTTGTCCCCGGCTCGGGTCCTGATCTGGCAGCATTGGCGTGCGTTCACACGTGCACCTCCGTGGATCCGCAGCCGCAGGTCGCGGACGCTAGCGACGCCGTCTCCGGCCAGTAAGGCTTGTCCGCGTCGGCGAACTCGTTTGTGCCGTAACGATCATGGTGCCGGACCCATTCCATCGAGAAGCCCAGGTGGTCCTCGTCCCGGCCTTTGGGCACCAGGTCAAGAATCGTATATGCGCCAACGAGTGGATCGAGGCCGCGTCCATAGGTGGAGTAGGTATGGAAGACGTCGCCGTGGGCGTCCTTGTGAAAGACGCTGAGACCCGGCGCCTCCGCGCTGGGGAACTCCTGCATCGTATAGTTGTAGTCTACCTTGCCCTGCGCCATCTCGTCCTTGCTGAACGACACATGGAAGTCAGCGTTGAAGTCGCTGCCGTGAGACGACACCCACTTGAACTGCCACCTCATGCGCTTCTTGAACGCTTCGATTTTGGCCAGCGACGCCCGAGAAACCATCGTCACTGTGACATCGCGGGCGGCCAGGTGCGGGAGCGCGCCGTCAATATGGTCGGACACGAACGAGCAGCTCGGGCAACCCTCCTGCCAGTCCGGTCCAAACATGAAATGGTAGATAACCAGTTGGCTGCGCCCGGCGAATAGATCGGTAAGCGTCACCTTGCCTTCCGGCGCGTCGAAGACATACTCCTTGTCAATCTTCACCCAGGGCAAAGCACGGCGCTCGGCGGCCAGTTTGTCGCGTAACCGCGTAAGCTGCTTTTCGTTGCCGAGCAGGTCCTTGCGCGCGACCAGCCATTCTTCCGGCGAGACGATTTCGTGCTCTGACAGCCGTTCTGTTCCTTCTGAGATCAGTGCTTGTGTAGTCATATTGTGTCCTCGGTATTGAATTCGTTCGTAGTACGACGAACGAGCCCACGGATTCTGGACAATGTTTCGTGGCCACACACGAATCGCCCGCCCGCCCTGGCAAAGCGGCGACCTAACCGTTTGCATATTTGCCTGCCGACGAACCGGTTCAGGTTATGGCGATGACGCGAGCAGCAGCGCCACTTATACGCGCCTGGACTTCCGACTCAGCCACTGGCCCTCGGGCATGATCCGGTTGATGGCAGGATCGTAACGGGCCGGTTCGGGCGATCGGCACTAGGCACTGACCAAATCGGCCACGGCCTTATCGGTTGGAATTACTTTACTGCTCCTACAATCCCATCGGAATATCCATCGTGAACGGAATTTTACAGCCGTGCAGCGTTCCCATATTTATTTCGCGCTGGGCTTCAGACACATATGCGACGCGTAAAACCAGTTTCTAGGACAATTCACCTCGGCTTGCTAACGAAAAGAGAAACAACCCACCTAGGGCTACGATTACGATGCCGCCGACGACAAAATACCAGGCGCGCTCGACCCGCACCCGTTGCATCACCTTCAATCCGTGTCGCGGAAAGACGAAGTAAATGAACCCCTTGATCACCCATGCGTAACCCAGCACGGTCAGAATTGCGGGGATGCCGTGCCAGACATTGTGAAAAGCCACGATCAACGCGCCGAGTGGGAAATGAATCCAGCCATTGATGAAACTGCCGGCGGTCCCTTTCTCACGGAGCTGGACAAAAAACTCGGCCCAGGCTCGTGGCTGCACGATGTGCGAGATGCCGAATAGAAAAAAGCAGATGACTGCGAGCTTCTCAACGGCGACTTCCATTGCTTCCTTTTAACAAAGTCCTGCCAAAAAATCAGGAAACGTTCACACTTAGGGTGCGTAAGAAGGAGCTAAGCGGCAACATGAAGAACTCCGCTCACCTATTTTCCCATCCAACGATTTTGTGAATCCTCTTCTTTTGCTCGATCGCAATCTTTTCTATAGCTGTTTACACAAAGCATAAAGTCATTCGATTTCGGAGAGTTTGAGAACGGGTCGTTGAAGCGTCGAGACGTGTGACGCAGGGTCCGAGAGCGAGAGCACCGCAGCGAGCCTTGCTGCTGTAATTTAGTTCGATCGCACCCGCACGACGACGACGGCGATGCTGTCGATCTCGACCGCGGCATCGTAGAAATCAGCGTCAGCTAGTTGTGAGAGGTGCGCCAGTTTGTCCGTTACTTTTGCCAGTTTGCCTGCGATCTTTTGGCCGGACTTCATACGTAGTTCGACCGGCTTGCCGACCTGTCGCTCAAGCACCGTGCGAATGGTATCATTCGCCTGGAGATCGAGGTTGGTTTGTGCGACAACGTTTGGATTGACGACGGCGATCATGGCTAGGAAAACGAGCAGCAATTGTTTCATGCGCGCGATCTAAACCAACAATGTTGGGATTTGACCAGCACAATCCTCGCGCAGCTTCGTGTTTCGCCCGGGCTACAAAAGCATATCCAGAGACAGCACGGATGCGATGCAACGTCAGTAAAATGCGGAAAAGAAATTTGTGAAAACCCGCGTTAGTGGGCCGATATTGCCGACATGAACGAATCCCTGACTCCCGCGCCGAATCTTAACCAGCGTCCGCCTCGCAGCCCACGCGTGCGTTTGGGCGGCTATGTCGTTCTCCCACGCATCCTCGACAAGGGCCGGGCTGAGCTTGCCGGGACCGCGGGTGAATTCAAATACAACAACCCGGCAGATTATCACTGGTTTCGTTTTACCGGGATAACTCCTGAAGCCTTGAAAGCTGAACTTGCCACCGGCAAAGGCGACGGTGAAATACTCGCTTGGATTGAGCAAAACGCGCCTCACAAGCGCACCCCTTGGGAGATTGAGGAGTGGAGCGCCTATTTCAGCAAGCGCGGCCCGGACAGCGATGCTGAAACGCTGGAGTTCTTCGCCAAGCGCGTCGGCGAGTTCAATAAGAATCGCGAGGACGTGACAACCTGGTTCGACCTGCTCGACCTCGACGACTACGTCACCTTTGGTGGCAGAGCGTAGTCGTGCGACGACATCCCGTCCGCACTCAACTCTTCGAACCGGCGTACTTGGGCTCGCGCACTGCCTTGCGGATGGCGGCGAACATTTTTCGGATCGCCGTCCGACTCCCCCTGTTGGCGATGACGGCTGGAATCGCTCCGCCGCTATCGGTGTAGATAGTGTAAGTGGCACGGGTCGTTCCCGTACCGTCCGGTTCGATCAGCCAGCCGCCTTCGCAGACGTTGACTCGCTGCACGCCCGGCTTCTCCGACGGACCGAGGTCGTTCGCCGGTTCCCATTGGATTCGATAGATCGCGCCGTTTGGCCCGGGCGTTTTGGAATGCTCGGAGCGCAGAGTGTAATCGCGATCACTCACCAGCGGCAGAACAAGGCGCTGGTAGGCGACCGTGCAATCTCCTATTCTCTTCAGGACACTGCACTCCGATGTGTAAGGCATGAAGCTTGGGTAGGCCTCCACGTCGTTGAGCACGGCGAAGACCGCGCTGGAAAGCGCGTCGATCTTCCCGACCGACTTGAATTCCTTCAGGGCCGAACCTTCACGCGTCCGGCTGTAAATGGTGAGCTCATCTCCATTCGCCTCTTCTTTCCATTCCGTCGCCGGGGTGTGAACATCCCCAATGCAGAGCTGACTGGAAAACAGGAGAAGAAAGGAAATGAGAGCGAGTCGCTGCATGAAGGAATAGGCGTTGAGGCCGCCTACCATAGCTGATTCCGATTCGTTTGCATCCGTCGTTGTCCGTTTCGTAATTGCTTCACGAAAATCGACTCGAGACTAACGAGTCGCCCGTCGCCTTCGCAACCATGCCACGGCCACGAGGCCAAGAACGACGCACACAATCCCAGCCAACGCTTCCATCCAAAGCATACCGGGAGTGCCGAAGCGATCGTGCGTCCAGCCGTCAAAGCTGGCCATGTAGATCACCGGGATGCTGCCAAACGAAAATAGGACCGTGTACTTGGTCGAGGCCGCCCTGCGCCCGATCGCGAAAAGCACGATGACCGAAAACGCCACATAAGCGATCCCGCCGACGAACGCTTAGAGCATCACTCCGACCGTGAACGAGGTCGTGGTCCGCGCGACACCGCAGCGCGATCGCGACCAGCGCCAACAGAACACCTGAACCGAACTAGCTCCATCACCGCCCGACGCGATCCGCCACCCAGCCGCCGACGATGTATAAGGAGTGACTTCAAAAAAAGTACAACAAACCGTTGACATTCGGTTGTCTGAATAATGACACTGCCGCTTCAGACCGGTAATTATTTCCCGGCGCGAATCAACTCATAACCTCAAACCTACAAGAAATCATATCATGAAGAAGACCATACCATTGACAGTTTTGGCGAGCGCCGCGCTCGCATTTGCCGCTTGCGACAACAAGACCGCAGACACAATCAAGGAAAAATCTGACGAGGCCAAAGAGGCCGTGGCCACCAAGGCCGAAGACGCCAAAGACGCTGCCGGCCAGAAGATCGATGAGGCAAAGGAGGCCGCGAAGGAGGCCGCACCAGCGGCCGCCGCGGCCGTAGACTCGATGGCCGAGAAGGCCAAGGACGCGACGCAGAATGCCGCCGACGCAACCAAGGACGCGGCCGAGGACGCGGTGGACAAGGTGCAGGATGCGGCGGGAGACGCAGTGGATGCCGCAAAAGAAGCAGTGGCACCGTCCGTCGCCCCGACGCCGTAAGGCGACGGTTCGCACTCAAAGAGCAGCCCCGGGTTCGGGAGAAGCCGGGGCCTTTTTTTGACCTGAGCTCTTTCATCTCTACAGGCGCGAAAGCCGGTGGCGATGTTTTCCCGCAGCGACGTTACCCAGATTCAATTCGTGAGGATATGGTGATTCTGTGTTTGTTGTCGGTTTCGGCTCGGACTTCGATTGGTCTAACCATTCAGTCAGAGACAAGGCTTCCTTCTTGACAGTTTTGTTTGCACAAGAATTGTATACAGTATGCAATTATTCGGACATCGTTTGCAGCGTGCAAATATCAGCGAGGCCATTGCCAGCAAATTACGCACGATGATCATCGATGGCCGGCTGCGTCCGGGTACGCGGATCAACGAAGTTCACCTCGCCGCCGGCCTTGGAGTCAGTCGCACGCCACTGCGAGAGGCGTTGAGCAGCTTGGCTAACGAGGGAGCGGTCACAGTGAAACCTCGCCGGGGATTCTTTGTCGCGCCGCTGAGCGCGATCGAATTGGAGCAACTCTACTCCATTCGTCCCGTCCTTGATCCGGAAGCGCTGCGAATCGCTGGGGTGCCCGCACACTCCCGGCTGCGGAAGCTCCGGATCTTAAACCGACGCCTGGCTAAGGAAAAGAAGCCGGAACGCATCGTCGCGCTCGACGACGAATGGCATCTCGAGCTGATCGCGGAATGCGCTAATGGCGTGCTTCTAGAAATGATTCGGCAAATCATGCGGCGCACTCGGCGCTATGAACTCGCCTTGATGCGGGAACGAGGCAACGTCGAACGCGCTGTCGGCCAGCACGAGAAGATCGTCGCGGCTCTTGAAAGAGCCAGATTGGCCAAGGCCTGTCTCGAGCTAAAGCGCAACATGCAGCACGGGCACGCGCCTATCCTGCAATGGCTCCGCGAGCGCGAAGCCAAAGCGAACCACAAACCGAAGCGCGCACCTTCTGAATCGCGCCGACGGCGGTCTCTACTGCGGGGCTTGATTCTTTTGGGAGCGCTTTTCCTGTCGCCAATAGGTAGAGCTGGCGACTCAGCGCGGAGCGTGCAGGACTTGGAGGGCTTGTGGCAAAGCACTCGCAGCTTTGGCCCGGACTTGCGTGGGCCCATCGTTGTCCAGCGGGGCGAGACTGGGTGGCGAGCGGATTTGAAAAATCAAATCGTTCTCGGCAAGGTCGAAAACAAACAGATCGCTTTCGATTTTGGCGACGGTCAAATGCTTCGTCTCACTCCAGAGGAAAAGAAGCAGCGTCTAACTGGTTGGTGGACGCAAGGCCGGAGCCCGTTTCATCCCAACAGTTTCCTTACTCCGGTTGAGCTGCGGGCGGAGACAAAGAATCGCTTCAGCGGTGAAATTTCTCCGCTGGAGGAGCGCATCACCTTTTACATGCCGGTCACGGTTGGCGCGGATAAGAAAGCTACAACCTATCTGTGCAATCCGGAGCAAAATGCCGGGCGCTTGCTCGACGTCCGACGAATAGACCTGGTCGACGGTGAGGTTCGCTTGCTCGGTTTTCCGTTTGGAAGTGAAAAGGAGGAGACCGTGGGTCGCGGGGTTGCGGATCTCGATAATGACACTCTCACGGTCTACGTCGCACGCGTTGGTCAGGGCTATGAATTCCAGCGGGTTCGTCCCGATCAGGCCAGCGGATTTTATCCGCGCGACCGCCCAGGTGTAAAGTACTCCTATGCGCCCCCGCCAGAACGCGCGGACGGCTGGCCGGTCGCGCACGTCGATGACGTCGGGATCTCGCGGGAAAAGATCGAGCGCTTTGTTCAATTGCTTATCGACTCACCGATCACTGGCTTGCACTCATCGCAAGTCCACGCTCTCCTCATTGCCCGCCAGGGGAAATTAGTCTTGGAGGAATACTTCCACGGTTACGATCGCCATACCTTGCATGACACGCGATCCGCGGCAAAAAGCGTGACCTCCACCCTTTTGGGTGCGGCGATCCAAGCTCACTATCCGATCTCGACGGCGACCTCCGTCTACAATGTCGTGGACGGAAGAACCGCCATCAATGAGTTGGAGCCGCGGCGTCGCGACCTAAAGGTGGAGCATCTGCTCACAATGTCGTCGGGATTTCATTGCGACGACAGCGATCCAAAGGCACCGGGAAACGAGGACGCGATGCAACAACAACGCACCCAGCCCGACTGGTATCGCTTTACCCTCGATCTTCCGATGGTTTTTCAGCCGGGTGAAAAGTCAATCTATTGCAGCGGGAACGCAAATTTGCTCGGCGGAGTGATAGCTCGCGCCACTGGCCATCACTTGGAAGACTTGTTCCGCCATCTGCTCGCCGAGCCACTCGGCATCAAGCACTATGCCTTGAACACCCAACCAACGGGCGAGCCTTATATGGGTGGCGGCCAATACTATGAGCCGCGCGATTTCCTCAAGTTTGGCCAGCTGATGTTGGACGGCGGGACCTGGCGCGGCCGTCGTGTAGTCGGCGCCGACTGGGCGGCACGTGCTGTGACGCCCCACGTGCACATGGGCGATCGCGATTATGGCTATCTTTGGTGGAGCCAGGAATATCCGTATCGGGATGGAAGCGTGAGTGCTTTCTACGCGGCCGGCAATGGCGGTCAAATCGTCATGGCCATGCCCGCGCTCCAACTCGTGATCGGATTCATGGGAGGTAACTATAGCGACCCCGCTCTCTACATTCCGCAACGAAAATACGTCCCGGAGTATCTCCTGCCGGCGGTCACACCCTAGATTAAAGAAATGCGTCAACACATGAAAACCAGCTGTTCTTCAATTTGCTTGCTAATCGCAGCCGCTCTCCCCAACTCTGCGCAGTCCCCTACGCCACACCATGAGTCGGACCAGCTCATTGAAACCATTGCGCAAATGGACACGGCGGTCTTTGCCGCTTTCAACGCGCACAACGTCGACCGGCTGATGACATTCTTTACCGACGATCTCGAGTTTTATCATGATACTGGCGGCCTGACTGGGTACCAACAAACCACAGACAACTTTAGAAAGCTATTCACCAACGTGCCGGATATTCATCGCGATCTCGCGCCAGGGTCGCTCGAGGTCTACCCGATCAAAGACTACGGCGCGATCGAGCTCGGTGTGCATCGCTTTACCCACACAGAGAATGGCAAAAAAGAAACGGG
>Ga0207691_10007071_pt1 | contig 10829 bp, 5 predicted proteins | sample KBSM13metaG_FD_184327 | JGI IMG/M metagenome (GOLD analysis project Ga0207691, IMG submission 184327) | Miscanthus rhizosphere microbial communities from Kellogg Biological Station, Michigan, USA - KBS M1-3 metaG (SPAdes) (version 2) | ecosystem: Host-associated > Plants > Roots > Rhizosphere >...
AGCTCCGGATTGCCCAGTGTCACCGAGGGCACAGTCGTCGAGCCGATGGTTGGCGTGGTGAGACCGCTGATGGTCGGCGCCAGGAAGTTGAGCTGTGGCCGCGCCATCACCTTCGACCAGCCCGCGCGCAGCAGCATGGTATCGGTGAGCTGATAGGCGACGTTGAACGCCGGCAGTGGGTCGCTGTAGCTATGGCGTGCTTCGAGCGGCCGCGGTCCCGTCGCCGCTGTGCTCGGCGTGTAGCCGACCGACCTGACGCGCGTGTCGGCGTCCCGGAATCCGAGGTTACCGAAAGTCCGGTGACCGAGGATGTCGTAGTCGAAGTTGATCTGGGCGAAGTAGCTGGTGTCGTATTCATTGACCGCGAACTGGTTGCCGGGGTTGGACAAATAACCCAAGGTCCAGTCGCCGTATTGGTTCACGCAGCCGCAGTCGAAACCGATGGTTTCGCGGAACGCGTCGATATTCGGCGCGAAGAACGCCCTCGGCGTACCTTCCGGCACCTCGAGTCCGTCGCCGAAATCGTAGACGCGACCCAAGTCCGCGGAAGTGACTCCGAGCTCAGCCAGCGTCGGGTTCTGGGCTTCCTGCGAAAGCCGCTGTCCCTGGTTCGTCTTGAACTTGTATTCGCGCTTCGAGATGCCGAATTCGATACCCAGGTTGTCGGTCAACTTCAGGTCGAAGTTGACGTGGCCGCCCTGGTAATCGTTGTCGGTCTCACGTTCGAAATGGCGCATCGACGAGAAGCCTTTCACCAACGACCAGTTGTTGGCGTCGGCAAGATCGAACCCATAGCTGACCGCCGGCATGGAGCCGTGGGCGCGCTCGTCGTAGATGAAGGTCTCGGGCGAATCCATGCGATTGAATTCGACCAGCAGGCCGGTGTTGTCATTGGTCGAACGTGAACGGCCATATAGAACGTCCACTTTCAGTTGATCGCCGATGTTCTGCTGCCAGCTCAACGAAGCCTGCTGGAACTGCGTCGTGAAGTACGACGAATCGGTCGCCGAACGCCAGTCCACATTGCGCAGTTCGAGGTAGTCGGCGTTCCCCGCCTCCGACACGTGGGCAGCGAGCACATCCACGCCGGGCCGGCCAACGATTCTGTCGCGGAAAAACATGCCATTGGGCGACGCGCCGTAACCCGGCGACAACGGGTTGTTGTAGTAGTCGTAGGTATCGAGATTGTTCGGATTAGTGCTGAAGCTCGTGGTACCCAAGCCAGCGAACACACCGCCCGCCATGGCCTCCGAGCCGCCGCAATCGATCGCTTCGCGAAACGGCAGGGCAGTCTGGCTGGCGCAGGTTGCGTACGCGGCGCGGCGATTCGGCACTGTGGGATTCAGGGCATTGAAGTTGGCGTTTGTGTTGTTTCGGTTCAGACCGACGGACTGAATCTGGTTCACGTCGCTCTTCTGGTCGAACTTCGAATACACCATGTCGAGGCCGATGCTGGTGTTCTCGTTCGGCTGCCACTGGATCGCGCCGGTGAGCCCCAGACGCTCTTGCTGGAGATTCTGCTGTTCGAGGTTCATCAGTGCGGGAATGCGCACCAGCGAATTGTTGAAGCTGCCCGGTGTGGCGTATGCAGCGGGATACAACGCGGCGTACGCGAGTGGATCCGAGCCCGACTGCGCGGCGATCGCCGCCGGATTCTGCACGCCGTTGGTCGCGGTCGTGCCCGCCAACGAGGTGCCGTTGGGAACGGAGAAGCCCGCGCGCGGCGTCACGAGAGTGCCCGCAAACGTCGAACCGCGGTATTCGTAGTCGGACTGACCGGCCTGCCGCTTGTAGCGGTCGACCTCGGAAGTACGTTCGCTGTAAGCGCCCGAAAACGAGACGCCGACGGTGTTGTCGAACCATTGGTCTGCGACCAACGCGGCAACGCGCGGGTTGTGCGTTCCACCGTTTTCGTAATACGCGTCCTCCATGGACAGTGCGAGTTTGGTGCCCTTGTAGTCGAGCGGCTTTCCGGTCGCGAGGTCGACGGTGGCGCCGAGTGAACCTTCATCCTGCGATGCCGCGGCCGTCTTGGTGACCTTCAGCGAAGTGAAGAGGTCCGACGCAAATACGTTGAAATCGAAGCCGCGACCGCGGTTGGGCGAAGTGCCCGAATCGCTGGCAGCTGCCGTGGAGAGCGTCTCGAGGCCGTTGAGGCGCACACGAGTGAAATCGCTGCCAAGTCCGCGCACCGTGATGCCGCGACCTTCGCCGTTATCGCGGTCGAGCGCGACGCCTGGCAGGCGCTGCAACGCCTCTGCGAGGTTGGCGTCGGGGAAATCAGCGATGTCCTCGGCGTTGATGGCGTCCATCATCACGGACGCATTTTTCTTCTGGTCGATCGCGTTTCGGAGTGACAAACGGTAACCGGTTACCTCTATGGTGCCAATGTCCTCAGTCGGATCCGCGGCGCTCGTCGCCTGGGCGTCCGTCGCCTCGGTAGCCGGCGCAGTCTTGTCCTGGTCCGCTGCTGCCGCACCCGTAGCAATACCGATGGATCCGAGCACCACAGGCAGAATGCCCTTGGTGCGATTTGAGTTCGCCATAGTCCCCCCTTTGCCGATTCGATACTTGTTGTTTGTAGGTCAACCGGGCCTGAAAATGACACCGGTTACCATCGAGCGTCGTTATAGACGACTCCAAACTTGAGTGCAAGGTCTGAGGCGATATGGCAAACGGTAGGGCTCGTGTCCCAGCATCGGCCTCAGCAATCTTCGCAATCGATTGCGGCGACCGATGCCGCTCAACGAAAATGTCTGCAATTCACTAATGGAATCGGAGAGGACGATGAACAAAGATCGTATGAGCGTGCTGACCGCAATGATGGATCAGGGAGTGATTCCCGTTTTCTATCACCCGGATGTCGAAGTCTGTAAGAAGGTCATCCAGGCCTGCGCGAATGGCGGCGCGAAGTGCATCGAGTTCACCAACCGCGGTGATTTCGCCACGCACGTCTTCTACGAAGTCACGAAACATTTCGACAAGGCGGATCCGAGCGTGATCATGGGCGTGGGCTCGATCGTCGATGCGCCTACCGCCGGAATCTTCATCGCCAACGGCGCGAAATTCGTGGTGGGCCCCATCCTCAACGCCGACGTTGCGAAGGTCTGCAATCGTCGCGCGATTCCCTACAGCCCGGGCTGCGGCTCGGCGAGCGAGATTTCATACGCGCAAGAGCTCGGCAGCGAAATCGTCAAGGTGTTTCCGGGATCATCGGTCGGTGGTCCCGAGTTCGTGAAGAACGTGATGGGACCGATGCCGTGGACGCGCATCATGCCCACCGGCGGCGTCGAGCCCACCGAGGAATCGCTGCGCAAGTGGTTTGGCGCCGGCATCGTCGCCTGCGGCATCGGCAGCAATCTCATCACCAAGGAACTGCTCGCCAAGCAGGATTACGCCGGCGTCGAAGCGCGCGTGCGCGACACCGTGAAACTCATCAAGACCATTCGAGGCAAATAAGAAGTCATGGACAATGTTCTAAAAATCAGGCCCGCCGCAGAGACGCGCTGGGACTGCGCATCATTCGGCGAAATCATGCTGCGTTTCGATCCGGGCTTCGGCCGCGTTCGCAATGCGCGCAGTTTCCAGGTGTGGGAAGGCGGCGGCGAATACAACGTCGCGCGCGCCATGCGCAAATGCTGGGGCAAACGCTCGACTGCCATCACTGCCCTGCCCGTCAACGATCTCGGCTGGCTGGTCGAAGACCTGATGATGCAGGGTGGTGTCGACACCTCGAAGATCATCTGGCGCGATTTCGACGGCCTCGGCCGCAACACCCGCGTGGGTTTGAACTTCACCGAGAAAGGATTCGGCATTCGCGCGGCGCTCGGCTGCTCGGACCGCGGCCACTCGGCCGCCTCCCAGATCAAGCCCGGCGAAGTGAATTGGGAAAAGTTGTTTGGTGAGGAAGGCGTGCGCTGGTTCCACACCGGCGGCATCTTTGCCGCGCTCGCGCCCAACACATCCGAGGCAGTCATTGAAGCCGTGGAGATCGCGCGCAAGTACGGCACGATCGTCTCCTACGATCTCAACTACCGCGCGTCGCTCTGGAAGAGCCAGGGCGGCAAGGAAGGCGCGCAGAAGATCAACCGCAACATCGCGAAGTACGTCGACGTGATGATCGGCAACGAGGAAGACTTCACGGCCTGCCTCGGGTTCGAAGTCGAAGGCCTCGACGAACACATCTCGGCCATCGACCCGGCCAACTTCAAGAAGATGATCCAGACCGCAGTCAAACAATTCCCGAACTTCAAGGTCGCCGCGACGACGCTACGCAATGCGAAGACCGCGACCTTCAACGACTGGTCGGCCATCCTCTACGCCGGCGGCAATTTCTATCAGTCGATGATGCGCGAGAACCTCGAGATCTATGATCGCGTGGGCGGTGGCGACGGATTCGCGTCCGGCCTCGCCTACGGCTTCATGGAGGGCAAAGGCCCACAGGCCGCCGTGGAATACGGTGCCGCGCATGGCGCGCTCGCGATGACCACGCCTGGCGACACCTCGATGGTGAACGTCAAGGAAGTCGAGGCGGTGATGAAGGGCAAGGGCGCACGCGTTATTCGCTGAAGCAGCGCAGCAGTGGACCGCGTGTACGAAGGTCAGGACCTGTACACCTGGCTGCTGGCCCAGGCGCGCAAATAAAAAGGGAGGCAACTTCCGTTGCCTCCCCTGTTCGCTTGCACGCGGATCTTTTCCGATCAGAACGAACCGCTGAATCCGAGCAGGATCTGCCGGCCCGGCGCGAATGAAGCGCGCGGCGTCTGCGGATCATCACGGAAGTACGTCAGCAACTGCTGGTTGGTGAGGTTCTGCAATTCCAGGCTGATCGTGAGGCTCGTTTCCGTCGGCAACTTGTAGCTGAACGAGGCATCGAGGTACGAACGCTTCTGGGCATAGTTGTCGCCCGCGATGTTGTTCTCGTTGTTACCCAGGAATTCGACGAACGCATCTCGCACCGACCACACTACACGGCCTGAGAACCCGAAGTTCTCGTAGAAGGCCGTCACGTTGTATGTGAAAGGTGAAAGGCCAGTGATCGCGCTGGATGGCGCACCGGGCAGGCCACCTTCCGATTCCTGGTCGATGTGCGTGTAGTTCGCCGAGAACCCCGCGCCCTGCAACAGGACGTCGAGCGGCTGCACGTAAGTCAGTTCCCAGCCGGTCAATGTGATCAGCTCGCTGGTGTTCTGACGCTGGTCGATACGGACAGGAGCATCGAGCGGGTTGCCCACGCAGCTGCAGCGTGCATTCGCAGTGGCCTGCAGGCCATCGCGCGTCGCCTGGGGCAGCGTGTTGTAGTCGATGCCGAGCGTACCGAACGGAGAGAACACGTTTGGCGGGATCGTGGTGTAGCCCTCGATCTTCTTCTGCCAGCCGTTGAGGGCCACGATACCGAGGCCGGATTCCCCGAAGTACCACTCGAGACCGAGGTCGTAGTTGTCGGAGAAGTAAGGCTCGAGAGCCACATTGCCGAGCGTCAGCACGTCGCCGGTGACGCTCAGCGTCTGGTTCGGCGCGATGTCGCCAGGCTGGGGCCGCGTCATGGTCTGCGAGGCCGCGGCTCGCAATACCAAGCCATGCCCGAGTTCGCTCGCGATGTTGAAGCTCGGCAGTACCTTGTCGTAGTCGGTTGAATCGTCGACGTAGGTGCGCTGCGCGCCGGAGGGCGTGTTGGCGCTGATGTAGCCCGAGACGAACTGATCCGTCTTGAAGTAACGGGCTCCTACGTTGTAACGCAGATTGCCCAGGATTCCGAGCTGACCATTGGCTTCGAGGAAGATGCCATCGGTAACCTCGTCGAGCACGCGCGGATTGTATCCGGCGACGTTGAGCCCACCAGAGAGACCCACTGCGAGCTCTTTCTCGAAGTAGTCGATGTTCACCGCCGGGTCGAGCAGCCGGTAGTTAGGCAGCGCCCAGCCGTTGTTCAGGCCCACGTTGAAGTCCGAAGTGTTGTAAAGCGCGCCGTGCGTCCAGGGCTGCATGTAGTTCAACAACTGCTCATTAGGGACGGTCGTCCGAACGGGAACGTTGCCCGAAGCAGTGAGCGCCGCGGCGCATTCGCGTCCCGCCGGGCTCGTGGCGTTGCCGCCGTCGGAGGCGCAGCTGGTGGTTTCCCAGTTGGTGATTTCGCGGTGGAACTTGTCGCGCGACCAGCCGGCGCTCAGCTTGAACGCATCGGACAACGCCCACTCGCCGCTCAGGCGTCCGCTCTTCTGCCAGATCTCGCGCTGCACCGGCTGTATGCGCAACGCGTTCCAGGTCCAGAAGTTGGTGTTGTTCAGGTCCTGGCTGGGCGTGACCTTGATGACGCCATCGCCATTGGCCTCGATATCGACGGTGATTCCCGAATTGAGCACGGAGTTGAACAGGTACGTGTTCGTCGAGCGGAAGAAGTCGCTGTGGTTGTACGTCGCCGACGCATCCACGGTGAACTTCTCGCCAATCTTCCATTCCATGCCGGAATTGAGATTGATGAAATCCGTGTCTTCGTCATACGGACGGTTTTCGTTGAGCCATTGGGGATTGGCAAGAGTCGCGCGGCGCACCACGTTGTTGTCGTCGAGCTCCACGTTCACGGGCACGTTCGTGTTGGTGCTGCGGACCGCGAGATTCAGGTCATTGCGCTCGTAAACGTGGTCGGCCTCGGAGTAGAGGCTGTCGAAGAAGAACGACAGATTTTCCGACGGCGCCCACTGCATCGCGAGAATGCCGGAGGTGGTTTCGCGCTCGCCCACCAGCGAATCCGGGCGCGCGAGTCGCGGCCAGACGGAGTAGCTCAGATCGTTGCAGGACAAACCAGAGGTGCCGCCCGGTGTGCTCCCAGGCCCGCAGACCGTCAGCGGATCGCCCGCAGTCGCGCCATTCGCGCCGAAGCTGTAGCCCGCCGGTACGGTGGTTGGCCACGCCTGGCTGGAATTGCCGTAGCCCTGCGCCGTGTTGGGATTGGCCTGCGTGTTGCAACCAGCCTGCGTGAACGGGCAACGGGGACCAAGGCCTACGGTGGTGAAGCCAATGGTGTTGAAGCCGTCGGAGCGGTAGCTCCGATCCGAATACGCGACACCGCCGAGGATGCCGAACTCTCCGAGACCCGTGTCCCAGGTGTTGCTGGCGTAGAACCCCAAGCGCGGGCTCCACTCTTCGCTCGATTCCTGAAAGCTACCCTTGGCGCTGTAGTTGACGTGGAAACCTTTTTCATCGAACGGGCGCGCAATGCGCAGGTCGATGTTCGCGGCTACCGCACCTTCGGTCTGACTGGCGACCGGCGTCTTGCTGACGGTCAACTTGCTGAACAGCTCCGTCGGGAACAGCACGAGGTCAATTCCGCGCCCTTGGCTCACGGAGTCAATGTTGCTGTCCGAGGCCGTTTCGACGGGCGACCCATTCAGCGTGATCTGCGTGAAGTCCTTGCCGAGGCCACGTACTGCTACCGACGTGCCCTCGCCAGTGAAGTCACGCGCGATCTGCACGCCAGGAATGCGTTGCAGCGACTCGGCGAGATTCAGGTCGGGGAACTTGCCGATGTCTTCTGCATAGATCGAATCGGTGAACGCGATGTTGCCGCGCTTGGCTTCGACTGAATTTTGCAGCGAGGCGCGGAAGCCGCTGACGATTACCTCGTCGATTACTTCGCCCGGTGGCTCGGACGCGGTGTTGTTTGCGCTTTGCGCGGCAACGGTGTTCGAGAACAGCGCAGCAGCGCCCACATATCCCAGCACCGCGAATTGATGTCGATATCTGGCAAACATTCTTTACCCCCTCAGATAAGAAAACTGGTTGCGCTCACCTTGTGAACGCCAACCGACGTTGTCTCTGCAACTATGGTCGGCACCGTAGCAATTGGTCAGGCCAAGTGCAAGAAGCTCCCTTACCACCCTGTCCTAGGCGGGCACTTGACACGGCGGAACTGCCCTGACCAATTCTGGTTGTTGCGGAGGGCCTGTACAGGCAGACTGCGCGGCATGCCTGAACCCCGGCGTCTCTACGAACAGATCGCGCAACAGCTCGCGAAGAGCATTGCCGACGGAAAACATGAGGTGGGGCAGCGCCTTCCATCCGAGCGCGAGCTCGCGCAAGCCTTTGACGTATCACGGCCCACCGTGCGCGAGGCCATCATCGCGCTCGAACTCGACGGACTCGTCGACGTACGGCTCGGCTCGGGCGTTTACGTGGTTAACAGGCATCCACCCGCGGGCGCCGCCGGTTACAAGGACATCGGGTTCTTCGAGCTGCTCGAAGCCCGGCGCGCCATAGAAGGGGAAGCCTGTGCCCTGGCGGCGATGCGCATCGACGATGCGCAGCTCGCACAGCTTTCCGAGCTCATAGACGAAATGCGCGAGGACAACCGCAAGAATGAAATTCTGATGAGCGAAGACGCCGACCGGCGCTTCCACGAGCTCATCGCGAGTTCAACGCAGAACACTGGTATTACCGCTGCAATTCAGATGCTGTGGGATTCGCGCGTGCGCTCGCCGCAGAACCGCTCGATGAGCGCCAAAGTTCGCGCGAGGGGCTACAAGCCTCCGATCGAAGAGCACGCCGCCATCGTGCGCGCGCTGAAGCGCCGTGACCCCGACGCCGCGCGTGCTGCCATGCGCGAACATCTTTCGCGCGTCATCGAAGATCTGCTCGAAGTCACCGAGGTCGAGGAGATGGAGAAGGCCCGCGCCGTGGCGGCCGAGAAACGTCGGCGCTACTCGTCGACGAAATAGTTACCGCGCCGGCGTGAGTTTCCTCGACGAGCCTGCGTGAAGCAGCGCTATCCCGATCACGACGAATCCGACCGCAACCACCGCTGCCTGCGCCGCACCCGTCGCCTTCACTGCCGCGACCATGGTCTGCCAGTTGCTATACACCAGCACTGACAGAGCGAGGCCGAACACCGCGATGATTCCACCGGAAACCAGCAGCCCACGGTGTGTGACGGTCTCGTCACGACCCGAGTCGACGTTGACTTGCACAAAGCGCCCCTTGAACCAGAACCAGAAGAGCGCGAGAGCCAGCAGGTGCATGCCACCGGCCCAGACGAAGACGATCTGCTGATTGCCGGTCCATTGCACGGCGAGGCCGGCTAACAAAGTCATGAACATGCCACCGATACCACCGGCGGTGGCGCCAAGGCCGACCACCGACCCGGCCACCTTGCCGGGAAACATGTCGGTGGCGTTGGTGAACAGGTTGGCGGACCATGCCTGGTGGCACGCGGTGGCGAGCGTGATGAAGGCAACACAGGCGCCGAAGCTGTCGGCGTAGTACGCGAAGATGGAGCCCGGCATGAATATCGCCGCTAACAACATGGTGGTCATGCGCGCCTTTCCGACCGGCCAGCCGCGCTTGATCATCGCGCCCGAAAGCCAGCCACCCAGGATCGAACCCACTGACGAGCCGGTATAGATCACCCCGATCCACAGCGCGCTCGTCAGCGGATTCTGGCCGCGCTCGCGTTCCAGGTACGACGGCAGCCAGAACAGGTAGAACCACCACACAGGATCGGTGATGAATTTGCCGATGATGAACGGCCAGATTTCGCGGTAACGCAGCAGCGCGGTCCACGGAACCTTGACCGCCTTTTCGGTGGGCGGTAGACCGGCCTGAATGTATTCGAGCTCCGGCTTGCCGAGGCGCGACTGGCGCTCGGGGACATCGAAGAACTTCTGCCAGAAGGACAGCCAGATCAATCCGATGACGCCGATGAATACGAAGGCGCCCTGCCAGCCCCAGTGTCCGGCAATCCACACGGTGAGGAAGGACACCATGACACCGACGCTGGTGCCCGAGTTGAAGATGCCGGTCGCGAGTGCGCGCTCTCTTTGCGGAAACCACATTCCTACGGCCTTGATGGACGCCGGGAAGTTAGCCGCCTCGGCAATGCCGAGCACGAATCTCACGATGACGAACCCGAGCACCGTCGCCACGAGACCGTGCGCCGCCGCGGCCAGCGACCACAAAACAAGCGCGCCGGCGAGCGCTTTCTTCACACCGAAGCGGTCGACGAACACGCCAATGAGCGAGGGGAATGCGGCGTAAGCGAAGGTGAATGCGAAGGTGATCCATCCATAGTCAACGTCGGTCCAGCCGAGTGCGCGCTGCAACGTGGTTTTCAGCACCGACAGCGAATTGCGATCGATGTAGTTGATCGTGGTGCAGAAGAACAGCAGCGCGCAGATCACCCAGCGGTAGTTGCCCACGCGGCTGGCGATGCCAACTGCATTGCTACCGGTGTCATTGAAAACCTTTTCAGAACTCATTCGGCAAACCCCCCAAGGCTTCTTCGCTCAAAGTTTGTACGCTTTTTTCGGGAATTCGTAAGCGAGTTGCGGGGCGAGCAGCGCCGCCTCGTCTTCTGGAAGGCGGTGCTCGACCACCAGGCGCGCGAGGAACGAGCAGTCGACGCGGCGCGCGACGTCGTGACGCGAAGGAATCGACATGAAGGCGCGCGTGTCGTCGTTGAAGCCGACGGTGTTGTAGAAACCCGCGGTCTCGGTAGTTTGCTCGCGGAATCTCATCATGCCTTCGGGGCTGTCGTGGAACCACCACGACGGCCCGAGTTTGAGCGCCGGGTAGTGCCCGGCGAGTGGCGCGAGCTCGCGTGCATAGGTGCTTTCGTCGAGCGTGAACACGATGATCGACAGCGCGGGATCGTTGCCGAATCGATTGAGCAGTGGGCGCAGCGCGCCGACGTAGTCGGTGGCGGTGGGAATGTCGGCGCCCACGTTCGCGCCGAAGCGATCGAACAGCGGCGCGTTGTGATTGCGCCAGGCGCCCGGATGAATCTGCAGCACCAGGCCGTCGTCGAGGCTCATGCGCGCCATCTCGGTGAGCATCTG
>Ga0207691_10007074_pt1 | contig 10828 bp, 10 predicted proteins | sample KBSM13metaG_FD_184327 | JGI IMG/M metagenome (GOLD analysis project Ga0207691, IMG submission 184327) | Miscanthus rhizosphere microbial communities from Kellogg Biological Station, Michigan, USA - KBS M1-3 metaG (SPAdes) (version 2) | ecosystem: Host-associated > Plants > Roots > Rhizosphere >...
GAAGTCGATAAAACCGCGCGCGGGATCAACAGACAGCAGTTTGACCCGCGCGTGTTCTCCTACCTTCAAGCCCTGTTCTCGTTTCACGACCATGCCGTCAACCGGTGGTCGCACAATTCGTGCGAATGTTCCTTTTTCACTAACACCGGTAACGATTGCGTCAAACTGCTCGCCGATTCTATTTCTCATCATGACAGCGGCTGCGACTTTGCGCATCTTTCGTTCGACTTTGCGTGCAGCACTTTCGCGGTCGTTGCAGTGTTCCGCAATTATCTCCAACTCTTCCTTCGTGTATTGCGCTCCGCCTTTGGTCGTTGAGCTTTTCAACAGACGTTGAATTATCAAATCAGCATAACGTCGATTAGGTGCGGTTGAATGAGTGTAACGATGAACCGCTAGTCCAAAGTGACCTGCACCTTCCTCACCGGGTACTTGCACAACGTAGTCACCTGGACCGAGAAGTTTCACCACCGCGAGCGACAGGTCTGCGAAGTGATCGGGATCGGCTTTTCTCCTCAGCTCAAGGAAATCCGAGAGCGCGCGCACGTCCGGTTCTGATGGCAAAGTCTCGTGCAGGTCCTTTGCAATCTCGACAATACGTGGCCAGTTGTTTGGGGTTCTCACGACTCGGCGTAAAGAGACCACGCCCTTTTTATCCAGAAACTCCGCCATCGCACCATTCGCCGCAATCATGAAGTTCTCGATTATGTCGCGGGCGCTGTTGTGCTCCACTACCGACAAGTCTGTCACCTCACCCTGGTCATTCATAACCGGAGTTGCCTGGATCGTCTCCAGATGAAGAGCGCCGTGAATTTTCCTGGCGCCTAGTAAGCGTCGTGCAGCTTCGAACTGCAAACGAACTTGCTCTTCAAGGTTGGGAACTCTCGAGACCTCGCTGGGAACCTCTGTGTCGTCGTCGAGCCACTTGCCGACGACTTCGTAAGACATCTTGGCGCAGTTGTGAACCAGGGCCGGATAGACGTCTCTTGTTGTTGGCGTTCCGTCTGGAGCCACGCTGAATTCAATGACGACCGCAAGACGATCTTGGTCTTCGAGCAGGGAAGACTTGTCGGTCGACAACTCTTCAGGGAGCATCGGAAAGGTCGTTACTCCGGTATAGACAGACGTGGTGTTCTCGAAAGCGTGAGCATCAATCGCTGAGCCTTTTCTTACAAACGCATCGACGTCAGCAATACCAATGAGCACGCGAATGCTGTTGTCATCCTGCCGTTCGACAAATTCGACCTGGTCGAGATCTCGTGAAGTCAGGTTGTCAATGGACGACCATAACAACTTGCGTAAGTCGCGGGCTGGCGAACTGGAGATGACCGCGTCCTCGTTGATTTCTTTGAGTTCGTCTTTGGCTGCCGTCGGTATATCTGGGCGAAAGCCCTGGGCTAGCATTGTGTCGTGGGCAATTGCGAGGAGATTGGGACTGTAATTGTGGTGGTTCTTGTTTGGCATTTGTGCTTAGTTTGTACTTAACCTGCGGTCGAAAAGCGAGGGCGGTCTGCCCAATATAGCCTTCCTGAGTCTGATAGCTGAATGAGTAGAACAGGTTGAGAATGGGTGGCCTGCCCCCAGCTCCAGCGTACCTCATAGTTTGGAAGATTCTTACTTTTTTGCCAACAAATGCGCTACGTTGGAGCGGGGCAAGCCACCCTTCCCAACCTGTTATCATTTATGTGAGCAACATCCCCGCCTTGCTAACTTGCCACTAATCATGCATAGTGCCGTTAGGTTAATCCTTCTCTCGCGCATCGACGGTGATGCGCCCTGCGCAAAAAAGTTAGTCCGCGCTGGTCGTTTGGATAGTTCGAGAGCAGGCTGTTGTTAATTTCAGAAGCCGCTCATTTAAGAGCATCCGAACTCCGGTCCCTTCGTCTGACTACCGTTTCTCCGAAGCCACTCCGATTCGCAGCTTCTTTTGTTCCCTACAGAGGGAAAAGGTACAAATATGTCTATGAAACTCTATGTTGGAAATCTCGCGTTCGCGACCTCAAGCCAGGATCTGCAGGAACTTTTTGCAGGAGCCGGTACCGTCGAGTCAGCGAGTATTGTTGAAGATCGCGAAACCGGTCGGTCACGTGGTTTTGGTTTTGTCGAAATGTCTTCGAAGGAAGAAGGCGAAGCCGCAATTAGCCAGTTCAATGGTAAGGAAGTCGGCGGTCGCGCGTTGAAAGTGAACGAAGCCAAGCCTCGCGAACCACGTTCCGGTGGCGGCGGTGGCCGTGGCGGTTTTGGTGGTGGTCGCAGTGGCGGCTACGGCGGCGGTGGCGGTCGTGGTGGTAATGGCGGCGGCTACGGCGGCGGCGGTGGAGGACATCGCGAACCCAGGTGGTAAGCACCGTCCGTTAGTGACTTTGGTGCCTTTGTGGTTGGTATTCACTAACCACAAAGGCACAAAGACACAAATTGAGAGAATGAACGATATGAATTTTTCAGAACTGGGACTCGACGCTGCACAGTTGCGCGCAATTGAGTCTCTTGGGTATACAGACCCAACCCCGATACAACGACAGGCGATCCCTGTCATTCATGATGGCCAGGATCTAATCGGTTGTGCTGAAACAGGCACCGGTAAGACGGCCGCTTTCTTGCTCCCAATTCTTAAGAGACTGTCCGACACTCGCCGGCCAGGAGTTCGTGTGCTGGTGTTAGCACCGACCCGAGAATTGGCTTTACAGATTCAGAAAAACTACAACGAGCTGAATACAGTTAAGAGTAACCGCAGCGTTATTCTGATTGGTGGCGCAAACATCAAAACGCAGTTCGCGGATTTGCGACGTGGCGTAAGTGTTGTAATCGCGACTCCGGGCCGCTTGCTCGATTTGACAGAGCGTGGCGCGCTCAATCTTTCGCACGTGGAAGTTTTAGTGCTCGATGAAGCCGACCGAATGCTCGACATGGGATTCTTGCCAGCGATACGTAAAGTACTTTCGCTGGTACCTGAGAAAAGACAAACACTGCTCTTCTCAGCAACATTGTCCCCAGAGATTGAACGATTAGCTCGTTCGACAATGAAGCAGCCTAAGCTGATTGAGGTAAGTCGACGCGGTCAAGCTGCAAGCTTGGTCGAGCAAACTGCTTACCAGGTTGCTGCAGAATCCAAGACGGCTTTGCTATTGGATTTGTTGGAACGTGAAAGCTTCGAGCGGGTGCTCGTGTTTGCAAGGACCAGGCGTTCAGCCGAACGTTTGTCACACATTCTTGCCGCGCGTGATCACCAGGTGAATCGTATTCACTCCGATCGAAGCCAGCCACAACGCGAAGCCGCATTGCGCGGTTTTCGTGATGGACGTACACGCGTTCTGGTTGCGACTGACATCGCAGCGCGAGGATTGGACGTTGATTCGGTATCACACGTGATCAACTACGACGTTCCATCAGCACCTGAAGACTATGTGCACCGCATCGGTCGGACCGGACGCGCAGGTAACAAAGGACAGGCGATAACGATTGTGACTCCCGTTGATGAGTTGTCGTTGCGTGCGATCGAACGACTGATGGGCCAATCGGTGAAGCGAATTGTTCCTGACGGTTTTGGCGGCACCAAGCCGGCCATGCCGGTCATGAAAGCTGGCAAGCCAGCGAGCCGTCCTGCAAGTTCCGTATTTACTCGCTCGTTTCGGCCCCGCCGAGCCAGCAGATAACAGTTGATTAGTAGTCAGTAGTCCTTGGTCAGTTGTAAACTATCGTAGTTTCTGACTGACCCGGGATGTGCCGGAATCCTATCGGGTTATGCTACCGTTCCGGTGAACAACGTGCGAAGAACCTGGGTTCATCAAACGTCCACTGACTACTGACGACTGACCACTGACTAAAATTTAAGGAGAATTTACTTGGCAGCAGAAGATCTAATCCCAGCAGAAGGCGTCATCATTGACAAGCAGCCAAACGCCTTCTTCAAAGTACAACTCGATAACAGCGAACACGTTGTATTGGCTGCTGTTTCAGGGAAGATGCGCAAGAATCGGATTCGAATTCTTGTTGGGGATCGCGTGAGTGTTGAGATGTCACCTTACGACCTTACGCGCGGTCGCATCACCTACCGGTACAAATAAGACATTTGTCGTTTGGCTTTGGTTCTTCGTACTTAGGTCGTTGGCCTTGGTTGACGTGTGTCTGCCCGAAGGCCAAAGACCCGAAACCGAAGATCAACTTCTCACTTAAACTCAAACGACTTCACAAATTCCGTCACCGAATTGTCCCACTTCGCAATAGTCTTCTCAGGTCCCACGACTTTTAAGTAGTACGAACCCTTTGGAGTTTCGATAACGGCCGCCCGTAACCGGTAGTTTGGGTTGTTGTAAAACTGTCCGCTTCCTGGCGCGGTTTCGGCCGTGTAGGTTCCGCCTAGATCGACAGTGGTCACCTTCAACCCGTTAACTGTCAATGAGCCTTCCTTCGCCTTGTCTTTTGAAGCGGATCCATCGGACTGTTTCATCTGATTGACCCAACGCTCAATGTTGGCCGCAGTTCCGCCACCTTGTCCCTGTCCAAAGTAATAGACGACTAGCGAGGCATCTTCGCCGTCGCCAGTTTCCCTGGGAAGCTTGTATTGGCCGACTCGCATCGCCGAGCTGGCCTTCTCTTCCACCCAGCCTGTTGGAGCTTTGAAAGTTAGTTTCGCGGCAGGTTCCTGCGCAGACGCTAGCCCGCAAGTCGCTAACACGAGGACGGTGATGAATAGGTATTGTTTCCACATGGCGCTCATTTAACCCGAACCCTCACGCTTTGGTAAAGGAGTCTGAAGCATCTATTCGTCGGTGCTCTGTTAACAAAAAGTATGCGCTGCAAATCGCGCGGTTTTCGCGCAGTATCTCCGTGACGCTGTGCTTATTAGCGTGCTAGTATGCCAGTATTATGCATGCGGATGTGGTTCTTATTCGTCTTATATTTACGGCGATCTTAGTAGGGGCGGGTTACATATTGCGACCTGTTGCTGGCGACCATTGGATATCAGCCGGCGTAGGTGCCTTAATCGCGATTTGTATCATTCTCTTCGAACTGAGAATCCGTCGAGCTACCCTAAAAACTCTAATCGGCGCGGCGGTAGGATCGATCCTGGGAATCATCGGGGCGTATCTGATTGGATCGCTAATCAGTAGTCAGGAATCGATCGCCGTCGGTCCACACGTCAAAACTTTCATCACGCTCGCGCTGACGTTCTTCATGGCGTATGTGGGTCTGATGGTGGGGGCAGCCAAGGGTGACTACCTGGAACTGTCTGCGCTCGGAGGAATCTTCAGCGACAAAGTAACGCGGCGTGACTTAAAGATACTCGACACGTCAGTCATCATCGACGGCCGAATCGCTGATGTTGCTGAGACCGGCTTTCTTACCGGCTCTTTGATCATTCCGCAGTTCATCCTTCGCGAGCTTCAACAAGTTGCTGACTCACCCGATTCTTCAAAACGGCAACGAGGTCGTCGTGGCCTTGATATGTTGAATCGCTTGCAGAACAACAGCTCACTTGACATCCAGATAGTTGAGACCGATTTCCCGTCGGTGCGAGAAGTGGATCTCAAACTGATTGAGTTGGGACAACAACTCGATGCCGTGATTGTTACCAACGATTTCAACCTGAACAAGGTATCGCAGCTACGCGGCGTGAGTGTGCTGAACATCAACGAACTCGCGAATGCTCTGAAACCCGTTGTGCTTCCTGGTGAAGCGATGCGTGTTTTCATCTTGAAGGAAGGCAAAGAATACAACCAGGGTGTGGCATATCTTGACGACGGAACGATGGTCGTCGTCGACAACGCCCGCCGCCTAATCGGCAAGAATGCCGACATAGCGGTGACGAGCGTGCTACAGACAACCGCGGGTAAGATGATTTTTGGTCGCCTTTGGGAAGAGGCGGAAAATGGCGGCCACAACGAAATTCATCGCACGAACGGCAGTTCGCGTCGCCAAACACGTGACTCCCGTACCGCCCCAGGACCGGTTCGCATCACTGACACTGAGGCGATCACTGAGACATAGTAAAGGTCCGATAAGCTTCCAGCTTGTCGTGTGTGTACAAAAAGACCTTAGCTAAGCCCCGAGAAGCTGAAGCTTATCAGACAGCCCCAGTTTCCAATTTCTCTTTCATGAACACCGCTATTATTGCCGCCGCCGGCAGTGGCAGCCGGATGGCGAGCGATCGGCCAAAACAGTTTCTGGAGTTGTCAGGAACGCCGATCATTTTTCACACCCTCAAACCATTTGAGGAGTGCGATAGCATCCACGAAGTTATCGTCGTTTTACCCGCAGAGGAGTCTGCGGGTTTCCTGTCAATGGCTGGAAAGTTTGGCTTGAGAAAGCTCGTGAAGGTGATTCCGGGCGGTGCGACAAGAGTCGATTCAGTCAAACGTGGACTGATGGCTATTCGTTCTGCCACAGCCGAAATCGTCGCCGTCCATGATGGGGTTCGGCCCTTCGTTACAGTGGAGGAGATCGAGGCGACGGTGAGTGCTGCGAGTGAGAATGGCGCAGCGATTTTGGTCGCCCCCGCCGTTGATACGATCAAGGAAATAAGCGGTGGCACTGTATTGCGAACCCTCGATCGGAAACAACTGCGTCACGCCTTAACTCCGCAGTGCTTTCGTTATGAATTGCTAAGAAGAGCTTTCGAAGACATCGACGTGAATGACGCGTCTTTGACGGACGAGAGTTCACTCGTCGAAAGACTTGGCGAACCCGTAACGATTGTTGAAGGCAGTTCTCGAAATGTGAAGATTACGACGAGGAGCGACGTGATACTGGCGGAAGCGTTATTTAAGAGCAGAGATTAGACACGATTAACAAGAGTTTCAAGATTAAGAACAAAGCACCAAGCACCAAGCAGAAAGACCCAAAACCAAAAACCAAAGACCAAAGACCAAACTCCAAACCTATGCTCCGTATCGGCACCGGCACCGACACACATCGCCTCATTGAAGGGCGACCACTCATGCTTGGTGGTGTGCACATCGCTTCCGATGTAGGTGGGGATGGTCATTCGGATGCTGACGCGCTTACTCATGCTGTTGCTGATGCCATCCTCGGCGCGCTTTCTGAAGGAGACCTTGGCGTTCACTTTCCCGACAAGGATCCGCAATGGAGTGGTGTTAATAGTCTGGAACTCTTGTCACGTGTAATGTGGTTGGCCCGTGAGCGAAGTCTTCGCGTGGTAAATGTGGATTCTACGGTGCTATTAGAATCGCCGAAGTTGAGGTCCTATATCGACGCTATGAGGACGAACATTGCTGAGGTGCTCGGAGTTGAACTTGGCTGCGTAAGTGTTAAAGCCAAGACCGGCGAGGGACTTGATGCAATTGGGCAGGGGCTCGCAGTTTCCGCTCAGGCCGTTGTGCTTATGGAAAGCAACTGAGGAAGCAGCTTGAGACCGCAAGACGTTATCAGAAAGAAGAGAGACGGGAAGAGCCTTTCTCGAGAAGAGATTGAGTTTTTCATCGAGGGAGTCACGAGCGGCAAAGTTGCCGACTATCAGATTAGCGCCCTGCTCATGGCCATCTATTTAAATGGCATGAACGACGACGAGCAGCAGGTGCTGACTGAGGCCATGCTCAACTCGGGAAACATCCTCGACTTTTCAGACATTCCCAAACCAAAAGCAGACAAGCATTCAACTGGCGGTGTTGGCGACAAGACTTCGCTGATCATCGCTCCAATGGTTGCTGCCTGTGGAGTTTGTGTGCCGATGATCTCCGGACGTGGTCTTGGTCATACAGGTGGAACGCTCGACAAGTTGGAATCGATTCCAGGTTATCGAGTCAACCTAAGTGCTTCGGAGTTTCGCAAGACACTCGAAGACGTCGGTTACGCGATGGCTGGTCAAACTGCAGAAATCGCGCCGGCGGATAAGAAGATGTACGCGCTTCGAGATGCAACTTCTACTGTCGAAGCTATCCCGTTAATTGTGGCCTCTATTATTTCTAAAAAGGGTGCCGCAGGTCTTGGTGCGATGGTGATTGACGTTAAGGTAGGCAACGGTGCGTTCATGCGAGACGAGTCGCGAGCTACTGCGCTCGCACATGCGCTCGTGAGTACCGGAAATTCTTGCGGTATCAGAACGCGAGCATTATTGACGGACATGAATCAACCGCTCGGAAGCGCGGTTGGCAACTCGATTGAGGTCGAAGAGTGCGTCAACCTATTGCGTGGTGAGTTTCCAGATGCGGCTCGACCTGTATTGGATCTCTCGCTTGAACTTTCAGCGCATATGCTGGTGCTGGCTGGCGTTGAAGAGACCCTGGAGTCGGCGCATGTTCACCTGCAAAAAGTTCTCGACTCAGGCGCTGCTTTAGAATGCCTCCGAAGCAACATCATTGCGCAGGGCGGCGACCCGCGTGTTTGTGATTCTCCGAAAGATTTTCTTCCTTTGGTAACTGAATCCGTTAAGGTAGAATCCCCGCGCTCTGGCTACATCACAAACGTCGACACCACAGAAATTGGTCACACAATCGCGGCTATCGGTGGCGGCAGAGTGCGCATCGAAGACGTGATAGATCCCACAGTTGGTTTCTTTGCCGAACGCAAAATCGGTGACCGGCTAAACGCAGGCGAGACTATTGGTGTGGTCTACTCTGCCGATCCGGCAAAAGCTGAAGAAGCTCGGAAACGTATTCAGGAAGCTTATGAGATTGCTGACGAACCGGTGAACAAATTGCAGAAGTTAGTTAAGGAAGTAATCAACGAATGAAATACAAACTTCTTGCGCTGGTAGTTCTGTTATCCGTGGCCGTTTTGCTGATGTCGGCGTGTGGTCAGGGATACGCTGCAGACGACAAGTCGAAGATCCACGTCGGAATCGTCTTCGATATTGGTGGTAAGGATGATCGCTCTTTTAATGCAGCGGCGTGGCAAGGTGTGCAGCGGGCAGCGAAGGATCTGCCGATAGTATTACGCGACATTGAGCCAGGAACTCCAAACGCGATTGAACCGGCGATGCGCGCGTTCGCGGAACGTAACTACGATTTGATTATCGGTGTCGGTTTTGCGCAGGCTCCAATCATGGAACAAGTCGCGAAAGACTATCCAAACATTCACTTCGCAATCATCGATGGAGTTAGTGAACTGCCAAATGTTGCCTCGTTGGTTTTCAAAGAGCATGAAGGTTCTTATCTTGTTGGAATACTCGCCGCAAAGGCGTCACAAACAGGAACAATAGGTTTTCTTGGTGGAATGGACATTGGTCTGATTCATCGCTTCGAGAAAGGTTACGAGGAAGGAGCGAAATCAGTTAATCCAGACATTCGCGTTATTCAGAACTACGTAGGGGTTACGGATAGCGCGTGGAATAATCCGGGGAAAGGGAAAGAGTTATCGTTGGCCCAAATAGGTAAAGGCGCAGATGTAATCTTTACCGCTGCCGGCAATTCAGGATTGGGCGCCTTCGATGCCGTTGAGCAACAAGGAACTCAAAACGGCCGCGCGACTCACTTTGTTATTGGCGTCGACTCAAATCAAAACATGGTGAAACCAGGCTTCGTCCTCACGAGCATGGTGAAGCGTGTTGATAACGCTGTCTACAACATCGTCCAGGAAGTGTTCAATCATCGCTTCTCTCCCGGACTGCACGTCTTTGGTTTGGACAAGGACGGCGTTGGTTATGCGATGGATGACAATAACAAGAGCCTCGTTTCTCCAGAATCGATCCAACTCGCGGAGGAAGCGAAGAAGAAGATTATTGCAGGGCAGATTAAGGTGACGGATGCGATGTTCCAATAAAACGTGGAACTTAGTACTTTGTGCTTAGTACTTGGTTCCTAATTTTTTGTTTCCTTCTACTCACGAGGAACCTCACATGGCACAGACTAATTTTGAAAAGCTTCGCGTTTATCAGCTTGCTGAACAGCTGGCAGATTTGATTTGGCAGATCGTGAATAAGTGGGAGTACTTCCCCAAACATACAGTTGGCAAGCAGATGGTTACTGCAGCTGACGGAGTTGGCTCCAACATTGCTGAAGGTAGTGGTAGGTGAAGCTACCTAGACAATCGTCGTTTCGTGAAGATCGCTCGTGGCTCTCTGTATGAGACGAAGAACTGGTTGCGTCGATCATTTAGACGACAACTTATATCCGATGAGGACGTCAAAAAGCTCAAGCCAATTATGGATCAACTCTTACCAAGCCTGAACGCCTACTATCGCTCGATTGACAAAGCCGCTCAGAACGAGCGAACAAAGTACAAAGCACAAAATACCAAGCACAAAAAACAGTAACCCGACTTCATGCTCGAACTCCGCAACATCTCCAAACGCTTCGGCGCTGTCCAGGCAAACGACAACGTGAGTATTGTCGTAAAGCCGGGGTCGATTCATGCGATTGTTGGGGAGAACGGGGCGGGGAAGTCGACGGCGATGCGCATCGCTTACGGGTTTTATACGCCTGACAGCGGTGAGATTTATGTCGATGGTCAGGTGCACGAGATCAAGTCGCCTCACGACGCAATAGCGGTTGGCATCGGAATGGTTCATCAGCACTTCATGCTCGTTGAGCCAATGACGGTTGCGGAAAACATTGTCCTCGGATCTGAGCCGGGTAGTGCGTTCGCGCTCGATCTCAAAGCTGCCGCCACCGAAATCAGAAAGCTTTCTGAAGAGTTCAAGCTTGCCGTAAACCCACACGCCATCGTCGAACACCTTTCGGTTGGTCAGCAGCAAAGAGTCGAACTCTTAAAAGCGTTGTATCGTCACGCGCGCCTCCTGATACTCGACGAACCGACGGCGGTGTTGACGCCCCTCGAAGTAGAGGAATTCTTTTCAATCCTTAGACGAATGCGTGAGCAAGGTAAGACGGTCATCATCATTACTCACAAACTCTCTGAAGTGTTGGCCATA